>JACCDW010128851.1_pt1 | contig 54946 bp, 49 predicted proteins | sample 7449781 | NCBI WGS metagenome assembly JACCDW01 (sample SAMN15323449, study PRJNA562643) | freshwater metagenome | isolation source: river surface water | place: USA:Blue River Watershed | collected 2017-08-18
ACCAGGGCCTTGCTCGACGGCGCGACCTGCGGAGCCGCCGGGGCGCCATTGCGGGAAAAGAGCACCTCGAGGTTGTCGAAGTACGGCTGGATGTAGGGCGAGAGCTTCTCCTCCTTGGTGCCGGGCAAGGCGCCGATGTCCTTGCCGATCTGGACGACGGGGCGGGAGACGTAGAGCTTCTTGTAAGGCGAGAAGTCGCTGAGGACCTGCGAAAGCGCGGCCGCGATGGACAGGAAGGTCTTGCCGGTGCCGGCCCGACCGAAGCAGGTCACCAGCTTGATGTCCGGGTTGAGCAGCGCGTCGAGGAAGATCCATTGCTCGAAGTTCTTCGGGATGACGCGCATCCCGCGGGGCATCTGCAGGCCTTTCCGGGCGCCGCTGTCCGTCGAGAGGAACTCGCGGTACAATCCCAGCGGGACGAAGACGTTTTCGCCCACGTGACGGGCGGGTTCGCTCCAATCGCTGGAGGTCAGCATCACGTACTCATTGATGGCGGGAATGGCTTCGCCCTTGAGCTTCACCTCGACCTGGGCGAGTTCCTTGAAGTCGCGCATCGCGGCGGCCGTGACGGTGATGGTCTTGTAGTCGCCGACGTCGCTGGTCTCGATCCGATCGTTGCGGTAATCCTGGACTTCGAGGCCCAGCGCCTGGGCCTTCAAGGCCATGCAGGCGTCCTTGGTGACGAGGATGACGGGCCCCTTGGTGGTGTCGCGCAGGTAAAGGGCGGAGGCGATGATGCGGTGATCCGGGGCGTCGACCTGCATGAAGACCGCCCGCAGGCGCTCGGAGCGCTCGCCATTGAAGTGCTCGCGGATGAGCGAGTCGTTGATGACGACGCGCAGTTCGCCGCCGTCGCGCAATTTGGCGTGCAAGGCGCCGGGCTTGGTGGGGTCGCCTTCCGCGATTTCCTTCAAGGCGCGGTTTTCGAAGAGCGCCCGGATCGAGCGGTTGACGCGGCGCGCGCTGGCGCCGAGCTGCCCCGGTTGGGTCTTCAGTCGATCGAGTTCCGACAGCACTTCCACCGGCACCGCCACGGTGTGTTCGTCGAACTTGAACAACGATTCGGGGTCATGAATCAAAACGTTCGTATCCAACACGTAGGTTTTTTTCACGAAGGGTATCTTCCGCTTTTGGGCCATGGTCGCAATCCGTAAAAAACGTTATTTCGCTTCGGCCGCGATCGACCGGAGATAGTCCCAGCTGTAGATGCCCGTCCGGTGTCCATCGCTGAACTCGAAGGTCACGGCATAGTTGCCGACGCGTTGCATTCCGAGGACGGTCACGCCCGGGAACTGGCGAGGGCCATCCCCGCCCCACCGCTGGCCGAGGATGTCGACCTCCCCCATGTTCTCGGCGCTGGGTGACCGTTCGCGGAGGAACTCCCCCGTAAGAAAGTGCTCTTGTCCGTCCGCCCAGGTCACCGCCACGAATGCGCCGACCAACTGGATGTCCCGGGGGGAAGCCATGGAGGAACATCTGACGGCTTTTCGCCCCGCTCGCAAGCCGGGACGTCGGTGGGACGCCCTTGACTCATCCCCGTGGGTGGTCGAATGTGGAGGCACTATGGCAGGCGTAGGCAAACTCCTTAAACAAGCCCAGAAGATGCAACGCGGCATCGCTGAGGTCCAACAGCGTCTGGGCGAGCAACGCCTGGAGGTCTCCCATGGCGGCGGCGCCATCAAGGTGACCGTCAACGGCCACGGCTTGGTCGTCGGCTTGGCGATCGACGCCGAGTTCCTCAAGGAAGACAAGGCGGTCGTGGAGACGGCCCTGGTGGCCGCCCTGCAGGAAGCCTCGACCAAGGCCAAGGAAATCTACGATGCGGAGATGTCCAAGGCCACGGCCGGCTTCTCCTTGCCCGGGCTTTGATCTAGCCCGTGACGCCGTCCTTCGAGAAAGTCCGCCAGCTCCTTCGCCAACTTCCCGGCCTCGGACATCGCTCCGCGGAACGGATCGCCTTGCACCTCCTGGTCGAGAAACCGGCCAAGCTCGCGCCGCTGCTGGCTGCCTTGGAGGCGGCCGCCCAATGTGTCCGCCGTTGCGACCGTTGCGGCAGTTTGGCCGAAGCGCCGCTCTGCGAGGTGTGCAGCGACCCCAAGCGCGACCCCGCCGCCCTTTGCATCGTCGAGCAGGTCCCTGACCTGATGGCGCTGGAGCGTTCATTGGCGCACCGCGGCACCTACCATGTCCTGCATGGGCGCCTTTCGCCGATCAACGGCGTGGGTCCGGAAGACCTCAACCTCACGAGTTTGGAACAGCGCCTGCGGGACGAACCCATCACCGAAGTCGTCTTGGCGCTCGGCAATGACATCGAGGGCGAAGCCACCTGTCACTACGTCCGCGAGTGCATCCATGGCGTCCGGGATACCATCAAGGTTTCGCGCATCGGTTTCGGTCTGCCGAGCGGTAGTGGTTTGACCTTCGCCGACCCGGCGACCTTACGCAGCGCTTTGGAGGGTCGACGCGATGTCGGCGCCTGAATCCAGTCGCTTCGGCTATCCGTCCGCCGCCGAACAGTTCTGGGTCCGCCAAGCCGAGGCGGCCACCGAATTGACCGGCGACTTGGCCTTGGAACGGTTGATGCCCTCGGTCGGAAGGTTGTCGGATCTCTTCACGACCGAGCGCCCCGACAAGACCTTCCCCGATTATTTCGCCGAGCCGAGCTTGCTCGCTGGTTACGGGGTTTTCTTCCTGCCCCAAAGTTTCACCCGGACGGCCTTCGCGCTATCCTATGCCATGGATTTCCGCGGTTGGCGCCCGCCTGCGGATCGTGCGCGCATCCTGGACCTGGGGTCCGGTCCGGGTTCTTGCGGGGTCTCGGTGGCGCATCGTTTGCTTGCCGACGGCGCCCGGCGCGTCAGCTTGCATGCCCTCGATAAATCCCCCTCCGCCTTGGTGGCGCTGGAGGATTTCGCCGCGACGGTCTTGGGGGACAAGGTCGACGTCTCCACCCGCGTGGGCGATGCGAGCCGGCCCGCCGCTTGGCCGGAGGAAACCTTCGACGTCATCGTGGCCGGGTTCGTGCTCAACGAACTCAAGGACCTCGATGCCGATGGGTTGATGCGCTGGGTCGCGGAACTCAAGCGACGCCTGCACCCCGAGGGACTGTTGATCATCCTCGAGCCGGCCTTGCGGGTGACCTCGGAGCGGTTGCAGCGGCTCAGCGATCGCGTGGCGGCGGAAGGCCTGTTGACGCGCCTCGGGCCCGACCTCGATGCCCTGCCCTGCCCCCAGTTGGCCCAAGGCCTGCATTGGACGCATGAGGCGCGCCGGTGGGCGGCGCCGGTGTCCACGGAGTTCGTGAACCGCAAGCTGCACCGCGACCTGCGGGAGGTCCGTTTTTCGTTCGCCTTGTTCTCCGGTCAACCGACTCCGCCCGTCGAACCGTCGGCGGTCCGCGTGGTCTCGGATGTGCAGATCATCAAGGGCATGCTGCGCTTCATCGGCATCCAGCGCGGTGCGTTGCAGACGGTCGAGGTGCCCACCCGGGGTCTCTCCAAGCACGACATCAAGTTGCTCGCCGAAACCTTCGAGCGCGGCGACGTCATCGCGCACGCGCAAGCGCCTGCGGCTCGGGTCCGTCTCAGCGGCGTCGAAGAACTGCGGATCGTCTATTCGGCGCGGGCCTAAGCGGCGTCGGCGGGTCTTGCCGGTGAACCCGCGTCTGGTCCTTGGGCGGAGGCCGGTGCTCGGCGCTTCCGCCGTGTTGCGAAAATGTCACAATCGTCGGCCCCGAAAAGGGTCGTTTGGGGCTTAATTCATCCGATTTCCGGGACCGCCTCCGCGGGTCCTTGCTGACTTCATGGCTGGGTGACCTATGCTCGGACGACTTTTCTCCTATGTTTAATCGCGAACTCAGTTGGCTCACCTTCGATCGACGCGTGCTGGAACTCGCGGAAGACGAAACCGTCCCGCTGCTGGAGCGCGTCCGCTTCCTTTCCATCGTCAGCTCCAACCTGGACGAGTTCTTCGAGATCCGCGTGGCCGGCCTCATGCAGCAGGAAGAGTCCGCCACGCACCCGGCGACGCGTGAATTCCTGGAGGCTGTCCTGCGTCAGGCGCATGCCTTGGTCGACGCCCAGCAAGCCTGTTGGCGCGACCAGCTCCTCCCGGCCTTGGCCAAGGAAGGCATCGTGGTCAAAGCCAAGGAACAATTGGACGAGGCCGATCGCGCGGAGCTTTCGCCGCGCTTCGACCGCGACATCTTGCCGGCCCTCACGCCGCTGGCGATCGACCCTTCGCACCCTTTCCCGGTGCTCACCAACAAAGGGCTCTACCTGCTGGCCCAGCTGCGCGACCCGGAAACCGGCGAGGTCCGTCGCGCCGTGGTGCCCATTCCGCGCGTCCTGCCGCGCGTCTTGTCCCTGGGGGCTGGGGCCAAGCGCTCGTTCACCTTGCTCAGCATGGTCATCGAACGCTTCGTGGACCGCCTTTTCCCGGGCTTGGATGTCCTCGGTTCCTGGGCCTTCCGGATCACCCGCAACAGCGACCTTTACGTCGACGAGGAGGAGTCCGGCAATCTCCTCGAGACGATCGAAGACGAGATCCGCAACCTGCGTAAAGGTGCGCCCGTACGCCTGGAAATCGAAGCCCAGGCGCCCGACGAGGAGGTGACCTGGTTGCTGAAGTCGATCGGCCTCGGCGCGGATAACGCCTTCCGCTCCGCCGGCCCCGTGAACATGGTCCGCCTAAGCAGCCTGATCGACCTGGTCGGCCGGCCGGATCTGCTGTACCCATCGTTCGCTCCGGTGCTTTCGCCCGACTTCACGGACCCGCAGAAGCTCTACAGCCGCATCGCGAAACACGATCTCCTCCTCCATCACCCCTACGAGTCCTTCAACCCCGTCGTCGACTTCCTCCGGCAGGCGGCGCGGGATGAATCGGTCGTCGCGATCAAGTTGACGCTCTACCGCACCAGCGGTGATTCGCCGGTCGTCGAAGCGCTCAAGGAAGCGGCCCGGAATGGCAAGCAAGTCACCGCCCTGGTCGAACTGCGCGCCCGTTTCGACGAACTCAACAACATTGAGTGGGCCCGCCAGTTGGAGGAAGCCGGCGCCCACGTCGTCTACGGCCTCGCGGGCCTGAAGACCCATTGCAAGGCCTGCCTGGTGGTGCGCCAGGAAAAGGGCGGTCTCCGTCGCTATGCCCATCTCGGCACCGGCAACTACAATCCCAAGACCGCGCGGCTCTACACGGACTTCTCCTTGTTCACGGCCGACGAGGAAGTCACGGCCGACGTGGGCCTGCTCTTCAACGTCCTGACGGGGAATCTGGCCAAGCCGAAGTTCAAGCACCTCTTGGTGGCGCCTTTCCATCTCCATCGCGGCATCATCGACCTCATCAATGCGGAAGCCTCGGCGGCGCAGCACGGCCGGAAGGCGGCCATCTTCGCGAAGGTGAACAGCTTGGTCGACCCCGACGTCATCAAGGCCCTCTACAAGGCCTCGCAGGCCGGCGTGAAGGTAGACCTCGTGGTCCGGGGCGTCTGTTGCCTCATCCCGGGTGTCGCGGGCAAGAGCGAGAACATCCGCGTCCGCAGCGTCCTCGGACGCTTCCTGGAGCACAGTCGCCTGTTCCGCTTTGAGAATGCCGGTGGGGAACCCGTCATCCTGATGGGCAGCGCCGACTGGATGCCGCGTAATTTCCTGCGTCGCGTCGAGTGCATCTTCCCGATCCGGAGCAAGCACCTCCGCAAGCGCGTCGAACAGGAAATCCTGGGGACCTATGCCGAGCGCCTCGGCGATGCCAAGGTGCTGCAGCCGGAAGGCGCGTACCGTCCCGCCCTCGAAGTCGGTCGGCGTGGACCGTTGGCCCAAGACGCGTTCCTGGGCTTGGCCAATCACCTCCAGCCCGAGCCCGTCAACGTTGCGCCGAAGGCCCGAGGCAGATCCGTTCGACGGCCGCGTTGAACCCATCGCGATCCCCGAGGATCTCCACCTCGAGGCGGATGAACACCAAGGGAATCGGCGGACGGAACCGGCCTTGGATGCGGACCGCATCCTTCTCGGTCGTGACGATCATCTCGGCCTTGGCGCGTAAGGCGCGGTCCAAGACCTCGTCCAAGTCTTCGTCGTTGAAGGCATGGTGGTCGAGGAAGCGGCGGTTCGCGACGATGACGGCGCCCTGCCCGCGCAGCGTCTCTTCGAAACGCTCCGGCGTCGCGATGCCCGAGAAGGAGGCCACCCGCTTGCCTTGCAGGCTCGCCAAGGACACGGCGACGCCCGAGTCGAGGTCCACCAGTTCTTTGGCGGTATGGGCGCAGGCGATGATTTCGGCCCGCGGGTTGTGCTGGCGGATCAGGCTGACCAAGGACTCCGCCGGCGGGCCGGACGACTTGGTGATGAAGACATAGGACGCGCGGCTCAGGTTGGAGACGGGTTCCCGAAGGATGCCGCGCGGCAGCATGGCCCCGTTCCCGAAAGGATCGTGGCTATCGACGAGCAGGAGATTGATCTGGCCGCGCAAGGGGAGGTACTGCAGGCCGTCATCGAGCAGGATGGTGTCCACCCCGAAGCGGCGAAGGGCGAACCGGCCGCCTTCGACGCGGTCGCGATCCACGATGACGACCACGCCGGTGTCGGTCAGGTTGGCCGCCATCATATAAGGCTCATCGCCGGCCTCATCCGGCCCGACCAGGACCTTTTTGCCATCCGAGACCACCAAGGGGTCGGGGCGGCTACCTTGGGTCAGCCAGCGCCAGAAGCGCTTCGGCATGGAATCGGACGCTCCTTTGTAGCCACGGGAGAGAATCGCCACTTTTCGGCCACGTTGAGCGAGGACCCGGGCCATTTTCATGACGATCGGGGTCTTCCCCGTCCCCCCGACGGTCAAATTTCCGACGACGACGACCTTGCACCCCAGTGGGGTGTCCCGGAAGAGACGGTGACGGTAGAGCCAAAGGCGCAGCCGGACCAGAAGTCCGAAAACCCATGAAAGCACTCGCAAAAAGCCGCCCAAGAGCATCGCCCCGAAGCCCTTTTTGCGCTCATAAACGACGTCCACGGCGAAGCTCGCCACGGCCTCGCCGATGGATGAGAAAACGCCTCGATGTTTGGCCGCCATGTGACGCCACGATGCAAACTTGTTTGACGCAGGCAAGCATCCCGAGTGAGAAGGTGGGCTTAGCGCCATGCTTTACCACCTGTTGCGCACCAAGCTGCTCCGCGCCGAAGTCACCGGTGCCCGTCTCGATTACGAGGGTTCCCTCGCCATCGACATCGAGCTCATGAACTTGGTGGGAATGCTGCCCTACGAGAAGATTCTGGTCGGGAACCTCGCCAACGGCGAGCGTTTCGAGACCTACGCCATCCCGGCCCCGGCCGGCACCCGCGAGATCTGCCTCAACGGCGCCACGGCCCACCTCGGCAAGACCGGCGACCTGCTGGTCATCATGACCTTCGCCGAGCTGACGCCCGAGGAGTCCAAGACCTGGAAGCCGAAGACCGCCACCTTGGCCGAACGCAACCGCCGTATCGTCCGCCTCGAAAACCCCGAAGTCCCCGTCGACCTCCTCACCACTTTCCAACGATGAGCTACCGCCTCTACATCCCCGGCCCCCTGACCGTTTCCGCTGACATCGTCCAAGCGATGGGCAAGCCCATGATCGGTCACCGCTCCAAGGACTTCGTGTCCCTCTATGAAGACATGCAGCCGCGTCTGCAGAAGATGTTCGTCACCCAAGATCCCGTCTACCTGGGCACCAGCTCGGCGTGGGGCGTCATGGAAGGCGCCCTCCGTAACGTCTGCCGCAAGGGCGTCCTGAACTGCATGAACGGCGCGTTCTCCGACAAGTGGAACGATGTCGCCAAGCGCTGCGGCAAGTACGCCGAAGCCCTCCAGTTCGACTGGGGCAAGCCGATCGACCCGGAAGCCGTCCGCAAGGCGCTGGCCACGGGCAAGTTCGATTGCATCACCTTCATCCATTCCGAAACGTCCACCGGTACGCTTTCGCCGATCGCCGACATCATGGCCGTGGTCCGCGAGTTCCCGGACGTCATCTCGATCGCCGACACCGTCAGCTCCTTCTCGACCTTGCCCATCGCCAAGGACCAGCTCGGCGTGGACATCCTCTTGACCGGTTCGCAGAAGGCCCTTGCCCTGCCCCCCGGGCTCGCGATCTTCGCCGTCAGCGAACGCGCCCGCGAACGCGCCAAGCAGATCGCCGACCGCGGTTACTATTTCGACCTGATCGAATTCCACGACAACCACGTGAAGGGCATGACCCCTTCCACCCCCTGCATCTCGCTCTTCTACGGTCTCCAGGCGCGCCTGCATCAGGTCGAGGCGGAAGGCCTGGAGAACCGCTTCGAACGCCACCGCCGCTTGAACGAGCGCGTCCGCGCCTGGGGTTACGGCAAGGGTTTCAGCCTGCTCCCCGAGGAGAAGTTCGCGACCCGCGGCCTCAACTGCTTCAAGAACGACCGCAACGCCGACCTCGAGCGCCTCAACAAGACCCTGAAGTCCCGCCACAAGCTCGTCATCGATGGCGGCTACGGCAAGCTGAAGGGCAAGACGTTCCGCATCTCCAACATGGGCGACGAATCCGACGCCACGATTGCCACCCTCATTGCCGCGCTCGACGACGCCCTCGCCGAGCAAGGGATGTGACCGACGCTTGACACTCGGTTATCATCCTACGCATGCGCAAGAAGACCTCCAAGCCAGTCGACGCCGTTTCCGCCGCCCCCGGCTCCAAGTCCCTCGTCATCGCGGAAAAGCCGTCCGTGGCGCAGGACCTCGCCAAGGCGTTGAAGGTGCCGAAGGTCGGAGATATCTTCGAGAACGAGCAATGGGTGATCAGCTCGGCCATCGGCCACCTGGTCCGCCTCAAGGACCCGCAGGACATCGACCCGAAGTTCAAACGCTGGACGTTGAAGGACCTGCCGATCCTGCCCGAGAAGTTCGACGGCACGGTCTGCGACGACATCCTCAAGGTCATCGAAGGCGAGCGTAACGACGGCAGCCGGTACAAGCTGCTCAAGAAGCTCCTGCTCCGCAAGGACGTCGGTTCCGTCGTCAACGCCTGCGACGCCGGTCGCGAAGGCGAACTCATCCTGCACAACATCTACACGCTGACGGGCCGGAAGCTGCCGCTGCAGCGTCTCTGGCTGACCAGCATGACGAACTCGGCGATCCTCGACAGTTTCGCCCACTTGCTGCCCGAGTCCGCCAAGGAAGGCCTCCGTGATTCCGCGGTGGCCCGCTCCCAGGCCGATTGGCTGGTCGGCATGAACGCCACGCGCTTCTCGACGATCCGCATCGGCGGGGCCCTGCGGCGCGAATCCTATTCGGCGGGCCGCGTGCAGACGCCGACGCTCATGCTCATCGTCGAGCGCGAGCTCGAAATCCGCCGCTTCGTCCCGAAGACCTTCTGGAAGATCGAAGCCAACTTCGCGGTCGCGGCCGGCCAGTACCGCGGCGTCGCGCAGGTTCCCGGCGTCACCGACCGCAAGGACGCCGAACGTTTCTTCGACGAAGAGGCGGGCCGCAAGGTCGCCACGGAATCCCAGCAGATCGGCGTCGGCACCGTCAGCGATGAACGCAAGCCGAAGAAGGAAAGCGCGCCCCGCCTCCTCGACCTCACGACCCTGCAGCGCGAAGGCAATCGCCGCTTCGGCTTTTCCGCCAAGACGACCTTGGCCGCGGCCCAGCGCCTTTACGAGCACCACAAGGCGCTTACCTACCCGCGTACCGACTCCCAGTATCTCCCGGAGGACCACGTCGCGACCGCCAAGGAAGTGCTGCAGTCCCTCGCCCAGGGCCATTCCGTCGGCCAACATGCGCGGGAAGCCCTGAGCAAGGGTTGGGTCGATGCCGCCGGCAAGCGCGTCTTCGACAACAAGAAGGTCAGCGACCACTTCGCGATCGTCCCGACCGGCACCATCCCGAACGGCATGAGCGATGTGGAGGCGCGCATCTACGATCTGGTCGTCCGTCGCTTCGTCGCGGTGTTCTTCCCGATGGCGGAGTTCGAGGAAACGGTGCGGACCACCATGGTCGGCCCGCATAATTTCCGCACGACGGGCAAGGTCCTCGTCGTCTCCGGTTGGCGCGCCGTTTGGGGGCAGGAAGCCGATGCCGAAGAAGACAAGGACAAGGAAGGTGCCGCCAATCTGCCTGCGCTGGGCGCCGCGGATGGCAACCCCGCCAAGGCCAAGCTGGTCGACCTGAACGTCAAGCAGGACGCCACCAAGCCCCCTGCCCGCTACAACGAAGCCTCCCTGCTGGGCGCGATGGAAAACGCGGGCAAGTTGGTCGACGATGAAGCGTTGGCGGAAGCGATGAAGGAACGCGGGCTCGGCACTCCGGCGACGCGCGCCGCCACCATCGAGGAACTGCTCAGCGACAACAAGAAGTACATCGAGCGTCAGGGCAAGGAACTCGTCCCCCTGGCCAAGGCTTTCCAGCTCCATCAATTCATCCACAAGATGAAGCTGTCCTTCCTTTCGGAAGCCCGCCTGACGGGCGAGTGGGAATACAAGCTCCGGCTCATCGAGCAGGGCAAGCTGCCGGTGAAGCAGTTCATCGCCGAGATCAAGGCCCAGGTGAAGGAGATGGTCGAACTGGGCGGCAAGGAAGAAGCGCCGACGCAGGTCGAGCCCACGGTCCTCTCCCCTTCCGACGGCAAGCCGATGCTCACGAACGGCGAAAGCTTCTTCTCCCAGGATCGCTCCGAGGACGGCAAGAAGCCGATGGTCTTGGTCTACATCGGGATCAACGGCCACACGGTCACCCCCAAGGAGCTCGCCGAACTCGTCGAGAAGCGTCGCATCGGTCCCTTCACCGATTTCAAGTCCATGAAGTCGGGCAAGAATTTCACGGGTTTCATCGATTTGGTCGACGAGGACTCCATCGTCTCCTGGAAGGACAAGCCGGTCGAGAAGCCCGCGGCTCCGGCCGAAGGGGCCGAGCCCGTCAAGACGAAGAAGGCCAAAACCAAGAAGCCCACGGGGCGCCTCAAGGCGGTGCTCTTCCTGCCCCCGCGCGAAGGCGTGGACGGCAACCCCGACGCTTTCGATGCCGATTGGCCGATCCTCGGGCCCTGCCCGGTCTCGGGCCTGCCCGTCCAGCACACGCCGACCAACGGTTACCGCGTCTGCCCCCAGAAGGCTCAGGCCGCGGGTGCCAAGAAGACTTTCAGCTTGAACGCCGAGATGCTCAAGGCGCCCATTTCCGCCGAAGATGTCCGGGCGATTTTAAATCAAGGCAAGTCCCCGCTGAAGAAGTTCATCTCGAAGCGCACCAACCGCGGCTTCGAGGCGTTCCTGGTCGCGGACAAGGACAAGGGTTGGTGGTTCGCCTTCCCGCCGCGCAAGCCGAAGGGCGCGAAGAAGGGCGCCGCGGCGACCGACGTGCCGGACGAGAACAAGCCGTTCTGATCATTTCTCCCAAGGTTGGCGCGGGATGCGCTGCAGCACCGGCACCTTGAGTTCGTCCTCCATGAAGCGGAGGCGCTCGAGGTCGTCGGGCGCGCCGTCCTCTTCCTTCTTCAGCTTCGCCAGCCACTGGGCGCTGTACCACGCGTAGGCCTCTTTCTTCTGCCCGGCCTCCCACATGGTCCGCGCGCACATGAAATAGGCGAACCACGGGACCGACTTCGCTTGCGTGGCCCGTCGGTAGTACGACGCGGCGAGGAGGTTGTCCTTGAGTTTGATTTCGGCGAGTTGCCCCGCGGAGATCAGGATGCCGGGGTTGCCGCCGGTGTGTTCGACCCCGTCTTCAAAGACCGCCAAGCCCAGTTGGGCGTAACGGCGAAAGATGCCTTCCTGGATCTCGGGCGACAGCTTGGTGTAGCCGCCGCGACGACGGATTTCCCAGTGCGCGAAATCGTAGCCGATGGCGTACCCGGTGTTTTCCCAGAAGAACCGGGAACGTGGGTCCAAGGCGCAGGCCGTCTTCATCAGGGCCTCGCAGCCGGCGCGATCGCGCTTCTCCCAAAACACGTAACTGCGGAGCCAGGTCGCGTCCGCCACGATCGTGCGCAGCCCCCCGAGGATGCCCAGCAACACGCCTTGGCCAAGGGTCGGCTCGATCTGCTTGCGGCCGATTTCGGGCACCGCTTGGCGGACGCCGCGCCAGGAGGTCTCGGAATAGGCGCCCGCCCCGACCAACAACAGGCCGGCGACGATCCATGGAGCCGCGCGGCGCATGGTCAGATCTCCCTCCGCCGGAAGGCCAGGCTCGCCAAGGCCAAGAAGGCCACCAAGTAGAAGAGCCCCGACAACACCACGGACCAGACCGCCTCCCCGGCAATGGCCGTGGGGTCGAGGACGAGCGTGTCGCCGATGTTGAACTGCTGGAGGTTGGGGATGACGCGGCTGGAGAGCCAGAGCAGCCCCTTGGTCAGCGCGTTCGCGTCGCTGGGTTTGAGCAAGGCTTCCTGCGCGAGCCATTGGAGCTGACCGGCGACGATGGCCATGGCCCCCACGATCACCGCGAAGAGGAACGTCCGCGCGACCGCCGAAACCATGAGCACCATCGCGGCGACGACGCCGAGGCGGAACCACTGCAGCACGGCGAAGGCGGCGAGGCCACTGACGCTGAAGTCCGGCGCGACGCGCCCGGTTTCGGCGGCCAGCACGATGAGTTCCTGCGTGCGGCTCCACAGGATGATCCCTTGCAGGAAAGCCAAGCTGAAGACGAAGACGCCCAGCACGGCCCAAGTCCCGAGGAATTTGCCGAGCAGGAATTCCGTCCGGCTCAACGGCTTGGCCAGCAACGTCAGGGCCGTGCGGTTGTCGATCTCCGCGAAGAACAATTGGGCGGTCATGACGAGCGCCAGGACCGACCCGAACAGGAACATCCCGCCAAAGGCGAAGTCGGCGACGAACTTGAGTTCGCTATGGCCGAAGTCCATGAAGCGGAAGGAAACCGAGGACACCACCATGGCCGCCGAGAGGACGAGCAGGAAGGCGAAGAAGCGTTGCCGGATCGCCTCCAGGAAGGTGATGCGGGCGATCCAACTGGCACGGGTGAGACGGGCTTTCATGTCAGGCATCGCGGCTACCGGTGACCAATTCCCGGAAGAGGTCTTCCAGCGAACGGCGCGGGTGGGTGATGGAGGTGACCATCGCGCCGTGGGCGGCGAGCGCCGCTTCGGCGGCGGCGCGGGCGGCCGGAGACAGCGCTTCGACGGTGATCACGTGGCGGTCGCGCTGGGCCAGGACTTCGTCGACCCGTCCCTCCAGCACGAGGCGACCTCGGTCCATGATGGCCACGCGGTCGCAGACTTGCTCGACTTGGCCCAGCAGGTGGGAACACAGCACGATGGTCTTCCCTTTGGCGCGCATGGCATGGATCATGCGGCCGATGGCCGCGGAGCCGACCGGGTCGACGCCGGCGGTCGGTTCGTCGAGGATGACCAGTTCGGGGTCATGGACGATCGCTTGGGCGAGACCGATGCGCTGCAGCATGCCTTTCGAGTAGGTGCCGATCGGACGGCTCGCCGCTTCGGTCATGGCGGCCAGTTCCAGCGAGGCTTCGACGGCGTCGGCGACCTTATCCGCGGGGACGCCGCTCAGGCGGGCGCAGTACTGGACGAGTTCGCGGCCGGTGAGGAACTTATGGAAATAGGGGGCCTCCGGCAGAAAGCCCGTGCGCTGCCGCGCTTCCGCGGTCGCCGAAGGCGATCCCAGGATGCGGATGGTGCCGGTCGTCGCGGGGACCAGGCCCAGGACGATCTTCAACGTCGTGCTCTTGCCGCAACCATTGGGGCCGAGGAGACCGAAGACCTGTCCGCGCGGAATCTCCAAGGACAGGTTGTCGACGGCACGCAATTTGAGGCCACGGAGCCCTACCCGGAAATCCTTGGTGAGACCTTGGACGGAAATGGCGCTCCCGGTGGTCATCGCTTGATCGTGAAGGTTTGCGCGGTGCGGAGGCCGGCGAAGGAGCGCTCCTCGACATTGCGAATGTGGCCATCCAAAGACTTCACGATTTCGGCCGCGAAGGCGTCCAACTCGTTTTCGGCGCCTTCGGCATGGAGGTAGACCCGCCCGTCCGTGAGATTCTGGACGAAACCGGTGACATCGAAACCGCGGGCAATTGCGAGGACTTGGGCTCGAAAACCGACCCCTTGGACATGGCCGGTGTACCAGACTTCCCGATGGGAGACGTGGGTTGACATTTGTTAAATTGTGGAAAATCATTGGTCTTTAGCACCCTACAGCAACCGCAATCCTCCTATGACCACCCTGCTCCCTCTGGCCGTCCTCGATGGCCCCGTCTTCTGGGCCATCCTCGCTGTTGCCCTGCTCCTTTTCGGTGGTTCCAAGATCCCCGAGCTCGCCCGTGGCCTCGGTAAGGCCAAGCGCGAATTCAAGAAGGCTTCCGAAGAAGTGGAATCCGAAGTCCGCTCCGCCGTCGAGGAAGACGAGCGCAAGAAGGTTCGCCTCAAGCAGATCGAAGAAGAAGAACGCGCCCGCGTCCGCGCCAAGATCGAAGAAGAAGAGCGCGCCAAGCGGGCCGCCGAAGGCAAACAGAACTAAGACCCTTGGGGCCGGCAACGGCCCCTTTTTATTGGCATGTTCACTGGCTTAGTCCAAGCAACCGGTCAGGTCGTTTCGCGGGATGTCCTGCCCTCCGGGGCGACCCGCCTGAAGCTGTCCTCCCCCCTGCTTGCCTCCGCCGAACTCGGCGCTTCCATCGCCGTGAATGGCTGCTGCCTGACCGTGACCGCGGTGCAGGCCGAGGTCGCCTCGTTCGACCTGTTGGCCGAAACGCTGCGCCTGACGAACCTGGGCGACCTGCAGGTCGGCTCCACCGTCAATCTGGAGCCCAGCTTGCGGCCGACCGATCGCATGGGTGGACATTTCGTCACCGGTCACATCGACGCCTGCGGCACCATCGCCTTCTTTGGAGCGGATGGCGCCGATTGGCGTCTCGACATCGACGCGCCAGCCGAGGTCTACCGGCACGTGGTCAAGAAAGGTTGCATCGCCGTCGACGGCATGTCCCTGACCGTGGCTGATGTGCTGCCCGGTGGCTTCCGCATCTGGATCATTCCGCACACCTTGGCGGTCACCAATCTCGCCGGTCGCCACGCGGGCCAGCGCGTGAACCTGGAGTCGGATCTGCTGGCCAAGTACGCCGAGAAACTGTTGGTCCGCGCTTAAGCGCCTGACAGTTCGTTCAGGCGGGCCTGCAGATGCGCCGCCAATTGGGCGTCATCCGTTTCGCGGGATGGGCAGGCGATGACTTCAAAGGTCACGTCCACGCGTGAGAACGGTTTGGGGAGGGCGAACTTATCCCAACTCCGCATCGTCCAGGCCGAACGGAAATTCATCCCCATGACCAAGAACGGGCGACCGGTGAGTTTCGCCAAGGCGACGGCCCCCGATTTGCATTCCCGGCGAGGTCCTTTGGGTCCATCGGGCGTCACGCCCGCGTGGTCGCCGCCGCGGACGGCCCGGGTCAAGGACATCAAGGCGGCGGCGCCGCGCTTGCTCGAAGAACCCCGCACCGCCTTGATCCCCATGAGGCGGAAGAACGCGACCAACCAACCGCCGTCCTTGCTGGTGCTGATGAGCGCGGTGACCGGGCGATCCAGGAAGCGATTCGCGACCAACGAAGAGGTGAAGAGGCGGTCGTGCCAGAGCAGCAGAACGAAGGGGCCGTCGCGGTCATCGACCTTCGGTACGTTGGCGTGGATCCGCAAGGTGCCCAACCAGAGACGCAGGACCAACGCGGCGAACCAAACCCAGAGCCAGTGGTACCAAGCCACCTCCACGGGGGTTTCGGGTAAGTCTTGGTTCAGGGCGGTCACCGGGCGATGGACGCAGTTTCCAGGTCGCTTTTCAAACACTTACGCAAGGCCGAGGGCCCGCCGCACCTGCGGGCGACCGTAGAGGTGCACCAGGGGCAGGGAAAACCCGACAGGGGAACGGCGCATCCAGGCATCCAGCTCCGCCGGTTGGCGCCACAGGATGGAGTCGACTTCCGCCCGGCCCAAGGTCGTGGCGTAGTCGCCGCGCAAGAGGTAGGAGCGGACGAATTCGTGCCCGAGGTCCGCGTGGCATGGGGCGTAATCGATTTCCACCAAGTCCTCCGGACGGACGACGAGCCCGATTTCCTCGCGCAGTTCCCGGACCGCGGCCACGTGGTAGGTCTCTCCGCTGTCGACATGGCCGGCGCAGGACGTGCTGACCTGTCCGGGGCAATTGTCCTTGGCGTAGGAGCGGCGTTGCAGGCAAAGCTGACCATCGCCGCGGAGCCAAAAGATGTGGATGGCGCGATGCCGGAGCTGCCGCCGGTGGATCTCGCTGCGGGGGCAGGACCCGATGACGACGTCGTGCTCGTCGACGACATCGAAGACTTCATCCGGAGACTGGCCGATTTCCCGCCTCATGCGCGTCCCAGGTCCATGATGATGTTCCAACGTTTCGTCAATGCGCGGTCATGCTTCTTCCATTCGGGGTCCCACGCGGCGAGCTGGGCCCAGAAGCGGTCGGAGTGGTCCATGTGCTTGCGGTGCGCCAGTTCATGGAAGATGACATGGTCGTGGACCACCGGCGGCAGGAGCACCAGGCGCCAGTTGAGCGAGAGCGACCCTTGCTGCGAACACGAACCCCATCGGCTGGTCTGGTCACGGACGCTCACGCCATCCACGCTGACGCCGACGCGGCGCGCGAGGCGTTCGACAGCCAAGGGCAATCCGGTTTCGGCCAGTCGCCGCAAGACGCGCATCGCCGCCGCCTCCCGGCCCTCGCTGGGCAGGTGCATCTCGACGGTGTCGGCCTCTTGGGCGATGGTCAGGCGGGCCCGCGTTCCGGTCAGAATGCTCACCTCCATCATCCGCTCGTCCAAGGTGACCCAGGGGAACTTCTCCAGGTGCGCGAGGAGCGAGGGCTGGACCGCGCGGGCCTTTTGGACGACTTGCTCCAACCAAGGAAGGTTGTCTTTCAGGAAGGCCATCGCCGACGCCTGCGAGGCATGGCTGGGATAAGTCAGTTCGACCCGCGGGCCGGGTTTCACCGAAAGGCGCACGCGGCGGGCTCGTTCCGACGGTTTCGGCCAAACCTGCACCACGCGGCCAGCCACATGCACCGTGATGGGTTGCTCCGGGGGCATCGCGCGTTAACCCTGCGGTGTCGCGTGCTTTTCGGCTGCGGCCACCACCGTCGCGGTGTGCCTGCGCAAGGCCGAATCGGGGTCGATGCCGGCGTCCCGGCAGGCCGCGATGAGTTCGAAGAGTTTCTGGCCGGCCGCGGCTTCGGAGAGGCCTTGCGCGGCGGCGGCGATCGCCGGGCGGTTCACCGTGGGGCCCGTCTCCAGCGCCTTCTTCTGCACTTGCTTCCAGACCTCGCGCGCGGTCAGGACCGGGTTGAGGGTCGGGGGCAGCGCCTTGAAGACCGTCGGTTTGGCGGCGCCTTTCTCCTTGAGCTTGATCTGCTCCCATTGCTTCACGACGGCTTCGGAGTCGCCGAGTTTGACCCCGTCGCCGAAGACATGCGGGTGCCGACGGACCATCTTGTCGTTCACTTCCCTCGCAACGTCATCGAAGGTGAATTTGCCGGCCTCGGCCGCCATCTGCGCATGCAGCACGACATGGAAAAGAAGGTCGCCCAGTTCCTCCCGGAGGTTGGCGTCGTCGTTGCGGTCGATGGCTTGGAGCAGCTCGCAGACCTCCTCCACGAGGCAATCACAGATGGAGCGGTGGGTTTGCTCGCGATCCCAGGGGCAACCATCGGGGGCGCGGAGCCGGGCGGTGGTCGCGAGAAGGAGGTCTAAGCCGGACATGACCCGATGGAGAGGGGTCTGGGCGGGGGAGTCAAAACGATTGCCAGACGGCTTGGTCTCGTTTCCGTTGTGGGGGTGGACAAACTGACGGAAATCATGGACGCCAAGCGCCGGGAAATTGCCCCGTTCGCTCGTGCGGTCACCGAAGCCGAACTGGCCGCCTTCGCCGGCCGCTCCCGTCTACCCGGCTTTCGCCAATCCTTGAATGTCCCGGGGCGCCTGACGGTCATCGCGGAGGTAAAGCGGGCCTCGCCCAGCGTCGGCACCATTCGCTCCGAAGTGAACGCCGTGGCGCAAGCGCGTCTCTACGCGGAAGCCGGGGCCGAATGCCTGTCCGTGCTCACGGAGTCGACTTACTTCAAGGGCCAGTTGCAGGACCTCATCGAAGTCGTCCAGGACCAGGCGACGCTCCCGGTCCCCCGCCCTTGCATCCGCAAGGACTTCATGGTGCACCCCTACCAGGTGCTCGAAGCCGCCCAAGCCGGCGCCCGCTGCATCCTCATCATCGTCCGCGGCCTCACCGATGACGAGATCCGCCCCATCCATGCCGCCGCCAGGTTGGCCGGGCTGGATACGCTTTTCGAGGTCCACGATGAAGCGGAACTCGAACGTGCCTTGCGCCACGACCCCGACATGGTCGGCGTCAACAACCGCAATCTCTCGACTTTCCAGATCGACCTGAGCTTCGCCGAGCGCGTCATCCCGCAGATGCCCGCGCACATCCTCAAGGTCGCGGAGAGCGGCATCAAGACGGCGGAAGACGCCGCCCGCATGCGTCACGCGGGTGCGCATGCCCTCCTCGTGGGGGAATCCTTGATGCGCGCGGACAGTCCCGCGGCGATGCTGCAGGCTTTTCGCGGCCGATGAACGACGGTCCCCTGTCGCAGACCGAAACCCGCGAGCTCCTCGCGCGGCTTTCGCACATGCCCAAGAAGTGGCTGGGGCAGAACTTCCTGATCGACGGCAACATCGTGCGGAAGTCCCTCGAACTGGCTGAGATCAAGGCCGGCGATCGGGTCTTGGAGGTCGGCCCGGGGCTGGGCACCTTGACGCGCACGTTGCTGGGCGCGGGGGTGGAACTACACGCAGTGGAGGCCGACCCGACGATGGTCTATCACCTGAAGCAGTCCCTGCTGCCCCGCTGGCCGCAATCCTTCCATCTGACCGAAGGCGACGCGGTCGAGAAGCCGCTCGCCGACCTGGTCGCTCCGGCGGATGGCTCGTTCAAGGTCGTCGCGAACCTGCCCTACGCCATCTCCACGCCATGGATGGATGCCATCTGCGCCGGGCCGCATCCCGAGAGCATGGTCCTCATGCTCCAACGCGAAGCCGCCGATCGCCTGACCGCTGAGGTCGGCACGAAGCACTGGTCCGCGGTCACGGCTCAGGTCAGCTTGGCGTTCGAAAAGGTGAAGTTGCACCCGGTGCCCGGTCAGTCCTTCAACCCTCCGCCCAAGGTCGACTCCTGCCTGCTGGTCTTGAAGCGCAAGCCGGACGCCCAGCGCTTCAGCGCCCGGGCCCGCGAGGTGTCGCGGGCCCTGTTCACTCAGCGCCGCAAACAAGTCGGGTCGTCCGCCAAGAACCTCTTTCCCGAGGCGGCGGACGTGCGCGCGTGGCTGGAGGCCTTGCCCAGTCATGGCTTGACCGCCCAGGCGCGCCCCGAGGACATCCCGGCGGCCGTCTGGTTGCGGCTCTAAACACCCCGGAAGGTTGCTTTTCTTGGCCAAGGTGGTCTTTCTGTACCCATGTCCGTCAAAGTAGGCCTAGTCTCCCTTGGTTGCGCCAAGAACCTCATCGATTCCGAAATCATGATCGGCCACCTCGCCAAGGCCGGCATGAGCATGACCGCCAACGCCGCGGAAGCGGATGTGGTCATCGTCAACACCTGCTCCTTCATCGATGCCTCCAAGCATGAGGCCCTCGAAGCCATCTACGAGATGAGCGACGGCAAGGCCACCGCCCGCAAGAAGAACCAGAAGCTCATCGTTGCGGGTTGCATGTCGCAGCGCTACCAAGGCGCCCTCCCCGTCGTCGAAGGCGCCAAGGGCCAAGTCGAACTGCCCAAGGTCGATGCGTTCATCGGTCTCGACCAGGTGACCAACATCGTCCCCGTCATCCATAAGGTCATGGGTGGCGAAGCCGGCATGACCGAGTTCCTGGCCAAGACCACGACGTTCATTCCGGACTACGATACCCCCCGCTTCCGGCTGACGCCGAAGCATTCGGCCTACATCAAGATCGCGGAAGGCTGCAATCATCCCTGCACTTTCTGCATCATCCCCCGCATCCGGGGCCGTCACCGCAGCCGCACCGTGGAATCCGTGGTCAAGGAAGCCCAGCAGCTGGTGAAGGAAGGCGTCAAGGAACTCAACCTCATCTCCCAGGATACGACCTACTTCGGGATGGACCGCTGGACCGAGGAGCGCCCGAATCCGCGCAGCAAGGTCGACTCGTCGAAGGGCGAATCCATCGCCTCCCTGCTCCGCGAACTGGATGCCATCCCCGGCGATTACTGGATCCGCCTGCTCTACACGCACCCCGCGCACTGGAGCGACGAGCTCATCGAGACCATCGCCCGGTCCAAGCACGTGGCCCGCTACGTCGACATCCCCCTGCAGCACATCTCCAGCAAGATGCTCACGGCGATGCAGCGCGAGACCAGCGGCGACTACATCCGCGACCTCATCCGGCGCATGCGCGTCGGCGCCCCGGACATGGCGATCCGGACGACCTTCATCGTCGGCTTCCCGGGCGAAACCGAAGAGGACTTCCAGGAACTCCTCGACTTCCTCGCGGCGACCCGCTTCGACCGCGTCGGCATCTTCAAGTACTCCAAGGAAGAAGGCACGAAGGCCGCCAAGATGGACGGCCACCTGTCGGACGAAGTGAAGGCCGACCGCTACGACCGGGCGATGACCTTGCTGCAGCGTCTTTCCCACGAGCGCGGTGAGCGTTTCATCGGCCGCAAACTGCGCGTCCTGGTCGAAAGTCCCGGCATCGGCCGCAGCGAAGGCGACGCCATGGACATCGATGGCATCGTCAAGCTGCCGAAGAAGTTCCCGGTGGGCGAGTTCGCCGACGTGACCGTGACCGGCGCCGAGGCCTACGACCTCATCGCCAAGTAACTCAGGCCTCCTGTTCGCGCTCCGGGGCGACTTCCGCGGAGGCGGCGGCGGCCGGCGAATCGCTGAGCCGGATGAGGGCGTCGAGCGACGAGAAGTGCCGCGTCCAGTCGGTCATGTCGGGGATGTCGCCGACGACGGCCGAGAAGAGTTCGCGCTTCTCCTGCTTCAGTTCCTCGATGCGTTCCTCCACGGTGCCCGGGGCGATCATGCGGTAGATGAGCACGGGGTTCTTCTGGCCGATGCGGTGCACGCGGTCGACGGCTTGGGCTTCGACGGCGGGGTTCCACCACGGGTCGAGCAAGAACACGTATTCCGCCGTGTTGAGGGTGATGCCGGTGCCGCCCGCCTTGAGCGAGGCCAGGAACAAGGCGGGACCCTTCGTGTCCTTGAACCGTTCGACGGGCGCGGAGCGATCCTTGGTCTCCCCCGTCAGCTCGAAGATCGGCAGGTTTGGCAGGTCGCGCGCCAGCGCCTTCTTCACCCGTTCGATGAGCGAGACGAATTGCGAGAAGACCACGGCCTTGGAGCCGTTGGCCGCGACTTCCGCCAGCTTCGAGACGAGGAGCGTGATCTTGCCGGAGTGGGCGCTCGGACAGTCGGCGTTGTCGGGCAAGAGTCCCGGGTCGCAACAGACCTGCCGCAAACGCATGAGCAAGGTGAGGACCGAGGTGGCGTCGCGAGACAGCAATCCGGCGAGTTCGCCCGACAGCCCGCTGCCTTGCGTGAGGTGCTGATAGAGGGCCCGCTGCTCGTGGGTGAGCGGACACGGCAACACGACTTCCATCTTCGGCGGGATGTCCGCCGCGACGTGGCGCTTGAGCCGGCGCAGGATGAAGGGGGAGACTTGCCGGCGGACCTTGACCAGGCCGGTCGAGGGGTCGCGCAGCATCATACGTTCGAAGTTGGCGCGCTTGCCGAGCAGGCCCGGCATGAGGAAGCGGAAGATGGTCCAGATGTCGGTCGGTCGGTTCTCGAGGGGCGTGCCGGTGATGGCGATCCGGTGTTCGGCCTGCACGGCCAAGCACGTCTGGGTGGTCTTGGATTCCGGGTTCTTGATCGCTTGGGCTTCGTCCAGGATGGCGTAGCCGAACTTGGTCTTCTCCAGCAGGTTGGCGTGTCGGCGGAGCTGCGTGTAGCTCGAGATCCAAAGCTTGGTTTCGGGATGCTTGGCGAAATCGTCTTCGGCGGTCAGGACCGAGGCGGCCAGCTCCGGGTGGAAGCGCTTGATCTCGCCGAGCCAGACGGGGATCACGCTCGCCGGACAGACGATGAGGGAGCGTTCGCCCGCGGGGCGCGAGGCGAGCAAGGCCAAGACCTGCACGGTCTTACCGAGGCCCATCTCGTCGGCCAGCAGCGGGTGTGAGCCCAGGTCGCAGAGTCGTCCGAGCCAAGTCACCCCCTTGGCCTGATAGGGACGGAGGTGGGCCGGTAGGTTGTCGGGCGGGACGGGCTCCTGGAGGAGTTGGTCTTTCCAGGCGCGCAAGTCGTCGTTGAGGCGCAGCGCCCCCACGGCGGCATGGTCAAACAAGGACAACAGCAGGTAGCGCGGCACTTCGCCATCCTTGGCCTTCCAGTCCTCGGAGAAGTCCGCCACGGCCGCGTTATAGGCCACCACGCCCTTGCCGGGCAGGATGACCGGACGACCGCCCGCCTTGAGCAGGAGCTTCTGTTCATGGCTCTGCAGTTGGTGGGTGCCGGCCTTGAGCCGCCAATTCAGCCGGAAGGATTTCCCGTCGGCCCCGGATTCGGCTTCGGCGTCGACGGCGACCTGCAGTTGCTCGTTCCGGAAGATGTTCAAGCCCTCCTCGCCCTGCAGCTTAAAGCGCTTGCGCCACTCGTTCAGTTCTTCGCGGACGAATCGCTCGATCCGGCCGATGTTGTCCATCGCCCAGGTGCCGGCGGTCTTGCTGTAGGCGTAGCCGGCGCGATGGGCCACGGTGCTGAAACGGAACAGGGTCTGCCGTTGCTCATCCGAAAGCTCGTCGCCGGGGATCGAGCCGGGACCGAAACAATTCCACGAATGCCCGCCCCGCCCGACCCAAGACGCCGATGCCGTGAGCCCTTCGGAGGTGAGGTCGAAGGCGACCTGGAGCTTCAGGGCCGTCCGCCCACCGGTATCCTTGGGTTCGACCTTGGCGACCGGGGCGATCTCCGCCGCCGGGGCCGTGTCGTCGATGGCTTTGATTTCATCGCCGAGCAGTTCTTCGACCTCATACATCGTCGCGACCGCGAACGGCGCGCCATTTTCTTCTTCGGGCAAGGAAGACCGCCACTCGAGCGTGCCGTTGCGGAGTTCGATGACCGCGCGGACGGTTTGGGTTTCCGTCTTGGTCACGCCCTCGGCGGAGGTCGTCTTGAGCTCGAGCGTTCGGACCAACCCCTCGGTGTAAAGACGGCGACCTTCTTCCAGGTCGGCCTTTTTGAAAACAGCTTCCCAGTCCTCCGGAAGGTGCCCGAACCAGCGTTCGAGGGCCTCCGTGGAATAGGAGCGGTTTGCCGGTCTTGGGGTAGACATCGACGTTTTGTGATTAAACCTCGCCATTTAGGACGATGCAACGCCCAAAGTCCTGTATTTTTGCTGGGGTCTGGGCTTGTTTCAATTTCCTCAAAGGGTTTACTGAAACCCTCTCTTTATCTGTAACTTAAATGAAACATCTGAGTGTTGGATCACGCTGGAACGCCGATCTGGTCGCCGAGTATCACGAGCGCTGGAAACAAGACCCCCAATCCGTGGAGGCGGATTGGCGTGCGTTCTTTGAAGGCTTCGAGTTAGGCCTGTCCCTTCCGCCGAAGCCCGCGAAAGGTGCCGCCGCCGGTCCGGGCGCTTCCGTCGATGCCGCCGCCCAAGCCAAGGTCTTTGCCGCGATCCACGCTTACCGGACCTTGGCCCATCTCCAGGCCAAGACGAACCCGCTGGCTGACCCGACCCCGTATTTCGAACTGACGGACAAGGCTTTAGGCCTCGATGCCCTTTCGCCGACCCAGCCTTATTACACCGCGGATTTCCTCGGTGGGCAGATGCTGCCGCTTTCGGAAATCCTCGCCAAGCTGAAGGCCACCTATTGCGGGCCGATCGGCGTCGAATACACCCACATCCAGGATGGCGCCCGTCGACGCTGGTTGCAGGAACGCATCGAATCGTGCGGTCTCCGTCCGGCTTACGCCGCCGCCGCCCGCCGCAGTTTCCTGCGCACCATCGTCCAAGCCGAGCAGTTCGAACGCTTCCTGCACAAGACTTTCGTGGGTGCGAAGCGCTTCTCCGTCGAAGGCGGCGAAACCTTGTTGGTCGCGTTGGAGCGCCTGATCAGCCGTTCCCCGGGCTTGGGCATCAGCGACATCGTCATCGGCATGGCCCACCGCGGCCGCCTGAACGTCCTCGTCAACACCTGCGGCAAGAAGGCCGAATACCTCTTCGAGGGTTTCTCCGAGAACCATATCCCCGACACCACCAACGGCGACGGCGACGTGAAGTATCACCTCGGCTACGAAGGCGAACGCAGCATCGACGGCAAGAAGGTCGCCATCACCTTGGCGTTCAATCCGAGCCACCTCGAAGCCGTCAATCCGGTCGTCCTCGGCCGTACCCGCGCCCGCATCGACCTCCAAGGCGACGGCAAGCGCTCGGCCGCCCTGCCCGTGCTCATCCACGGCGACTCGGCCTTCGCCGGCCAAGGCATCGTGATGGAGACCTTCAACCTCTCGAACGTCAAAGGTTACGCCGTCGGTGGCACGGTCCACATCGTCACGAACAACCAAGTCGGCTTCACCACCGGTCCCGAGGAAGCGCGCAGCGGCCGCCATTGCACGGAAATCGCGAAGTTCGTCGAGGCCCCCATTTTCCACGTCAATGGCGATGACCCGGACGCCGTCGTCCTCGCGACCGAGATCGCGCTCGAGTACCGCCAGCAGTTCGCCGCGGATGCGGTCGTCGACATCGTCTGCTACCGTCGCTACGGCCACAACGAAACGGATGAACCGGCGTTCACGCAGCCCGTGCTCTATCGCACGATCTCCAACCACCCGAGCGTCGCCGAACTCTATGCCTCGCGCCTGACCACCTCGGGCTCGGCGCCGGATGGCGAGCTCGCCAGCCTCCGCACCGAGTTCGAGGTGTTGCTCAACGCCGCTCAAGACCGCGCCAAGACGGCCATCGCGGCGGAAGTCGCCGAACGCGAAAAGACCCCCGCCAAGGTCGCTCCGTTCCAGTCTCCTTACGACGCCACCGTCGATACGACGGTCCCGGTAGCCTTGCTGCAGAAGGTGGCCCCGGCCCTCTGGACCATGCCGCCGGACTTCGCCCCGAACCCGAAGATCAAGCGGCTCCTGGATGCGAAGGCCGAGGCCTTCAAGTCGGGCGTGAACTTCGACTGGAGCTTGGGCGAAGGCCTGGCTTTCGCCTCCCTGCTCGCCGAAGGCTATCCGATCCGCATCTCCGGCCAGGATTGCGAGCGCGGCACCTTCTCGCACCGCCATGCGGTCCTGCATGACCCGTCGAACGACGCGGAGTACTGCCCCCTCAATGCCGTCAGCGGCGGCGAATCCATCGAGCTCGTCAACTCGACCTTGTCGGAATACGCGGTCCTCGGCTTCGACTATGGTTACTCGCTCGAGGCACCCGATTCGCTGGTGATCTGGGAAGCCCAGTTCGGCGACTTCGCCAACGGCGCGCAGATCATGATCGACCAGTTCATCGCCTCCTCGGAGTCGAAGTGGAGCCAGACGAGCGGACTCGTCATGCTCCTCCCGCACGGCTTCGAAGGCCAAGGCCCGGAACACTCCTCGGCCCGCCTCGAGCGCTTCCTCCAGCTCTGCGCCGAAAACAACCTGCAGGTCATCCAGCCCTCGACGCCGGCGCAGCTCTTCCACGCCCTGCGCCGTCAGGTGAAGGCCGAGCACCGCAAGCCCCTCGTCGTCATGACGCCGAAGAGCCTGCTGCGCCACAAAGCCTGCGTCAGCACCCTGAACGACCTGACCAAGGGTGGCTTCGAGGCCGTCCTCGCGGACCCCACCCCGGCGGCGAAGACCGAACGCCTGGTGCTCTGCTCCGGCAAGATCTTCTACGAGCTCGATGCGGAACGCGCCGCCCGTAAGGACGCCACCACTACGATTGTCCGTATTGAGCAGTTCTACCCGTTCGACGCCGCGGCCCTCCGGAAACTGCATGCGCAGTACGGCTCTCCGCAGAAGATCGTCTGGGTCCAGGACGAGCCGCAGAACATGGCTGGTTGGTCCTTCATCGCGCCCTTGGTCGAGTCCACCCTCGGTCTGCGTCCGGTCTATGCCGGCCGCGACAGCGCCGCTTCCCCTGCGGTCGGAGCTCTCTCCGTCCATAAGGTGGAACAGGCCGATGTGATCCGCCAGGCCTTTAATGGCTGATTTCAGTCATTAGGAGACGCCCAAGCCGCGAATTAATCGCCTTCTACCCCTCAATGGAGAGGAAGAAGGCGATTAAAGCCGTATTTCCCCGTTGAAACACCCACGGGGGGCTTCCAAAGTCCACCACTCACTTTTCATGGCTGTCGAAGTCAAAATCCCCCCCATGGGAGAATCCATTACCGGAGGTCTCCTTGCATCTTGGACCGTTAAGAGCGGCGACGCCGTCCGCAAAGGACAGCCTCTGTTCTCTTATGAGACCGACAAGGTCACGTCCGAAGGTACCGCCGAGGTCGATGGCTGTATCACCATCTCCGTCCCGGCCGGCACCGAAGTCTTGGTGGGGCAAGTGATTGCGACGATCGAAGCGGGTGCGGCGGGTGCCGCCCCTGCCCCCGTGGCCGCCCCTGCCAGTGCCGCCCCCAAGGCGGAGCCCGCCAAGGCCGCCGCTGCTCCCGCCGCTGCACCGAAGCCTGCGCCCCTGCTCGTGAAGTCCGGCGCGGCCGCGGAAATCTCCCCCGCCGTCCGTCGCATTTCGGCGGAGACCGGCTTGAATCCGGCGTCGATCCAAGGGACCGGCAAGGCCGGTCGCGTCACCAAGGGCGACATGCTCGCGGCGCTCGAAGGCAAGACTCCGATCATGGCGGTCGCTTCGGCGCCCGCTTCCGCCGCCTCGGCGGCTCCCGCGGCTGCGGCCGGTCCCGTGGCGATTCCGTCGCGCGAAGGTCGCACCACGCGCAAGCGGATGTCCCCGCTGCGCCGCAAGATCGCCGAACGCCTTGTCCAGGCGAAGTCGGAGACCGCGATGCTCACGACCTTCAATGAGGTCAACATGGCTCCGGTCATGGAACTGCGTAAGCGCCATGGTGAGGAATTCCTCAAGAAATACGGCGTCAAGTTGGGCTTCATGTCCTTCTTCGTGAAGGCCGCGGTCCAGGCCCTCAAGGACGTGCGCGCGGTCAATGCGCAGCTCGACGGCGAGGACATCGTCGAAAACAATTTCTACGACATCGGCGTGGCCGTCGGCACCGAAAAGGGCCTCATGGTCCCCGTCGTCCGCGACTGCGATGAACTCAGCTTCGCCGGCATCGAGAAGGCCATCACCGATTTCGGCAAGCGCGCCCGCGACGGCAAGATCCAGCTCCCGGAACTCCAGGGCGGCGTCTTCACCATCTCCAACGGCGGCATCTACGGCTCGATGCTCTCCACGCCGATCCTCAACCATCCGCAGGCGGCCATCATGGGTCTCCACAACATCGTCGAGCGTCCCGTCGCCGAGAACGGCCAGGTCGTGATCCGTCCGATCATGTACCTCGCCCTGTCTTACGACCACCGCATCATCGACGGCAAGGAAGCCGTGACGTTCCTCGTCAAGGTGCGTCAGTACATCGAAGAACCCCACACCCTGCTCTTCGGAGCCTAATCCCTTTTCCTACACCTCAATGTCTCAACTCGATCTCGTTGTCATCGGTTCCGGCCCCGGCGGTTATGTCGCCGCCATCAAGGCCGCCCAACTCGGCCTCAAGGTGGCCCTCGTCGAAAAGGACCCCGTCCTGGGCGGCACCTGCCTGAACGTCGGTTGCATCCCTTCCAAGGCCCTCCTCCACTCGACCGAAGTCTTCCACCAGGTTGCCCACGGCAAGAAGCACGGCCTCGTGGGCGGCGAAAAGGTCACCTTCGACGTCGGCGCGATGATGACCAACAAGGAGAAGGTCGTCTCGCAGCTCAACCAAGGCGTCAAGTTCCTCGTCTCCAAGCGCGGCATCGAGATCGTGCAGGGTCTGGGCCGTCTCGACAAGCAGCCGGGCAAGGTGCTCGTCCGCAGCACCGCCGGTGAGCGCACGCTCGAAACCAAGAACGTCATCATCGCGACGGGTTCCTCGATCGTCGAGTTGCCGTTCATGAAGTTCGACGGCGAAACCATCATCTCCTCCGACCACGGCATCGCGCTCAAGAGCGTCCCCGAGAAGATGGTCGTCGTCGGTTCCGGCGCCATCGGCCTGGAGCTCGGCTCGGTCTGGGCCCGCCTCGGCGCCCAAGTCACGGTCGTCGAGATGCTCCCGGCGATCGGCGGTCCGGCTTATGATGCCGACGTCGCCAAGGTCGCGCAGCAGGCCTTCGAAAAGCAAGGCATCAAGTTCGAGCTCGGCGCCAAGGTCACCGGCGTCAAGAAGAGCGCCGGCGGCATGGCCCTCACGGCCGAACGCGACGGCAAGCCGTTGGAATTCCCGGCGGACAAGATCCTCGTCGCCGTCGGCCGCAAGGCCAACACGCAAGGCCTCGGCGCCGCCGAAGCCGGCCTCAAGCTCGATGAGCGTGGCCGCGTCGTCATCGACGACCATTTCCGCACCAACCTCCCGGGCGTCTACGCCATCGGCGACGTGGTCGCCGGTCCGATGCTCGCCCATAAGGCGGAGGAGGAAGGCGTCGCCGCGGCGGAGATCATCGCCGGCAAGGCCGGTCACGTGAATTACAACATCATCCCCGGCGTCATCTACACCGACCCGGAAATCGCCGGCGTCGGCATGCTGGAATCGGAAGCCAAGGCCAAGAACATCGAAGTCAAGGTGGGCAAGTTCCAGCTCGCCGGCAACGGCCGCGCCATCGCGACCGATGCGACCACGGGTTTCGTCAAGGTCATCGCCGATGCCAAGACCGACAAGGTCCTCGGCGTGCAGATCGTCTCGCGCGGTGGTTCCGAGATGATCGCCGCGGCTTGCGCGCACATGGAATACGGCGCCAGCGCCGAAGACATCGCCCGCACCTGCTTCGCGCACCCGACCATCAGCGAGTCCTTCAAGGAAGCCGCGATGGCTGTCTCCAAGTCGAGCATCCACTCGCTGTAAGTTCGGCCTCCAGGCTTAACGAACGAAAGGGTGCAATTCGCACCCTTTCTTGTTTTAGACTTTGTTTCCGTCATTAACCGGAATCAGTCCGACCAGCGCCCTGTTTAGGGGCCTTGAAAGTTGAAGGGGCTAGGCTGACCACGGCACACGGGGAACCAGACTGCCGTTGCTTCCTTCCGGACCTGGCGGGGTTCGTCGGCACCCATTGCATGGGGCCTAGCTTGCTTCTTTGATGGGCGACCAATCCGCTCTTTTCAACCCCCAAGTTCCACTCTAATCATCCCTCTTCCCGATGGCCGAAATTCCCAAGTCCTATGACCCCCAAGGGGTCGAACAACAATGGTACGACCGCTGGGTCGCCGCAGGCTGCTTCGCCGGCAAGGTCGATCCGACCCGCGAATCGTTCGCGGTCATGATCCCGCCGCCCAACGTGACCGGCGTGCTCCACATGGGGCACCTGCTGAACAACACGCTGCAGGACATCATGGTGCGCCGGGCCCGCCAGGAGGGCAAATCCGCGCTGTGGTTGCCCGGCACCGACCATGCGGGCATCGCCACGCAGTCGCGCGTCGAAAAGGACCTCCGTCAAAACCACGGGAAGACCCGGCATGACCTCGGCCGAGAGAAGTTCATCGAGGTCGCGTCCGAATGGCGCGACAAACACGGCGGCATCATCCTGAACCAGCTCCGCAAGCTCGGCGCTTCGTGCGATTGGGATCGCAAGGTCCACACGCTCGACGCGGGGTATTCGCAGGCGGTGCTCCAGGCTTTCGTCACGCTCTATGAGCGCGGCTATGTTTACCGCGGCAAGCGGATGGTGAATTGGTGCCCGGTTTCGCAGACCGGCTTGTCCGACGAGGAAGTGATCATGAAGCCCTCCAAGGGCTCCTTGTTCAAGATGCGCTACGAAGTCGTGGAGCATCCCGGGACGTACCTCGAGATCTCGACCACGCGTCCCGAGACCATCCCGGGCGACTCCGGCGTGGCCGTCCATCCGGAGGATGAGCGCTACCGCCACCTCATCGGCAAGCACGTCTGGCGCCCCTTCCCGCGCGCGCAGATCCGCATCGTCGGAGATACCGCCGTCGAACGCGAGTTCGGCACCGGCGTCCTCAAGGTGACCCCGGCCCACGACCGCACGGACTTCGACATCGGCAAGCGCCATGGCCTGCCCGTCCTCGACGTGATGCATCCGGATGGCACGATGAACGCCGACGCGGGACCTTTGGCCGGCTTGGAGCGCTTCAAGGCGCGCGAGTCCGCCGCCAGGTTGCTCGAAGAGCTCGGCGCGCTCGTCAAGGTCGAGCCCTATGAGAACACCGTGGGCTTCTCGGAGCGCGCGGACGTGCCGATCGAGCCTCGCCTGAGCGAGCAGTGGTTCATCCATTACCCGAAGATCGAAGAAGCCAAGCGCGCGGTCACGGCGGGCATCATCAAGTTCCATCCCGAACGCTGGACGAAGACCTACCTCCACTGGCTGGAGAACATCCAGGACTGGTGCGTGAGCCGTCAGCTCTGGTGGGGACACCGTATTCCGGTCTGGTACCGCAAGGGCGCCGATCGCAACGACGCCGCCAATCGGCATGTCTCGCTGACCCCGCCGACCGACCCGCAGAATTGGGAGCAGGACCCGGACGTGCTCGATACCTGGGCCTCGTCTTGGTTGTGGTGCCTCGCGACCATCGGCTGGCGCAAGCCCGGCGAAACGACTCCCGAGCTCAAGCATTGGTACCCGACCGGCGCCCTCGCGACGGGTCCGGACATCATCTTCCTGTGGGTCGCCCGCATGATCATCGCCGGCCTGGAACTGCACGGCCCGGAGAAGAAGACCCTGACCGACGACGAGATCCGCCAGCGCATCCCGTTCAAGCGCGTCTACTTCAACGGCATCATCCGCGACAAGCTGGGCCGCAAGATGTCCAAGTCCTTGGGGAACTCCCCCGAGCCGCTCGACCTCATCGCCAAGTTCGGCGCCGATGGCCTCCGCTTCGGCTTGCTGACCATCGCGCCCAAGGGGCAGGACATCCTCTTCGACGAAGACCGCGTCTCCCAAGGCCGCAACTTCTGCAACAAGCTGTGGAACGCCTCCCGCTTCCGCCAGATGTCCGGCCCGATGTTCGACAACGGCAACCTCGCCGCCATCGCTTCGCGCCTCAAGCCGTCGCAGCTCGACGACGACGACTTCGCCATCCTCCACGGCTTGGCCGAACTCACCGACGCCACCAGCCAGCGCCTCGACGAACACGAGTTCACCGCCTATTCCCAAGGCCTGTACACGTTCTTCTGGGGGGACTTCTGCGACTGGTATGTCGAAGCCTCCAAGTCCCGCTTGGCCGATCCGGCGTTGCGGGACACGTGCTTGGCCGTCCAAGACCTCGTCCTGCGTCAGTTCCTGCTGATGCTGCACCCGATCGCCCCCTTCATCACGGAAGAACTCTGGCATCTCTTGGGCTACGGCACCGAAAAGGATTTCATCCAGAACCACGGCACCGGTACCGGCGGCGACCTGTTGCGCGTCCTGCGCGAACATGGGGTGAAGATGATGACCTCGAAGGTTGCGGACGTCGGCCTGCTCCGAGAGTTTGTCGCCGCCGTGCGCGCGATGAAGTCCCAAGCGAACCAAGCCAACAAGCGCGACAGCATCGTCACGGTCATCGCGAAGGATGCCGCGGCCAAGGCCTTGCTCGAGCACAACCGCGATAAGGTCAGCCGCTTGGCCGGCCTGGCGGAATTGAATTTCGCCGCCGATGCCGGTGGTCGTCCGGGCACCGTGACTCCGGTCGGCATCGTCCTCCTCGAAGTCGGCGACACGATGGATGTCGGCGCCGAAAAGATCCGCCTCGGCAAGGAAATCGAGAAGATCGAGAAGGCCGTGGCCGCCGGCGAAGCCAAGCTCTCCAACGAAACGTTCGTCTCGAAGGCTCCTCCGCAGATCCTTGATGGCGCCCGCAAGCAACTCAGCGAAGCCAAAGCCAAGCGCGACGAACTCGTGCGGATGCTCGCCTCCCTCGGCTGATGGCTAAGGTCATCGTTCATGCGGACAAGACGTCGGCCGCCCGGGCGGTCGCTGCGACCATCCGCGACCTCATCGTCGCGAAGGCGCACGCCAAGCAGACCGCGGTCTTGGGCCTGGCGACGGGCTCGACCCCCCTGCCCTTGTACGCGGAGTTGGTCCGGCTGCACCGCGAGGAAGGCTTAAGTTTCCGCAATGTTGTGACCTTCAATCTCGACGAGTATGAGGGCCTCTCGCCTGACCACGCCCAGTCATACCGTTTCTTCATGGAGCAGAACCTCTTTCGCTTCATTGATGTTGCCCGCGGCAATACCCATGTGCCGGCCGGCATCAGCGCCGACGCCACGGTGACCTGCGCCGACTATGAAGCCGCCATCCGCGCCGCCGGTGGGATCGACCTTCAGGTCTTGGGCATCGGTCGCACGGGGCATATCGGTTTCAATGAACCCCCTTCGTCCCTGGATTCGCGGACGCGTCGGGTTCACCTCGATGAGGTCACCCGCCGCGATAATTCCGTCTTCTTCGGTGAACTGAGCCTCGTCCCCCATGGGGCGCTCACCATGGGCGTGGGAACAATCATGGACTGCCGCCAGGTCGAATTGTTGGCCTTCGGGTCCGGCAAGGCCGACATCGTTCGGAAGACCTTGCGCTCGCACCCCTCCGCGGACTGTCCGGCCAGCTGGCTCCAAGGTCACCCGCGCTGCACGTTCCACCTGGATCCCGAAGCCAACGCCAGCCTTTAAGTCCGCACGGATGAACCTTTCCCCTCGCCATACTTCCGCCATCGATCCGGGTTTCGTCCCCGCTTCGCTTTGGACCAAGGAGTTCCTGAAGCACTGTCGGCAGACTCCGGGCAGCACGCCTTTGGCGATCGGGCTGTCCCGCCCCGATGGTACGGCGTCGGTCTTTCGCACCCTGGTCCTGCCGTCCAGCCCGACCAACGACGCCGACAACCTCTTGCATGTCGAGCGCACGGTGAAGTTCCTGCTCTGGGCGCGCAGCGGTCACATCGTCTCGTTGGCGGGTGCCCTCGCGGCGCCGCTCGTGCAGGCTTTGCAGGGGATGTACGCACCCAATGGGGTCCGCGCCTTCGATGCCCATTTCACGCAGAAGCTCTTCGAACTGCCGCTCGTTTTCCGGGCCGTGGCCGAGTCCGAGCTTCCCGCGGAAAGCACCTCGCACCTCCCCCTTGGCCGTAACCTCGGTGGCTGTCGCATCGGCTTCGACCTGGGTGGTTCCGACCGCAAGTGCGCCGCGGTCATCGATGGCCTGGTCGTCTTTTCCGAGGAGGTCAAGTGGGACCCCTATTTCCAGCCGGACCCCAACTACCACCTTGAGGGCATTCGGCATTCCTTGCAGATCGCCGCGGCCCACTTGCCGCGCGTCGACGCGATCGGTGGTTCCGCCGCCGGGGTCTACATCAACAACAAAGTCCGCGTCGCCTCGCTCTTCCGTGGCGTCACCGACCCAGCGGTCTTCGACGCCAAGGTCAAAGGCATGTTCCTCGACCTGGCCAAGGAATGGAAAGTCCCGTTCGAAGTCCTCAACGACGGCGATGTCACCGCGCTCGCGGCGTCCATGTCGCTCAACCGCAACGCCGTGCTCGGCATCGCCATGGGCACCAGCGTCGCGGCGGGCTTCGTCGACCCGAAGGGTAACCTCACCAATTGGTTGAGCGAACTGGCCTTCGTGCCGGTCGATTATCGCGTCAATGGCCCGGCCGACGAGTGGTCGGGCGACCTCGGTTGCGGTGTGCAGTACTTCAGCCAACAGGGCGTCGGTCGCTTGTTGCCGCTCGCCGGCATTCACCTGCCCGCCGCCATGCGACTGCCGGAGCAGCTCGAAGAACTGCAGAAGCTGATGATCGCCGGCGACAGCCGCGCCCAGCTGGTCTATGAAGCCATCGGCATCGCGTTTGGTTATGCCATCGCGCACTTCGCCAGTTTCTATGACATCCAGTGCCTCTTGATCATGGGACGCGTCACTTCCGGCAAGGGTGGTGATGTCATAATTGAGCGAGCTCGGTCAGTTCTGGCCGACGAATTCCCCGAACTTCGCATCGACCTCGTCGTGCCTTCCGAGAAAGATAAGCGTCACGGACAAGCCGTCGCCGCCGCCTCGCTGCCCTCCCTCTGACATGAAGCTCAACCCCAAGGCCAACCTGCTCGTTCCCGACCACAAGACCGGTCCGGAGGCATTCAGTCGCACGACGCACCTTGGCATCGGTGCGCACCAGGACGACCTCGAGTTCATGGCGTACGAGGGCATCCTGGCTTGCTACGACCGTGGCGACCGATGGTTTGGCGGCGTCATCATGACCGACGGCCGCAGCAGCTCGCGCAAAGGCCCCTACGCTGGCTGGACGGATGACCAGATCGCCGCCGAGCGCGTCAAGGAGCAGCATCAGGCGGCCATCATCGGCCAATATTCATTCATCGCGCAGCTCGGCTACCTTTCCAAGGAAGTCCGCCCCGCCCACCAGCCCGACGTCGTCGGCGACCTGCTGGCCATCCTGCTGGCCGCCCGTCCCGAGGTCGTCTACCTCCACAACCCCGCGGACAAGCACGACACGCATGTCGCCTGTCTGCTGCGCTGCCTCGAAGCCCTGCGCGCCATGCCGGCCGAGCTTCGCCCCAAGAAGGTCCTCGGCTGCGAAGTCTGGCGTGGGTTGGATTGGATGCTCGACGCCGAGAAAGTCCCGATGGCCGTTTCCGCCCGTCCCGAACTGGCCCAAGCCCTGAACGAAGTCTTCGCCACGCAGATCGTGGGCGGGAAACGCTACGACCTGGCCGTGCTGGGTCGGCGCGTCGCCAACGCGACCTTCCACGATGCGCATGCCTCCGACCAGGAGACCTCGCTCCAGTGGGCGCTGGACCTGACTCCCCTGATCCACGACCCCAAGCTGGACATCACCGAGTACACGCTCGGCTTCGTTGAACGCCTCAAGCAGGACATCGCCGCCCGCCTCAAGAAAGCCCTTTGACATGAAGCCCACCCTCCTCGTCCTCGCCGCCGGCATGGGCAGCCGCTACGGCGGCCTCAAGCAAATCGATCCGATGGGTCCGTCGGGGGAAACGATCCTCGACTACTCGGTCTTCGATGCGATCCGCGCCGGCTTCGGGAAGGTCGTCTTCATCATCCGTCCCGACTTCGAGCAGGACTTCCGCGAACGCATCGCAGCCAAATTTGCCGGCCGGATCGAGGTGGGTTTCGCCTTCCAGACCTTGGATCGCCTGCCTGCGGGCTTCACCATCCCCACCGGCCGGGAAAAGCCTTGGGGCACCACCCATGCGATCCTGTGCGCCAAGGATGCCGTCCACACGCCCTTCGCCGTCATCAATGCGGATGACTTCTACGGCCGCGATTCCTACGCCACCCTCGGTCGCTACCTGGCCGGCCTGCAGAATGCCGACCGCACTTACGCCATGGTCGGCTTCACGTTGAAGAACACGCTTTCCGACCACGGCACGGTGGCCCGCGGCGTCTGCCAAGCCGATGCGCATGGCTTGCTCACGGACATCCAGGAGATGACCAAGATCGCCAAGACCGCCACGGGGGCGGAGAACCGCGCGGACGACGGCGTGGTCACACCTTTGAACGGCGAAGAGCCGGTCTCGATGAACATGTGGGGCTTCACGCCGAGCATCTTCCCTCTCCTGGAGCGCGACTTCGCGGCGTTCCTGCAGGCCAAGGGCCAGGAGCTTAAGAGCGAGTCCTACATCCCGATGGCCGTGGGGAATCTCGTGAAGGACCAACAGGCCACGTGCCGCATCCTCCGGACGACGGCCGCTTGGTTCGGGGTTACTTATCGCGAAGACAAGGCGATGGTCCAAGCCAGCATCCTCGCGCAAGTCCAGCAAGGCAACTACCCCACCTCCCTCTGGTCCTAGACCCATGGCAACCTCCGCAACTTACGACACCCGCGCCATCGCCGCATCGTTCGCCCTGTTGGGCGATTATGTGTCCGCCGAACCCTACGGGAGCGGGCATATCAACGACACCTTCGCCCTTGAGGTCAGCCAAGGCGGTCGCGCCCTCCGGTACGTCCTGCAACGCATCAACCACAACATCTTCAAGAACCCCGATGGGCTCATGGAGAATGTCGAGCGGGTTTGCCGGCATGCCCAAGCCAAGCTCCAGGCCAGCGGCGCGGTCGATGCTTCGCGTCGCGCCCTGACCTTGGTGCCGACCAAGGCGGGCCGCGGCTGGCACACCGACGCCGCCGGCAACCGCTGGCGTTGCTATGTCTTCGTCGAAGGCGCCACCGGCCACGACATCATCCGCAACGCCGACCAAGCCTACCAGGCGGCGAAAGCTTTCGGAGCCTTCCAGGCCTTGGTCGCCGATCTGCCGGGCGGTCGCCTGGTCGAGACGATCCCCCACTTCCACCACACGCCTACCCGCTTCGCCCATTTCCAGGCGGCCTTGGCCAAGGACGCGCATGGTCGCGCCGCGCTGGCGCAGCCGGAAATCGCCTTCGCCCTCGCCCGCGCCCAGGATGTCGGCGTGATTGCCGACGCGATGGCCCGCGGCGAAATCCCCGAGCGCGTCACGCACAACGACACCAAGCTCAACAACGTCCTCTTGGACGACGAAACGCAGGAAGGTATCTGCGTCATCGACCTCGATACGGTGATGCCCGGGTCGGCCCTCTACGACTTCGGCGACCTCGTGCGCACCTCCACCTCGCCGGCCGCGGAGGATGAGACCGACCTCTCCAAGGTCATGATGCAGCTCCCGATGTTCGAAGCCTTGGTCAAAGGCTACCTCTCCACCGCCGGCGGCTTCCTGACGCCCCGGGAACGGGCCTTGCTCCCCTTCGCCGGGAAGCTGATCACCTTCGAGATCGGCCTCCGCTTCCTGACGGATTGGCTGGAGGGGGATGTGTATTTCAAGATCAAGCGGCCGCAGCACAACCTCGACCGCCTCCGCACCCAATTCAAGCTGGTCGAATCCATCGAAGCCCAGTTGCCCGCGATGCAGGCGCTCGTCAAATAAGCCATGAAGGTCCTCGTCACCGGCGGTGCCGGCTTCATCGGTTCGCACGTCGTCGAACATTTCCAGGGCAAGGCCGAGGTCATCGTCCTCGACAACTTCCGTTCCGGCCACCGCCGCAACTTGGCCGGCCTCCAGCATACCCTGATCGAAGGCTCGATCCTCGATCGCGCCAAGCTCGATGAAGCCATGCGGGGCGTCGATCAGGTGTACCACTTGGCGGCGATGATCTCCGTGCCGGAGTCGATGCTGAAACCCCGTGAGTGCGTGGATCTCAACGCCACGGGCACCTTGCATGTCTTGGAGGCCGCCGAGGCCGCCAAGGTCCGCAAGGTCGTGCTGGCTTCGTCCGCCGCGGTCTACGGCGACAACCCGACCGTTCCCAAGGTCGAGACCATGCTGCCGGAGCCGAAGTCGCCTTACGCCGTGACCAAGCTCGACGGCGAATACTACCTCGAGCTCTTCCGCCGGGAACGCGGCTTGGGCACCACGAGCCTGCGCTTCTTCAATGTCTTCGGTCCGCGCCAAGACCCCAAGTCCCCGTACGCCGCCGCCGTCCCCATCTTCATCGAGAAGGCCGTGCGCGGTGAACCCATCGGCATCTTCGGCGATGGGGAACAGACCCGGGACTTCATCTACGTGAAGGATATCGTCGGCGCCCTGACCTTCGCGGCCGCCAACCCCGAAATGGGCGGCGTCTTCAACGTCGGCTACGGTCGCAAGATGACCGTCAAGTCCTTGGCGGAGGAAGTCATCCGCCTGACCGGTTCTCCTTCCGTCATCGAGCACAAGCCCGATCGCCCCGGCGACATCAAGCACTCGATGGCTTCGTCGGATAAGCTCCAGCAGGCCGGCTGGCAGCCGCGGCACAGCGTCGCCGAGGGGCTCGCCGCGACGGTGGCTTACTTCAAGTCGCTCAAGGCGTGACTTCGAGCGGCACGAGGACGTAATCCTCGGAGCCGTCGCTGATGTTCAGCCAGAGGTCGTAACGACCAGGTGCCGGCAGCCGTAGGCGGAAAGACAGGGTTGGATTGGCGTCGTACTCGCCGCCTTCCAAGGATGGGTGCATGTGGGCGTAGCCCGTCCGGGCGTGGTCATCGGCGAACAGCACGGCATGCCCCAAGGACGCCATCAACGGCTGTAACTTCAGCGACGGCGCACCCGCCGGAGCCGACAGGGTGACGCGAATCAAGGCGGACTCGCCTGAGCGGGTCGACGAGATGGTCACAGCTTTCACCTGATTGCGCGAGGCGAGCGGTGGTTTGGGGAGCGAGCGCACCTCCAGGCTGGCGCTCGCCTCGGCCAGCAGGACGCGCCCTGCCCGTAGCGTGACGAAGTCGACGTACGCTTGGAACTCGCCGCCCGGGTTGCCGTCGGTGAACCACGTCGGCAAGGTGAAGTGCCAGGTGCCATCGTCGGACGGCGTGGGATGGACATGGATATACCCTTTCCGGCCGGTGACCTGTCGGAGGTGCAGATGGACCTTCTGCGTATGCGAGACACCCACTTCGTAGGGCAGGATGGGCCGGCCTTCGTCCCCGATCAAACGCAGCGAACCGCCCTGCCCGTTGTCGTTGAAGTTGATTTCGAGTTTCACCGGAAACTTTAGGGCCTTCGGCGAATAGAAGTTGGCCTCTTCGTTGACCCCGCAGAATTGGACGCCGCCCGCCACGACCGGCTCATGGGCGGCATGGAGGAAGGCGCACTGCGTATCGGGCAAGGATCGCAATCCGATGAAAGCAACCACCGCGACGGCGGTCAGGATCCAGATTTGGCGGGCAGGGGTCATCGAGGTTTGGCCGGCTCGGCCAGACGTCCGAAATAATCGGCAACCTCGACGGAGTCAAATACGGCACCCTCTCGGCGTTGGACGATGCGGCCCTCGGGGCTCACGATCACCAAGGCCGCATTGTGCAGGATGGTGCCATCGCTCCGGGTCGTGAGGATGCCGTAATGGCGCATGAGGTCCTTGATGTGGGCTTCCCGTCCGGTCAGGAAACTATGCCGCTTGAAGTCGATGCCGTACCCCTGCGCGTAGGTGCGGAGGATGCCCGGGGTGTCGACTTCCGGGTCGAAGGTGATGGTCAGCAGTCGGACGTTCGCCAAGGCCGGCCGCTTGGCCAGTTCGTCGGCCAGCTTGCGCATGGCGGAGGTGGAAGCGGGACACATCCGCGCGTTCTGGCAGCTCGTGAAGATGAAGTTGATCGCCAGCGGGGCGCCGAGGAAATCCTTCTTCAGGCGAAAACGACCGTCCTGATCCCACAACGCCATCATGGGCATGAGATCGTTGGCCCCACGCATGACGATGCGGCCACGCTCAAAGGTGTCGCGACGGAGGGCATCGACGACCTGTTGTTCCTGCCGGAGTTCTTCCGGCTCGGCGGAGACGACCCCTTCCGCCGAGAGTTTTCCGTCGCGCTGGACCAGGGTGCAACGGACGGGCTTGGCCCAGGCGATTTCGAGGTCGCCCGCCTGCAGGGCGACCATCACCGGCGCCTCCGGCTTGGCGGCGTTCGGCGTAAACAGCGCGACGCGACCGGAGGGCTCAAAGTTGCTCAATTTCCCCACTTGCGGGGCAGGTTCCGACGCCGCGAATAGTGACGCCGAGAGGACGCAGAGGATCGCTTTCATGAGAAGAGGTTTCCGGATTCGCTCAGCAGCAGCTGGGCCATGCCATGCCGGACGCCGCGATGGGTGACTTGGAAGGCGTCGGCGCCGGTGAGGTCGGCCAAGATGCACAAGGTAAGCAAGGCGGCCGGCATGATGTCCAGGCGATCGGCGGGGATCCCGGGCAAGGTGCGCCGTTCGGCCGCGGTCATGCGACAGATCTTGTCCTTCAGTTCGCGGATTCGCAGCAAGGGAAGCCGACCGCCGACCGCGGGTTCACCGAGCGCCTCCAGGTAGAGGGCGATGACCGCGAAGGCCCCGCCTGCGCCCACGACAAGCGCACGCTCGGCGACCTGGGCCGGGATGACGTCGCCCAATGTCTTGAGGACGTCGAAACGGAAGGCGACCTGGGCCGGCTCGCTGATTGGTCCGTGCGCCCCGTCGAGCAGCGAATGCGTGAGACGGACCGACCCCAAGGGGAAGCTGCGGGCCAAGGTACAACGTTGGCCATGGATCTCCATGACCTCCAGGCTCCCGCCGCCGAGGTCGAAGGCGAAGATGTGCTGATAGCCCGCGAGCGCCGGATCGGAGCGGACCCCGTCGGCGGCCAAGCGGGCCTCGACTTCGCCGGAGACGACCGTCAACCCCAAGCCCGTCAGCGAGCGTAACCGGGCATCGAAATCCGCGCGGTTGGCGCACTCGCGCAGGGCGCTGGTGCCCAACAACACGATCGGGTCCGCTTTCTGCTCGCGGGCGGTCGCGACGAGACGGGCCACGGCTTGCGCCCCCGCTTCGAGGATTTCGGCGGACAGGATCACTTCGCCGGCCGCCGTCGGGAACAGCCGGACGGACTCGGAAGCGCGCAGCACTTCGCGTCCGCTGAGGCGATCAAGGACCGAGACCTTGATCGAATTGGAACCGATGTCGACGACCGCTGAGGTGCTCATTAGAATTTGATGTCGGCCTTGAGGCCGCCGAAGCAGTGGAAATCCTCCTGCGTCTCGAACTCCTTGGTCCGTAGGCTGACGAAGTAGGTGCCACTCAGGTGATAGAAATGGAAAGTGGTGCCAGCGGTGAGCTGCAGCACCACCGAGCGACGATCCACGGAACGGGAGTTCACGAAGTTGGTCCCATCGGTCGCGTAGTTGCGCACGACGACCTCCGTCTGGGCATCGAGGAAGAACCACGATGAAACCACGGGCCCGTCCGTCGGTAAGTTGAACCCATCGATGGGTTGGTAGGCGTTGGAATGCCGGATCGTGCCATGCCCCCAGGAACGGTCCAAATCCCAACCCCAGCGGTACTGCGCCCCGAGCACGACCTCGGTGCGCAAGGTGCCGACCTGCAGTTGGCCACGCGCGATCAAGTCACGGAGGTTGTTTTTCGCGCCATCGAGGTCAAAGCGGCGCTTGAACTCGAGGTTCACGTTCATCGCCGGTTCATTCGGCAGTTGCGTATCCCAGCCGGCAGGGCGCGAGATGCCGACCAGGTCATGGAACTTGTTTTGGACGTTTTTGGCCCCGGAGGCCGGTCCGATGACGCCAAACTGGAACTCGGCGGTGAACAGGCAATCGCGCCGACCGCCGCGCTCCAAGATCGTCCCATAACCATAAGTCAAATAGAGCGCCCCCGAATACGGCATATCCGTGTCAGGGGGGGTAGGGTTATTCGTATCGGACGGCGTGTTGATCTCCTGGGTCAGCGCCCAGTAGTGATTCTCATCCGTGTTGAAGGATAACCGGAGTCCCTGCGTGTAGTAGCGGTCTTTGTTGGTCGGGGCGAATTTGTCGTTTTCCTCGACCAAAGACAGGACCGTCCCCGGGCGCGGCAAGCGGAGGGGCGACTTCAGGGTCAGCGGCAAATCCTGGGCGGCGCCCAAACGAGCCGCTGCGACCAAGGCAATCAGTGGGAAGAACCGCATGAATCAGAGGGGAAGCAAAGCGGTTTCGGACAAGCGTCACAATGCCTTTCTGCTTGTGAACTATTCACCGCCCAAGTATCTGACAGTCAGGATGTCGCAAAATTCCGCACGAGCGCCCAGCGCCCGGACCGAGGTCTTGGGCGATGGGACGACCCTCGTGGTCGTGGCGGGCGATTGGTCGATCCATCACTCCCTACCCAAGATAGCATTCAAGGGGGACAAAGTGCGGATCCGGGCCGACGAACTCGGCAGCTTCGATTCCTCCCTCCCCGCCTGGATTTACGTCCATTTCAAGAACGTCCGCCAGTGCGACCTCAGCGCCCTGCCCCCGCGCCTACAGGCCCTCGTGGAAATGGCGGAAAAGGCGACGCTCTCCGCGGGCCCAGCCGCGCCCACGAGTGTCCTTGAGAACTTTGGGACATGGGGCATCGACAGCACCCACTCTTGGGCTCGCGCCTTCGACCATATCGGCCAGACCGCGGTCGGCTTCGCCCGCACCTGTCTCGGACGCGCCCGCGTCAACTGGAGCGATTTCACCCTGCAACTGCAGACCGCCGGTGTCGACGCCCTCCCGATCGTCGCCCTGCTCGGCTTCTTGACGGGTCTCATCATGGCTTACGTGGGACTGATTCAGCTCCGCCAAGTCGGGGCGACCGTCTATGTCGCCAACCTGGTCTCGCTCGCCATGACGCGTGAGATGGGCGCGTTGATGACGGGCGTCATCGCCTGCGGTCGGACCTCGACCTCCTTTGCCTCGCAGTTGGGCAGCATGAACGTCAGCCAGGAGACCGACGCCCTGCGCTCGCTGGGCATCAATCCCGTCGAATACCTCGCGATCCCGCGCATCCTGGCCGTCACCTTAATGGTCCCGTTGCTGGCCATCTTCGCGACCTTCGTCGGCATCTTCGGCGGCATGATCGTCGCCTGCGCCGGTGACCTCAGCATCGAACAGTACCTCACGCAGGCCATCTTGGCCATCAAGTTCAAGAGCTTCCTGGTCGGCTTCATCAAGTCCATCGCCTTCGGGTTCATCGCCGCATGGGCAGGCTGTTACCGTGGTTCCGTGGCCCAGCGCTCGGCCCTCGGCGTCGGCGATGCGGCCACCTCCGCCGCGGTCCTGGGGATCACGCTCATCGTCATAGCGGACGCCTTGTTCGCGGTGATCTTCAACCTCTACGACTTCTGATGGCCGACCTCGCTCCAGTCCTGCTTTGCGAAGACCTCGTCGTGGGCCATGCCGGCCATCCGGTCATGAGCGGCGTGAGCTTCCGCTTGGCCCCAGGCAAGATCCTCGCCATCGTCGGACCCAGCGGTTGCGGCAAGAGCACGCTGATGCGCGTCCTCGGCGGGCTCGATGAGCCCATGGCCGGTCGCTCCGAACTCCTGGGCACCGACCTGGCCAACGCCAGCGCCCTCGAGCGTGAGACGGTCCTCCGGCGCTCGGGCTTCCTCTTCCAGGGTTCGGCGCTCTTCTCTTCGCTGACGCTGCGCGAGAACGTCGAACTCCCCCTGCGGGAATTCCTCCCGCTCCCGCCGCATGAAGTCGCGCAGCTCGCCGAATACAAATTGGCCTTGGTCGGTTTGGCCGATGCGATGGACAAGCTGCCTTCCGAAATCAGCGGCGGCATGGCCAAGCGGGCGGGGATCGCCCGCGCCCTCGCCTTGGACCCGTCGGTGATGTTCCTCGACGAGCCCAGCGCCGGACTGGATCCGGTGACCTCCGGCAAGCTCGATGAGCTGGTCCTCAAAATCAAGGAATCCTTCGGCACGACGATCATTTTGGTGAGCCACGAGGTGCCCAGCATCCTGCGGATCGCCGACTTCTGCGTTTACCTCGACTCGGATACCGGCAGGATGGGCGCCTACGCTCCGCCGAAGGATTTCCTGTCGCCCACCGCCCACGCCAAAGCCCACGCTTTCTTCACCCTCGCCCGGATATCCTGAACCATGAGACGCCATGCCAACAAGACCTTGATCGGCGCCTTCGTCGCCGGTGGCGTCGTGCTCTTCGTCACCGCCTTCATCCTCCTCGGGGCGGGCTCGTTCTCCGGCGCGAAACCGACGGCGCTCGCCTACTTTGAGGATTCCGTCAGCGGGCTCGATATCGGCGCCCCCGTCAAGTTCCGCGGCGTGACCATCGGCAAGGTCTCGCAAGTCCTCCTGCGCACGGAGAGCCAAGCCCCCTCCGACTACTCCATCCCGGTGGTCATGGAATTCAGCCCCGACCTCCTCACCCGCCGGGGACTCGACCAAGCCCTCGTCGACAAGAGCGGCCTACGGGTCTCCGTCGAAAAAGGCCTCCGCGCCAAGCTGCAACAGCAGTCCGTCATCACGGGGGTCCTTTACGTCGAATTGGATTACTTCCCCGACACGGCCTACAAGCTGCACGACGCCAAGGGATCCCAACCGGAGATCCCCACCTTGCCGTCCAACCTCGGCGCCTTGACCAAGGCCGTCTCCCAGACCCTGGACCAACTCAGTCGCGTGGACTTCGTCGCCATCACCAAGAAGGTCGACTCCATCCTTGGGCGCATCGACAAGGGCGCCTCCCAGATCGAGTTCGAGAAGATCAACGGCAACCTCGTGCGTGCCTCCGACAACATCGCCCGCATCACGGGCGACCCCGCCATCACCAAGGCGGTCGAGGATTTCTCGGCGGCGATGAAGTCGGTCGACGCCCTCGTCAAACGCCTGAACCAACAGGTCGATCCGGTCGCTGAAGACATCAAATCCATGGCTACGGCGGGTCGCAAGGCCCTCGAACGCCTCAATGAGACGGCGGAAAACCTCCGCACCCTGACGAAGGCCGGCTCGCCGACCCGACGCGAACTCGATACCGCCTTGGCCGATGTCTCCGAGGCTGCCACGGCCATCCGCTCCTTGGCCGACTTCCTCGAGCGCAACCCTGAAACCATCATCCAAGGACGCAGCAAGCGGAGCGCGCCTGAGAAGCAGGTCGAACCGGTGTCCGAGACTCCCGCAACCAAATGACCCGCCGATTTCTCTGCCTCCTGACGAGCTCGCTGCTTTTGACCGGTTGCATCGTCTTCGACAAAAAGAGCGAGGCCGTGTCGTTCCATCAATTGGCGGCCCCGCAGGCCACCCCGACCGTCAGCGGCCCCCTGCTCTTCATCCCGCGCGTCACCCTGCCGTCCGCCCTCCGCCGTCCGACCCTGGTGCTCATCGACGAAGCCAACAACGTGCAGGTGGACGACACCCAGCGCTGGGCCAGTCCGCTCGACCGTGGCCTCGCCGAAGCCTTGGGCCAGCACCTCATGAAGAACTCGGGCCGACCCGTGACGCATCAGGCCCCCGGGGAACGCCACTTGGTGCTCCTCATCGACGTCGAACAATTCGCGCAGAACCATGGAACGGCCGTCCTCCAGTTGCGCTTCCGGGTCGAAAATGATGCCGGCCACCTCCTGGCTGAGGGCCAAGGCACCTGGAACAGCCCGAAAGCGGATAAACCCGAGGACTTTGTGCGGGCGCAGTCGGAAAACCTCGCCAAGGCGGCCCTCATCATTGGTAAAGTGTTGGCTCCCCTGACGACCACGTCCGGACCATCCCGATGACCGACCAACCTATCCACCGCCCCAACGGCTTCAGCGAAGCGACCGGTGAGATCTGCTACGACCTTCCTTCGGCCTACATCCCGCATCGCGCCACGGGCCTGCTGCACCTCGCCCGTTTCATCGGCAAGATCCGCAAGCACCTGAAAGGGGAGCTGCCGAAGTCCTATCAACGCAACTTCTGCAAGGGTTTCGACCGATTCCTTTGCCTCCATCTCCAGGTCGAACCCGAGGCGGTCATCCAATGCGTCCGCGAGGCCCAAAGCGAAGCCGACCTGGACGCGCGTCTGCTCGCCCTCTTCCCCCAGGACCTCCGGGTCCATGTCTGGAACCGCGAACTCGTCCAAAAAGGGATGAGCGAGATGGGCCGCGAAGCCCTCAACGACGCCAAGCGCAAGATGGGCTCGCTCCACCGCACCGACGTGATTTCTTTTGCCGACATGATCGATTTTGATGAGGGACGCATTCTGTGAGTACGGACGACGCTAATCCCAACCGGCTGGTGCTGCGCGGCATCGACGCGGTCTTGGCCTGTATCCAGGAGCACCCCAAAGCGCTCCGCGAGGTCCATGCCTCCGCTGCGTTCGTGGCCGCCCTGTCGCCCTACGTCATCGCCCTCGAGGCCCAAGGGGTCAAGTTGCGCACCTCGTCGCCCGACGACATGTCCTACCTCTGCGAGGAGTCTTGTCATGATGCCTGCGCGGTGACCATGCGACCCGAGCCCGGCCACGTCCGCGTGGCGGACTTCGCCGAATGGCGCGAGAAGCACGAGACCGTCGTGATCGCCGACCACATCACGCGTCCCGCCGACTTGGCGGCCATCGCCCGCACCATGAGCGCCTTCGGCATCCAGCGCCTGCTGCTTTCTTCCGGCACCGAAAAGCTCGCGTTCGATCCGATGGTCTGGTCCCTCGCCCGCGGCGCCATGGAGCACGTCCGCCTGATGCGGGCCGCCGCCCTCGGCGGATTGCTCAAGCTGGTGGAAGACAAGTGCTGCGTCGTGGGTTTCACGCCGGGCGTCGGCCGCAAGGTCGACCTCGGAACCCCGGTGCGGGTCCCTGGTCGGCACCTCGCCCTCCTCCTGAGCGGCACGGAGATCCATGGCGACCTCCAGCCCCGCCTGGACCACGTTTTCCGCTACCCGGGCGTCGTGAGCCGTCCTTCGTTGGCCTTGGCCGAAGCCGCGCCGATCGCCATCGCCTGGATCGCGTCCACGCCGCAGCCGCGCGCGGATGGCTTCCTGGCCCGCAAGCGCGCCCGCCACCTCAAGTCCGACCCGCCTCCTCCTTCTGCCTAACCATGTCGTCCGACCAGCCGCCCGAAGGCGAGAACGTCATCTCGCTCCAGAACATCAGCCGCAACTTCCTGTCGATGCTCCAGCGCCAGCACGACATGCTGGCCTACAGCCTCGCGGGTCTCCGCACGGCCGACCCCAAGGCCTACGCCTATTATTCCACGGTCTCGCGCGTGATGCCCGCACCGCAGGTGCACCTGCCGCACGACCAGATGTTGGCGTACGCCCGCAACCTGATGCTGCGCACCAGCATCAACGACCTCATCGGGCTCTCGGCGGAATGCATGAACCACTGCCATTTGCTCTGCACGCTCATCCGCGTGCGCGGCAAGCAGCAGCAGGTCAGCCCGGAGCTCGACAAGCAGATCGCCCAGAAGCACGAGGCCTTCTGCCGCATGAATCTCCAGGATAAGTTCAACGAACTGGAGGCCACTTTCGACATCGTCTGCGACCTCGAGGACGGCATCTTCAGCCTCGCCTCCGCCCTGCGCGTCTTGGTCCGCGGCGGCATGGTCACGAACGACGACATCACGCCCGACGGTTCCCTGACCCTGGAGTTCAAGGCCATGAAGGACGTCGAAGTGCCGAACGACTCGCCCGAAGCCTTGCCGGAGAACACGCCCATCGAGCGCCCCATCGGCCTCACGGGCACTCCGCAGATCAACCTGACCGGTGGCTTGAACAAGTCGACCAAAACGATCTCCAAGCTCTCCGACACCCAGCGCACCTTCCGTCCCGGCGAGATGCTCGACCTGACGGACGAAGAAGTGCTCGGGCTCAACATCACGGTCGCCAAATTCTTCGACGGTCTCTTCCGCTCGGTCGAACACTACGGACGGACCTCGCTCGGCGACCCCAAGTAAGGCCGCGACATGCACGTGTCGGCCCAGATCACTCGACCACGCTTGGCTTGGCTATGGGTGGTCGGTGGCTTCCTGTTCCAATCGCTGCCCGCCGCGATCCGCGAGGAAGCCCTGCCGGTGGCGCTCAAGAACATCGGCGTCTCGAACGCCCGCATCACCCAGGTCGTGGCGATCCTCGGGCTGGCCGTCGCGGTCAAGATCCTCTGGGCGCCGCTGATGCCGCTGACCGGCCCGACCCGGCGTTTCATCCTGATCGCCCAAGCTTCCCTGCTGCTCGCCCTGCTCGGCTTGGCGTTCCTCGTCGGCCAGGCTTCCCAGTCGACGATTCTCATCCTCGGCACCTTGACCCTGATCTCCGTGCTGTCGGCAGGCCATGACTACGCCCTCGATGGTTATTTCGTCTCCTCCCTGGATGACCAAGGCCGCGCCCAGCACTCGGGCTTGCTCAGCTTCGCCTCCAAGACCGGCCAAGTCATCGCGGGCCCGGGCCTGATCTGGTGGGCCGGCCACCAGATGAGCCAAGACGTTTCCGCGAGCGCGGCTTGGCAGGCGGCCCTCCTCCTCGCCATCGGCGTCGGGACGCTCGCCTGGGTGGCGAACCAGTATGCGTTTCGACGCGAGCCCGCAGCGGTCGCCAACCCCTCGACCTTTGGCGAGCGCCTGGCGGCGATGGGTGCCGCCTTGCGCGACATGGTGCGCGATCCGCGTTTCCCCGCGTTGCTCGGCCTGATCTTCTTCTACCGCGCGAGTGAAATCCACATGGCCCGCGTGCTCCCGCTTTTCGCCATTTCGCAGACTTCCGAAGGCGGCTTGGCCCTCGGCAACGAAACCTATGCGGTGTTGCGCATCCCGACCGCCATCTTGGGCCTGGCCCTCGGCGGATTGTTTGGGTCGTTGGTCGTGACCAACCGTGGTTTGGCCAAGTCGTTGCTGCCCTTGGGCGTGTTGATGCACCTCCCCTTGCTGGGCATTGCTTGGCTCGCGGCCAACCCCCAAGTCAGCCTCACGACGATCAGCATCCTGTTCTTCGTCGAATACTTCGCTTACGGTGCCGGGGTCTGCGCCCTGCTGTTGGCCATGATGAAATTGGCCGCCGGCGAGGAAGCGGCGACGCGCTACGCGCTGCTATCGACCATCGCCTTGGTCGCCAGCTACCTGCCCGGGCTGTGGGCCGGGGCGCTGGCGCAGCAACTGGGCTACGCCCCTTACTTCCTGTTCGCCTTGGCCCTCGCCATCCCGGGTCTGCTGGTCGCCCACTGGGGGCGGCGTGCGTTCGCGGCAGCCTAAGCCTTCTTCGGAAGGACGACCAAGGTCTGCGCCAGTTTGGCGTCGAGGAAACGTCGGGCGAAGGCCTGAACGGCGCGCTCATCGGTGGCGGCCATACGCCGATCCCATTCGGCGTCGAAGTTCGCGCCGAGTCCGACAAGCTCCCGCACCATCGCTCCCTGCATGCGGGCTCCCGCGGACTGCCGCCCTTGCCGGCGGTTGACGCGCAGACGACGCTTGGCGTCGTCGATCTCTTCCGGCTTGAACTGACCATTGCGTAAACGCACGAGTTCCGCCTCCATCTCCTGGAGGACCTCCCGAGTGGCTTCCGCCGTGGTGCCAGCATAGAGGTAGAACATGCCTTGGTCCACCGTCTCCACCCGGGTGGCGCCGACGAAATAGGCCAAGCCCTTCTCCTCGCGCACCCGATGGAAAAGCCCGCTCGCCATGCCGCTGAGGAGTTCCTCGGCGACATTCGCCGCGGTGACGAGGTCGGGGCCGAAACCACAATGGGGATAGGCCACGCAAACCACGGCCTGTTCCCCGACCGCTTCATGGCGCTCGCTCCGCGCGCCCTGCGGGGCGTGGGGCGGCAAGCCCTTGGCCTCGAAGGCAAGTTTGGGCAGCTGGCCGAAACGGGCCTCGACGAAGTCCAAGGCGGCCTGACGGTCGTAAGAGCCGCTGATGCCCACGACGAGGTTGCCGGCGACCACGAGCTGCTGATGCAGCGCCGCCAAGTCCTGCGCGCTGATGGCGGCCAACGTCTCCGGGGTGCCCGAAGCATCGATGCCGAGCGGGTGCTCGCCGAAGAACTGCTCCAGCAAACGCAAACGCGCCTTTTCCACGATATCGTCGGCGGCCTCGCGGCAGGCCGCAATGGCCGCCGCGCGCTCGGTCTCGAAGGTCTCGGGCAATAGCTTCGGGCAAAGCACGCCGTCGGCCACCAGCTCGGCGATCTTCGCGAAGTCGGAACTCAAGGCCTCGCCCCACACCCCGCACGTGATCTGCGAACCATAGTCCGCGAAGGTCGCCCCCATGGCATCGACCTGACTGGCCACCTCCTCCTTGGTGCGTTTGGCCGTATCGCGCGTGAGCAAGGTCGACAGCAAGCCGGTGGTGCCGCGCTTGCTCGCCTCTTCGTAGGCCGTGCCGGCCGCCACGAAGACCCCGAAGCCCGCCTTGGGAATGGCTTCATCGGGCTGCAGCAACACCCGCACGCCGTTGGCCAGCGTCAGGACCTCGAAGGTTTCCGCCGCCGGCGTCGGGCGTCGGGCCAGCGCGACTTCCGCGGCCTTCTGGCCACGCATGGTCGCCTGGGTGACGGTTTCGGGCTTCAACCACTGGCGCGCCGACTTGGTGAGTTCCTCCGGCGTGACCTTCGCCAGTTCCTCGACGCCACGGCGGGGCCAGGAGATGTCATGCCCCACGCAGGCGGCGTACCCATAACGGGAGACCGCGGCGTGGATGTTCTTCAGCCCATTGACCATCGCGACCACGGACTGCCGACGCACCTTGTCCAGCTGCGCTTGCGAAACGCCCTTCTGCAGGAGCCGGTCGATGACCTCGAAGTAGGCCCGCTCGATGGCCGCCGCATCGGCCCCGGCATCGCCGATCCAGCTCAGCCAAGCCAAGCCGACATCGCGGATGCCCATGACATGGGCGTCGATGGCGTGCACGAGCTTCCGCTTCTCGCGGAGCTCATCCCACAGCAAGGAACTGTTGCCGGAACCCAATACCCCGAGGCACAAGTCGAGCGGAGCGCGGCCTTCGGCGAAGAAACCCGGCACGCGCCAGGTCGCGACCCCCTTGGTCGTCGAGACATCGCGCACCAAGTCGCACCGACGCGGCCCGGCTTGCGGTGGTTCGAAGGCCGGAACGACCTCCAGACCCGGCCGCCGCGAGAAGCGTCCGAACCAGCGTTCGGCCGAAGCGAAGGCTTCCTCCGGCTCCATCGAGCCACCCATCGCCAACACGACGTTGCTGGGGGCATAACGCCCGGCATGATAGGCGCGGAGATCCTCGGGGGTGAGGCGCACGAAGAGTTCCCGGTGGCCGATGATCGGGTGACGCATCGGGTGGCTCCGCAGGGTTTCGGCCAGGACCTGCTCCGCCAAGATGCTGTCGTGTTCGTCGTCGCGCATGGCGATTTCGCGCAAGATCACCTCGCGCTCCATCTTGCAGTCCGCCTCGGAGATCAACGGGTCGAAGACCATCTCCGACAACGCCTCCATGGCGGTCTCGAAGCCCTCCTGCGGCGCATCGATGTGGTAGACGGTGCGGTCGAAGGTCGTGTAGGCGTTGGAATTGCCGCCCGAACGGTGGACGGCTTCCGTCAATTCACGGTTGGTGAAGCGCCCCGTGCCCTTGAAGACCATGTGCTCCAGGTAATGCGAAATGCCCGAGCCTTCCCAGCGACCCTCCTGCGCGCTGCCGGTCCGCACCCATGCCTGGACGGTGCACAAGCCGATGTTCGGGCGGTGCACGTAGATGACCTCCAAGCCGTTGGCGAGCACGCGTCTTTCGGGATCCGGGCCGGCGATCTGGCTGAAGCTAAGGCCTTCAAGGAATGACATGGGGTTAGGTATGCCGCTCCCGAAGACGGGTGCAAGCGTGCGGCTACGGTTATTTCCCTGCTCAAGCCAAGGCCAGCAGGGCGTCCAGGTCCAACGCTTCCGTGACCATCGCCCAATCGCCCGCGCCGTCCCGCGGCCATGCCTCCATCGGGCGGTCCCAATACAGCTCAACGCCATTGCCGTCCGGGTCGCGCAGGTAGAGCGCTTCGCTCACTCCATGGTCCGCCGCCCCCTCCAAGGGGATGCCGTGAGCCCGCAACTGCCGCAGCACCTGCGCGAGGTCACGCCGCGTGGGGTACAGGAACGCGACGTGATACAGGCCGGTCGTGCCCGGCGACGGCGCCCGGCCGCCCTGGCTTTCCCACGTGTTCAGGCCGAGGTGATGGTGATAATCACCCGCGGCCAAGAACACGGCTTGGCGACCATACCGCTGCTTCACCGCGAACCCGAGCACACCGACGTAGAAGGCTTCCGCGCGCCCGAGGTCGGCGACTTTCAGGTGAACGTGGCCAACCGACGTGCGGGCGGGAACGACATAGCGACTCATCCGCCATGCTTTGCCGTCACCGCGGCCCGGGCAAATCAACAATGCCATTGAAAAACAAGGGGAGCCCCCCTATCCCCTTCTTTTCCCCTTCTTCCCGGGGGCTCTCCGTCCTTCCCGACCTTCGTCCATGTACATCCCCCCTGAAATCCGCACCCACCTCGAAGAGGTCGAGCGCCGCTCCGGCTACCTCTGGAAGTTCCTCGATGTGGCGGGCAAGCAGGTGCTGATCGGCAAGCTCGAAGAACAGATGACCGCGCCCAATTTCTGGGACAGCCAGAAGGCCGCCCAAAAGGTCATCTCCGAGTGCAACGGCTACAAGTCCATCATCGGGCCCCAGGTCATCTTCCGCCGCAAGCTCGACGACGCCAAGACCTTGGCCGAATTGATCGTCGAGTCCCCCGACGGCTCCGCGGATGCGGAGGTCGAGGAACTCCGCAAGCTCGCCAGCGACATGGTCACGGAAGTGGCCGAGCTGGAGATCGCCTCCTTCCTCTCCGGTCCGCACGACAAGTCCAACGCCATCGTCACCGTGAAGGCGGGCGCGGGCGGCACGGAATCCAACGACTGGGCCGACCTCCTCTTCCGCATGTATACCCGCTGGGCGGAACGCCGCGGCTTCAAGGTCGAGATCGAAGACGTCGCCGAAGGCGAAGGCGCCGGCATCAGCCAAGCGACCTTCCGCCTCGAAGGCCCCAACGCCTACGGCTACATCAAGGCCGAACGCGGCGTGCATCGGCTCGTGCGCATCTCGCCCTTCGACGCCAACGCGCGTCGCCACACCTCGTTCGCCTCGGTCGACGTCGTGGCGGAAATCGACGACGACATCGAGATCGAGATCCAGGAAGCAGACCTCCGCGTGGACGTCTACCGCTCCAGCGGCAAGGGCGGCCAGCACGTCAACAAGACCGAATCCGCGGTGCGCCTGACGCACATCCCCACCGGCATCGTGGTGGCCTGCCAACGCGAACGCTCGCAGGTCAAGAACCGCGCCTTGGCGATGAAGATCCTCCGCGCCCGCATCTACGAGAAGACCCTCGACGACAAGCGCGCCGAGATGGAGAAGTATTACGGCGAAAAGGGTGATATCGGCTGGGGCAACCAGATCCGTTCCTACGTCTTCCAACCTTACCAGATGGTCAAGGACCTGCGGACGGGCGTCGAAACGGGCAACATCCAGGCCGTGATGGACGGCGATATCGACGCGTTCATCAACGGCTGGCTCCGCGCCGGCGGTCCGCGCACGCGCAACAAGGACATCAAGATCGAAGACTGACCGTCTTCGCGGAACCCATGCCCAGCCAAGCCACCCTGCGCCAAAAGCTCCTGGATCAGCCGCTCTTCGCGGACAAGATCTGGAAGCTGTCGCCGGAGCCTTGGCCGCTCAGCGAAGCCCAGGTCAAGGACCTCAAGCGCATCGGCGCCGCTTGCCTGAGCTACCATCGCGCGCTGGAGCGCCTGTATGTCCGATCCTTCACGGACAAGAAGATCCTCCGCAACCGCGACGTCCACGCCAAGTGGGTCTCCGAATACCTGGATCGCTACAAGCCCCAAGGGCTCATCGAGCATGGCCGCCACCGGGCGGTCAAGGGGCAGTGTCCGGTCGTCCTGCGCCCGGACCTCCTGATCACCGACGATGGGTTCACGATGACGGAATTGGACAGCGTCCCCGGCGGGGTCGGGCTCACCGCCTACCTGAATGAAGTCTACGCCGAGGATTGCCCGACGCTCGTCGGATCGACGACCATGCCCGAGCGTTTCTTCGCCGCGCTCGGACGGCTGACTCCCCAGAACCGTTTCCCCTTGGTGGCCATCGTCGTCAGCGAGGAAGCGGCGACCTACCGGCCGGAGTTCCTCTGGCTGGGCGAAAAGCTCCGTTCACTCGGTCATGACGTCCATGTGGTCGACCCGGGCCAGCTCATGCAGATGGGCTCCGAGACCTTCATCCCGGTCGATGGTGCCCCGCGGAAGGTGGACCTGATCTACCGTTTCTTCGAGCTCTTCGACCTCGCCAACGTGAAAGGCGCCGACGGGATCTTCAATGGCGTCGAGGCGGGCCAAGTGGCGCTGACTCCGCCGATGAAGGCCTACCAAGAGGAGAAGCTCGGCTTGGCCCTGCTGCACCACCCGATGCTCTCCGAGTTCTGGAAGGAGAACCTGCCCGAAGACCATCACGAGGCCCTGTTCCGCATCGTGCCCAAGACCTGGATCATGGAGAAGACCGACCTCCCACCGACCGCGGTCTTGCATGCGCCCTTGATCAGCGGCCGACCGATCCGTGACTGGACCGAGCTGGCCGAGGCTTCCCAGCGCGAACGCAACCTGATCATCAAGGCCAGCGGCTTCCATGAAACCGCTTGGGGCGCCCGCAGCGTCACGCTTGGGAGCGACGTTTCCCGCGAGGAGTGGCTCGAAGCCATCGAGCGCGCCCTCGACCCGGAGAACGACACGTTCCACGTCATGCAGGAATACCATAAGCCTTCCCGCCTCAGCCACCCGGTCTACGCCGAGGATGGTTCGGTCGTCCCGGCGGATGGTCGGGTCCGTCTCTGCCCCTACTACTTCGTCGACGGGGATACCGTGGAGCTCTCGGGCGTCCTTTCGACGTTCTGTCCGGCCGACAAGAAGATCATCCACGGGATGAAGGACGCCGCCTTGCTGCCCTGCAAACTGGTGGGCGCCACGGCCTAATCTCCCCCGGGCATCCTAGGTTGCCTTGCCTCCGGCAAGGATTCCGCCAACTTCATGGGCATGAAGCGTCTGCTTGCCCTCCTCATGCTTGGCTGTCTTTGGCTGGCTCCGTCCGCCTCGGCCGCCGCCCACACCAAGGTCGACCTGGTCAACCTGACCCCGGACATCCGCCCCGGCCAAAAGGCTTGGGTCGCGGTGCGCTTGGTCTGCGATGACCACTTCCATGTTTATTGGAAAAACCCCGGCGACGCCGGCCAAAGCCCGACGATCGAATGGAAGGACGCCGCCGGTACCGCCCCGGGCGCCCTGCTTTACCCCGGCCCCATGATGCTCGACCAGAAGGGCGTCTACAATTTCGTCCATGAACATGAAACGTTGCTGCTGGTCGAACTGACCATTCCGGCGAACGCGACGGGCGAACTCAACCTGAAGGCCAAGGTCGAGTGGCTCGAATGCGACGACAAGGGCTGCTATCCGTTCGACAAGGAAGTCGCGTTGAAGCTCAAGGTCGGCCCCGGCAATCCGACGGT
>JACCDW010416890.1_pt1 | contig 54910 bp, 18 predicted proteins | sample 7449781 | NCBI WGS metagenome assembly JACCDW01 (sample SAMN15323449, study PRJNA562643) | freshwater metagenome | isolation source: river surface water | place: USA:Blue River Watershed | collected 2017-08-18
TAAACAATTAGCTGAAAATGGTTTTGAAGTTGAATTATATGACCCAAATATTTTATTAATTACATGGTTTCCAAAAAAATAATAAATTTTTTTGATAATAATAAAATTGTTTCCAAAAAAATAATAAATTTTTTTGATAATAATAAAATTCAATAATAACCATCGTTTAAATAAAGATATCCAAAATATTGATAGTTATGGTATATCTATTATACAAGTAAAATATAATAAATTAATAGCATTTATTGACGGACCAGATGAGACACCTTATGCTAATATAAAATTTAAGTTTAGTATAGAATTAGATGAATATCCTAATGAATATTTTAAAAAATGATTGGTCGCATGTAAATAAATTACGATTAGTTTTATTAGCAATTAAAGAATTATTAGCAAATCCAAATCCAGGAGATCCTATGGAACCAGAAATAGCAGAATTATATGTAAATAATAGAGTTAATTACGATATAAATGCAAAAAATATAATATAAAAAATATAATTAATTTATAAGTTATTATATATGAAATCAATTACAATTGATATACCTCCTAATATAAAAAAACAAATTGAAGAATTATTATGGTTTAATAACACTCCAAGTAAATTTAAAATTGCAATTAATTCTAATGTTACGTTTTTAGATATTGTATTAAAGCAGATAATGGTTCAAATAGGCACAGACGCATCTATATTAAATACTAAATGTATTGTTTTATGTGGACCTACTGGGGTTGGTAAAACAAAATTTTTAAATTATTTAAAATCAAATTATAAAATTGAAACAATAAATATGGATACTATGCAAATATATAATTATATTAGTGTAGGTACTGGTAGAACAGACTTATCGAACACTAAAGGTTCTTATGTTTATGGAACATATGATCCAAATAAAGAATTTAATATTATAGATTATTTATCAGATGTTTTTATTTCAATTAAAAAAATTAATTCTCACGGTTCAATACCACTTTTTGAAGGCGCATCAAAAAGTTTATTAGATATTATTATGCGAATTTTTTCAAATGTAATTATTTTTGGAATTAAGGCAGTAAATGATGAAAATATTGTTAGTAATATTACTAAAAGAATAAGTAAAGATTTTTGTTATAATTCTATTAAAGAATTAAGTTATCATATTATTAAAGGACATATAAATTATGATTCTCCTGTATTAAAAAAGAATTGGGTTGTTTATAATCTTATAATATCAAGTTTAACAAAAAAACAATTATTGAATAAACAATTTATTAAAAATATTGATGATAACTTTATTAACAAACTAACAAAAATATGTGTTAAATATAATATTAAACTTCATAAAGCCCAATTAAAACGTTTGAGTAAGATTAAAAATATCATTTGGTTTACAAATGATGAAAAATCAATAAAAAAACTAGAACAAAAATTTATTGAATTTACAAAAAAATAAATTATATTTATAAATATAAATTACTTATTTTTTTATTATTACAATACATTGTACCTTTTTCATTTACAATAATTTCTTTACAATCCTTCAGTTGTTTATCTGAACAAAAATAAATATTATTAAATTCATTAGATTCAAGTTTATAAAAATTGTAATTATATTTATATTTAATTAAACATAATTCATGTCCTGTTATTCTATAATTATTTTCACTATTAACTAAATCAGTTGGTGTTGTTACAATACGTAGTATAATATTAGTTCCATAATACTTTTCGCAAATACATTCTATTAAATTATAATTACGTTTTAGTGTCCAATCATTAGGAGCTGCTGCAAATGTTATAAAGTACTTATTTAAAATTATATAAGGTAAAAGATATTTTGTTGTTCCCAAGACAATTTGTTTTTTCTTTGGAATTAGCGGTACATTTAATTTTGCACAAAATTCAATTTCATTAGAACCAGGAGTAATAAAAATATTTGATATCTCTTCACATTTAGAGTTTTTATTTTCTTCATTTTTATTAGATTCATCAATAATAGGTTGGCATTTTTTTTTATTAACTAAATTTTTTTTATGTAATTTTATCATATTATTATTTTAGATTAAAATAATATAAATACCTATTAATAATATATTTAAACCATTATTATTATTATTAATTAATGAAATTAATTATAATTATAATTGAAGAAACAGAAAATTTTTTAATTAAGATGAATGATTTATTTAATAAATTAAATGTTGATTATTATTATTTACCAAAAAATACAAATCATATTGATGCTATTAAATTTATTAAAAATAAAACATATGATTATGTATTTATTACATATAGTAATTCATTTGTAAATATTAATAATTTAGTTAGTTTTTTAGAAAAACAAAATGAATCCAGACCAGTATATATTGGTGGTCATGGTGATTTTAGAAATATTGCTAATATTAAGTTTTACTTTCATTCATACACACCAGGAATATGTATAAATAAAAGAGGTATTGAAATTTTATCTCAAACTGGTATTTATGAAAATTATAATTTATTATGTAAAAATAATAATTCAGATTTAATAAATAACAGTGGTGTTGCTATTGGTTTTTTTGCATCTATTTATAATTTTAAAATAATTAATTCAGAAAATATATGGTATTGTAATTGCTGGGGAAATCCATGTCATTCATCAAAACCAAATTTAAATACATTAATTTCATGTTCTAATTTATCATCAAATGATTTTGATTTTTGTTATAGATTATTAGATGCAAATAAAAGTAATATAATTATTCATCCTAGTGGTGGATTAGGTAATTTATTATTTCAATTCTTTTATGGTTATGTTACATCTAAACAAGTTGATTCTAATTTAATGTTTTTTATTAATACTAAATATTGGAGAGGTGATATGAATAAATATAATATTTTTTCTAGTTGTTTATTTTTAAATGAATCATTAATTGATACAAATAAATATATAAGATTAAATGAACAAAATAGTTATTATGACCCATTAGATATTAAACCAAATACAAATTATATTTTATATGGTTATTTTCAATCATATAAATATTTTATTTCATATATTCCTGAAATAAAAAAAATATTATTTAATAATATAAAAAAAAAATATGAAGAAATTAAAAATGATTTTAAAATAAAATATACAAATAATAATATATGTATGATTCATATTAGAAGAGGTGATTATTTAAATTATCCAAGAATACATCCTGTATGTACTGAAGAATATTATAAAAATGCGATTGATTTTATTCATACATCATCAACAAAATATTTAATATTTAGTGATGATATTAATTGGGTAAAAGAATGGATTAATAGATCAAATATTAAAAATTATGATTATATAATTATAACTGAATCTAATTCAGTTAATATATTAATTATGATGTCATTATGTAATCAATTTATTATTGCTAATTCATCATTATCTTTATGTTCATATTTTTTAAGAGAATATAATGATTCAACATTAATTGCTCCAAAAATTTGGTTTGGTCCAGATGCACCAAAATATAAAATAGAAGATATTTTACCTGAAGAAGCTATTTTATTTTAATTTTATTTTTTTATAATTATATATAATGGATAATAATTATAAAAAAAAATATTTAAAGTATAAAAATAAATACATACAATTAAAAAATCAACAAGGTGGTTTTAGTAGTTGTATTGGTTTAAGTTGTATAAATTCTAAAGAAAAAATTAGTCCTGATGATAACTTTGATGAATTAGTACCAAGTAATGAAAAATTTAAAATAAAACCAAATAATAAAAATATTAATACAGATGATATAAATTTAGATTTAGATGGTCATATTAATTTAAAAGAAAAACATGGTTATGATGATGAACATAAATATGAAGATGAACATAAATATGAAGATGAACATAAATATGAAGATGAACATAAATATGAAGATGAATCAACTACTGCAAGTACTGATACAATTAGAAGTAATGATAGTTTTATTTCTAAATTATTTGGAAGTGAACCTAAAATTTTATATGACCCTGAAATTACAGCATTTACTTGTAAAAATAAAAATGAAATTAATAATAAATATAAAATAGATATAAATAAAATTGATCTACATGAAAATATTAATTTAGAAGAAGAAAATAAAAAAGTAAAAACAAATTTATTAAACAATGAAATAGAAATAAAAAATGATTTACAATGTTATATAAATTTTATAAATGATGTATTAAATAAATTTAAAAATAGGTTGATTCCAATAAAAATATTTTCAAAAACAATACAAGCTAAATTAAAAAAATATATGTCAATTTCAATAAATGACCAAGAACATTTTATTGATTCATTTAATAATATTAATTATATATATACAATTATAAATAAACATAATTTAAAACATAATTTAGTATTAACCAATTTACATTTACTTGATTATTTTAAATATTATGAAAAACACTTTTTTATAGAAAATAAAATTATTAGCAAAGGTGTTAAAAATTCAGTATATAGATTTATTACTAATAATTTTAATGAAATAAAAAATATTATTAAAGAAATACAGTCATATATTGACTTAGGTCATAGTTCATATATTTTTAGAGAAACTGAAAAATAAATAAAAATTATTTATTAAATAATTCTAATATATTATTTAATTTTTCCACATTATATTTTTTTGAGTTTTGTGCAAATTGTTTTTTATTTTCAGTTGATGTTACTAAATGCCCAATTCCGGTTGATTGTTTTTCTAAAAAGAATGATAAAAATCCAAGAATAATAGTTTGTAAATTCCATACAGGTGACCATGATTCTGAATGATATGATGAATTAGTAAAACACAATTTTTTATTTACATCAAAGCGTCCATTGGGAGTAAGAAAATAAAAATCAGGTGGAGACATAGGATGATTTGCAGCTAATTTAATATTAAAAATAAATTCACCTCCTGAATATTCTTCTTCCGTTAATCCGTGAATCATACAATACCAATTATGTAAATTACTTTCTTCACATGTAACTTTAATATTTGTTAAAGGATTTGTTTGAATATCCTTATAATCTTTCATTAACTTCTGTAAATGTCTATTCATAATAATTATGTTTTTATTATAAATAAATATTTTATTCAATTTTTTTTTATGATATAATACAACATGAATCATTATATATTTCTTTAGTTTCTGATGAATAAATTTCATTACACATACAAATATATTTAATTTCTTCATTTGCGTTTATTTTAGTTTCTTTATCATCTTTTGAATTTTCTAGTTTAATACAATATGTTGATTTATTACATTTTTTACAAAAAAATAATTCATAATAAAATACATTTTCACAATTATTACAAATTAATTTTTTTGATTTTGTAAAATTAGATTGTATTTTATTTACATTATTACATTTACGACAGTAAAATACATTATATAATTCTTTCATATTATATAATGTGTTTTAATTTATATTTTTTATATTTTTTATTAATTAATTTTTTTTATAATTGACCAAAATTATTATTAATATAGGTTTCAAATAAATGAAAAGCTTCTTTTGGTTTATAAGTTGGTACTTCATGACCAGCATAATGAACAGTAGCAAATACTAAATTTTTATTTTTAAATGTAGTAAGATATCCTGCTGTTTGACCATCGACATACCATGCTTTCCATAAACTATTATATACATATCCTAAATCAAAAATCCATTTTTGACCATAATTTAATCCACATACACCATCATCATCACCATAATAAATCATCATATGTAAATCAGGTGCAACATTTAAAATTTCTTTATATAAATGAATAGTTGAAAACATTTTATCTTTTAATTCATATTTAGTAGTTCTTGAACATTCTTCCCAAACAATATCTTGTTTTACATGGAGTTGTTTTTTAACAATATCTTGATTTAAATATTCAGTCATGTAATTATCTCTACATGGTTCATAATCTGCACTTGTACTAGTACCGAGTAAATAATTAGTCATTTGTTTTTGTTGAGCTGTTACACAAACTGGATAATCTAATGCATAAGGATTTAAATTACCAATTCTTTTCATAAAATCTAAAGCATATGTTGAACATGCTGAATTATTTAACATCACAGCAGGGTCTAAACATCCTTGTTCAGTATATTTTTCCCATAAGGGTAAAGGTAATAATTGTTTATTATTATATGTTTCCATTTGAGCACCAACACCACTATAGTAATCAACATATGGATTACCAACAGCCATTCCTTTAAAATTAAGTTTTCCATATTTAATTATTTCCATAGATAATTGAGGCATATAATGACCACCATATGATTCAGATGTTATATATAAAGGTACTGATTTTAAATGAGGAAACTTATCTAATAAAGCTATAATACTTTGTAAATTATCTTTTGCTGCTTGGTCATCACCAATTTTTAATTCTGATGAATCTGAAGTCCAACTAAAACCAACACCAACTGGTTGTTCTAAAAAGACCATGTTAACAATTTTATTCCATGCCCAATCATTTGGTTCTAATTCTAATTTTTCATTAGGATAAAAGGGACCTTGTTCAGTTAAAAACCCAATTAAACCACTGCAACCAGGACCACCATTTGTCCAAAATACTAAAGGAGCTTCTTCAGGATTGGTTTCAGCTTCTGTCATCCAATAGTGAATATTTTTTTTTGAATTTGGAATTTGTAAATATCCACTAAATTGATTAAATGCTGGTTTATAATTTAAACCAGCTAATTCAGTAACTTGATCAGCTAATGCGCTTTCAGTATATGTAATAGATGCACTTGATAATCCTAATGTACATAATAAACCAAAAAAAGTTGTTAATAGTAACTTTTTCATTATATTAACTAGTATATATTTTTTTAAATATTAATATTAATATTTAAAAAAATTGAAATTTTTTCTGCTAAGCATGTCTTCTTATTAAATAAATTATTAATAAACAAACCAAGTATATAAACCAAACTCAAATTTAAACCTTAAAAGTAACCAATAACAAGAATGTCGACTCAACCCAACTTTTGGAAAACCCGTGCTGCTGCTAGAGCACTTACTACTCCTGTACCTTCTAAAGCTCCTGAAGAGTGTAATGCGCCAATTAAGGCCATTAATGAGGAACCTGAAATTAAAGATTTAGGAGAAGGGAAGAATTTGTTTGGTAATGACGATGAACCATCTGTAGTTCTCAATAATGAACCAGCTGTAGTAGTTGCGGATGAAGATGAGTGGACCAATGTCTCGTCGTCCAAAAAGAAGACAATCACTACCAAGACCATTTGCTATAATGGCCCTGCGTGCAAGTGGTTCAAGAATGGAACCTGCAAATATGATATTCATAATATTTGCAAGCCCTGTAAAGATGGTAAATCATGTGCTCGTGGAGCCAAGTGTCTTTACGAACATTAAACAAAGAATTTTTTTATAAATTTTTAATAGTTTCAAAATAACTTGTGTCTTTAGAATTAATACCAGTATTTATTGGTTTAATTATTTTTTCAACAATTCTTAATGTAAAACTATGATTAATATTTCTAAAGTCAACCAAATTACCATCAGGATATGTAAATTTAATAGTTAATTCATTTAATGATGGTATTGGAAAATCAAATTCTAATGGATAATTAATAAATGTATTAAATAATATATCACCAGGTGTTCCAGACATTAATATTTTAGCAAATGATGCTGGTTGATTAAAACTATTAAGTATACTTTCATAATCATTAAGATACATTAAAATATAATAATTATTTCCTGTTAAATTTAATATTTTCGAACTATTATCAATATTACCAACTTCATTTAAATTAGTAGATTGAATATAATCATCAAAATTTGTAACTTTTGTTTTAAATGGTGTTATTGCATTAGATTGACCAACATTTTTAAATCCTAACACATTACCAATTGTATCTGTTTTATCAAATAAAAAACTAACTTTGGCTTTAGTTTTAACTATAATACTTGGACCACCATTACCTGTTAAATCAATAGATGTTAAATTTGTAATTTGATTTAATGGAGCAATTAATACTGAATATGTTTGTTCTGCTACATTTATATCATATACTGTATGGGTTGTATTAATTAAACTTGAATCAATAATTGTACCTATTTTGGCTGCACCAGATATTTCAATTGTATCCATTTTCTCAACTAAATTACCTTCATGAGATATAGTTAATTTAACATATTTAATATTATTAATTTCAACTAATGATACTAATAATGAATTTGGTAATTTATTTTTTTTATAAGGTATAAAACTAATTTCTTGTGTAAATGAATCTAAATTAACTTCAAATATATTATATATTGGATTTTCTACTGTATAATCAATTTTTGGAACTTCATTTAAAATATTAGAAATAGTTGATATTAAACTAGATGAATCATAATTACCTTCTGGAATACTTGCTTGATAAATATAATTTCCATCATCATAATGTTTCCAATATAATTTATTATTTTGTTTACTTCCTGATGCATTAATTAAAAAATCAATATATGGAAATTCAGTAGATATTAATTCTATTCTAACAACATTATTAAAGTTTTTTTTTAATGTAATACCATAACTATTAGCATCTGGATATCCTTCTAATGTTTTTTTTACTAACATTATTTGTATTTGATTACCACCGCTTTTATCATTATTATAAGCAACTGATGATAATTGTATCCAAATATTATTTGTATCTGTTTGTATAATTTCTTGATATCCTTGATATCTTTGATAATTAATTGGAAAATCAGCATTAATATTTGTTAATGGAATACCACCGATTGATAAAAAACTAATTTTAAAAACATCTTCTAAAATCATATATGATTTACCACTAATTATAAATCCAAAAGGTAATTTTACTAATAACCAATTTGAATCTAATTCTTCTACTGAAGAAACATTTAATACATTTAATATTTCTAATGTAACTGTTATAACAGATGGTAAATAAACATTGAAAATACCTGTAATACCATTAATTGGAATGTTACCATACAATGTTTTATTACCAATGTCATTTATAATTTCAATTGAAACTTGATTTTCATAATCTGAACCAATATTATGATTTGGAAAATTAATAAGCATATATTGAAAATTATTAAACATATAAATACAATTATTTAATGTTTTTGTATTTCCTTTTACATTTTGTATTATAATTCTATCATTTACTTGAAATTGATGTTTTGGATAATTAATTTTAATAATATCTGAACCAATAGTAGTTTCTATTGGATTATTCGGTAATGTAATATTAGATGATTGATATATATTTTTAGGAATTTTATTACGAAATTGACTATCTATATTTAACAAGTTTGTTTTATATTCAATTTGATTAGAAAAATCTTTCATTTGTTTTAATAGTAATTCATTACTATATTTTTCTTTTTTTTCTAAAAAATCATTTGTTAAATTCATTATTATATAATCTATATTTGTTTTTATATAAAAATTAAAAATTGAATATTTATAATATTTTATTATAATATAAACCTATCATATTTTATATTAATTGGTTCATCAAACCAAATATTTAATGGATTATATTTACTTAAATTTTTATATACTTTTCTTAAAAAATGATATTTTTCTTTTTTTGTTTTAGTTGAAACTTTTATATTTAATTCATTTAATTGTTTTACAAATTCTTTATATGTAAGTACTAACCGTTCTTCTTTATATTTATAATAATTATCACTTATTGGATTATCAATATCTGAATCATAATCTGAATCAATATATTTACATCGTGGTACAATATAAAAATATGTTAACCATTTTTGTGTTTCATCATATTGATATATTCTTTTATTATGTGAATAATGTTTAATATACTTTATAATTTCAGATTTTTCTTTATTAAATATTTTAATATTTATTTTTTCATCATTACTATATTCATTATCATTTGTATAAATATTATCTAATTCATTGTTATCATTATTTTCTTGTTCATTGTTATCATTATTTTCTTGTTCATTATTTTCTTGTTCATTGTTATCATTATTTTCTTGTTCATTGTTATCATTATTATTTTCTTTATCATTATTATTTTCATCATCATTATTATTTTCATCATCATCTTCACTATAATATGTATCATCATCAGAATTATTATCAGAATTATTATCAGAATTATTATCAGAATTATTATCAGAATTATTATCAGAGTCAATATCATAATTATGACGAGGACAAACAAAATCATAGTTTTTTACATCTGAACATTCATAAATATTATTAGTAGTATCTTCAATATTAAAATTAATATTTAATAATTTTAAATTAAATTTATCAAAAAAATCATCACCTTCTGTTTTTTGTTCATGATCATCGTAAATAGCACGTTCTTCTATTTCTTGTTGACTATCACTATCATAATCATAATTATTATCGCATTCATCAAAACTATATTTATATTCTTGATATTGTACTTCTTTTTTATGAAGAAACATTAATATAAAAAAATATGCAGAAAGTGAATTAGTAAATTTAAATCCATATTTTAATGCTAATGAATATAATTCAAGTTTAAAAAAAGTTTTAGTTGTATAATTTTTATAATATAAATAAATTTGATCAATTTTATTATTTTTATTATTAGGGTCAACACCATTTTCTAATGCAATTTTATAAAGTGGAATACAATCAAATAATTTATATAACATATTTTCATTAATATATTTACCATGTTTAAAAATATAGTTTAAAATACTAGGATTAGTATTTTTATTATAATAGTATTCTAAATCAAAAATATAATCATTTTTAATTAAAACATCAATTAATTTAATAATGTCATTATATTTATAATTAACTTTTGGTGAATACATTGAATTATATAAAATAAATTTATCAATTGTAACAATTTTTTTTAATTTATTATCATAAATAAATTTTTTTATAAATGTATTATTGTAAATATCAAATGTTAAAGCAACATTATTATCTAACATATAATTTCCAGAAGTATAATAATTAATTAAATCATCAATATTATTAATTATATAAAAATGTTCTTGATAATAGTTTGGTTTAAAAGTATAATTATCAAAAAATGAAATAATATTATTATCTAGTTTATTACGTTCAATAAATTTATTGTTATAATTTATTAATGTGGTAAAAATATCTTTATTTTCAATAATATACAAAATTTCATTATTATTATTAAAATGATAATCAGGACATTTTTCCATGGTTTTATAACAATTAAATTGATACTTAATATTTGTTATATTTTCTACTATTTTTTTAACAATTACAAACATTTTAATAATAATATTAAATTATCTTTAGATATTTTATAAATAATATTATATGAGTGGGTTTTTTGATATTACAAAAGAAGATTTAATATTAATATTATCATATTTTGATAATATTCATGATTTTGGTAAATTGTGTACAAATAAAAATAAAAAAATATGTGATAATTTATATAATTATTATGAACCAAAAATAACATTAATATTAACAAAATTAGATTTAATATCATCATTTAAAAATGTAGGATTTTCAACATTTGATTCAAATAAAGAAAAATTAGTTGAAACAATAATAAGTTTAATAAATAATAATAGTTCATATAAAAAAATAAATATTAAAGAAATGCAAAATATAATTGTTAATAATTTTAAATTATTATTTGAAGGTATAAATAATACAGAAACAATATTAAATATATTAGAAGATATAAATAATAATATAGATAGAATAGAAATTAAATTATATATTGCATCAAATAAAATAATTACAGAAGAATTTTGGCATTTTTCATATATACAAAATTTAATTTTTTTACAAAGACAAGAAATATATTATTTAATTTATTTTTATAATTTAAATAATGAAGAAAAAATAAATGAATTAATAAATTATTTTACTACTAATAAAGATTATAAAAATATAATTAAAACAAATATAAAAAAAAATATCAATAAATTAAAAAAAAATATGATAACATTTCCAATAACATTATTTGATGATACAAATAAAGATATATTAGATTTTGATTATATAAATGGAATTTTCAAGTTTAAAATTTTAAATGAAAATAAGGAAAATATTGATGCTGCTACTGTTTTTTCTGGAAAAGATTTTTTTACTAAAAAACCAAAAAATAATAAACAAAATTCATATCAACTAATATTTACAGAAAATGATAATAAAATAGGATTATCATATTTTGATTTATATAATAACCTTGATAAACATCAAATAATAATATGCGATTATACATATAATGTTATTAAAGTGGAAACTATTTTAATTATACAATGTACATATAATTTAGATGATAATATTATGTTTTATGTTCTAGGTAATAGTGTTGGTAGAAAAGGAAAAAGTGATAAATCTGGTAAAGATGAAGACGAAGATGAAGAAAAATCAGCTGAAGATGAAGAATTACTAAATATAAAAGGACTATTTCAGGTAACGTTAAATTTAGTTAATTATATATTAACAGAAGATGATATAATAAAATTTATAGAATTAAAAAATGGAATTGAAAAATTTGTAGATTATAAAAAAACATATAATACTATGGAAACAATTTTAAATTATATAAAATCATTAAAATTAACAAAAGAAAAAGCATGTGAAATAATAGTATGTTTATTATTTGGTGCAAAACGGTTTGGTGATTGGATTCAAATGAAAATATCATATGATAATTATTTTTATTTGCAAACTAATGATATATTATGTAAATTATATGGTATTATAATAGGTGCACCTGTTTTATGGTTAGATAATAATTATAATATAACAGTATATAATTATGATATAGATCATACTAAAATTGATGTTCCAACAATTAGTTTTGATTATGCAAATATTAGTGAAATAAAAAATTTAAAAAAAGTAACAAGTATAACAAAATTAATTCACCGTAAATATAAAGATAATATGTCAATAACAGGATTTAAACCTATAAGTAAAATAACAAATAAACAAACATCGTTTAATAGAACATATTATGAAAAATATATAAAATATAAAACAAAATATTTAAAATTAAAATACGATATTTTATATAAACAAAAATATTAAAAATCATTTAAGTGCTATAATATCTAATATTACGCTCATCATCCATATAAGGTTCGAACACTTTATTTATCCACTGTCCAATATGAAAAACATCTGTTTCAGGATTATACCATCCATCATAACCATTTTCAAAATTTGAAGTATTGTAATAAGAAATAATTTCTTCCGATACAAGCGCATCAGCAACATAATCAAAACAATTATTGCAATAAAAATTACTACAAAGTCTCTTGAATATCATATCAGGAGATGTTTTTTCCCTGATATTGCACTCACAACAAGTATAATTAAATTTTTCTTCAATATCTTGGTCATCAGCTTCATCGGCTTCATCAGCTTCATCAGCTTCATCAGCGTCATCAGCGTCATCAGCGTCATCGGCTTCATCAGCGTCATCAGCGTCATCAGGTTCTTCCTCATCTGAACCATAATCATAATCAATATCATCATTTTGACCATAACAATTACATTGATGTGATGGTATACCACATTGTTTACAACATATGCATCCAAGTCTTTCGCATTCTTCACAATAATATTCAACTGAATAATAGTGAGGATGAGCACCATTTAAAGTACTCATTTTTTCAAATAAGTAGTGAGCATTACAATACTTTGCATCACATGGTCTAGTACAGTTACATTCATGTGAATCGCATTTACCATAGCAATCTCTATCACCACAATGAATACATTTAGCATGAGGAATTGCTTTTGGTCCTTTCATTCTATTTAATAGTTGAATCTTTGTGTATTGTCTACTCTTTAAAAGAGCCAAACAGTCGGTTTCAAATGAAAAACACTTTATTGACATTTTTGAATTGTGTTATGCGTAGTTGTTAGTTTATTACTTTTTAAAAGGTCGTGAGCGGTGCGTGTGAGGGGTGCGGGGGGGCTTGGTTGTTTAATAAAATACTTATATTACATCTATTTAATAATAAAAATTTCAATTTTTTTATTATTTATTGTATTACAATATTATATTAATATTTTGATTATTAATATCTTGATTATTAATATTTTGATTATTAATATCTTGATTATTTATAGCATTATTAATATCTTGATTATTTATAGCATTATTAATATCTTGATTATTTATAGCATTATTAATATCTTGATTATTTATAGCATTATTAATAGCATTACCAATATCATTAATTATTTTATCTTGATAATTAAATAATAAATTGTTTACATTATCAACTTTAAAATCACTATAATTTTTATGTTCTTTATTATTTGCATTTTCATCAATATATATTTTATTTTCATCCATAAATTTAATAAAAAAATTAGATAATATTTTTTTTGTACTATTATTTAATTTATTATTTTCATCTAATTCATTATATATTTCTTCAATATCGTCCAATCTATTTGATACTAATTTAGATAACGCCCAGTTTTTATCACAACTAATAAATGTTCCTGATTTGTCATCAAAAATATGAGCAGTATTTTCTCTTTTATTTGTAATTATAATATTTTTAAATTGGTCATACTTACCAGCATTAGTAATTTCAATAAGTTTCTCAATAGAACCAAAACCTTGATTAATTATTAACTTTTTTTCTTTATCCGTTATAGTATTTAATATATTTTCTTTTCCAAATGGTTCGATTTTAAAATGATTATGAACTATATTATTATTTTGTATATTATTAATTGTATTATTATTATTTGAGTTTTTCATATTAATTTTTTGTCGAAGCATTTTATTTATTTTTTTAATAGTTGTAGTTTCATGTAACTTTTGTTCTTTTTTTATTAATGAATTTTCTTTTTTTACTTCTATTTTTTTTAATTCAATTTCTTTATTAATTTCTGCTAACTTTATTTCTTTATTAATTTTAGCTAATTCAATTTCTTTATTAATTTCAGCTAATTTTATTTTAGTATTTTGTTTTTTTTGTTCTTTTTGTTCATTTTCATCAAAAATAATTTTACATTTTTTTTCATGAGTCCATCGTGATTGTTTATGGTTATATTCATTATTGCAATATTTACATTTATATATTTTATTTATTTTTAGTTGACTATTATCATACTTATTACTTACTATTAATTTACTTATGGTATTATTATTTTTATGTATATTTTTGTTGTGTGTCCATAAAGTTTTATAACTTGAAAATATTTTATTACATATATTACATTTATGTTCATCCTTTTTATCCTCCATATATATATTATATTAGATATTATATTCTTAAATGTTTTTTAATAAAATAATAATAATATATCCTCCTTAATATACACCAAAAAAAAATAAAAAAACGGCGGGCGGGGGGAACATAAAAATATTTCTCCAAAATTTTTCATTATAATTTTTACAAAACTTTATAATTATTAAAAACTTTATAATTATTAAAAACTTTATAATATTAAATATACTTTATAAATATTAAATATACTTTAATAAAAAATATATTTATTACTGATGTGTTATTTTAATTAATAGCTAAAATTTTATCACCGACATCATTCCATGATAATATAGTTAATGATTTTTGAAATAAATTAGAAAAATGTTCAATTTGTTTAGGATTATCATAAAGTTTAACTATTTGTGTACCAATTTCTTTTAAAATAGATTCATGTTCAATTAAATCAAAATGAATACCTTCTCTTTCTTGAAAAACACCAAAGTTAGAAATTAAAGGAATACATCCAGTAATTAAACTTTCACGAATAGAAATACAATCAATTTCAGAAGGTGTATTAGTAATATATAGTTGAAATGTAGATAAATATTTTTCTCTAACAATAATATTAGTACTTTGTCTTCCATGGTCAATAACACCTTTTGACATACCAATTAATTTTTTAAAATGGTCAATAATATGTTGCTCTTTTTTAAACATATCAAGACCATAATATAAATGTAATTCAGCTCTTGGTTCTAAATGTTTAATAACAGGCCATATATGTTTTAATATTTGTTCAAGACCTCTTGTATAATAACTAACATAACAAAATCTATAAGGATTACGAACGGAATTATCCCAATTATTTTTAAATTCTTTAACTTTAAGACCATTAGGAATAATAACATATTGTGTATTTTTTAATTTACATCCCATATATTTTTCAAATTCTAATTTATGATAATTAGATTTTAATAATATTTTATTAATTTTTTGACCATATTTTTTATATATAGTAACCATTTGTTCTTGGTTCATAAAATTATCATGAATATCCCAATAGATTCTTTCAGCATTTAAGTCAAAAGGAATACCACAAAATAATCCATTACTTCTCCATAAAATAATAGTTTTAAATTTATGATTAAATTCTAATGTTTTCCAATTTTTATATTGAACACCATTATATTCTAATTCTGTTTTTCTATTTGATAAAATATCAGCATAAACAGCTACTTTTTTACCAATAGATGCCCAATATTCACATAAATTAACAATTGCTTGTTCTGAACCACCTAATGATTTATCAGTTGGATCCCATTGATTACCTAAACCACCAGTATAATAAACAATATCATATGGTGAATCTGTTTGTTTATAAAAAATATTTTTCATTCTATTAAAAATTTTAGATGGAATATATCCTGTTATAGAATGGTCAGTTACTTCAAATAATGAAGGATTTAAACCAATAGTACCACCAACACATAATTCTCTTTTATTAAATGTATTAAAATCATGTGATGAAACAATAATACATTTATTAGAAACAAGTTGTACCATTGGTTCTGTAAAATCATTTGTAAAACTTTTTTCTTCTGACATAATTAATCCAGATTCATGTTTATGTTTAACCAAATATTCTTTTTTAAATGCCATACAATTATTAGTAGAATGTTTACTATGAAAACCTTTAAATTTGTATAATTTACCCATAAAATATTCATACATATAGATGTCAGAACAACCAGCAATTAAACAATTAGATTTTTCTAAGGATTCAACAGCATGTGAAACACGTTCTGGTGGGTAGTAATCATCATCATCCATACATACAATAATATCACCAGTACATGTATTATTACCAGTATTTCTTAAATCACTTAATTTATGAGCAGGATTATATTCAACATAAATAATTTTAATATATGAAAATGTAGATTGTTCATGTTCTTCTTTTAATTTTAAAATTAATTCTTTATTTAAAAGTGCCTCTTTTTCAGTTTTAGAGCCTTCAACAATAACCCATTCAATAATATTTTTATATGTTTGTAATTTAATTAAATCATACAAGTTTAATAAACATTCAGCTCTAACATATTGGTTAACAGTAATTAATGAAGCTGATAGTTTTTTTTTTACAATTCTGTTTTTTTTATTATTCATTATTATTATTATTTATAATATCTTTAAATAATAATAATAAATCTTGATTAAATAATAATAAATCTTGATTAAATAATAATAATTTTAATTAAATAATATTTAATGTAATAATTGTTGTAGATATAGTTTGATTTAATTTATATTGTATAGTTAGATTATATATTCCAATATTTACTTTATTATTTGATGGTTTATAAAATGTTACAATTTTACCATTAGAAAATACATTTTGTATATTTTGATTAACTGATATAATACCAGTTTTAGAATTAATGAAACATCCTTCAGGTAAATTAATACAATCAAAAATACCACCATTAAGTGAAACATTGGGTTTTTCTGTATTATATTTCATATCATATTTAATAGTAATATATGGATTTTCATAATTAATTAATGTATTTATAAAACAATCAATTTTAGTTCTTAATATTTTTTTATTTATAATATAATTAACATTAAATGAATATTTACCAACAGGTAAATTACTAATATTAATTAATCCAGTTTCTTTATTAATAGTAACTAATTGAGGTTCTTTATTATTTTCTAAATTAAAAGTACCATTTAATGGATAATATTCTGGTAAAACAGAATCATATGAATATTCATTTTCCCAATCTTTAATAATATTTAAATTATATTTAAAATGACCAATAACATTAACTGTTAATATATTTTTAATTTCATAATTATTTAATTTATATAACACTTCAATTTTATATTCACCTAATTCTAACATATCAATAGTAATTTGACCAGTTTTATCATTAATTATAATAAAATTACTAAAAATATTATTATTTATATAATAAGTTCCTTCATTAAAATTAGAACAATATGGTGATTCAATAATTAATTTTTCATTATATTTTTTAGTATATTCTGTAATATTATATTTACATATTGGTTCAACTATTAATTTTAATTTTTGAATATTACATTTATTATTTAATGTAGCAAATAAATTAATATCATAAGTACCAACATTAAAATTATTTATAAATACTTGATTATTAATAATATTTAAATATGAATCAGATGATGAAATAATAGATTTATTATGATAATTTAAATTAGTTATTGTATATGATTCGCCATATTTAATATTAATAGTATTATTAGGTATAATAAAATATGGTAATGCTTCTACATTCATAATATAATTAGTAGATATATTATTAACTTCATACTTTATTTCAAATTTATAGTCACCAGGAGTTATTTTATTTAATTCAATACTACCATTTCGATTAATATTAAAACCAAAACTAGAAGTTAAGTTAATATTAAAAGTAGAATTATTATTTAATAATTTAATACTTAATTTACCATTTGATGGATATAATTCTGGTAAATTAGAAATATATTTTTGATTTGAAATAACTTGTATAATATTATTTTTATATTTAATAATAGGTTTAATTTCAATATTAATATTTTCTTCAAATATTAAATTATTATTTTCGTAAATTACTGTAATATTATAATTACCAATATAATTATCTTTTTTATAAAGAGAAATTTCTCCATTATTAATTTTAAATACATTATATTCAAGTAATTTAAATGTACCATAATTAATTAATGGTTTTATTAATATGATATCATTGTAATTAAAAATATATTTTGTATTAGAATATAATTTATTTGGTTTTTTATTAACATTAATTAATAATGTTTTTGAAATATTATTTACTTCATATACTAATTTAATATCAGTGCTACCATAATTAAAATCATTTATTTGAAGTTGATTATTATCAATATCAATAACTTGTTTATCAAATGTTAATTTACCATTTGATGGATTAGTAAATAATCTATAATTATTATATGTAAATTTAGGTTTAACAGTTACTTTAAATGTAGCATAATATTTTTTATTATAATAATAATAACATATTTTTATTCTTGATTTTTGTACTGACATTTTTTCAAAACCTGATATAACACCTGTACTAGAATCAATAGTTAAATAATCATTATTAACTAATTCATATTTTAATATTAAACTAATACTTTGATTTGATATTGGTTCATGTGTCATATATGTACCATACTCACATGTAATATTTGAATAATAAACAATAGGTTTAATATTAATATTAAAATAAGTATTTGTAACAATAGAATTATAATTATATGTAACTTTTATTTTATAATTACTAATATCTAAAAATTGTGTATTAATAATATTACCATAATTATTAATTTCTAAATTACTATTATCAATAAATACTTTTCCACCTAATGGTAAAAAATTAATATTAATATTTATATTATCATATTCAAAGAAATCATAATTAGGTTCATAACTAATTTTAGGATTTACTAAAACATTAATTGTATTTGTAACTTTTTTATTATTATATTTATATTTAATATCATATGAATAATTACCAACTTCAGGGTTTAATATATTAAGAATACCATCATTATCTAATCTAAAACCATCTATGTTTTGTGCATAAAAAACACCACCAATAGTTTTAATATCAGGAATAATTCTAATTGGTGAAGAATTATATTCAAATATAATATTATTATTTTCATATTTTAAATCAATATTAATAGATAAATTTATTTTAGTAGTTACTGTAATATTATCATATACATAAGCTACAACTAATTCATAATCATTAATATCTGGATTAATAATAGAAATGATACCATGTTCTGGATTTATAGTTATACCTTCATAATTATTAATAAAAGAAAAAGTACCACCAAATTTAGAAACAGAAGGATATATAACAAGTTGTTCAAGATATTTTAATTCAATATTATTTTTTTCATAAAATAATAATGGTTTTACTGTTAACATAATATTATAATCGGTAGTTCCATAACTAATAACTAAATTATATATACCAATATTAGTATCAGAAGGTATAAATATAACTCCTGATTTTTCATTAATAGTTATTGAATTATTTATATTAGATGTAATACTAAATTTTAATGATTCATTTTGTGGTGAAAATAATGGTTTGTTAGAATAAAATTCATGTCCATAATTAACTTCAATAGAATTATTTAAATAATTAATATATGGATTAATCATTATTTTAAAATTATTTTTATTAAGTTGATTATTAACAATAAAATCTACTGATATTTCTTGTAAACCACAATTTATATTTTCTTGTTTAATTATACTTATTTGACCAAATTGATTAATTTTAAAATTATTATTTGAAATTTTAAATAAACCATTTGAATGAAGATTTTTAATAGGTGATATTAAAAAATGTTCATTTATATAAATATTATATAAATCATTATATTTAATATGTGGAATAACTTGAATATTAACAGTTAATTTTTTTTTAAGATTATTTAAATTATATAATAAATAAATTCTATAAACATTTACATCTAAATTAGTTAATATTAATTTATTTGATTTAATTTTATAATTTGTATTATTTGTTTCTAATGAAAAAATAATATTTGGATTTAAATCAATAATATATTCATTTTCATCAGAAAATAAAAATGTTTTATTAATTTCATTAAGTGGATCATATATAATATTAATTGTTTTAGTAGTAAATGTATCTAAATAATTTAATTTAATATTAACAAAATAACTAGAGGGTATTAAATTATCACTAATTTTAATAATTCCAGTTTTTGAATCAATTTTAATTTCATTATTTGATTCAGAAATAATTTCATATGAATAATTATCAAAATCAAAATTATTTGTATTATTAATTTCAAATGGTAATTGTTGTATATTATATGTTGAACTAAATGATAAATTAGGTTGAATATCAAATTTTATATTAAAATTACCAATTATATTATTAACTTTATAAGAAACAACAATATCATAATTATTAACTTTTAATTTTGTTATATTTTTTAATTCACCATTTGCTAATATTATAAAATCATTAGTATTAATTTCAAATGTACCATTAAAAGGTTGTACAACTGGTGTATTTATAAAAATTTCTTCATCTTCTAAATAACTTTGATTATATATATATTTAATAGCAGGTTTTACTGTTATTGTTAAATTATAAAAATGACTTTTATTATTTGTTTTATATTCAACAGTTAAATTATAAATATTAACAGGTAGTTTTTCATATATATATATTTCACCAGTTTTAAAATCTATAGTAATACTTTTAAATTTACTATTATTTAATAAAAACATTGATTCATTATTATAACAAGAAACTATTGGTTTTTTACTTTGATATTTTTCACCATAACTTAATTCAATATTTGATGCATCATAGTAAAATAATGAATATATATCTAAATGAAAACTAATATTAAAATTTAAATTATTATTATCATTAATATATAAACAATTCATTGAAATATCATAATTACCAATATTATAATCTTTTAAAATTAAATTACCATTTTCAATAATATAATTATCACTAGTAAAAGGTATGTAATTTTGTATAGGAATACTAATTATTTCAGAATAAACTATTTTTTGATTTTCAATATATATATCAGGAATTATATTAATTTCAATATTATGACTAGAAATATATTCACCATCATAATTATAATATAATGTAATATTTTGTTTACCAATATTAATATTATTATTTATTGTAATTTGTCCTGTTAAAGTATCAATATTAATATCATTTATTGGATTAATATAAAAATTACCATTTAATGGAAAAACTACTGGTAATTCAGATGTATAAATATCAGAATATTTTTTTATAATATTATTAGTAAATTTAATAGATGGTAATATTTTAACTTTATATTCATATTGATTTGATACATTAAATAAATTATAATTTACTAAAAATGAATATGTACCAACAGATAGATTTTTAAATGTTAACATACCATTATTTCTATTAATACTAACACCATTAATTAAATTAGAACAATCAAAAAATCCAGTACTATCTGAAACAATTGCAGGATTTGTTTTAATAATTGTATCATAAATTTCAAAATCATTTTGTTTATATGATATTTGTGGTAAAACTTTGATTGTTATATTATTTGTTAAACTAATATTATTTATTTTATACATAACATGAATATCATATTTACCAATTAATAAATTTTTATCAATATGTATAATTCCATTTTGGTTTAATGTAATACCAACTGGTGTATTACTAACTGAAAAAATACCATTTTTTGGATAAAAGTTGGGCATATCTGAATATAATTCATTATTTTGTGTTACAACTAATTCTTTATTATTATATTCTAAAATAGGATTTGAAATAATTTTCCATGTGCATGTAGATATAACATTATTTAAAGTATAAGTAACATCAAACCAATCAGTACCTACATCAAATGTAGGTTCAACTGTAATAATACCATTTTCATTAATTTTAATATTTGATTTATTAATAGAAAAAATCCCTCCTTTTGTAAATTCAGGTTGTTCTGAAGTATATAATGTACCATATTTGATATTTATAATATTATTACTATTATTATATTTTAATATAGGTTTAATCAATACATCAATTTGTGTTTGTATAGTAATTAAATTTAAATTTAAATAAATAGTAAAATTATATTTACCTACATCTAAATTTGATATTTTAATATTACCAGTATTTTTATCAACTAATATATTATCAGAATAAAATTCTGCATTTTCAAAATTATTAATAGAAGGTGTTAAAATAATTTCATCTCCATAATTTAATTCAACTTTTGATAAATTATAATTAAATGGTTGTAATATTATACATTTAAATACAAAAAATGTTTGATAATTTTCATATTTAGCATATACTTTAAATGTCATTCTATTTTGTGAAATAGCTTCAATATTTTTATTAAATGTAACACAACCAGTAGTAGGATTGATATTTACACCTTTAATAGTTGTATCCATATAATATTTAATATCCACATTATTATTATTTATAGTTGGTTTAAAATCATAACCAACACCTTTAAATAATATAATATCATCATATACTGATTCATAATTTAATAGTAATTCAACATTAATATATGTTGATGTTTCAACAGTTATATCATTTAATGTATATTTTGGTGTGATTTGATAAGTTCCATATGATAAATTTTCATTATTAATAATATTTCCAGTATTTTCATCAATTGTACAATATTTTGAATCAATAGTAAATTTACCTCCTAATGGTTCAACTATAATATTATTTTTATTAAAATAAAATGTAGGATTAATAATAATATTACAATCAGTATTTATAATAACATTATTATATTCATAAATTATTTGTAAATTATATTTACCAACTGGAACTAATGAAGTTATATAATTTATATAACCATTTTCTGAATTTATATTAAATATATCAAAATTATTAACTAATTTATAATTACCGATAATATCAGATTTTGGTTTAATAATATTATTAGTATTTAAATTTGAATATACTAATATAGTATTTGGATATTCAATAGTTGGAACAATATTTACTTGAAAAATAGTTTTAGTATTTTTATTAGATATATTATAATTAATTTTCAAATCAAAATTACCAATTACATTAATAGATTTAGCAATAATTTTACCATTTGTTTTAATTTCAAATAAATCAGTATAATTTAATAATTCAAAAGTACCATTTGGTGGATTAACTTGAGGAATAGAAGTTGAAAATATATTTGATTTACTATTTTTAAGAAGATTATTTGAATAATTAATATTTGGTACTACATTTAATAAATAATTAAATTCAACCCAACTATTATTACTAATATATTTGATTAAAATATCATATTTACCTAATTCTAAATTTTTATTAAATGTTATAATACCAGTATGATTATCAATTGAATAAAAATTAGAATATTGACAACTAAAATATCCATTAGATGGACTAAAAATAGGAGAATTTGAATAACTAGTTGTTTTATATTTATGTTCAATAATATCATAATGTAATGTTGGTTTAATTATTAAACTAAATGGTATTATAATTGATGATTCATTTTTTGTATAATTAATATTAAAATCATAATTACCTGGTTCTAAAGTATTATCAATATCAATTAAACCATCTTGATTAATATGTATTTTACTATTATTATTAGTTAATTTAAAAATACCATCTGATTCAGTAATTTGTGGTTTTTCAAAAATATAGTTACTTGAATAATTACAAATATATGATTTTTTATCATAAATAACAACAGGTTTAATTTCTAAAATAAAATCAAAATCAGTATATATTGTTTCAATTAAATTATTAATTTTATATTTTCCCTTAATATTCCAAATACCACTTGTTATATTATTAATTTTATTTGAAATAATTCCATTATCTGAATTGATATCTAAATAATTAATACTAAATTCGCCACCAGATGGTTCAAATCTTTCAGGTATAATTTCAAATATTTGATTATAATTAAATTGATATTTTTTTGAATATTTAATCATTGGTTTAATTGTTAAATAATAAATAGTTTCAGTAATTTGACTATTAACAGAATATTTTACTTTTATTTCATGAGTACCAACATCAATATTTTTTTTATTAAATATTGTTCCATCAGTATTTATACCAAAATCTGGGTTTTCTATAATACTAAAAGAACCATTATTTGGTTCAATAGTTGGAACTACTGATTTAATTTTTTGTGTATAATATGATGTTAAATATGATGAATAATAAAATGTAGGACATATATTAAAATATAATGAAACTATATGAGATATTTTTTCAATTTGATATTCAACATCAATATTATAAAATCCAACAACAGCATTTTGAATATTAATTTGCCCAGTTTTTTCATTAATATTACATAATAAATTAGAATTACTTATTTTAAAAATACCATTTTTATGTGAAACTTCAGGTTTTGTAAAAATAATTGTTTGTGAAATATTATGTTTTTTATCAATATGGTAATTTACAAAAGGAACAACATCAAATGAAACTATTAAATTTAAAGGAATATTATTTTTAGTATATACAATACCTAATTTATATTTTCCAATATCAAAAGAAGAATCAATTAATATAGAGTCGTTGATAATTTTAATATGTTCTTTAAAATTAGTTATTTCAATAGTACCTAAAGTACCATAATATTTAGGAATAAGTGTTTTATTAGTTTGATAATCAATAGTAAAATTAGTTTGATAATTAATATAAGGATGAATTTCAATTGTAAATTTATAATTAAAACTATAATTAGATGATTTAACAATTATTTGTAAAAATAACATTTGTGCTTCTATATTTTTTAATGTAATTTGACCATTATTTTCATCTATTTCAAATAAATTATTTGAAGAATAAAATTTTAAATTTTTATAATTAGATTGAATATTAGGTGAATTAATAATAATAATATCATTTTCTATTAAATTATCAAATTTATATTTAATAACTGGTTTTACAACTAATTTAATTTGTGTTGTTATTTGTTTATTTAATCCAATATATTTAGGTTGAATTATATATTCTCCAATATCTAATCCTTTTGATTTAATTTTACCAGTTTTTTTATCAATTGTTATTTTTAAATCAGATTGTATTTCATAATGACCATCTAATATATTATTTTCTAATATAATAGGCATATCTGAATTAAATTGTTTACCCCAATCAACATAATATGTATTATATTGATATTGTAATATTGATTTAACAAAAATATTTATTGGAATATCTATTTTAACATTATTATATTCATAATTGATATTAATTAAATGTTCTCCTAATGATAATTTATTTATTTTAATTTGACCTGTTATTTCATCAACTATTATATTATTATTATTTGAACTAAATTTTCCTATATTTAAAATATTAGATGGTTTTATAATAGGTAATGATGATGTAAAATCATCTAAATATAATAATGTAAATTCAGATAAATTATAATTTATAACTGGTTTAATAATTACTTGTATTTTACATAAAAATTTAATAATATTATATGTATATTGAATATTAATATCATAAATACCAACATTATCTGAAGAAAATGTAATTTGACCATTTTCTTGATTTATATTATATTTAATATTTGGATTATTAATAATTTCAAAAACACCACCTAATTTAGTGATATTTGGTATACAAGTTGTAATTGTACTGTCAATAGTACCTATTATATTTGTATTATTAGTATTATTTGTATCATTAGTATTATTAGTATAATTAAATGTCCAATCAATAAAATCTGTATAATCATAAGAAATTTTTGAAAGATAAATATTTTTATAATTATTAATAAAATCTTGATTATTTGAGATAATACCAACTTTATATTCATCTGTTGATGGTGATATTTCTTCACCTGATATAATTATATATTCATCATTAATATACGTTACAACTAACGGTATTGTATAATGATTAACCATTTGTGTTATTGATTGCAAATCATCAATTTCACTATCAATAAATAATAAATTTTGTGTGTTCATATATTGATTTAATATAGAAAATATATAAAAACACTTTAAGTAATTTTTTTAAATTTTATTTTTGTTAACAACTATAACCTTTTTATTATTAATATTTTCTTGCGTTCTATTTATATATCTATATTTATATTTTCTAGCACACCAAGATTCTATAGGCATATTATTAACTACAAGATGGTCATTAAAATAATTAGGTAATTCTATATTATAATATAATGGTTTAACATCTAATTTTTTAAATAAATTTAAATTATTATAACCTAATAACCATTTATTATTTTTTATTAATATTGCATGATTTTCAGTAATATATGTATCTTTATTTGGAATATTTAATCCAAAGAAATCTTTAGGTACAATAATAGGTAATTCTTTTTCTTTAGGTTTTTCAATATAATATTTTAATATATTTTTAATAGGTACTTCTTGACCTAATGAATTAACAACTAAATCACCAATTTTAAGATTATCAATAAATTCATATCCATCTGGTGTTTTAACTAATGTATTACTTAAAATACAAGGTATATAATTAATTTCATATGTAACTGATGATACACTACTATTTATATATCCGGGTGTAATAACAAATGCTTTTATAGTTTTAGTAGTACTAATTGTAATAGGACCTGTATATAATATAGAATCAATAGTTGGTGTAGTTCCATTTAATGTATAATATATTTTAGATGTTGGTAAAGCAGATATTATTATTTGTAATATAGAAAAATATGTACCACTTGGTAAATTAAATGTAGGTGGATTATTTGTTAAAATATTTGTATTTTGAATATAGAAATCAGATAAATATCTTAATTGTGTTTGCCATAAAGTACCTTGAACCCATACTAAATCATAAATATATTTTGGATTAACTGTACCATCATCATTTAATTCAGAAATAATTAATGAATCTGATGCATCAGAATTTGGTAAATTAAAATAAAATGGTTTATATTCTAATAAATCGTGATTTAATAAGTTATCTTGGTCATATGCATTTATTTCAATTTTAGTTAATAATGCAGGTTCATTAGTTTCAATAACATATGCTTTACCAACTGTATCATTATATCTTAAATTATACTTTGATTGTTCAAAAGAAATATTTTCAATATTAGGAGCAATTATTGGAAATTCAGAATTATATAAATTTGTTGTTACTTCTAAAGTGAAATCTAATTCAAATGAATTAGATACATTATAAATTAATATTTTTAAATTATAAATACCAATATTTAGTGTGTTAGTCCAATTTATTGTTCCATATGGATCAATTGTAATACCATTAACAGGATTTTTAATTAAAAATAATGGTGAACTAAATGATTCTGATAATAATGGTGGACTAGAATTACCACTTGTACCATAATTTACTCTTATATATGAAGGTCTATAAGTTATATATAAAATATTTCCTAATGTATTACCTGCATCTTCTATTATATAATTATTTACATCAGGTCCATCTAATTCTAAATTTGATAAATATACTGGAACAAAATAACTTACATTAGGTGATATAAAATATGCACTATATGTATTTTTAATAAAAACTTTATCATTATTTATTACACCTGATAATTTATTAGATTTAACTTTAACAGATGATGTACCATCGTAAATTTTATCAAATACTTCAATTTGTAAAAATAAAGTTTTAGGTATAACATATAAAATTAATATTCCACTTCCTTGAACACCATTATAATTATAACCAATATTTAATTCATATGTATTTACTTTTAATATATTTGTTGTATAAATAACACCAAATGTTTCATCGACTGTAATACCATCAATTTCATTTAATAATATAAATGTACCACCACTTGGTATGACTGTTGGTTGAAACGATTCACCTTCAATACCATATTCAACAGTATAAAAGTTATCATAATTAATATATGGTAACACATTAAAATTAAATATAGTTTCAACAGTAATAGAATTAATTATATAATAAACAGTTATTTGATATGCACCAACTTCTAAACCTTCACCAAATGAAAATATACCTGTATCAGTATCAAATATTAAACCTTCTACCATTTCATTAATATTAACATCAAAAGTACCACCAGTTTGACTTATATATGGTGCATCTGAATCTCCTGTATAACCATATACTATATTTGCATCAGAATTATAATAAAATTCAGGATTAATTATAATATCAAAATTAAAATTAGAAGAAACATCTTTATACATATATAACATATTTATATTATAAAATCCAACTGGTGCTGTTCTTATACTTAATTGACCTGTTTTCGATGAAACTAATGAAATAAAATCATATTGTGATAATAAATAAATATTACCATCATTACCAGTTATTGGTTTTAATTCAGGAGTTAATATAGTAGTTTCTGTTTGAATAACATTAACATTAGAATATGATATCATTGGTCTAATTATAAAATTATATGTAAATATTGTTTCTAATTTATTTTTATAATAGCCAACATAAAAGAAATTTTTACCAACATCTAAACCATTATCTAATTTAATTATACCATTTGAACTATCAATTGAAATTTTTTCAGTTTGAATATATGTTTGAGGTTCAAAATTAATATAAAATTTACCATTATCTCTATTTTTAATTGGACTAATACTAGTATTTGATATACCATAATCAAATATTTCTGTTGGATAATATATTGATGGAATCATATTTTTTACTAATTTATAACTTGATGATATATCATTAAAACTATAATTAATATTAACACTAACTGTTTCTATATCAAAATTATCAGAAAAATAAACAACACCACTAATGGTATCTAATAAAATATTATTATTATATAATGTATCTAATAAAATATTATTATTATATAATGTATCTAATAAATTATTATTATTATTAATTATTGAATATGTACCGCCATATGGTAATGCAACTGGTATATTACTTTGACTGGAAGTACCAGCTATTATATTATTTATTTCATTATTATATGTGAAATATGGTAATTGTTTAACATAATAATTTAAGTATGTAGTAATATTATTTATTGTATAACCAATATTATATATATATTTACCAATATCTAATTGTGAATCTACTTGAATTATACCAGTATTTTGATTAATATTAGTATTTGTATTAGTATTATTTATACTGAATGTACCAAATAATGGACTTATTGTAGGAGCATCTGAATAAAATATTTTATTATATACAGTAGAAACATTATTATTAGTATAATAAAAAATAGGTTTTGATAAAACTGGTATTGTTAATTTATTAGAAACTTGATTATAAGTATAATTTATATTTAAATCATAATTACCAATATCTAATCCACCTATTATAAATTGACCACTACTATCAATAGTTACATTATTTATATCATTTATTTGAAAAGAACCAGATTTAGGATTAACAATAGGTTTATTTGATTTGTATGTTGATAAATAGTTAATTTCAATATTTGATATATCATAAGAAATATATGGTTGTACTGTTAAGAAATAATTATTTGTTTTGAATAAATTACTAACATTATATGTTACAGGAATAATATAATTATTAACTAAAACACTATCAGAAAATGATAATATACCATTTGAACTATCAATATTTATTCCAATATTTTTATAACTATTTGGTATTGAAAAAATACCATTATAAATATCAATATTTGGTTGATTTGAAAATCCTGAATAATTATAATTTATTAATGAACCAGAAATATCATATTTAAATAAAAATAAAACATAAACACTAAATGGTATTATTGTTGTTATATTATCATATGTATATTTAATATTAAAATTATAAATACCAATATCTAATATTCCAACACTAACTATTCCTAAACTTGAATTTATAGTGATATTTTCATTAGCATTTTCTAATTCAAATATACCACCAAATGGTGATATATATGGTATTTCTGTTTCTCCTGTATTTCCATTTAATAAATTTAAATAATTATTTAAATATCTAACAGTTGGTTTAACATTTATATTTACATTAATTTGTGTTGATTTTATTTTACTATATACTAATCCTAAAATCCATGAACCTACTTTAATATTTGATTGAATATTTAATGACCCATTTGTATTAATATTAACTTTTGAATATAAATTAATATCCATTGGTTGTATAATTTCAAATGTACCACCAGATGGGTCAACATATGGTATGCCAGTTATTATATTTGATATATCATAATAAATAGTAATATTATTATTTTGCTCATATAGTTTATAATTTGGATAAACTTGTAATTTAATATAATATTGATTAAAAATATTTTTCAAGTAATAATTAATAAATAAATTATAATCATTAGGTGGTATTCTATTATATAAATTAATTTCACCTGTAAATTTATCTAATGAAATATTAGATTGAATAAAAGAATTAGATGAATCATTAAAATAGAAAAGACCTTTTGTAGGAACAACTGTTGGTAAATCTAATCTATATTTTTCAGTAAATATATTATAATTAATAATTACACCAGAAACAGTATATGATAATAATGGTTTAACATTTAATACATAATTAAAAGTATTATAAATTTGATTAACTGTATATTTAATACTTAAATTATATGAACCAACATTAATATAATCACCAAAATATATTTGACCATTAGAACTATCAATTGATACTTTTGTTTTTTGAAAATCTAATTCATCAATATTATCAAAACTATAAGTACCAAATTTTTCTAAACCAAATGGTATTTCTGAATAATCAGTTAAACCATAATCAATATTTATTGAACCTTTTAAATAACTAATATATGGTTTTACTATAATTGTAAAATCTGTAAAAGTAACAGAACCATCTAATACATATTTTAATCTTATTGTATATCGATTAATACTAACTAAATTAATATTAATTATACCAGTAGTTTCATTTATTGATAATGTATATTCATCTAATAAACCATAGTCTTCAATATAAAATTTACCACCTGTAGTTAAAACAAATGGTAAATCAGAATAACCAATTGAACCATATATAACATCTAATGTATCATTTAAATAATAATAATTAGGTCTAACATTTAAACTATATTTTGCATAGTTGACTATTTTATTTAATTCATATTTAATATTAAAATTATATAAACCAACACTAATACCTTTATAAAAATTAATTAATCCAGTTAAATTATTTATATTTATTTTACTGGCTTCATTTCTATAATCAGTAATGTTACCAATAGTAAAATATCCACCAGATTGGTCAACAAATGGTCTTGTAGTTAAACCAGTTGTATTATAATCTAATACTAAACTAGATAAAGTATAATAAACATTTGGATAAACAGTTAAATCATATATTTGATTTGAACTGAGGTCATTAATTGCATATTTAATATTAAATTTATATTTACCAACTTTAATATTTGACCCAAAATTTAATAAACCGGAATAACCATTTAATACAACACCAAAATTATTAAATGTATTTTGATTTAATGAATATGATGTTTGAATTGGTATATTAAATGTACCAGATATTGAATTAATATAAAATGTACCCAATGATTGTTTAGCAATTGGAATTTCTGATGTATTTTGATATCCATATAACATTTCTTTTTTAGTAAATACATAATCTAACCATGGATTTATAATAATATTATAATTAGAATATACTGACATATTATTATATTTATATTGAACAGGTACAATATATTTACCAACATTATTTGTATTTTTAATTTCAATAACTCCACCAGAACCATCGACATAAAATTGTGGATCTAATGATGTAAATACACCTCTTTTAGGATTAACAAAAGGTTTTTCTGTAAAATAATCAGAACCATAAGTAGTTATTATAGAACCTTGTGAATATGCTAAATTAGGATAAATATTAATTGTATATGGTATTATTTCTTCAGATGAATTTGATAAATACGATACATTTAAATTATAAGCACCAACTCTTAAATCTTCAGTTGAAGTAATAATACCACTTGAAGCATCTATTTGGATTGTAGATAATAATCTAGAATTATTAATATCATTAAATGTTGCAGAAAATTTACCATTTGGTGGATTAAATGATGGTATTGTAGATGTTGTTGGATTAGTATAAAATGCATTAACAGTATCTGGATTATAAGAAACAGTTGGTTTAACTAATAATGTATAATTAATAACAACTGGACTACCAAATACAGTATATACAATTGGAATATAATAAATACCTGTTGTTAAATATGAAAATGTTAATATACCTGTTGTACTATTAATTGAAATACCATTAGTTGTTTCTTGTAATGTATAAACACCACCTAATACTTTAGCAATTGGTGCAGCTGTTGAACTAACAGAATTAAATCCAATAACACTATATGGTGGATTATAATATACATTAGCTAAAATTTGTAAAGTATATGTAACAGTATTTGAAACACCATTAACAGTATATTTTACAGTTAATGTCCAAAATCCAGCATTTACTAAACCAAATCTGATAATACCATTATTTTTATCTATTGAAATACCAGTATATATTAAATTAATTCTTGGAACTGATGCTGTAAAAATACCATTTGATGGTGCAAATGTTGGCATAACAGAAAAACTAATATCATGATATGGTACTCTATTTGAACTTGGTGTATATAATAAATATGGTTTCATTGTATATGATATTTCTGTTGAATTAAATGTATTTCCATAATTATAATTTACTTTTAATAAATATAATCCAACAGGAATTGAACTATTAAATGTAATTAAACCATTACCTGAATTAATACTGATTGCATTTGTTTCTATTAAATTATTGATTATTATATTACTTGATATATCAGATGCACCTTGAATAGTAAATGTACCACCAACTGGATCATAAATTGCTTCTGGTGTATAAGTTGTTGTATTATATTCAGAAATAAAATATGGATATCCATAATCAAGAATAGGTAATACTTTTATAAAATAATTAGTAGTACTGTATGTATTTCTTAAAGCATATTTTAATATTAGTGAATAGTCGCCAATTTCTAAATCATAACCAAAATTAATTATACCATTAGAAGCATCTATAAATAATCCATTATACATAGTTTCAATACTAAAGTTACCACCGGCTTGATTAACATACGGTTGAATAGAATATTTATTAGAATTATAAATAGTTGTAAAATTATCAGTTGAATAAAAATAAATTGGTTTAATATTTAATGTAAATAATGCAAAATTACTTGTATTATTATAAGTATATATAATTTTCATTGTATATAAATTAACATCTATTGTATTTGATAAATTAAAAATACCATATTGATAATTTACATCTAAATTACTAATTAATGAACCTGATAAATCTTCAAAAGTAAATGTTCCACCAGATTGGTCTACATATGGTATTACATATTCTGAAAATACATTTGTATAATCTAATTCAATGTAATTATAATTTAAATCAATATTTGGTATTACATTTAATAAATATGTATATTTAACAAATACATCAGCTAATGTATATTTAATATCAAAATAATATTTACCAACATTTATAAATTTATCAAACATTATTATTCCTGAATTATCAATATTAAATAAATTATTACTTATTTCAAAAACACCACCTTTTTGTAAATAAGTAGGTTGTTCAGAATATGAAATTTCATGGTTATATAATAAAGTTGTAATACCAGTAGAATATATTAATATTGGATTTACTGTTAAATTAAAATTAATACTAGTTGTAATTCCATTATATGTATAAAATACTGGTATAATATATTTACCTACATCAATATTATTAGTAAATGTTAATTGACCAGTTCCAGAATTTATTAATGCAACTTGATTTACACTATAAAAACCTTTTGAAGGATTAGCAATTGGAATAGTTGATGTTCCAGCAGTTTGATAATTTAATACTTTATTTAATGATGGATATCTAATAACAGGTAATATTTTGACATAAAAATAAGTATTGGCTGTTAAATTATTAAGAGTATATGATACATTTAATGTATATAATCCTACATCTAATTGATTTGTACAATAAATTATACCAGATGTATCAATAGTTACAATATTATTAAATACTAATGAACCTGATACATCACTAATACCAAATAATCCACCTTGTTGCATAGCAACTGGTAAATCACTATTTCCAAAATTTTCATAATTAATTGCTAAAATATTATTACTATAATAAATAACTGGTTTAACAGTTAAATTATATATTGTTGTATTACTTAAATTTTGTAAAGTATATTTAATTATAAAACTATATTGTCCAACATCAATTATATTTGTATTGTTATTGAAAAGAATTATACCTGAATTATCAATTAATACCTGATTAGTTTCAACTAATGAACCAATATAATCTGCTATTTCAAATAAACCACCATTTTGTTGATAATATGGTTCACTAGAATTATTAACTGTTCCATAATCAACTATACTTGTATTATTAGTATAATAAACAATTGGTAATACATTTAATGTATATGTTGTACTATTAGTTATATTATTTACACTATAGTTTACTGTAATAATATTTGTACCTACACTATAATTATATGCTCGGTCAAATGATATAATTCCATTAGAATTAATATTTATATTTGACCCAGAAAATATACCATTTGATGGATTAACATAAGGTGCAATTGATATTCCAGATGTATCATATAATATAGTTAATGAATTGATATTATAATTAATAACTGGTAATACAATTAAATTAACAAAAGAACTACTAATAATTTGATTAATAAAATAATTAACTTTATAATAATAACTACCAACATAAATATTAGAATTAAAATTAATTTGTCCATTTGAGAAAATAGTTGTATTATTTGATAAATCTTCAATACTATAATTACCATTACTTGGAATTACATATGGTAATTCAGAATTAACAGAATTTTTATATAATGTATATATTGTGCTATTTATATAATAAAATCTTGGTCTTATAATCAAATCATAATATGTATTATTAAATGTATTATTTAATTGATATAATAGTCCAATACGATACATATTTACAGGTATGTTTGTACTGGTATAAATAATATTTTGTGTAACATAATTTGAACTAACTAAAGAACCTGATATATCATATACTGAAATAACACCACCTGATTGGTCTACATTTATATCATTAATATTAATATTATTAGATGTATCATAATATGTTTCATATACAGATTGTAAAAGACTAATATTTGGTCTTACTGTTAAATAATATGGAGTACTATTTGTATTATTATTATATGTATAATTAACTAATAAATTATAATTACCAACAACTAAATTATTACTAAAAATAAGAAAACCAGATAAATCTATAATAGTATTATTTGAACTAAAAGTTCCACCATTTGGATTAATATATGGTCTTTCACTCTTTGATGATGTTTTATAATTAATTATTGAACTATTATTTTTATAATAAACAGTAGGTATTACATTTAATAAATAATTAGTAGAATTTGATAAATTATTATTAGTATATTTAACATTAACATTATAATTTCCAACAGGTATTTCTTTATTAAATGAAAGTCTACCAGTTGTTGAATTAATATTTATTTTTGATAATTGAATTATACTTGAAATTGTATAAATACCATTATTTGGTTGTACACTTGGTAATATACTATTTCCTGAATTATCATATGTAATAGTTAATGTATTAATATTATAATTAATAGTTGGAATTACACGTAATTGATAACTAAATAAAGTAATTAATGAATTATACATATAACTAACATTAAAATTATAAATACCAACAGGAATATCATTTGTAAATATTATTTGACCAGTTTGATTTATATATGCTTTATTTAACTGAACTAAAATATTATCAACTTCTAATAAACTAAATGCTCCATTACTTGGATTTATTTCTGGTATTATACTATTTCCAGGAACATTATATGGTAACACTAAATAATTTATATAATAATTTATATATGGTTTTACAACTAAATTATGAACAATAAATTTATAACCTTTATTATATTCATATTTAATATTAAAATAATAACTACTAACATCAATACCAGGATTATATATTAATTTACCAGTTGTTGTATTTAATTCTACTAAATTTATTAAATTAGAACAAGAAAAAGAACCACCTGATGGTATTACACTAGCATTTGCAGATGCATCAATAATGCTACTAATATATTGTATTTCTTTAAAATCTTGTTGTAATATATATTTAAAAAACGGACTTGAATTAACAGAGTAAATAAAAGAATTACCACGATAGATTACTCTGAAATTATAAAATCCAACATCAATATTATTAGTAAATGTTAATTGACCTTTTGAATTTACAGTTACTTTATTTTGACTAACAATATTAGAAGATATGTCTTGTAAACTAAAAATACCACCAGATGGATCATAAAATGGTAATTCTGATTTTCCACCTGATAAATATTCTAAATTAATTATTCCTGGTATGTAACCAAAATTTGATAAAATACTTACATTTACTCTTGCACTATTTATTATATTATTTACATTATATGTAATACCAAATCCATAATTACCTAATTCAGCAGTTGATACTATATTTAGTATCCCACTTGAAGTTATAGTTGCTTTATTTGTTCTTGCTAAATTACCAATAACATCAGATATAGTAAATATACCATTATTTGGGCTAATATTAGGACTAGCTAATACTAAACCATCACCATAAGTAATTTGTATATTTGAATTAGGATATGAAATAATTGGTCTGACTATTAATTGATGTGTTTGTTGTGATGATACAGTTGCTAATGTATAAATAGTAATAAAACTATATCTACCAACTGGAATAGAATCAGAAAAGATTATATTACCTGTATTATTAATTGAGATTAAATTATTTCCAATAAGAGAAAATGTACCACCTGATTGATCTACAAATGGTCTAGAACTTATAAAACTAGTTGAAAATAATATATCTGTTAAATATGTATCATAATAATATATTGGTCTTATATTTTGGATTCTAGTAGATGTTGTTGCAGTACTATAAGAATTAATTAAATTTGGAGTAAATAATGCATTTAACCAATATTTTTTAACTGGAAAGTTTGTAAAATTATAAACAACTTGTGATGTATTAAGACTAACATTTGTATCAAATAATAATGTTTGATTATCATATAGTTTTAAATTACCTTCTGGACTAGAAATAAATGTTAATAATAAACTATTACTACATACAATTTTAATATCAAAAAAACTAGTTGCATAAATATTCAAAATATTTTCATTAGTTCCAGAAGTTAATATTGACCATGTTATACCACGATTAGAACTTTTAAGTATAATACCATTATTACCACCAATAATAACATCGTTTGTATTAATGTTATATATTGAATTTAGTTTTTCATTGGTTAAAGTATTTAATTTAGTCCATATTCTTCCATCATTTGTTCTTAATATTAAACCATTATCACCAACAATATAACCATTATAAATATCAACCATATTTATTGATACAAAATTATCATTAACATTTGTAATTTGTTGTTTAGTAAAACTAATACCACCATTATTTGATGTTAATATAAATTTATTATTTGTTATAACAAATATATTACTGGAATCAACTGCTTCTATGTCGATAAAATTACTACTAAAATCTGTATAAATTAAATTACCAGATTTATATATTTGATTATTTGATATAACAAAATTATTTGAAAAACTAACTATATTACTTGAATAACTTGTTGTACTATAACTTGACCAATTGTTAGTTGTTGTTAATAATTGATTATTACTAGAAATAATATTGTTTCTGATTCTATTTAATGGTAAATTAGTATTTTGTACAAGTGCATAAGTATTTGCATTTAATATTTTACCATCTGATGTTATTATAATATTATTAGTAATATCAATTATATTTGTAATATAATCTTGTATCCATAATGGTTCCCAATTAATAATTGCAGTATTTGAAATATCTTTGTAGGTCCATGTATTATTTACTATATTTAAATTTATTTTAGTTGGATAAATTATGCTTGCATTAGCACTAGAATCATTTGCACTATAATTAAATGAATCTGTTCCTGATAATATAATATTATTAATATTAATAAGTTTATTTATACCAACCCCTGAATTAATAAAATTAGATTTATAATCATTAACAGTTACAATATCAGTACCGATATCATAAATTATAGGATTATAAACTATAGCACTGATAGTATTATCATAAATTTTATTTTGACCTGTAAATTTAATATTAATTGGTTTTTTAGTTATATCACCAGTTGCAATATATGATACTAAATTATAATTATATGCTAAATTACCAGAAATAGTAGAACCTGATAATATTATTTGTTTATTATTTTCTGTTAATGAATTTAAAAATGTTGAATCAGTATAATTAAATATAACACCTGATAAATCTTCAGTATAAACACCGCTAATAGTCCATGATAATAAACCAGTACTTGTAGTTTTATCATAAATTTTACTAGCACTTTTTACAACTACTGTTACAGGACTTGGTATAATTGTTCCGCTTGCTGTTTGTATTTCATTATCTAAAACATAATTTAAACTATTTGGACCTTTAAATCTAATATTTTGTATATTAATATTTTTATTATTACCAACATATTTATTATCATAATTTGCAATCCAATCTGATATACTAATAGTATTTATATCTAAATTAATTAAACCATTAATAATAGGATTATATAATGTAACATCAGTTTTATTATTATATATTCTTGTATATGCTTTAAAATTAGTATTTACTACTTTTGGTATAATATTAGCTGAAATTGTGGGAACAAAAGTAATTTCATAATTAGTATTATTTAAAATTAAATTAGATATAGTTACATAATTTATACCAACATTTTTATTAGAAAATGTTCCATTATATGATAATAAACTAATATCTGTATCAGAAGCTATTACATTTTGAAAATAATAATTAGTTCCATAAAAATTAGTAGTTCCATCATAAGTTTTATTACCATTATAAAATATAACTGTAATTGGTCTTTTATAAATAATAGCAGGTTGAGATTGAATAGGTTTTACTGTATAATTAAAATTAGTTAATATTACATTTGAAATATCAATAAATGTATTAATAGCATTAAATGATTTATATGAACCAATAAAACTAGATACAGTAATATTTTCATTAGTTTGTAAATATATATCAGTTAAATTTTGTGTTCCATCATAATATTTATTTTTATTAAAATATATTAAATCTAATGGTTTTGGTAATATTTCTGCATAAATTGGTTCAATTGTATAACTATAATTTGAAGAATTTGTACCTGTTAATATTAAATTTGTTATATTAATTCTTTGTATTCCTGCATTTGGATTTTCAAATTTAGATATATAATAAATTACATTAATATTATCAGATGGATTAGCTCCACTAATTGTAATATTTAATGGTCCGGTATTTAATGTTGTATCATAAATTTTAGACCCACCTGTAAATGTAATATTTAATGATTGAGATAAAATATTTCTATATATTGGTGAAACTATAATATTATAATTGTTTGCATCAAGACCACTTAAAACAACATTAGTTGTATTAATTTTTTGTAATCCATATGTTGATGAAGCAAATGTAGATGTAAAAGAACTTACAACTACATCATCATAATTATATACATTTTGTAATGTAATTAAAGGATTAACAACATCAGTAGTTCCATCATAATATTTATCATCAGCTGTTAATATACCACTTAAATCAGCTTTTGATATTAATCCATTATTAGTACTATAAGCAGTAACAATATAATTAGTTGCACTGGCACCAGTACCACTCAATACAATATTAGATACATCAATTTGTTGAAATCCTACTGATTTATTTCTAAAATATGAATTATAACTTTGTACAAATATATTTTCTCCAGAAATAAGACCATTTATACTACTAACTAATGGTCCAGTATTTAATGTTGAATCATATTTTTTATTACCACCACTAAAATTTACTGTTACGTTTTTAGGGAAAATCCATGCACTAATTGTTGTATTAGTAATTATATTATAGTTGTTTAAATTAATTGTTGATAATAAATAATTAGTAACTGTAATATAATTTAAACCAACATTTGGACTAGAAAATGATGCATTATAATATAACAAAGTAACAGATGGATTATCAAATATTATATCTAAATTTGTAACATTTGTTGTTCCATCATAAATTTTATTACCACCTGTAAAATATAAATGTATAGCTTCTTTATAAATATTTGCATTAATTGGTCTTACTGGATTAATAAAATAATTTGTATTATTAATACTTAAATTAGATATATCAATACGTTGTAAACCAACATTTGGTGTATTAAATTTAGAATCATAATATAATACTGATACAGGTGCACTATTTATTACACCACTAATTGTATAATTTAATGAATTGCCTGGTGCAACTGTTCCATCATATGATTTATCACCACCTGTAAATAAAAAATATAATCCTTTTTGTGTAATTGTTCCAGATTTAGATATAACATCATTTAATACATAATTAAATATTGAGCCACTAAATATTAAACCAGATATATCTAATCTTCTTAATCCTACATCTTGATTATCAAAATTTGCATTGTAATTTACTAATTTAATATTATCTCTTGGATATATTCCAATAATAGAATATGATAAATCTGTTATAGTTGTTAATCCATCAAATACTTTATCTTTATTATTAAAATAAACATCAAATGGTTTTGGTATTATATAACCAGATAAACTTGGGACTGAATTTAAAATATAATTAGTTGTACTACCCCCTAATATAATATTAGAAACATCAACTAATGAATAACCAACATCTATATTTTTAAATCTAGATACAAAATAAAGAATACTTAAATTATCTTCAGTAATACCATTTACTATTTTTAAAGATGAATTTTGAGAAAATGATTGTGTACTATCATAATTTTTAACTAAATAATTAGGAACAATATCAAGATTTCTTTTATTTATAAAACCAGATATTGATTTTAATTGTTGAATATTATAATTATTATTGGTTAATCCTAATACAATCATATTACTAATAGTAATTTGTTGATATCCACTATTATAATTATCATAATATGGTAAAAATGATGCTGAAATAGTTTCTGAAGATACAATATTATCAAAATTCCATGAATATGAACCAACTACTGTAGTTCTATCATATATTTTATTACCACCTAAAAAGTTAAATGTTAATGTTCTTTTTGAAATAGTTTTATAAATAGATTGTATTGGTTGTAAATCATAATTTGATACTGTTAAACCAGATAATATTACATTTGATATATCAATACGTTGAATACCAACATTTTTATCTAAATAAAATGAACTAAAACTATCAACATTTATAACTTCATTAGCAACATTGTTACTTATTTGCCACGATAATGTATTTGGTATAGTTGTACCATCATATATTTTATCACCATTATTAAATGTTATATTTAATTGTCTTTTATTTATTAATGCATATATTGAATCAATTGGTAAAATAATATAATTATTTGATGTAATACCTTTTAATATTATATTTGATATATCTATTCTTCTTAATCCAACATTTTGTGTTGAAAATATTGCATTATATGATGATATATCAATTGATTCTCCAGAAACAATATTATTAATTGTCCAAGATACTGGACCAGCTAATCTTAAAGAATCATAAGTTTTAGAACCACCATTAAAATTTGCAGTTATATATCGTGGACTTATAACTCCTACTATAGGTAATACAGGTTTAATAAAATAATTAAAAACTGTTGTTCCTATTAATGATACATTTGAAATATCAATAATTTGATTACCAATATTTGAAGTTCTATATTTTGATGTCCAACTTGAAATAATTATTGATTCTGAATCTATAATACCTGATATACTATATGTTAATGTATTTGGTATAGTAGTACCATCATATGTTTTATTACCTCCATAAAAACTAGTAATTAATTGTTTTTGATTAATATTACTATAATGAGGTACTATTGGATTTAAATAATAATTAAGAACAGTGTTGCCTTGTATAATTAAATTAGAAACATCAATACGATTTAATCCAACATTTTGTGTTGAGAAAAAAGCAATATATGTTGATATAGTAATTACTTCTGTTCCAATAATTCCACTTAATAAACCGTTAATACTAGGACCAACATATCTTGTAGAATCATAAACTTTAGTTCCTCCTGAAAATGTAGCTGTTATATCTTTTTTACTAATTGTACCCATAATAGGTTTAACTGGTTGAAGATAATAATTGGAAACAGTAGAACCAAATAAGATTATATTTGATATATCTATACGTTGTTGACCTGCATTAGTATTTATATATTTTGCATCATAATTATTTATTATTATTCTTTCATTATTAACCATACCACTTGTTGTCCATGTTAGTGAACCAGGTACTGATGTTGCATCATATATTTTATTTCCTCCATTAAAAGTAGCTACAATTGGTATAGAACTAATATAAGCAGTAACCATTTTAACAGGTTCTAAATAATAATTTAAAACTGTAAATCCATTAAATGAAATATTTGATACATCAATAAATTGATAACCAACATTAGATGATTTAAATTTAGAATCCCAACTAGATAATACTATTAATTCTGTTCCAATGATACCAGATAATGAATAATTTAATAATGGTGTTTCTCTTGTTCCATCGTAATTTTTATTACCATCTGAAAAGGTAGCATTAAAATATTTTTTATTAATATTACTATAATGAGGTACTATTGGATTTAAATAATAATTAGTAACTGTAGAACCTGTTATAATTACGTTAGAAACATCTATACGATTTAATCCTACATTTTGTGTTGAAAATAAAGAAATATATGTTGATATAGTAATTAACTCTGCCCCAATAATTCCACTAGTTGTCCATGAGAGTGGACCAACATATCTTGTAGAATCATAAACTTTACTTCCACCAGAAAATGTTACTGTTATATCTTTTTGACTAATTGTACCCATAATTGGTCTAACAGGTTGTAAATAATAATTAGATGCTGATGCTCCAAATAATCTTGTATTTGATATATCAATACGTTGAAAACCTGCATTAGGATTAATATATCTTGAAACATAATTACCTAATGTTATTATTTCATTATTAACCATACCACTTGTTGTCCATGTTAGTGGACCAGTTACTAATGTACTATTATATATTTTATCACCTCCATTAAATGATGCTACAATTGGAATAGAACTAATATAAGCAGTTAACATTTTAACAGGTTCTAAATAATAATTAGATGCAGTAAATCCATTAAATGAAACATTTGATATATCAATAAATTGATAACCAACATTTGATGATTTAAATTTAGAAATCCAATTAGTTAATACAATTGTTTCTGTTCCAATAATTCCAGATAATGAATAATCTAAAACAGGTGTTTCAATTGTACCATCATAATTTTTATCACCATTTAAAAATGTAGCATTAAAATTTTTTTTATTAATATTACTATAAAAAGGTACAATTGGATTAATTAAATAATTAGTAACTGTAGGACCATCTATAATTACATTAGATACATCAATACGTTGTCTTCCTACATTTTGTGTTGAGAAAAAAGCAATATATGTTGATATTGTTATTAATTCATTATTTTCAATTCCTGAAATAATACCATTAATAGTAGGTCCAACATATCTTGTTGAATCATATATTTTTGAACCACCTGAAAATGTTATATCTAAATTTTTATAATATATATTTGCATATAGTGGTACTACTATACTTGTATAATTATTTGATGATAATACTAAATTAGAAAAATCAATTAAATTATAGCCAACATTTGGATTTAAAAATTGACTATCAAATGAACTTAAATTTACTCTTTCTCTACCAACTTGACCACTAAGTGACCACATAATCAAGCTAGGAACTAAAGTTCCATCATAAATTTTATCACCACCTTCAAATGTAACAATTAAATCTTTTTGATATATTGTACTGCTAATAGAATAAATTGGTCTAATTATATAATTATCTGCTGTTTGTCCATATAATTCAATATTTGATATATCTATTATTTGATAACCAGCATTTTTAGATCTATATCTTGATACATAACTACTTATATCAACAAATTCATTTTCTACAATACCACTAATATCATATGGTAATAATTGAGTTTCCTTTGTTCCATCATAAATTTTATTTACATTTGAAAAAGTAATTGTTAATAATTTAGATAATATAAATCTAGTAAATGGTACATATGAACCTACATAATTTAATACATTTGCGCCTGATAAATCTATATTAGAAATATCTACATTATTTAATCCTATATTACTTGAAACAAAGTTTCCAACCCATGTATTTAATAATGATATTGAATCACCATCATATGTTCCACTTAATGTTATACGTGTAACTCTACCAAGTACAGTTGTACCATCATATGTTTTATCGCCACCTGTTACTTTTAATAAAATTTTTTTAGGATAAATTTCTGAACTAAATGGTCTAATAGGTACAAGTTTATAATTAGATACAGTTGGACCTGCTATTTTTAAATTAGATACATCAATTAATTGTATTCCTGAATTTACATCTTTAAATCTACTAATATATGTACTAATTGTTAAATATTCACCTAATGCAATATTTGATAAATCAATATTAATAGGACCAGTAAAATTAGTTTTATCATATACTTTTTGTCCTCTAGATATTACAGGAGTTATATATCTATAATTAATATATGATATAAATGGTGGTACTGCTTTAACATAATAATTATCACTTGATATTATAATATCAGATACATCAATTAAGTTATATCCAACTGTTTTTTTCTTATATTTTGAATAATAACTTGAAATAGTAATTATTTCTTCATTTACCATACCAGATAATGAATATGTAATTGGTCCTGTATCAAAATTATTATCATATGTTTTATCACCATCATAAAATGTAGCAATTAGTTCTTTTTTTGATATAGTTCTTGTAAAAGGTTCATATACGGTTACATAATTAATATTTTGTAAATTAATATTAGATACATCAATAAGCCATGTCCCTACAGTTGGTGATTTAAAATTAGCATCAAAACTATAAATATTTACTATTTCTTGACCTATCATACCACTTAATGACCATTCTAAAGATGCAGTAGTATATGAATCATAAATTTTATTACCTCCATAAAATGTTGCAATTAATGTTTTAGCAGTAATTAAACCAATAATTGATATTTGATTATATAAAATATAATTATAACTATTAAAACCAGTTAACATAATTTGTGGGAAATTAATTAAATTATATCCAGCATTTGGTGATTCATATACTGGATACCAATTAGAAATATCAACATCTTGAGTACCAATTATACCAGATAATGTATATGATATTGGTCCAGGTGCTAATTCACTATCATATATTTTATCTCCACCTACAAAATATGGATAAATTGTTTTTGGACGAATTAAACCAGGTACTGGTTTCATTACAGGAAAAACATATGCATCTAAAAACATTGATGAATAAACAACATTAGAAATATCAATAAACCATTCTCCAGTATCACGACTTTTATAAGTTGCTGTAAATCCAGAAATAGTTAAATTATCTTCTTCAATCATACCACTAATAGAATAGGTTAATGTAAATTTAGCATCATTATTATTATCATATATTTTATGACCACCATACCAATTAATAATTAAATTATTTTGAATAATTCTACCAATTATTGGTGTTACAGTTTTAACAATATAATTTCCAGCATCTGTTCCCCATAATGTTGCTGATGAAATATCAATAAAATGCCAACCAATAGAAGCTTGTCTAAATTTAGCAATTGATGAACTAATTGTTACATAATCATTTCCTAATATTCCACTTAATGTTCCTACTAAACCATTTGGCTCTCTTGTTCCATCATAACCTTTATATTTTGATGTATACCATGCTGTTAATAATCGTGGTTCAATTAAACCAACAACTGCAGGAACTGGTACAATATAATAATTATCAACAGTGTAACCAGATAATGTAATATTACAAATATCAATAAATTGATAACCTGCTTGATTTGTATGAAAACGAATATCATATGAAACAACAGAAATACTTTCATTATTAATAATTCCACTAATAGTAGTAATAACATCTCCATAACCAATATTATTACCATCATAAACTTTTGAATAAAATTGAGTATTTAATACTAATGGTGCTTTATTAATAGTTAATATTGATTCATCATAAATAATTGTATAATTTTGTGTATCTACACCACTTGGAATTATATTATATGTTCCTACATTTACTGATTGATATGATGTACCTACATTTAATAATTGACCAATAAAAATATCAGATGTATCTGTTCCTAATAATCCTTCCCATGTTACTGGAATATCATTATATGGTATAGCATCATATATTTTAGTAACAGGTAATGCTCTTATTTTAACTTCTGCTTTATCAATAATTAAAGTACCATTATAATAACTAATTACATAATTACCACTATTTAAAGTTGGATTGGCTATCATAGTATATGAACCAATATTTTTAGCAGTTTCATATGTTCCAGAATAAACTAAATATCCAGAAACATCCCACACAGTATGAAAATATGATAATGTTGGATTTGTAAAAAATAAATTATCATAAAACTTTCTAAAATTATTTGCTGCTACTAAAAAATCATCATAATAAATTGTTAATATACCATTAATAAACATAATATCATAATTTGTTGATGTTAATCCACTTGGTTGAATTATATATGTTCCTACATCAGTTGCATTAATAAAACTACCAGTAAATATTAAACTACCTGACAAATCTGAATTAAATTCTGATTCTGAATTAACAAAACCATCATAAAAAACAGTGTTAAAATCAGTATATGCATATCTATCATATATTTTACCAACATTATTTGCAATAACTAATAATGAGGCTGGAATAATTTTTAAATATGTTTTATCATAAGTAATATGATAATTATTTGATGATAAACCACTTGGTATTATATCATATACACCAACATTTACTGCATTTAAATAAGAACCACTTAATGTTAAAGTACCAGATAAAACTGATTCAGTTTCTGAATCAATTAATCCTGAATAATTTATTACATAATCATTAAATGTATTTGTTCCATCATATACTTTTATATAATCATTAACTGAAATTGATAATTCTGTTGGGATAATAGTTAATGTACCATTTTCATAATTAATATAATATTCAGTTGATGATAAACCACTTGGAATAATAGTATATGTTCCTACATTTAATCCAGTTGTATATGTTCCACTATAACTAATAGTTCCAGATAATGTATTTAAAACAGGTAAATCTAATGTTATTAATGGTTCATTAAAATAAACACCATCATATGGTTTTGTAAATGATACTGCTTTTACAGTAACAGTTGTCATAAAAAATAAATATGGATATTTTAAAATTTTATCATTAAAATAAATATCTTTTATATTTACATTATCTGATTCTAATATCCAATTACCTCCACTAGATATATTACCAAGATCATCATTTGATGCTCTAATATTTATATTTAAGGTAGTTTCTAATCTATTAAATACAAAATGATAATTACTATCTTTATCTAATCTACAACTTAAAAAATCAAAGTTTTTTAATGAATATGTAAATTTTAATGATAATAAAAAGTTTCTGATTTCACTCCATGAATTTAATAAATTATCTTGTGTTTCAACATTATTTAAAATACTTGGTGTTTTTTGTTTATCCAATAATTTATAAGTTGGTAATATATAACCATGTCTTAATAAACCAATTGATTCAATTTTACTTACACCTAAATTTTCTATTTTTTTATTTAATGTAATAAATGTATCAGTGTAATAATCTAATAGTATGTACTTTACCTTTGGTGTTTTTATAGACGCTTTTATTTGTTCAATATTTAATATTCGCGAATCTATAATTAATAAATTTGTATTGTTCATATTAATTAATATATTAAAAAAATATAGTTTTATTTTTTTAATATATAATATTAATTTTCTTTATATTAAAATTTTATAATTAATAATTATTTTAACTTAAAATAGATTTTTTTATATTTAAATATCCATTTATAAATTTTATATTATAATTATTTGATGTTAAACCAGATGGTATTATTGAATATCTACCTTCTTCAGATGCACCTTGTGATGTACCATTTATTATTATTGAACCAGATAAATCAGTATAAGTATCAGGTCCTACAAATCCTTTATATTCTAATCCATTATATCCATAATAATATTCTTTTGTATTACCAAATCTTATATTATATGCTGTGGTTTCAATATCTGAGAAATAAATAGTTGCATATAATTTAGTTCTTGTTAATTTTTCAGTTATTTGTATTAATATATTATTTATATAATATTCTATATTTGTACCATCATATATAATTCTATAGTTATTAAAATTATCAGGTATATAATTATTTATAATAGTTTGTTCCTCAATTGATATAATATTTGAATTCTTTTTAATTAAATATTTAACAGTTGTATCTTTTTCACCTAAACCTACTTTAATATTATCATCCATACTAGTCCATTCTATCCAACAAGGTCCTTCAAAACCTTCAAGTGAATATACTTTTTCTGAATAATTTAATTGTATTAATGATTTTATTGTAAATAATTGTGAATAAGGTGTTTTTGTTTCTTGGTTTGTTATATCTTTTACTATATAATTTAATGGATTAAATATAATTGTCCAATTTGATATATCTGTTGTAAATATTCTTGTATCATCTTTTGCTATTATCATTAATGGTGCTTTAACTATTTGTAATGTTGCTGACATAAATTTAATATCATAATTTGATGATGTTATACCTGATGGTATTATACTGTATGTACCAACATTTTTCTTATTAATATATGTACCACTATAAGATATAGAACCTGATAAGGTAAAAATATCAGCAGGGTCTTTAAAACCATAGATTGTATAAGTTGGTGTATAATATGAAGCATCATAAATTTTAATTTTATTATCTGCTTTTATAACTAATGGTGCTTTAGTTATTGTTATTATACTTGTACCATTTTTAACTTCATAATTACGTGCTATTAAACCACTTGGTGTTATTAAATATGTTCCTACATTAACTGGTACTATATCTGAATAAAAACTTAATGTTCCATATAAATTAGCACTTGAATCAGTTCCTTTAAATCCAGTTATAGATGTTGAATAATTTGTTACTGGTAAACTATCATATACTTTATGATAATTTGATGTATTTACAAATAATTTTGATTTTAATATTTTAGCAATACCTTCTTGATATGTTATTGCATAATTGTTTGAATAATATCCAGTTGGTTTTATATTATAATTACCTGCACTTATTACTTCATCTGGATATAATAAATTAGTGATATTAGTTAAATTATTTAAGTTAGGTGTTTCTGTATTTAATGTAGTTTCTATATCATATCCTGTTGTTATATTAATATTAGCTAATCCACTTAATGTATACCATTCAGTTCCTTCATATGAATATATTATTTTATCGGTACTTGAACCAACTGCTAACCATTTAGTTCCTGTCCAATTTATACTTAATCCACCTGTAGGACCTAATAAATCTGTTATTATAGGAGTCCAAACTATACCATCATAAGAATAAGCCATAGTTGTAACAGTTCCAGAACCAACAGCAACCCATTTATATCCATCCCAATCAGCAAAAATTCCTTTATCTGTAAATATACTTTTACCAAGACCAACCCATGTGATACCATCTAATGACCAAGCTAATGTATTTACACTACCTTTACCTAATGCTATCCAAATAGCTTTATTTGTATGAACACTAGTTCCATATAAATCAAATATATTAGTACCTAAACCTATCCAATTAATAAAATCTAGTGAATAAGCTATTGAATTATTACCTTCACCAACAGCTACTATCATATCTCTTGATGCACATATTCCTCTAACAAATAATGTAAATATACTTGTACCTAATCCTGACCATGAAATACCATCATATGAATATGCTAATGTATTAGTACCTTGACCTCCTGCATAAAACATTGTTCCTGTCCAGGTTATTGTTAAACCATAAATACTAAATATATTATTTCCAATACCTGTCCATGAAATTCCATTATTTGAATATGCTATTGTATTACTACCTTCACCAACAGCTACCCATAATGTATTATTTTTTGTAATATGCATACAATAGTTATTAAAAGGATTATTAGAAGCATTATACCATTTAATAGAATCATAACTATAAATTATTGTTGTTGATAAACCATATCCAACTACTACATAATTTACTCTATTCATATTAATATTGTTTATATTATCAATATTGGTATTTGATACTGTCCATTTTAATTCTCCTGATAAATGTATATATGATTCATTATTTACAAAACCATTTGTGTCAGAATAATATGTTTCAAGAGGAGTAGTATCATATACTTTTGTTAAATTATTAGCATTAATTAATAATGATTTCTTATCTATTCTACCAACATATTTATTATATGGTAATAATGTATAATTATAATAATCTTCACCAACTATATTCATATTTGATATATCGATTATTTGATTTCCTGCTTGTGGTGTTACATAATTTATTATATATGATGAAATTGATACTTGGTCTTGTAATATAATACCACTTATTGAAAAGTCTAAATTATAAACAGCAGTTGAACCATCATATGTTTTAGTACCTCCTGAAATTAATAATGTTAATGCTCTAGATAATATATTTGCTTGTGTCACCTTATATTTTAACTGATAATTATTATTGTTATTAATAGATAAATTAGATAAATCAACATAAACTGGTATATTATTATTTACATTGTAATCAGTAAAATCAGCCATATATTCTATTATATCATCATTAACTATACCACTTAATGTAACTTTGGCTACTGTTTTACGATCATATATTTTATCTATTCCAGTAAAGGTTAAATATTTTTGATATATAGAACCTGAACTAGTTATTTTAGATTGAATTGAATAGTTATCAGTTAATATATTTCTGCTGTTTACACCAGGATAAACTGTATAAGCATATAAACTAATAGCTGATATATCAACTGGTATATTTACACCAAAATTATAATCTCTGTATCTTCCATAAACTTTACTTGATAATGTAATATATGGTCTATCTAAATCAAAGATACCACTTATATTATAATCAACAATATTTGCATATGAAGATTTATCATAATATTTAGCTATTATAAATGATGGATAAACTGGTGCTTTATTTAAATTAGCTCTTGCTATTCCACTAATAGATGTAAAATAATTTAGATTATTTAAGTTACTATTATTATAATCAATCAAGTTTATATTATTTACATAAATTAATTTATTTTGTTCATAATAAATATTACTAAAGTTAGCAGTTAATAAATTATAAGATATATCAATTGAATCACCAGATATAATTCCAGATAAACTATAAGTTATATTAGCAGTTGTTGTTGTATCATATGTTTTTGGTATACCAAAGAAATAAGCAGTTATTGGTTTTGGTAATATATTAGCATGAGTTACCTTTGTAACCAGTTGATAATTATTATTTGAATTAATACTATAATTATTATATATATTATTTACTTCTTCACTAGATAATACACTATTATAATACCTAAAATCATCAATACCACCATTCCAATATTCATTAAAAATACTGTGTCCAATATAATTATTTGTTCTTGTATTTGTAGATGGATATTGTTGAACACCAAGATTATAAATAGTTGTTCCATTTATGTAAACTATCCAAGTTCCATTTGGAGCAATAGTCCAAACAAGATGATACCATAAATTATCTATTATAGATCCAACAAATACCGCCTTGTATGGAGAACTATGGCTACCAACTACAATTTGCCCTGAATTCCATGCAGCAAAAATATTATCTGAACCACTACTACAAAAATCAAATATACGTGCCCAATTATAATTAGAACTTGAATAAAACCAAATAGAAAATGAAATTCCACTAGTTCCTGGAGTAAAAGAATTAAAACTCATATATTGATCAGATGATATAATAAGTTTTAAATATCCTTGTCCAGAAACTCTTGAATTTGCATCAACAGTAATAGATGCACCATTTACAAGTGTTCCGTTGTAAATATATGAACCAGAAGCTTTATCACCAATTTGAGTTGTATTAGAAGGATTTATATCATCTATATTAAATGAATAATATATTGATGGTTGTGTATAAATTAAAGTTGTATTATTTAATAATATATTTGATAAATCAACATAAATTGGTATATTATTATTTACATTGTAATCAGTAAAATCAGCCATATATTCTATTATATCATCATTAACTATACCACTTAATGTAACTCTAGCAACTGTTTTACGATCATATATTTTATCTATTCCAGCAAATGTTAAATATTTTTTATATATGGTTCCACTTGTAGTTATTATAGATTGAATTGAATAGTTATCAGTTAATATATTTCTGCTGGTTACCAATGGATCAGGATAAACTGTATAAGCATATAAACTAATAGCTGATATATCAACTGGTATATTAACACCAAAATTATAATCTTTATATCTTCCATAAACTTTACTTGATAATGTAATATATGGTCTGTCTAAATCGAAGAGACCACTTAAACTATAATCTATTATATTTGCATATGATGATTTATCATAATATTTAGCTATTATAAATGAAGGATAAACTGGTGCTTTATTTAAATTAGCTCTTGCTATTCCACTAATACTAGTAAAATAATTAGAATTATTTAAGTTAATATTATTTACATAAATTAATTTATTTTGTTCATAATAAATATTACTAAAGTTAGCAGTTAATAAATTATAAGATATATCAATTAAATCACCCTCAACAATACCAGATAAACTATAAGTAACATTAGCAGTTGTTGTTGTATCATAAGTTTTTGGTATACCAAAGAAATAAGCAGTTATTGGTTTTGGTAATATATTAGCACTTGTTATCTTATAAGTTAATTGATAATTATTATTACTATTAGTAATAATACTATTATTATATATATCAAGCACTTCTTGACTAGATAGTACACTATTATAATAACGGAAATCATCAATTCCTCCATTCCAACGTTCTTGCCACCAACCGTATCCAAAATAATTAGTTGTTCTTGTATGTGTAGATGGATATACTTGAACACCGTTATAAACTGTTGTTCCATTTAAGTAAACTATCCAAGTTCCATTTGGAGCAATAGTCCAAACAAGATGATACCATATATTATCAGTTAGAGATGATGTTGATACTGTAGCTGAAGGAGTCCCGTTAACCCAAACCATAAGTTTTCCTTCCATATATCCAGCATTAATACCATCACCATCACTTGTACCAAAATTAAATATACGGGCCCAATTTATATTAGAACTTGTATAAAACCAAACAGAAAAGGAAATTCCATCTGTTCCTGGAGTGAAAGAATTAAAAATCATATATTGATAAGATGTTTTATCAAGTTTTAAATACCCTTGTCCAGAAACTCTTGAATTTGCATCAACTGTAATAGATGCACCATTTACAAGTGTTCCATTGTAAACATATGAACCAGATGCTTTATCACCAATTTGAGTTGTATTAGAAGGATTTATATCGGCAACATTAAATGGATAATATATAGATGGTTGTGTATAAATTACATCACTTAATAATATATTAGATAAATCAACATAAACTGGAATATTATTATTTACATTATAATCAATAAAATCAGCCATATATGTTATTATATCTCCATTAACTATACCACTTAATGTAACTCTAGCAACTGTTTTACGGTCATAAATTTTATCTATTCCACTAAAAGTTAAATATTTTTGATATATAGTACCTGAACTACTCATATAGCTTACTATAGAATAGTTATCAGTTAATATATTTCTGCTGGTTACCAATGGATCAGGATAAACTGTATAAGCATATAAACTAATAGCTGATATATCAACTGGTATATTTACACCAAAATTATAATCTCTATATCTTCCATATACTTTACTTGATAAAGTAATATATGGTTTATCTAAATCGAAAAGACCACTTA
>JACCDW011404195.1_pt1 | contig 54843 bp, 53 predicted proteins | sample 7449781 | NCBI WGS metagenome assembly JACCDW01 (sample SAMN15323449, study PRJNA562643) | freshwater metagenome | isolation source: river surface water | place: USA:Blue River Watershed | collected 2017-08-18
AAAATACTAGGGGTTCATATAGCGTTGCTGTAGGTAGAAAAGCTTTATATTCAAATACAACATACGGAAACAACGTAGCAGTTGGTTGCGGAGCACTTTTATCTTCTACTAGCGATAAGAACGTTGCAATCGGAACTAATGCTGCTCCTAATCAAACCACTGGGGCTGGTAATACCGCTGTTGGACATAATACTCTAAACCAAAACATATACGCAGGTAACTTAACTGCGGTTGGAGCAAACGCAGGAACTGTCTTTACTTATAACTATCAAATAGCAGTTGGAGCCAGTGCAAACACAAGTAACGTTGCATATCACACCGTTTGGGGATCAGCTGCAAACAATGTTTACAACTGTGTTTGGGCAGCTTGGACAACAGTATCTGACGCCAGGGATAAAGCAAACATCGAGCCTCTATCTAGAAACATGGGTCTTAGTCTAATAAACAAGCTAAATCCAGTTTCATTTAACTGGGATCAGAGACAAAGATATGTTGATAAATGTGGATTCGAGTACGGGGAAAAGGACGGTACATTAATTACTGCTCATAGAGAATACGGACTTATAGCTCAAGAACTTAAGCAGGCTTTAGATGAACTAGGGGAACAATTTGATGCTCTTAAATATAATAGTACACAGGATTCCTATAGATTAACTTATGAAGGTCTAATAGCTCCTATAATTAAATCTATTCAGGAATTATCTTCTAGAATTGATGCTCTAGAGCAAAAGCTATAAAAAATAAATAATGGCAGTACAGAAAATATTTTATAACGCATCTCTTCCACGTTCTGGGTCCACCCTACTCCAGAATGTGATGATGCAGAATCCCGACATTTACTCTACGCCAACTTCGGGAGTTGGTGAGCTATTGTTATCTGCAAGAACAATCTATTCAAATGGTGATGCTTTTAAAGCTCAAGACCCAGAAGAAATGAAGAAAGCTTTCGGTGGATTCTGCAGGGGAGGAATTTATGGATATTTTAATGCTCTTACCGATAGACCTTATGTTCTGGAAAAAAGTAGAGCATGGTTAGGCCACAGATCTTTTGTAGACTTTTTCGATGAAAATCCTAAGATCATAGTAATGGTTAGAGATTTAAGAAGTGTTTTTTCATCTATGGAAAAAAACTTTAGAAAAAATCCACATAAAGATCCACTGATAGTTAATGGAGCTGAACTTAAAAATATGACTACTCCAGCAAGGATAGATCATTTTTCGGTTTCACCCCCTATAGGTCCTTCTCTAGAGTGGTTATTTGAATCTATTCATCAGGGATATGATAAGGAAATTCATTTTATTAAATTTGAGGCTTTCACTACGGACCCAGAATCGGAAATAAAAAAGATCTATAACTATTTAGGTCTTCCGTATTTCAAACATGATTTTGATAATGTTCACCAATTGACTCAAGAAAATGATGTAATCCATGGTATATTTGGTGATCATAAAATATCACCTAAAGTTAGACCAGTTCCGGAAGATTATATTGATATACTGGGAAAGGTGGAATCAGACAGATTAAGAACCCATTATGATTGGTTTTATAAAAGATTCAATTATATATAAGATATGTCAGATCCTAAAGTTATAGAATTGGAAGCTAAGATAGCTAAGCTAGCAGATGTTATAAACGATCCTACTCCTTTATACAAGGAATATATCTACAAGGATGACGAAAGAACGATAAAGCCAAATCTTAAGGTAAAGCACGTGGACGAACTAAACGATGCGATCATAAGGAGGGCTAAAGATCTTGAAGAATTTAAAGCATCTATAGAAAAAGACTCGGTAGAGATACCTTCAGAGACATTAATCTCTGTAGAAAATTCTATTAATCTAAAAGATACGTTTATAAACAAGGGAACAGTTAATTGGGATTCAAGTAGTGGATTTGTCGATCCCTATTTTTTTATAGAGAGCAACACCCTTTATTTTAGATTTAAAAATGAAGATTTGATAGATTATGTTGAAATCAACGAGATATCGCCAGATGGTAAGGAAATAATTACTACACAAGGGGGATCGGTTGGAGATGGGATTTATATAAAAGTTCCTGTTTTAGTCGATTATTTAGGGAAAGACTCTGTAGGAACAAAATATACTGTAGCTGTAGTAACAGGACAGGGAAGAAATCAGAAGAAAGGATTTTTCACTTACGTTTATAAAAAATAATGATTTATTGGTTTACTGGACAACCTGGACACGGAAAGACCGTTTTAGGTAAGCTTCTCATAGAAAAAATGGGGGATAATTTCTTTCACGTAGACGGGGATCACCTTCGTGAAATATTCAATAACAAGGATTATTCTGAACAGGGGAGAAGAAAAAACATAGATCTTGCCCAAAAAATTTCTCACTACCTCCATATTCAGGGTAAGGGCGTAGTGGTTTCTTTGGTATCGCCATATCGGGATCAGAGAGAAGAATTTAAGAACCTAATGGGAGAGAATTTATTAGAGATGTATGTTCATACGGAGGAAGAAAGAGGAAGGGAGAAATTTCATGTTAAAAATTACGAACCCCCACTCGAAAATTTTATAGACATTGATACTACAATAGATGAGCCCGAAGATAGTATCGTTAAAATAATATTTCATGAAAAATTACATAGCAAAGGCAGATAAAAAAACATCATCGAACAATTTACAATATTCGATGTTTGTTGGTAGGTGGCAACCTTTACACGAAGGACACCAGTGGCTTTTTAATCAGTCATTAGAAGACGGTAAGAATGTACTAATCTGCATAAGAGATGTAGAACCAGACGAAAAAAATCCATTTAAACCAGAGGAGGTAAAGAAGAATATAGAAGAATTTTACTCCGATCTGGTTGAATCGAATAGAGTTAAGGTTATTATTATACCTGATATAGAATCTATAAATTATGGTAGGGGGGTTGGCTATGATGTCATAGAGCACGTTCCCCCATCCGAGATATCAGATATTTCCGCTACTAAGATAAGAGAATCTTTAAAGTTGGATGGAAAATTATGAGTAATAAATTCAAGAAATATCACATTAGATTTAACACATCATCCAAATCAGAAGATGATAGATGGAGATTAATCGAAGAGGACGGAAATGAGATATTAGTTTCGTCAATAGTAGTTAATGGGCATTCATACACGACAAAAAATTGGATAGAAGATCTAGAAGAATATAAATGGCATATTTCATGTGAAGGTTATTGTACGATTAACGATAACATAGCAAGAATAGAAACCATTAAAAATGAATCTGCATTAACCAGACATATACTAAAAACAGTATCATATAGGATGCTAGGAACCCTAACGACAGTAGTAGTTGCATATTCATTAGGTGTTCCTTTAGAAATATCTTCTATGCTAGGTATAGGTGAGCTCTTACTAAAACCTGTAATATATTTCTTACATGAGAGAGCGTGGTATAAATGGATTAGGATAGGAATTAAAAAATAAATAAGTGGAAAGTTATTTAGTTTGGCACATAGAAGGTGGATTGGGAAAAAATATAGCAGCTACCTCTCTCATAGAGTCCCTTCATGATAGATATCCGGACAGAAAGATAATTATCGTAGCCTCATATCCCGATGTTTTTTTAAATCATAAATTGATCTATAGGGTTTACCGAATAGGAAATACCCAATATTTCTATGATGATTATATTAAAAACAAAGATACCTTAGTTTTTAGACACGAAGCTTATTATGAAAGCAACCACATATCTAAGAGAAAGCACGTAATAGATAGCTGGTGTAAATTGATGGATCTTGAATATAAGAATCAGATGCCCGCTATTAATTTTAATCTGGTTCAGCAGAGGAGTTCACAGAAATGGCTTAGAGAAAAACCGATTTTTTTAATCCATACAAATGGTGGACCTTTTAATTCAGAAACTGCATATTCATGGGCTAGAGATATTCCTTTTGATATTTCTCTTAAAATAGCTGAGAGTATGATTAAAGATTATCACATAATTCAGGTATGTAAACCCTCCTCTAGACAAATTCCCGGTGCTGAGGTAATATCGGATCAAACATCGCCTATTGATCTTTTCCTATTGCTAGCTCTTAGCGAAAAAAGATTACTTATCGATTCATGCTTACAACATGCAGCATCTGCTTTAAATTTACCTTCTACTGTACTTTGGATAGCTACATCACCCATTAATTTTGGCTATACCTTACATAAGAATATAATTGCAAATCCACCCGTGATTGAACCTAAACTCCCTAATTCATATCTCTTCGATTACTCTTTTGATGGGGTTGCTTATGAATGTCCATACTATTCTACTGATGAGATGTTTAGTGTGGAGGAGATAATAAAATCAATCTAGTCTGGAACTTTATAATGATAAAAACTATAAAAATAAAAAACAAAAATGGAAGAAACTATTAAATTACCAGAAGAATTGGTATTGGAGGTTCAGGCTCTTAAAGATGAACTAATGGATAATGTTATTAGGGTTGGAAAACTTAGTGTACAGAAATCTTTTTATGAAAAAGATCTTGAAATGATTAACTCTCAGCTGGATAATCTTCATGACCAAGCCGCTTTAATATATCAGAAGGAGGAGGAACTACAGAAAAGAGTCATCTCCGAATATGGTAACGGTAAACTGGATTTTGAGTCCGGTATTTTTACTAAAAACTCCTAACCTAAACATAAAAAGCTCGTTCTGCTTTGGATACTATTCTTCCTTTATTTTTTAAGGATATATAGAGAAAGTACTTAATGCAGAATGAGCTTCTATCCGGAGAATAAATTTCCTAAAGACGGATCCCCAGTCAGAAACACAAACGGGGAGCAATATAATTTATCCAATCAGAGATATAATTATCACGATGGACTTCAGAATACTTCTAAAGTTAAGAATTCATCTGTAGATAATCTTTTTTCCACCACAGGAGCAGCAGAAGCTAGATCTAAACAAATAGGGTGTGGCGGATATCACCAAGTTACAGTAGATGGTAAAATATTCTACAAGCCCTGCGAAACAGCTGAGTACTATGATCTAAGAATAGAACAGCTAGAAAGTGCATTAAACTTCACCTATATAGGTAATTATAGGGTTTTAACATGGGACAAACCATTCGAATATGTTACATCATTTAACGGATGGATAATAGATGCTTCTAATAGTAACAACACAGCGTCTGTATTAAATGCTAATGATATAGCTATTGATTTTAGATATAGCATAGATGGGAAAACGTGGTCACTGTGGACAAATGTTGGTACCGCTTTAGGAGGATTAACCAACGAGTATTCTGAGCTTTTTGATATACCTCTAGATCCTAATAATAAATTCTATCCGGAATTTAGATTTACCAGTGTTCTAGTTAATGATGATGGAACTATAGTTTATAATACGGAGGAACCGATAGATCCCTCCATAGTTATAGTTAATTTTGAATTGGATCTAACCTACGAGGTTGCTCCAGAAGTAGTTATATATAGGCCTGCACCAATATGTACGGATGAAGTTTCCACCAGACCAATACTTTTTTCTAATTGTAATTTTACATTCAATCCTTATGCTGTTAATAGAGCACTAAACATGTATCAGGATTTAAGTTTAATGGTAAATAATGTTTTTGGTCTAGAGGTTAATTATTATTCGGTTCAACCACAAGCTAGAGGAAAGGATGTAGTTCTAAAAGAATATACCATATTTGATGTGGTTGACGAGAAATGTATAAAGGCACTAGTTCCACAGAATCAATTCCCTGATAATAAAATAAATTTCGATCCTTTTGGATTACAATTCGAAGAACCCTTTGAAATACAAATAGATAAAAGATATTTTGAATCTATATTCGGAAGAGGATCACAGCCAAGGAAAAGGGATATTATTTACTTCCCACTAACTAACAGAATATATCAAATTAACTCCACTTATTTATTCAGGGACTTTATGAATGCTCCTGTTTACTTCAAGATAGAGCTTAAGAAATATACACCAAGGTCCAACACTTATTTTCAGGATCCGGCTTACAAAGAAGAGCTTGACGGGATATCTATTACTACTAGTGAACTTTTTGGTGAGGAGGTTCATGCTGAGGAAATTAAAAGTTCAAAACCACAACAATACGCTACTACTATAACACAGCTTTCCCAGGATCCTATAAGATCTTATATTTATAAGGATCTTTCTATTATAGAGTATGATCTTAATAATAACTGGACTATAGTTCTGAATAATTATTATGATCTGTATCAGTCTTTTGCTGATGATTATGAATTTACATATGATCCAGGAAGATATAGAAATGCCGTTAGGTATAAGGTGTTACCTAAATGTGATTCAACGACAGAGTTGGCTTATACGTGTTGGTTCAGTCTTAAGAATTTTTACGATAATCAGCAACTCGCAAGAAGATCCTACCCTGTCATAAATCTGTCACTAGAATCTTCGACTAATGAGCTATTATATTTCAATAGCTACCCAAGAAAACACAATTTACAAGTTTGGCAATCTTATGATTCTAATCCGGAAGGATATGTTGCAATTAAAGGAGACAAGCTTCACTCTGGTGGTTACGAGGTTAGGGAAGTCATAGACGATTATCGATTTGCGGTGGATAACAATTCGATAGATTTCTCATCAGGAACTATCGTTTGGAAAATGCAGAAAGCACAGAGTAGGAACTTAATTAGTGGATTATATCTTAATGATTTAGAAGAAATAAAGGGGATTAGAATAGATTTAATTCATTCCGGAGTCATGGATGAAATAACAAATAATTTTCTAGAAGAGGGAAGTATAGTTATTAGATTGAATGACACCATAATAAATTCTCCTTTACAGTTTGTACCAGAGTTCGGAGATTGGTATGGTGTAGTAGTTAACTTCTCTAATGTTTATAAACAGATATCTGCGAATATCTGGGAAATGACATACGATCCGACAGATCCAAACGAGCAAACTAGTAAGCTTAAGAAAGTTCACGAATCTGTTAGGATGTTTACAAATAATATAATATTCGAGGCACCTTCCAATGTTGTAACCGATACCCTTAGTCCTTTCTATGAAACAGATAACAATTCTTATAAAATTTACACCGGGCCAATATGGCTAAGTAATGTTAGACTATTTAAGAATATGATAGATATAGATACGCAATCTACTGTATTAAATCAAAATACAGTTAGAGATGCACAGTTAGCTCATATTATTGATAACGCAAAACCGCTTCTGAATATTCCGAAGTTTGCAAGAAACAGATAATTTATGCCTAGAAGAAAACCGAAACCAGAGAAAGTTGTCGAGGAAAAAATAAAAGAAAGCCTCGATTCTATAATAATGCAGGAGGCTCTTGAGAATATACTCCCAGACAACGATGAACTACCAAGATTAAAGACAACAGATTTAATGGATTTTTCTGGAGAAAAATCTACTGCTCTATCCGATGCTAAGGCTCTTCTTGATACGATAACAAAATTCTACATGGACGACACGAGCATGAGCGAGGCCTCGCACGTGGAGTTCAAAAAGAAGGTAGATACGATGAACCTATCATCGATGATGTTCCAGCTTAAAAGCGCTCAACATGCTATAACAAAAATACTGGAGGAGATAGATCTTGGTAATATGCACCCTAGACTTTTTGAAGTTCTGGCTCAATTACAATCACAGATCATGCAGATGCCTAAAGACTATCAAGCATATCTCGAAAAAATGGAACAGAACTACAAGAAGACAAGGATAGAAGTTGACGAGAAGAAGCATTCTCAGGGTATAGTAATGGACCAAAATTCCGGAGAATCTGGATTTTATGTTACAAACACTGCTGTTACTCAAGACGGTGGACTAAAATCTAGGGGAACCAGAGGAATAATGGAAGGACTACGTGATATTATAGGATCCGAGGTGGTTGACGTAAAACCCGAGGTGATTGATCCCAACGCTGTTGTTAATGCAAGACAGAAAAAAATAATAGATTCTCAAAACCCTAACAATAAATCCGAATTTGAAGATCAGAATGATGATTTTTCAATCGAGGATGATATCCTAGAATAATGGAGACTGGAATAGAAAAAATTGAGCAGATAGAAACCAATCATTGGTCTACCGCAAGAGTTGAGGAGCTATTGAGAAAAGTCGATGAGGAAGGTCTAGATTATAAATCGGTGGACAACCCATTTCACGACAATGACCCTGAATTAAAAAGATCTAATATTCTTTGGGAGTATACAAGGGAGGAAATCCTGGAGATGAAAAAATGTGCTGAGGATGTAAGCTATTTTGCTAAGTATTGTAAGGTAATGACCGATACCGGTTTGGATTACATAAGATTAAGAGATTATCAAACATCAGTACTGAGAGAATATCAAAATCACAGATTTAATATATTCTTAGCACCTAGACAGGTTGGTAAATCGATCACTTCATCTATTATATTAGTTTGGTATCTATTATTCAATCATGATAAAAATGCGATGATTCTTGCCAACGTTGGTGATACCGCGGAAGAGCTGATGGATAAGATCAAAGCTATTATCAAAGGTCTTCCTTTCTATATGAAGCCTGGAATGGTAGTTAACAACGTGATGACCATGAGATTCGATAACGGATGTAGAGTACTAGCTAAAACTACTACCAAAACTTCAGGTATCGGTTTCACCATCCACTTCCTATACATGGATGAGTTCGCTCATATTAATGCTAATTTTATCGAAGCTTTCTTTAGATCAACATATCCAACGGTATCTTCATCTAAAGTTTCTCGGATTATCATCACTTCAACACCGAATGGGATGAATAAATTCTACGAGATTTATCAGGGTGCATTAACAGGGGAAAATAGTTTTAATCCGATAAGGGTAGATTGGTGGCAGGTTCCGGGAAGGGACGATGAATGGAAGAAGAGAGAGATAGGTAACTTGGGAAGCGAAGAGCTTTTTAACCAGGAATACGGTAACCAGTTTCTTAGTTCTTCCAGTCTTTTGTTAGGATCGGATGAGCTTAGAAAAATAAGAAATAACGAGGTAGAATATCAATGGAGAGAAATATCGAATCTTCATTATGCTGATGTTAACTACGAAAATCTTATATGGCATCCTAAATTCGATTTGGACAAGGCAAATCTCCCCGGTAAGAAATTTGTTTTTTCTGTCGATCTTAGTAGTGGTGCTAAAGGAGATTTTACCGTCATAAACATATTTAAAGTTACACCTTTACCTAGGATTGTTATCGAAAAAATGGACGAGTATGAGGATGAGGCTGATTTCTTTGGTCTGGTACAAGTTGGTGTTTTCAGGGATAATGAGATCAAACTAGAGGACATCACAAAGCTTTTGCAGATCCTTTGTTCTGAAGTTTTTGAAGTTGATAGAGTTAAGATTGCTTTAGAGATGAATTATAAAGGTGAATTGGTTTACGATAAGCTTTCCCAAAGGGATGATTTCTATGACGAGATGTTTCTTTTTACTAAGCATACTGAATCTGCAAGAGTATTGAAACCTGGAATTAAGTACAACGAGAAGAATAAAATGAAATATTGTGAGCTTCTTAGAAGCTTGATAAGGAAGGATAGAATATTAGTCAATGATAAAAAATGGACTATCCCTGAACTTTTCACTTTCGGTCTAAATAATTCGGGAACGTACTCGAGCCAGAGCGGGCACGATGATGTTGCTATGACACTGGTAAATCTTCCTGGTTTGTTTGACGGGTATGACTTTAATCAAATGGTGGGTGAGGTATTCGATGAACTAGAGGAGAGTTCTTATAAGACTATGATTATTAAAAAGCTTGAGTCCGGATTTGGTAATGAAGAGGAGAAAGGTTACTCCACAAAGGACGGGAAAAGTTATGGTGATTTCAACAATCTACTATAGAAATGATATTTATACAACCTCCCCAATAATTCAGATTTGTTTTTGATATATAGTCTAGAAGCAAAAATATCTTTAATGTAATGGCAAATAAGGTAAAAATAGATTACTCTCAGTTTAGAGCATCCGGAGTATACACCCTAGAATTTGATGCGTCCCAAAACGTAATTCTAACATCGCAGACAATACGTCTTGTTGTAGGATTTTCTAATAAGGGACCTTTCAATACACCGGTTTATATCCCAGATGTAACTACGCTAATTTCTATTTTTGGTGACATCGATAGATCATTAGAAAATAAAGGATCTTTTTTCCAAAGATCCATATTAACATGTTTAAATGCAGGCCCAGTGTTTGCTTTAAATCTTTTAAGATTAAACGATGATACCGATTCAGCTAACCCTGATGAGGTTGATTACCAAGCATACTCACTTGACACCGAAGAGTATAATGGTGTTGTAACTAGCAGACTTTACTCATCCTATTATAATAAGGAGAGATTCTGGTTTGCCGATCCTAATTATTTCTTGGCTACACTTAGTGTTTCTGACCAGGGAAAATTATTTAGCTTGGTTAACCTAGGTAAATCCCCTATGAGTATTATAGTTAGAAAATCTACGGATTCTTCTAAACCACTCAAAGGATATGATATCTTCGCAATAGATTGGTATGGTGCTAATAACGTTCCTACTTTCATGCACCCGTTTGATTACATGTCGGATTACTTTATTGACGTTATAGCAGTTTACGGAGATTGGACCAATTATCAGGCACTCTCAATAGATCCACAATGGAGCACCTATTTTACTGAAAATGGATTTATTAAGAGCAGAATAGATAGCTTTTTATCCGAACCAGATGTTTCTATCGTTACATCTGTTACCGGATGTATTATACCAGATTTCGTTGATCTTAACGGGGTAAACCAGTATATTCAGACTTTAATTAATAACAGTACCCCATCTACTGGATTATTCTGTGCTATAGATGAGCAGGCATTTGATGATATCTGTGCAAATGGATCCAAAATAGATCTTGTCGGTAACCACCTTATCGATGAACTAACAGGTGATAGCGATTTAGCTAGTCCTCGAATTAACTTCTTAAGTTATGACCAGGTTTTAGTTGCAGATTATCTGTACACACAAAACGTAGTTGGTGTAACAGGTGCTACCGGATTTGTTAGTGCTACTGGTGCTACTGTATATACTGCTGGTGCTAAGGTTGGTACTCTTTACACGCTAACTGGGGTAACAGGAGCTACTGCAGGGGTAGTTTATCAATCCTTTGCATCTTACGATCCTAATGCTTATGATGGAGGATTACACTATCTTCAGACATCCGGTACTGGTGGTACTGCTGGCTATTTCCAAACAGCTGCTCAGAAAAATGAGCTTAAGACATTCTTAACTGTAAGTTCATCAAACGATCAGAAGTTTATCCTTGGTGTTGTATCGGGATATACTGGAGGTTTAACCGGAGGTTTAATAAATCAGTTTGCTGAAGGAGATCTAGTTAAATTGAAAGTTACTGGAACTAAGGACGTATCGGGAGAATTAAGAATATTCTTTAGTCACCCATTAGATACAGGATTCTACAGATCTCAGGGTATTACCGTAACACCTACTTATAACTTAACCTCTTACAACACGGGGGCATCTGGAAGTAATCAACCTTTCTACACAAACGCTTACCAATTTGGTAATTCCGATTATGTTGATATCGTGAGTACTGCTACTCCTGAAGGTGTAACCGGACCTAGTGCTCCTCTTGGAGTTTCTAATGTTCTAGTTGGATACAATGCTTCTGCTTTGTACCAAGATAATAAGTATGCTGAAATTGCTGATGGCGATCTAATATGGACCAACAGCAGCGGTTCATCGGTTCAATATTTAGGATTTGAACAAACCGTTGACCGAGACCAATTTAATTTTGTTAATACTAGAGCATTTACCAATGTTTCTTTGGCTACTACTACTATAACAAATATAGCGGCATTTGGTACCCCTTACGCATCTAATAACGTGGGTTTACCGGTAGGAACACAAAACACCGATATAGTTTCACAAGAAGGCTCGATAAATGAATTTGTAGACTGTACAAGAATAGATGTAACAACATTCTTGGTAACTCAGGATGCTAATGGAAATGCACCTTTCTCGGTTGGAGATTTGGTAGTTTCAACAGATCTTGATATATGTGAACCTTCTACAGGTAACAGACAAAATAGATTATCTAAAATTACTACGGTTTCTGCTACAACTACTGCAGGGACATATAGAGTAACTTCAGCTAGACCTGTTCTTTATTATACTTCGGGATCAGGAGTTAGAGTTCAGAAATTTAAATCGATAGCTCAATTCACGAGATCTTTTGATTTCACGTATCTGAGCGGATTCACAATGACAGACTGGCATAGACCTAACGGAAGCGATGCTAGAATATCTGAAATTCTTGATGTTATGTATAACACGAACATTGCTAAGACATTAGCAGCTAAGGATGTTATATCATATCGATACATTATCGATACATTCTCTGGTCAGATTTTACCAAACTCTAAATATCAGCTTTCTAGATTGGCTATGTTAAGACAGCAGGCATTGGCGATAATAAATGCTCCTTCTATGGCACAATTTAGAGCAAGTACGGATCCAAGATTTACTGATGCTCCTACTGCAGCTAACCCTTATCCAAGATTAAATACTGCTTATATAGCAGATGGAGGTAATTTATCCTTAAATCCGTCTTACACATTTAGCTTACCTTCAGAAGCTGATGGAGCTAAGTACGCAGCATTCTATTCTCCTTACATCACCGTAAGAGAAACCAATAGAAACGTTGAGGTACCACCTGCAGCATACGTTTCTAACAACTTCCTTAGAAAATTTGCTAACGGAGAACCTTATGCTATCATAGCAGGTCAGAAACGTGGAGTAATTAGCGGAGGTAATATAGTAGGTGTTGAATATGACTTTACTGAAGAGGACAGAGGAAACTTAGAACCTTTCGGAATCAATCCAATCATCAAAAGAAGAGGAATTGGAGTAGTTATCTTTGGTAACCAAACTGCTTATCAGCAAGTTAATTCAGCATTTAATCTTGTTCACGTTAGAGATTTATTGATTAGTGTAGAAAACGACGTTCAGGAAATATTGGCTAACTACTTATTTGATTTCAACGAAGATTCAATCAGACTAGAAATCAAAACATTAGTAGACAACTACCTAGATGGAGTTAGAGCTGGTGGAGGTATTTATGCTTACCAGACAATTATGGATGCTTCCAATAATACACCTGCAATTATAGATATGAATATGGGTATAATTGACGTCATAATTGAACCAGCAAGAGGAATTCAGAAGTTCATTAATCGAATTACGGTTACAAGAACTGGAGGAATTGCTTCTGGAGGATTCATACAATTTGTATAATTTATGATTTTTAAAGAAAGCAGATAAATATAAGTAACTATGGCAGGATTATCTCACTTTTCAAATTCGTTATCAGCAATAAATAGGTTTGAACCTGTTTATCTGAATCAATTCGAAGTTACTATTGTCCCACCAGCAGCAGTTGCTGGTGGTGAAATATTACTTCAGCACGTTTCCAAAGTAAGTGGGCTTTCTTTGGATAAGAACCCAGGATTAGCTACTCAGAAATTTAAGTTTGCTAAAAGAAACTATGCTGGTGCTAAGCCAGATCAAACCTTTATGGATCTTAGCGTTAGTTTTTCTGTTAACTTGAATGACGACAATTCAATGTACGTTTTCAAAACATTGAGACAATGGTCCGATTTAATATACAACCCTTTAACTGGGGCTATGGGATTAAAGAATGACTATGTAGGAACTATAGTAGTTAACATTTTTAACAAACAAGGTGACGTTTTTAGAAGGATTACTTGTAGAGATTGCTTCCTTACTAAACCAATCTCTCCAATGAACCTAAACTATACATCTACTGATTTATATAAGATTGATGATATGGTATGGGCAGTTGATTACTGGGAGGATTTATTCCTATAAAAAAAGAATTTAAATAAATGGCAGGACTACCACATTTTACCAATTCAAAAGCAGCTATAAATAACTTTGAACCGGTTTATTTAAATCAGTTTGAGGTTATAATAAATCCACCTGCTGGTATAGTAGATGCCGCTACTACCTTTAATGGTGAGGGAATATTAGCTCAACAAGTTAAATCTATAACAGGTTTAGCAGTAGATATTGCTCCTTCAGCAACTGTAGAACAAAACTATAAGTTTGCTACAAGAAGATATGCAGGGGGTGAGCCTTCTACAACGGACATGACTCTTTCTATGGAATTCGAAGTTAACCTTAACGATCAGAATTCAATGACCGTTTATAAAATATTAAGACAGTGGTCCGATTTAATTTACAATCCCCTAACTGGTGCTATGGGAATTAAATCTGATTATGTAGGATCGATGGTTATTCAGGTTTTCAATAAAAGAGGAGACGTTTTTAGAAGAATAAGAATACCTTCTTGCTTTTTAAGTGAAGCTATAAACGCTATGGAGCTGGATTATGAGACACCAGCAATATACAACATTAGTGCTAGCTGGATATGTGATTATTGGGAGGATACGTTCCTATAAATAATTTTATAGAAAAAAATAAGAAAAAAAGAGGCCGATTTGGCCTCTTTTTCTGTTTCCTGTTATATAATAAAAAAAATAAAATCTTATGGAAAACGGACTATCCCCTGAGGAGATCTTAAGAATGAAAGAAATAGAAGGCGGAATTGAATATGACGACCCGATAAGCAAGGAGCAATCTTCAGTAGCCACGATAGAAAAGGAGGTTGATTCTAAACCGGAAGAAATCAATAAACAAGATACAAATAATACTGAAGAAAAAAAAGTACAAGCTCCGGATCAGAGATTAAATCCGGTAGGTCTAGATCAAAGTTTGAGTAAAAATTCTTTCGGTAAAGCCCAGAGTGTTTCTGAATCCACATCTTTTGATAGCGGATGGAAAAATCTACCTGTTAATATATTGCCTTCTAAAGGAATGTTCTATCCTGATAAAACTAGAATTGCAATAAGAGCTGCTGAAGTGAGGGAGATTAGACACTTCTCTACTATCGACGAGGATGATAATTTAGATATCGAAGAGAAACTTAGTTATATCTTAGATAGATGCTTTAGAATGGAATTCCCCGGAGAGGGAGTAGTTTCGTATAAGGATCTAAAACAAGAGGATAGATTTTTTGTTATTATGGCTATAAGGGATTTGACATTTGTTAGAGGTGAAAATTCTATTGTACTTAAAACAAAGAAAAAATGTAAACAAACTCCGGAATGTCCATTCAATGAAGGTTTGGAATTAAGAACCGGAGTTCTGAGTTCATATGATATAAATAGGGATATTCTAAAATATTACAATCAAGAAACAAGGAGTTTTATCTTTACTGTTAAAAAAACGGGTAAAACTATAGAGATGACAGTTCCTAGCATAGGAGTTACCCAAGCCATTTCTGATTTCGTCCGAAATGAATATAGGGGGAACAACACTGTAGACGAGGGATTTATTCAAATAGCACCCTTTATCTTTAATGAATGGAGAAATTTAACTCCGGATAAAATTAAAATAAAATTAAGGGAATCCGATTTCTGGACTAAAGAAGAATACAGCTTATACTTTGGTCTTTCAGAAAAAATTAAAATAGGAACAACGCTAGAGGCAAAACAAAAATGTCATATTTGCGGTGATGAGGAGGTCACCGCTGATATTACCTTTCCCGGCGGGATCCGATCTCTTTTCCTTATTTCAGATATCTTTAGAGAACTTCTTTGATATTAAGTTTAGACTTTGGTACGAACATAAAGTAGATCCAAGTTGGCTAGAATCTATACCTTTCTATGAATATCAAATATGGATCGATAAACTGAATGATACCATAGAGAAAGAAAATGCAGAAGCCCAGGCTGAGGGAGGGGTTACCCAATTATTTAGTTTTACATCTAAGTAAGACTTAAATATATACAGATATGTCAGATCCTAAACTAACAGCTCAAATGTTAGATCTCAGTAGAAATATTGAGAAGCTAACAGGTGCAGTAAAAACTAATACTGAAAGCACAGATCAACTACAGAAAGCTAATTCAGATTCTGATAAGGGACTTAAGGATGTTGTCTCCAATTTGAAAGACCTAAATTTCAAGGATATATCTAAAGAATTTAAAGATATATCCAAAAACATAAAGGATTTAGATTTTAAAAAAATAGGGGAAGATTTTAAGGGTGTAACTAAATCCTTTGGAGATATCGGAAAAAGTATAGGAGAAATAAAAAGTTTAAAAGATATTCCCAAGAGTTTTGGTGATATATCTAAATCTCTAGGAGGAATAAAGGATCTCGGTAAAGATTTTAAAGGTATAAAGGATCTGGGTAAAAACATTGGGGACGTAACCAAGGACCTTAAGGGGGTTGGTAAAATCAAGGATATAGTATCGGGAGGCATCGGGAAAAAAATACTAGGTGCTTTTGCTGACGGAGGTCCTGTTGATGAAACCGGTAGCTATCTTGTTGGTGAAAGAGGACCCGAAGTGGTTAAGCTGGAAGAGGGAAGTAAAGTAATTCCTAATGAAAAACTAGTAACTGCGGATCAGAAGCTTAGTGAAAAAAAGGGACCTACAGAAAAACAGATAGCCAGATATAGAGATTATCTTTTCGGAGAATACCCGGACTATTATGAGGAATATCCGGAATTTCTGGAGGATGGAGTTAAAGATTGGATTGACCGTGTTAGATACCAATCCCCCGAGGCCATAGATAGTTTATTAGAGGGTAAAGGCGAAACATTTACTAAAGAGGATGTTGCTAAATTAACAAACCCGGTAAAGCAGGAACCGATTAAATCTGCTACTCCGGAAGCAGAACTATCCAAAAAAGAAAAGGGAAACACAGCTACTACTGCAGAAGCAGAACTATCCAAAAAAGAAAAGAGAAAAAAGGAAAGAGAAGAGGAAAGGATAGCAAAAGAGGAAGCAAAATCTAAAAAGGAAGAATCCAAGCTAGAAAAGAGTACGGAGAGGAAAGATAAGTTTAACAGTCTAATAGGTAACTTAAAAGAATCTGGCAAGAGTGCTTTAGGCGGTAAGGACATTTCTAAAGTTACAGACTTAGGAGCAGGATTGCTATCCAAAAACATAAAGACCGATAATCCACTATTAAAAAAAGCAGCGGATATCGGTATTAAAACATCTGCGGATAAATTAGGGAAATCTTTAGAAAATCCAGAAATGGTTTCTAATGTGATGCCTCTTAAAAAATCTCCAAATAAAAAGACGGAGAAAGAGGAAAAGAAATCTGAATTGTCTGAAACCATTGAACCCAAAAAAGCAGAACAGACAAAAAATCCTACCACGGAGGTACCCGCAGATAAAAGCGAATCAGTATCCACTAAAAAATCAGAGACTACCCCAGAAAAAAGCTCAGATAAATCCGAAACAAACCTATCAAAAAGTGATATAGATGATATGAAGTCGGCATTGTTTAGAATAGCATCACTATTAGAGGGAACGTTAATGGTATCCCCGATAGAATCACCGTTCCGACCAAATTCAAAAAGAATCTGATAAAATTTTTTTTTCTCCAGACGTATAGTTACATTTGGCAGCTATACTCGGGAGAATTTTTATATGCGTAAAGAAAAAGCTATTAAAGAGTACAGGTTCGATGACCTGTCATTTCTAGAGGACCAATTTTTCGATAATCCTAATTGGAGAATAGTAAAATTTACAAATTCTAATGGATTATTTCACTATAGGGTATTTACTTCTAATGATTCTGACCTTATAATTGATCATAGAAGTGATAAGATCTATTTAGAAATGGCACAAAGCTGGTCAAAAAATTCATACTGTGAAAGGAAGAAGGTTGGATGCTTAATAGTAAACAATAGAGCGATAATTTCGGACGGATACAATGGATCACCAACTGGATTTCCCAATAGATGTGAAATTAATGATGTAACATTACCTTACGTGCTTCACGCAGAGGCTAATGCCATAACAAAGCTAGCTAGAGGAACACAGAGTTCCGATGGGTCTGTTTTGTATGTTACTTTGTCTCCTTGTTACGAATGTTCAAAACTTATCATACAATCTGGTATAAAAAAAGTAGTTTTTAATCAGATTTACAGAAAAACTGAATCAATATCCTTTCTTGCTGAAGCTGGGATAGAGATAATAAAAATAAATATTTAATTATTGCATGGAGAAAAATATACAGAAACTAGCAGAGGATTTTATGGAGACAAGATCAGATAGAGAATTTCAACCATTATTTGACAGACTTAGACCGGGAGTATTGAATCACTGTTTCCTTATTGTTAAGGAGAATGAATTAGCGCAGGATGCTTTTATAAACACAATGGCTAAGATTTGGCTAAAGATCGATCAATATGACAAGGAGAGGGGTAATTTTTCCACATGGTGTTACAATATAGCAAGAAATGAATCTCTTCTTTTATTAAAATCAAGAAAAAGATATTTCTCCCATAACGAATCTGAGCTAGACTTTCTGTCCTCAAAAAATTCAATTGGTGATCTAGGTGGTGTGTATCTCATGGAAGAGGATCCATGCAATTTTATATTTGGCGAAGAAAATAGTGTGGATGAGATATACGAGTCAGTACTTGATGAGATTAGAGACCTTCCAGACCTTTATCGTGATATTATGATAGATAGGGAGATCAATAATATGAAATATAAGGATATAGCTGAAAAATACGGTATCAAGAAAAGATCCATAGCAACTCGTATTAGGAGGGCAAGAGGTAAAATCCGTAAAAAGATGGGGGGAAACAATAAACCCCATTAGCATATAATATAAAAAGGAGTATGTTTAGGATTTTTAAAGTTATAAAGGAAATACGACTCTACAGGGAGTACACCCGAATAGTGAAAAAGGAGGAGAGGGATTCTCAAATGTGGAAGAGGAGAAATCTAAGAAGGGATTACTTAAACAGGATATACACCGTTATCAATCTTCCACTACAGGTTCTTGCCTCTGTTGATTTACCTAGAGAATCTAGACCATCCTTTGTAGTACAAGAAATAAAGCCAATAAACGAATATCTTAAATCTCTTAATCTGGAGGAAATCATAACAATGTGGATAGAACCAGTTAAAGGAACGGACGAGGAATCATATCTTGTTGTTTATCAATTTCTTTTTAGATACATTACTTGGCTTTGGATTTTGAGATTTATTTTAGAAATATTCCTCATTTTCCTTGGTATTTATTATAGAGGTTTTTTATTTTCGTTCCTCTAATCTAGTTTATAATGTCCGAAGAGTTAATACTATTAAAGAAGAGAGAAATAGAGGAGAAGTTAAGAATCTATGAGGATTCTAACTTTACTTTTCATGAGGAGTCACATGTTTATAGATATTCCGGTGTAAAGTACGATTCAGTTACTACTTTTCTTAAGGTATTCAAGGTCCCTTTCGATCGAGAATACTGGTCTAAGAGAAAAGCTGAGGAAAGAGGAGTAGATGTTTCCGTTATATTAAACGAATGGGAAACTAAGGGGGGCGTGTCAAGAAACTTAGGAACTCTAGTCCATAAGTTCATAGAGGACTTTTGGTCAGGTGAAAATCCAGAGATTCCCGATGATGAGGATGTTAAAGATAGAGTCTTAAAATTTATGGATGTCTATAACAAGAGACTATATAAACTAACCCCATTAAAGTCAGAGCTGAAGATATTTTCTAAAAAATGGAGACTTGCTGGTACGATTGACCAGCCATTACTTTTATTTGATCAATTAACAGAAAGAGTACATCTAATAATAGGGGACTGGAAAACCAACGGTGAGTTTAAGGACGATAAACACCCCAAGGGGAGATTTAAAAAATTACTTCGACCTTTCAACAATCTATATGAGAATGATCATAATGAATATTCAATACAGATAAGTCTATATCGCCTTATATTAGAGGAGATTGGTATCGAGACCGAGAGCGGGTTCCTCCTGCATTTAGGTCCGGAGGATCCTAAGATTTATCCAGCAAAGGATCTCAGAGAACCGCTAAGAGCATACCTTAATCAAAATAGAACGGAGTTTGATATTTTTAAAATAGACTAGAAACAAAAACGTAAAGAATAACTAAAAAATAAAAAATAAACAAAATGACAAAGAAAAAAGCACAAGAAATGAACATGAATCAAATTGAAATGCCAGGTGGATCTTCAATGGTTGATTTTGAAAACACTCAGTCCGGATCTTTCGAAAATAGCGTAATTGTTGATTCTGAATTGGTTGAATCTATAGAGAAGCAAATACAGGACAAAAAGGAAGAACTTAAAAGCAAGGTATATGCAGTAACTTGCTCTGATTCTGTATTTACTGAATATGAGACATTCATGAGAGAGAAGGCAGAATGGAATTCTACTGAAGCTCTAGGTGTAATTGAAATCAATAAACAAATTGCTAGAATCAAAAAAGAGGGAATCAAAGATGGTGTGATCTATCTTGGAGCACTTCCTTTAGAGGCAAGTCATTACTTCCTTAGTAAATCAAAAGGAACAGGTCTTAATAGTGCTGAGAATTTTATCAAAATGTACAAAGTTTTCGATCAGGCGCTAAATGATGCTAAGACGGATGCTTCGAGTATTAAGGATCTAGAAAAACAATTGGCTGCTGCTATTCAGGGTATTACCCTAGGATAATCCAAAAATATAAAAAGCTAGCTACATGCTAGCTTTTTTTGTACGCCATAGTTTTTGAATTGGATATATAGAAAGTAAAAATTATTTAATTATGAAAATAGTAGAAAAAATTAAAGCTAATTATTGGGCGATCCTGATTTTATTAATGCTCGTTATTCTTCTTAGACAATGTGGTATTAGAAGAGATGTAGACAGAATCGAAAAAAATGTAAAAACCGTAACTGAAAAAACTGATTCTATTCAGAACAGAATGGTTACAAGGGACCAAGTTAAATATGAAATGAATGAATCTATGTTTAACTTCCTTATTTATGAGGACGATTTTGATAAAGGGAAAGCATCCCTATCAGATATAAAAAATAAAATTAATACCGGTGAATCGAAGTAATATAGTTCGTGGATTTATCATAACGACATTCGTTAGTTTATATCTGGTCGTTTCCATAATTTCTACGATACACGTTATTGATTTCTTTAAGCTTTCTAATCCTGATTGGCTGGCGGTATCCCTAGCTATTGCTTTTGAGATAGGAGCGGCTGCTTCGTTAGCCAGTCTTATAGCTTTGGATAGGATGAATAAAACGATGGTTTGGTTTCTTTTTATCTTATTAACTGCTATGCAGGCAATGGGTAATACATATTACGCATATACTCATCTTGATAACTTTAATTCTTGGATTGAACTTTTTGGACTAGTTGATGAAGATCTAATCTATCAGAAAAGAATATTATCGATAATAAGCGGTGCAATTCTCCCTCTAGTAGCTCTTGGATTCATCAAGTCCCTGGTTGATTATATTAAGCCGGAAGAATCCTCTGAAATAGTTCAAGAAGAGGAGATAAATACAAATGAAAAGGAGGAGGAAGAGAATAAAGATAGTTCTGAAGCTACCGAAATAAAAAGTGAGGACCAAATCACGGAGAATATCTCAACTGAAAATGATGAGGCTAGAGATTTCGTTCAGAAGGGAAGGAATAATTTTATATACGAGGATCCGACCAGATTAAAATAATAAACAAACTTGGCAGATAACCAGAATAATGATTTTTATGGGGGAAGCGCTTCCGAAGTAGGCTCTGAATTTTTTGTAGGTGGTAGTGCAGCATATCCGATGGATCCATTAGGTGGATCTACCGGGGGATTTGTTACCCGTTATACTAATATAGCTGAAATAACTCAGGATCTGGAAAGAGTAGAAGCAACTTTTAAAAGATTTAATGATCCTACAGAAATAAAATTTATAAAAGAATCATTCCGGGTAACCCAGCAGTCACAGACTCTTAACTATATAGATCTGGTGGATTTCTTCCACCCACTCCAGGATTTTTCCGAATTTCAGAAGGTGTCTATGATTATCGGTCCTAGATCATCAGCAAACCTAGATCCTGGATCTTTCTATGGGACTACCGGTGAGGTTTCTATGTTAATAGCAAGAGCTTATTATCTTCCTGAAACACCGGAGGATCAGAAAGTACTTTTCTGGGACTATAAGGCAAACGAAAGAAACATAATGGGAGAATTCATGGTCTTAACGGGAGCGGTTAAGAACGGATCTCAATGGAGGGGATGGGACGTAGACCCATTTTCTACATACGGGCACACAGGTAATGCTAATAGCTCTAATGGTGGATTTATATTTACCAATCCAACTGACTATAATGTCAAGTTAACAGTAATAGCAGCAAATTAAAATGGCAACACAACCAATAACATGTCCATATGATGTACTAGAAGGATTTAGATTTTATAGAGGAAATCTAGTATTGGATACGGGTAGAACTAATAACCCACAACAGTATTTAAGTATGTCTGATCTCTCATGGGATGTCCAGAATTTTGCTAGAAATAGGGCAATTATAAACGAATCTTCTTGTTATCTTTTAAGCCAGCCTGATGTAGCAGACGAGTATGGATTCGTTTCGTATATTGCTATAAAGGCAATATTCCCTAGTGATATAGTAGAGTCAAAAAAATACTTAACTTGGACATATCAAGGGAAAACTTATTATATGGGAGAACTTATGGTTTTAAGTGGTAAAAGAATATCCACTATCGATGCTGGCCACGAGGGATGGAACCTAAGTAAACCGGGAACAACCCAACAGGATGGAGGAATTACTTTCTGCAATCCCCACACCGACATAAAAATAAGATTAGAGATGCTAATCGGACAGTAAAACCCGCATCGGGATAAATATATACTGTAAAAGTTTTGTATTCTCTTTGGATATATAATTTGAAAAAAAAATTTAACTATGGAATTCTTAAACCAGGTAAAAAAGCTAAAAGACATAACAAAATCTGCTGAGGTCAAAGCTCTTTGCGAAAATTTCCTTAACGGTGGATCTGTTTCTAAAGAGTTATTGATTGAATCTTTAGAGGATCATAATATATCTAATGATACCGTGAACAACGTACAAAGTCACGTAGATGCTATAAGAAATGAAGAAATGGAAGCTTCAAGAAGAGTAGCAGAGTCCATTATGGAGTCTTGGGGCGGAATAAACAATAATAAATCATTGGGTAATTCCGGATCATATGGATCATTAAACGAGGCAGAAATGACAGATCCAGCTGCAGTAGAGAAAGCTTATAAACCAATAAAGAAAGGAGAGAAGGGAGATAGAGTAAAAGAATTACAAATCTATCTTGAAATGCCAAATCCAGACGGTATTTTCGGACCAGCTTTGGAAGCTAAAGTTAAGGAATTCCAAAAAGCTAATGGATTAACTGCCGATGGTATGGTTGGAATGGCCACTATGAAAAAAATTATCGAGGTATTAGGTAAGAAAAAGACTTTGGTCGATCAAATAAAAGAAATAGGAAAGAAATTCATTAGTGCTATAACTTCTGTAAAGGAGGAGGAATCATTCTTACAGGAGCTTGGTAAGGTAAGTTCGATCGATGGATCTGCTCAAGAGTTTTTAAAATCAAACGAGATTAATAACCTTGGTGTACTAGAATCTATCGGTATGATAAAAACATCATCTATCTACACATATCCTAAAGCTAGAATTATATGTGAGCAATACCAGAATCTTATAGTAAACAAAAGAATACCTGAATTTGCATTAGTCCACAATTTTTTAAATGATATCCAACCTCTAAACTGGGATGACACAGTTAAAGCGGTTTCATCAGGGCTTACTGAGAAAGCAGAGACACTTTCAAGAGAAATTGAGGTTTCTAAAGTTATTGAATCGATAAAAAATACAGGAAGCTCCGCTTTCTATTCCGATCTTAATGATGTTCTTAATGAGTGGTTAGTTTCCGAGAGTAAATCGAATGCTCTATTGGTTAAAAATATTTCTAAGTGGTCATTTAATCCAGTTGTTAGAAACCTAATCAACTTTATAAATGTAAATGAAAACACAGATAATAGAAGATTAGAAATCCCTACCATAGCTCAAGGAGAATCTAGCGTATCTAGGGTTTTCTCTCCTGTTATGTTAGGAAGTCATAAATCTATCTTCTATCTAGGAGGAAACGTTTTTGAATCTAATTCTGCAGACATTAAAAAACTAACAAGAAAAGAAGTTGCTGGATTATCTAGAGATTATATTCAATTGATAGAATCTTTCAACAGACAATACGTTAGAGTTAATGAGGAAGGAATTTTCGTTCAATTAGGAAAAAGCACTGTTAGAATAATAGAGGAAGGTGAGGAAGTATCAGTTTATTTAGGAAAGAGAAAACTTAAATTTAGCGATCCTTCTGGATTAGCTAAAATATTAGGATTAGAGTCAGCTACATATTTTGGGGTAAACGAAACTCAGGTCGTTTCAGATATTATGAGACTTTACACGAACTACCAAAATATCGTTGAACTTGATTTCGCTAAGAACATATCATCAAATGTATTCGAAGGACTTGCTATTAACCTAATTAAATGGAATAATCAAATATACCTTCAGAGGATTAACCAGGGGATGAATGAAAATTCAATCTACAAGGTTACTGGAAATCAGGCGGTATCGATGGTTAAGGAATTTATGAGATATGATATTTCTGAGGGATTAACCGAATTTTTAGTCGGAGAAAATAGAGTTAAATCTATTATGATAAATGACAGAAACAAGGTTATTGAGAATATTTCCAAAGTGGAGGAACAAATAAACAAGTTAGAAACATTAATGTCAACTAATCCTCTATATTCTGCTTCACCTGAGATTATGTCAGCTAAAAAACTATTAGAGAACGAGCTTAACGTTCTTAGAGAGAAGTGGAACCAAATTAATATAGAGATATCTTCAGCTGAATCAACTATAGAATTGGAAAGTTCTTTAGAAATCTTCGAAGATGAGAAATTTAACATTGGTGATTTTATTAAAGTTAAAGAATCAGGAGATACTGGTAAGATAATCTCTATAGATGCTACTTCAGGAAGATATACTGTTCTTCTAGATACTGGTAAGACCTCAGATTTCCTAATCAGTGAAATTACCGATTTAGAGGAGGCTCTTAGTCAAGCAGCTGAAGATAATGCGGATTCTTCGGAAGAGGATGATTCAGAAGAAGAAGTAAAAGAGAACTTTGATATGTTAAGCGGTAACGGAAACAGACTTAACAAATCAGAAATGTCTTTATCAGATCAGAAGAAACTTTTGACTAATTTTTCAAAAGGACATGGATTTTCTAAAGCACCTGGAGATCATAAAGGAACAATCGATATGAAGATGGATTCCCTACACGGATACAATTCAACGATGAATGAGGAAGAGGGCTCAAAAAAAAACCCCAGTCGTAACTTCTACTTCGCTCCAAAATCAGAAGACCAGAATAAAAAAGGAAACCCTTTCGTCCAATCATCTAAAGGAAAACTAAGCAAAGCACCCACAGGGAAAAGCATAGTAGAGGAAGAGGAAGATGGCGAAGAAAAGCAATAAAAATCATAAAAAACATAAAGGAATGTAGCTCTAATGGGCTACATTCTTTTTTTGAAATCTTTTTCTGTTCTATCAGTAGAATAGATAACAAACAAACAAAAATAATTAAACCTTAATGGCTAAAGATTATGTAAAAAATAGTGAATTGTTGGCCGCAGTAGTGGAATCCAAACAAAAGGGTCATTTAACCCCAGATACTATAGAGATGTTCAATCTGATGATACACGGTATATCTAAAAAAATGTCATATAAAGATCCGGAGGATAGAGAAGATTGTATGGCTTTTGCAATGGAGGATCTTTGTAAGTATTGGAATAGATTCAATCCGGATAAATCGAATAACCCATTTGCTTATTTCACACAAATAGCTAAGAATGGTTTTGCTAAAGGATGGAAAAAAATACATCCACCGAAGAGTCCAAGGACTATACCTTTTAGTTACATTACCGGGGAGGACAATACATATAACGTATAAAAATTCTTTTTAATGGTTGATATTAAGAAAGTAAAGCCTAACGGAGAATATCGGTCTGGTAAATATGAACCCAGAAATCCAGAAAAGTACATAGGTGATATCCACAATATAATATATAGATCTTCATGGGAGTATAGATTCTGTACTTACTGTGATACGAATGAATCAATTTTAAAATGGAGTTCAGAACCAATATCTATAGATTACTATAATCCATTAGACAAGAAAGATCATAAGTATAATGTTGATTTCTATATAAAGGTACTAAAGGAAAGTGGGGAAGAGCAAGATTGGATTATTGAAATAAAACCAGAGAACCAGACAAAAAAACCTATCTATGAGGGGGTAAATACTCTGAGTAAGCTAAAATCTTATAATAGAAATATGCAGATCTGGATAACAAATCAGGCTAAGTTTAAGGCAGCTAAAGAATGGGCATCAAAGAGGGGATTTAAATTTGGTGTGATTGACGAAAATTTTCTTTTTAAAAGTAAATGAGTTTCAAGGATCTAGTTTTAGAATACCGAGATAAGATAGGTTCTAATAAAAACGTCTTCAAGGAGACGGATGGGTATTTTCTAAAAGAGTATTTTAAGAATGATAAGAAATTTTTACCGCAGCCGATTTCAATAATACCTGGTAAAATTTACTACTTTAACTATTCAACGGATTCTAAAATTACCAAAGAAAGAAAGTTTATAGATAGATTTCCTGTAATTTTATGTACAGATTTTTTTGAAACCGGAGGATTTAAAATAATGAAAGGCATAGATTTAGTAACTACCCCCATGAAATATAGAATGGAAATTATAAGCAGAATTTTTGATTCATTTGAACAGGCGATAAAAGATAATGACATTTCTGAATCAGAAGGTAGAATAGTTTCCCCTTTAAATTTAAAGGATTCTGAATTAAATAAAATTCTGGGAGGCACTGGATACAAGTCTTCTCTCTTTGGGTTCAAAACATCTTTCATAAAGAATGCTGGATCGATTATTTATAAGGATTGGTCTAAACTACCCTATCTAACCGTTAATCTGGTCGAGGGGTTAAATATATCAGGGATATATAGTGAATATGAATCGAAATTAAAATAGTATTTCGATCTAGAATTAAAAATGGCTGGATTCGTCGAAAATAATAATCCCGGACAAACCCCTGTTATTCAGAGGATAAGGGATTCAGTAAGGAAATTAAGTACCTTTGGTATGAAGTACGATGACATGGTCATTCGTAACTCTCAAGCTGTTGGTGTAACAGAAGCATCTTTTCTTAATAAGAATAAATCCAATGTAGAGGACGAGAGTATGCTTTGGACTCTTGCTAAGCAAGATATATCTTCCAAACAATTTATCGGGTACTTTGATAAGGACTATAAAGGAAAAAGAGATTATTTAAGAAAGTTTTCTCTTAATCCAGAGATAGAGTGGGTTTTAGATACAATATGCGATGAGGCTATTTCTTATGATCCCTCTAATTTTTTCGCATATCCCGATTTTATAGATCTCAGCGATATTAATGAAAAATTGAAGGATGATCTATATGAGACATTCAAGAAGCTTTATGATATATGGGGATTCTCTGATGATATTACAGCATGGCAATATTTCAGGCAATTCATAGTTGATGGATTTTTAGCTTTTGAGATTATCTATGATGATAAAGGAAAAGAAATAGTTGGATTTAAAGAATTAGATCCAATATCTCTAATACCTAGTGTAGAAAAACAAATAGATGGATCTTTTATTAATACGTGGACCCAATATCCTCAGGACCCTAAGAAAAAAAGAGTCCTTTATGATCCTCAGATAATCTACATTTCGTATGCTAAGGGTAATGCGGTATCGAGAGTAAGCTACATAGAGAGATTAATAAGGCCATACAATATTCTCAGAATTATAGAATACACCAGAGTAATCTGGTCTGTAATGAATGCTTCGTTTAAGTTAAAAATGACCGTTCCTATTGGGAGTAAATCCCCACAAAAGGGTATGCAAACTTTAGGAGAATTGATGAGCATTTATAAGGAGGATATCCAATTGAATGATGAGAGTGGCGAATTAAGTATAGATGGAAGACCTAAAATACAATTTTATAAGAACTATCTAATGCCTTCCGGTGTTAATGGAACTCCTTCCATAGAACCTATAACAACGGATGGTCCAAATCTTAATGATCCGGCTCCTCTAGCTTATTTCTTTGATAAATTTATACTTGAATCAAAAGTCCCTCCTTCAAGATTTCATAATCCTGACGGGGGTACAACTTCTCCATATTCTAATGGAGCGGAAGGACTAGACAAGGAAGAAATAAGATTTGCTAAATTTATTTCTAGATTAAGATCAATATTCCAGGAAATAATAACAAAGCCTCTCTGGATACAAATGGTTAAGAAGTATCCTAAACTGGAGGACGATTTTATGTTTAAGAGCCAATTGGGTCTAGATTATTTCTCAGATAATCCATTTAAGTTAAATCAAGAAATCGATATAATAAACAAAAGAAAAGAAGCGGTATCTGCTTTAGGTGGAATAATGGGAGACGAGGAAAAGCCTTTTTTCTCTAATGCTTTCCTAATAGAAACATACCTAGGAATTTCTAAGCAAGATATTGATGCTAACAAAGAGGCATTAAAAAGGAAAGAGAAAGAGAAGAAGGAAAAAGGGAAAGAAGGTGAAGGCGGAGCAGAAGGAGCAGAAGCCGGAGCAGAAGCCTCTACTGAAACAACAGAGGAAGCACCTCCTGCAGAGGGAGAAGAAAAAGCTACTGAAGAAACACCTCCTGCAACCTAAGGAGAATATAATATTATAAATAATGGCAGGATTTTTAGATTTTTTAAAACCAAATCAATCAGCTTTAGGGAATATCCTGAAGAACCTTTCCAATGTTGCAAAATTTGGAATGCAGTATGATGATATGGTTGTTAGAAACTCCCAGGCCATTGGTAAAACTGAGGGATATTTTTTCAATCAAGAGAGCACTGGGTTTACTCAGAATGATGCCTTTCAATGGACTGCTTCCTATCAAGATACCAAGGTAAGAAAATACATTGCTTATTTTGATAAGGATTACATCGAGAAAAGAAATTATTTAAGGAAGTTTTCTTTAAATGGTGAGATAGAGTTCATTCTAGATACAATAACTGATGAATCGATAGTATATGATGATCGTAATTATTTCGCTCAACCATCTTTTGTTAATCTTGACTTAAAGGATAAGATCAAGGATAAACTTGCTTCCCATTACAATAGAATATACAATGTATTCGGATTCCAAAATACAATCCTTGCATGGCAATACTTTAAGCAATTTTTAATTGATGGATTTTTAGCATTTGAAATAATTTACGATAACAAGGGAAGGGAGATAATAGGATTTAAGGAACTGGATCCAACCTCGCTTCAACCAGTGGTAGAAAGGGTAGCAGAAAATGAATATAGACAGTTTTGGATTCAGTACCCGAAGAATCCACAAATGACAAGAAAGTTAACCAATGAGCAGGTGATCTATATTTCTTATGCTAAGGGGAATACTATTTCAAGGGTTAGTTATATAGAAAGACTGGTTAGATCATATAATATTCTAAGAATAATGGAAAATTCCAGAGTTATCTGGAACGTAATGAATGCTTCATATAGGCTAAAATTTATTATTCCTATTGGTAGTCAATCCCCGCAAAAAGCAATGCAAACCTTAGGACAGCTAATGTCCAATTATAAGGAGGATATTTCTATTAATGATTCTTCTGGAGAACTAACAATAAACGGAAGACCAAAGGTACAATTTTATAAGAACTACCTATTTCCTGAAAAAGATGGGCAGTCCCCAGATATATCATCTCTTAATTCAGCAGGTCCAGATTTTAACGTAATGGAGAATGTCGTATATTTCTTCAATAAATTAAAAATGGATTCTAAGATTCCTTATGCTAGATTTGCTTCTAAAAATACTACTCCTGGAAATTATCAGACTAGCATAGATCAATTAGAGAGAGATGAGATAAGATTCGAGAAATTTTTGAGAAGATTGAGATCAATATTCCAGGAGATTTTAGTGAAACCACTTTATATTCAAATGTGTTTGGATTATCCCGAGCTATCCAGAGATAAAGGATTCAAAGCAAATATAGGCTTAAATTATAATAGGGATAGTGAGTTTGAAGAAATGGTAGAACTTGCTGGGTTTACAAAAAGGACAGAGTTTATAAACGGGCTAAAAGAATTGAAAGTTAAAATCGGTGAGGAGGAAAAAGGATATTTCGACCCAGATTTCTTAATTCAGAGATTCCTAGGCATGAATCCGGACCAGATAAAAATGAATCAAAAGTACAAGGAGAAAGAGGAGAAAGAGGCAGAAAAAGCTAAAGAAGAAGGTGGAGCGGAAGGTGAAGAATCCGGAGGAGGAGGTCAAACCGTTACCTTATAATTTTTTATCCCCGTAAGTTTTTGGTATTTTTATGAAAAAATATCAATGAGAAAAGAACTCCAACTATTCAAGGATCTAGAATCGCTAACTGGCGAGGGATCACAAAAAGCCAAGCAAAAGATAATTTCGGAAAATCAGAATGAGAGATTTCTATATCTTTTGGACATCTGTTTCAATCCTTTTATTACCACTAAACTTCATAAGATCTCTTTTAATGAGTCTTTATCCGAAATTAATCATAACCACTGGGATGATTTTAAAGATCTTGTAGAGGAGCTAAAAGTAGTGCCAGCTGCAAACGATTTGCTTAGGAAAAGAGCTCAGGATATAGTTTCTTTCCGTATATCCGATGATGAATCGGAGGATCTTCAGCTTAGAGAAGTTTTAATGAAGATTATTACAAAGAGAATGAATATAGGGATAGGTGCTAAGCTTATCAATAAAGCTGTAGGAAAAGAAATAATACCAGATCCCTCCCTCATGCTAGCTACAGACGATCATGAAACAATAGAAAAATGGGACCGGATTTACTGTGAGGAAAAATACGACGGGGTAAGGGTTATTGCACTCTGGAAGGATCGTAAATTTTCTTACTTTACAAGGGCTTTTAATGAGTTAGATTCTTCCTGCTTTCCTCGATTATCTAAATCTTTAGAAACAGCAATAGAATCTAGTGGTATGGATGGAGATTTTTTCTTTGACGGTGAGCTTACTGATTTGAATAGAAAATCTGTAAGCGGGAAGGTAACTCAGATCCTTAAGGGTAAAGTTGATTCTAAGATAGAAGAGGGGATGATATTTAACGTTTTCGATTTAGAGTCCAACGATACACTAATTAAGGGAAGGGGAACTAAAAAATATAAAGAGAGAAGGGAATCTTTAGAAAAGGTTATGGGAAACATCCCAGAGGGGTCTAACGTAACACTAGCTCAAATGTGGGAAATTGATAGTCCCGATCAAATTACTCCGATCTATAAAAATATAGTAGATCAAGGAGGGGAGGGAGTTATATGTAAGAATAACGAAATATATGAGTGCAAGAGATCTAAATCTTGGGTAAAGTTTAAGGAAGTCAGTGAATGTGACTTGGTAATAACTGGATGGTACCCAGGAGAAGGAAAAAGGGAGGGCCTAATAGGTGGATTTATCCTGACTGATTCTTCTGGAACTCTTAACGTAAGGGTGGGAGCGGGATTTACTGATCAGGATCTAAAAGATCTGAGCTCGAATCCAGATTCACATATCGGTAAGATAGTAGCAGTTCAATATAACGTAACAATTACGGATAAGCATGGAAACCGTTCCCTTTTTCTTCCTAGATTTGTTGACATAAGAAACGACAAGGATTTTGCTGACGACCTTTCCAAATTATTTTAGAAACACTTTCCTATTCATTTGATAAAAAATATATGATACAAGAATTGCTAACAGAAAAGCTTAGACCTAGAGAGCTAAGACATATGATACTACCCTCTAGGATAACTAAGATATTTGAAAATGGACTAAATCACAATGTTCTTTTAAGCGGATCCCCAGGATGTGGAAAAACAACACTTGCTAAAATATTAGCTGCGCCATTCCCACATTTATTTATAAATGTTTCTGACGAGAGCTCGGTAGAAACAATAAGGGTTAAGATAAATGATTTCTGCTCGACTATATCGATAATGGACGGTAAATCTTCAAAGAAGGTAGTTATCCTGGATGAGTTCGACGGTGCATCGGATCAATTCTACAAGGCTTTAAGAGGAACAATAGAGAAGTTTGCTGGGAATGCAAGATTCATAGCAACGTGTAACTACATAAACAAAGTACCAGAAGCCATCCAGAGCAGATTTGAAGTTATAGATTTTAATCCGGTTTCTAGTCAGGAGGAGGAAGCTCTTAAACTAGAATGGAACAATAGGGTAAGACTTATCCTAAATAAGACAGGGATTGAAATAGACGATGCCTCTTTAATGGAGTTCCAGAAAAACTATTATCCCGATTTTAGATCGGCATTAAATAGAATTCAGACATGGATGATCGAGGGAGTTAAGGTGATTGACACAAACAAGATAAATGAATTCGGATGGTCATACGAGGATATCTACAATCTAATTGTTTCTTCTAAGGATCCAATTAAAAATTATCAGAACATATCTGGAGAATATCAGGGTAAGGTCGATGATATAATGTCAGCTTTAGGAACAGAGTTTATTGATTGGCTGATAAAAAATAAACCAGATCTCTCCAATATTATTCCCGGTGTAGTGGTTCTTGTTGCTGATCACCAATCACAAAGGACTCAAGTAATTGATCCGATGGTATCTCTTCTCTCATTAGTTTTTAGTATACAAAAACTAATACCATAATTTAATGTATAATGAATTATAAAAGAGTTATAATAATCGGAAAAGGAGGGTCCGGTAAGGACTATTTGAGGAAGAAACTAGTCCATGATGGATTTAAGTATTGTGTTTCTCATACGTCCAGACCAATTAGGGAAGGTGAAATAGAAGGGGAGGATTACTATTTTGTTACTGAAAAATATTTTCATACAGTCCCTTTTTACGAGACTGTAGTTTTTAATACGTGGCACTACGGAACATCGATTGATGAATTTAAGAATTCTAACCTTTTTATAATGACACCCTCCGGTTTATCTAAAATGTCTCCCGAAGACAGGAAACAATCCTATGTTATTTACATAGATATAAATGAGAATACCAGGAGAGAAAGACTATCTGGAAGAAGAGACGCAGATGACGTCGAAAGAAGATTAAGAGCGGATGAATTGGATTTTGAAAATTTTTATGATTTTGATCATATAATAACAAATCCTAATTTTGGACTGGACGAATTACAGGTAATAAAAAAAAGAATAGATGGTTAATATATTAATAGACGGGAATTACATCTTCCATAAAACCTTCGGAGTTTTTGGCGGATACGGGAATGTTGATCCAGGTAAAATATTAAAGGACAAAAAGGAACAATCAGCTTTTATTAGAAAAATATCTACTGATCTTTGCTCTTCTTTAAAAATGCTACCTCAGGGAGGGAGAATGATATTTACCTCAGACAGCAGAAGCTGGAGAAAAGATATCGAGATAGAAGATGGTGGATATAAATCCGGTAGGGTCAAGGACGAGAATGTCGACTGGACAATCTTTTTTGAGCTGATGAAATCGTTTGGCGAACATCTAGAAAAGATGGGATTTATCTTTTCTAAGGTGGAAGGTGCAGAGGGGGATGACTTATTAATGTTCTGGTCCAATTATTTCAATCAAAGGAATGAGAATTGTCTGATTATAACAGGAGATAAGGATCTACATCAACTAGCAGGAATAACGGAAAATTCCTGGACCGTAGTATGGAATAATAACCAGAAGAAAAACACATTATTTGTTCCGGAAGGATGGAAGGACCAATGGTTAGATCGTGACGAATCAATAAGTATTTTTAATATGGCATCTGCAATTTCTCCGGAGAAGGAGAGATTTAAAACTTTTCTTAAAAAGGCAACTATAGAAGAAGTTGAAAGCAGATCTTTTATTTTTACCAAGATACTAATGGGAGATAAAGGTGATTCTGTACCTAGCGTATGGGAGCATGTTTCCGGAACAAGGATTATGGGATTCACACAGAAAAAGGCCGATAGTGTATTTGAATCCTTTTCTTCCTCAGAGTGGTCAGATATTGAGTTTTCACAAATGCTCAACGATGAGGACTACCTAAACTGGGTTAGCGGTATGGTACTAAGAACAGCAAAATCTGTAGACAGTACAGAAAACCGAAATAAGGTAAAAGAAAATATAATCAGGAACTTTAAGCTAATGTGGCTTAATTCTGAGGTAATCCCCGAGTTTGTAAAAGATTCTTGCCAAGAGGAGATAGAGAGAGGTATATCTCTGGATAAAAAATCGGTTACATTGGATAGAATTAAGATATTAGAAGGTACTGAATGGGTTACTGTAAACTATCAACCTAAGGGATTTGATCCATTTGAAAATTTTATTTAAGATGGAATTATTCGATGTAATTAAAAATATATTTTCACAGGATTCCAAGAAATGGGCCCAAGTATCTAAAAATGATAAGTCTAGAAATTTTTTCATGATTAATCGTATTATGGCTATACAATTTCCCCATATAGCTAACCAATTTAATAAAATAAAGATAAATCCAGATGCTACGGTTGACTGGTGGAGAAAAAACCTATCTTCCAGGTATTCTAAAACCCCAACGTGGATCTACACCAAAACTATTAAAAAGGAGAATAAAGCCAAGAAGGATTCGGCATCTTCTTGGGAAACAACTGAACTTTTCGTTAGAGATAGATATAATGTATCCAAGAGGGATCTTTCAGATTTAAAGAGATTTTATCCCATGAAATATGATTTATGGATGAAAGATATATCTGATCAAATAGGGATAAAAAATAATTCTTGACATGAAGAACAAACATTCTAAAATTATAGATAAAGTCATTGCAAGCCTAGATTGGGATTCCATCTTCGAGGTAAATAAATGCTTTAAACATGGAGTGGGGGAGGGAACCTCTGCTATACCAGGTGTAAAGAGAAAGCCATTCTCTGATGGAATAACTAAGAATGACATTAAAAGTGAACTTAGAGGACTTCTTAAATACGTGGTTGAGAATGACTATGCTGAGTTAATCTATGGGTATTGGATGATATTCTGGAATAATTCGGAGTGGGCGGAGGAAGATCTTAAGAAGATTAAAGAAGAAATGGGAGACGAAGAGGATGCTGTAGATCTAAGCGAAATATCTATAGATAACAGTCTAGAGGTTATTTATTCACCTCAGAGGACATTTATAGTAGAGGCCAGGAGATCTGACGGATCTTCTGATATTGAGGATAAGGATGTGATTAATCTAGAACTTATGCTAAAAAAAGCTTTGGAGTCGGAACAGTACGAGCTAGCTTCTAAAATAAGAGATGTTATAAAGCTCCAAAAAAATCAGACAGATTCGGATACATATTCTGATGAAGTACATTAGATCTATAAACGAATTTGACGCGGGTGCGTTCGGTGACACGTACGGGTACGGAGGAGCGAACGGGGTTCTTAAAATAAACTATAAGCCATTTAACGACCTTTCTGTTTCTGTTGGTCCAGATCCTAATATCGAAAGAACAGTAAAGGGATCAGAATTTCAGATCGGCGATGTTGTTATAGCTCAACCACTAAAATCTAAAGATAAAGTAATAGGTGTTATTGTTAGATCCTTTAGAAATCCAGATAATCAAGAATATAGATACTTTATACAGGTTTACAATAAAGGTAAAGAGACTGAGAGAGTTATAGAAGTTAAATCTGATTCCATCCAATTTGCAGAAGGAGGGGATCACGGTAATATCGAATCTAAGTCTAAGTATAAAAACAACGATATTCCTAGCTCAGCATTTAATTCTAAGACAGTCTATAATTCTAGCGAGCTTGGATTGGAAACAACAGGAGGATAGAAACCTAAATACTGTAATCGGGTATAATAAGTAAAAATGATATCCGACAATAACCCATCGATTTCTTATTTAGGCATACCTAAAACATGGGCAAGCGATGGATTTAGAATATCCTCGCATAAGGATCTTTTAAATCTAGTTACTGATCTCTGTAAGTTTAATTCATCAATTAAGTGTAAATCTGTTTGTATAGATTCTGGTGAAATTGATTTTGATCCATCAGTGTTTAATTCTGTAATAGACGAGACAGACACCGAAACTTCATCTATGCTCTTAGAAATACAGGAAATAATACGGAGGGAAAATCTTAAGATATATTTTCTAGTTACCAAGGATTATTTTTTAGGAAGCCAGATCGACAACATTTTCTCATCTACGAATAGATTTTTAAGCTTTATAGGGGGATTCCTTGAATCTATTGGCGTTACATACCCTTCTATAATAGTAAGGGTAGGATCTGCTTATGGGAACAGAAAGGATTCCATGAAGATTTTTTGTGAGAGAGTAAGAAGTCTCGATACTATAGTTTCCTCTAAGCTTTGTGTTATGAATGACGACAAGCCTAGTCTTTTTTCTGTTACTGATCTATTAACCGGAATATACTATGATGTGGGACTTCCCATATGTTTTAGAACATTAGCACATCACTTTAATGATGGCGGATTAACTATAAGGGAAGCTCTATATTTGGCTTCGACTACCTGGAACGGCGGGAATTCACCTATAATGATACATTCGGAATCCAGGGATATCAACAGTGATGGAATTTTTCTTAGCCCGCTTCCATCTGATGAATTGACGATGAGGATTCCAACATTTGGTCTACGATGTGAAATTATATTAGACTCCTTGGGAAAGGAACTATCATACATTAGTTATTTAAAAAACCATAAGGCTTTACCCCCTATTGTTATTAACAGAATATCCGGGAAATAATTTTTTATCCCGGTGATTTTAATTATCTTTACAATATGTTTAAAGAGGAACTAATTAAGAAATATCTTTACTTTGATGTAGAGACTGCTAGCGGGTATGAATCGTACGAAGATCTTTTGTACAGGAATGAAAGACTAGCTCTATTATGGAATAAAAGATGCAAGTATTATAGATCATCATTTCCTGAGTTAGCCGAAGCAGATGAATCTAAAATATACGATGAAAAATCCCCACTAGAACCAGAGTTTGCAAAGATAGTTTGTGTATCATTTGGATCTTTTGATGAGGATGGCTTAGAAAGATTTATTTCATTTAACGGAGAAGATGAAATTGATATACTATCTAAAGCAAATAAAGTTTTCAATAACGCATATGCTAAAGGATGGAAACTTTGTGGCCATAACATTAAATCTTTCGATGTTCCATGCCTAGGAAAAAGAATGTTATACCAATCAATAAATCCTTCCCCTAATATACAGATATGGGACAAAAAACCATGGGAAATTCCTTATATAGATACATCCGAGGTTTTTTCTTTTGGAAGTTGGATACAACAAAAATATCTAAGTCTGGATTTAGTTTCATGTATGTTTGGGGTTGAATCACCTAAAGGATCTATGGATGGATCCCAGGTAAGTAATGTTTTTTGGAAGGACGGAAACCATGATAAAATAAGGGAGTACTGTGAGAATGATGTTCGTACAGTTATGGAGATTATGAAAAAATCTTGTTTTTAGAAAAAATAAAATAAGCTAACATAAAAAGCTTTTCTTTGATATATAGAGAAAAGCTTTTTTTTGTGACCAGAGTTTTAGATTACATATCATTTAGTAATAGTGTTAATGAGACAGAAACCCCTTATTATCACGAGTCTCTTAATCCCGTATTCTGGGAAAAAAAGAAGGATCGTAAAGGTGATATAAAATGGGTTTTTGATCAGAGAGTGAGAAGAAAGCTAGTAAGGATAGCTAAGGAATTCTACACTAAATACGAAGATATATTGGGAGAAAGAGCAATCAAAGATATTGTATTAACTGGATCCCTTGCTAATTTCAACTACACTAAATACTCAGATCTTGATGTTCATATCCTAGTAAATCTAGAGGGAATCGATGATGAAAATCCCAAGATATTAAAATCAGCTATAGACGGCGTTAGATTTATATGGAACCTCCGTCACGACATAAAGATTAGAAATTACGATACGGAGCTATATCTACAGGATGAAAACGAAGAGCATAACTCCTCCGCAGTATTTTCTCTTTTGAATAATGAATGGATCAAGGAGCCGGTTTATGATCTTCCAGAGATAGATGATCAGCAGATAAACAAAAAATACGAATCTATAGTTTCAGATATAGAAAACATGCACACAAGGCTCATGATATCAGGAAACATGCCAAGCAATGCAAGACAACTTCATAAAAGATGTGAGAAAATAAAGAAAAAAATATTTAAGATGCGGAGGGAATCCCTAACTAAAGGGGGAGAGATGTCAGTAGGAAATCTGGTCTTTAAAAAACTGAGGAACGAGGGATATATAAAGCAGTTAATAGATATTATTTCTAAATCCTACGACAAAATTTACACGGAATAATTTAATTATGATAATTATTTTACCAAAGAACACAGAGTATAATTTAGGGAACGATTTTCCCTTGATTACCATACCTATGACCATGGAGAATGCTGAATCTGCATCATTTGAAGATTTCCAGTGGTGGGCATATTCTAAGGATTTTAGAAATTGGTTAAAAGCAAACCCAAGAGAATGGGTAGCAGACTCGGAGGATCTTTCTAAATACTCTGGTAGCTTAACCGAATATCTAAGAGAGTGCATGGAAAAATATGATGAAGAGTCCATGCTATCTGAATCTAATGTTATATCATTCGAGGATTTTGAAAGAATGATTTCCGAGAGCGATCATCTTTTTGAAGACGGAGAACCTTCGGGAGAACCTACTGTAGACGATCAGGCCACGGTAAAAGAAGCGGTAAAATTTCATTTTGCTTATAATAAACTAAAATCCGATGGGGTTTTAAAAGAATCTGCTACTGGTGAACAGATAGCTTCAGGAGACGATAAGGCAGTATTCCTAGTTTTAGAAGATCCTGAAAGTAAGGAGAATCTTTTAGAAACTCTAAAAGCATTCAGGATGAAAGGATTTACTGATACTGCATCTGAATCTAAATTCACCCTATTAAATGTTACCGAAATGGTCCCAGGAGGACCTATTGGAGAAGATGACTCCCCAGAAAATGTAGTAGGTAAGATAGTTCAGGATGCTACAATTTTAGCAACAACTGCAGGAGCTGGAGTTGTTATTTTTGGAGCACTTAAAATAGCTGGTGGAGCTTTAGGAACACAGGCACTTTTAAAAACAATTAGAGGATTTTCACCTAGCGCAGCTGCTAAAGCTGCTTCTACTGCAGCTAAACCTGGTATTTGGAGTAAAGCAGGAAAATTTACAGCGGGAAAACTAAAAAGTATCTGGGGTATAGCCAAAGAAATGGCTACACTTAAAAATACAAGAATAGCAGCTCAGGGTGCAGCAAGAGGTTTTAGAGGAGCTAAAGCTGCTTTTATGCTTGGAAAACAAGGTGTGGGTGGAGCTCTTAAAGCTTTCGGTAAAGGATTCACTAGAGGATTTTCTAAAGCAGGAGGTAAAGCAATACCATTTGTTGGTGAGGTCCTTATGGTCATAGATGCTGTTGGGTCTACCTGGAATTGGTTCAGTTCAAACCAAGCACCTAGATACGGTGAAGTTGATAACTTTGCACATAATTCGATGGATCCCGCATCTATACCTGTTGGGGTTCCAATTACAATATGCTGGTCACAACCGGCAGGTGGATGGGGAGGAGCTGCAGTAAGCTTCTTCTTCAATAACGAGACTAGAACTACATGTGAACTTGTAAAGATTGGGGTTAGGGATAACTATTCAATATTCATATTAACTCAGGTTAACTCTAAGGAGGTTCAGCAGCAACTAGCATCACACGATCTAGTTTTGATCGCTTTAGATAATAGTGATAAAGTTAACGAACAACCAGAGGATCAAGGAAACATACTTACAAAAGCTGCTAAATACGTACAGCGAACATTTGACAACGAGGATATGGACTTTAAAATGTCTTTTGTTGATGGAATCGATAAGATTGCAGCATTGTTCAATTTCCAAGGTATGTGCGATTGGAACACATTTATATCGGAGTACAATAACGCTTCGGATCAGCTAATAATAGCTGATGAAAATGCTCCTGCAACATATCAGTTTTATTACACTGATTCGGAGGATAATATAATTAATGTAGCAGGAAGACTTTTAACGAGTGAAGAATTAGCTACTACTTCAGATACCGATATAGAAAAAATCTTTTATCCAATGGAAGGCGGTGAGGATGTATTCGGGAAGGTTAAAAAGAAAGGGGAGGAAGAGGTAGCACAGGAATCCGATGGATTTGATTCTTATGGACTAAATGTATTAATGGAATCATCGGGGGTTATAACTAGCTTTTCTGATTTCAATTCATCTTTAGAAAAGGCTAATCTGGGAATATTTGAAGCGGGAGGATCATCAGGAAATCCTGATGAGGGAGCGGGCGATCCTGATTCTCAGGGAGTAAGCGCAAATACTGCTGATCTTAGCGTTGAAGATAAAATGGAGCCAGCAAAGGTAGCAATTTATAAAGTAACCGACAGAGAATATGCAAACCCGGAGCTTAGAAAATATAAAGCTGGTGTATTTACCCAATTTATTCTTACCGAGGAATCATTCGATGCTAAGGCCAATGAATCAATTGGTGTAGATGTCAATACTACAGGAGAGGACCTGGAAGATCCAAGAAGAGGAGTTTATGCTTACAAGAAGAAAGAAGATACACCTAAGCCGCCGCCTCAACCTCCGGTCGATCCAGACAAAGATAAAGATAAAGACGAAGAAGTAAAAAGAGACCAACAGCCTGACGTTGAAAAAACTGAGGATGACTACTTCATAAAAGTTAATCCTAAGGATGTAGAGATTAAGGATAAAAGAAATTCTACAGTCATTAGAGATAAGAGCGTAGAGGGAGGTATAAACATTCTAGACGAGTTTTTAGATGCTAAGAAAAAAGAGATATTGGGTATCTCAGATTGGAAAGCAATTACTTTCGCTAAATCGATGCTAGATGCTAAAGGAGAAGTTACTGAAGTTAAAATAAAGAACAGATTTGCTCCATTTGGCGATAAGATAAGAAAATATAGGGTTACTGACGGTGAATCATTCGAGATAGCTAAGAAATTTGCTGAAGATGTTGAAGCCAGAATAAAATATGAATAATCGGAGGAATGATAAAAATTATCTGAACGATTGTTGATATATAAATGACATAAAAAAGAAAAAATAAAATGCCAACAACTCAAAGACTTAATGAAGAATTGGTTTTCATTCTTGAAAGACAAGAGCTTTTCCTTGAATCCAAAAAGGAAGGATCTAGCGATTATGTCCTAGAGGGTATTGCTGCTGTTTTCGGTAAAGAAAACAACAATAATCGAATCTACGAGGAAAAAGAATACCTACCTCACTTGGATTATCTTAGAGATAAGATCAAGCAGAGAAGATTAGTTGGTGAATTAGACCACCCTGAAAAATTCGACGTTTCACTTAAGAACATTTCTCATATCATAGAGAAGTTAGATTACGATAAGGGAAATAGACAACTTAAAATTAAAGTTAGGCTATTAGATACCCCGGCTGGAAAAATAGCTAAGAATTTAGTTGATGCTGGAGTTCCTTTATCTATATCTTCTAGAGCTGCTGGATCAGTTGGAGGGGATAAGAAAGTACAGATTAAAAAGATATTCACTTACGATCTAGTTGCAGATCCTGGTTTTCAAGACGCACAGTTAGAAAGAGTATATGAGAGTGCAGGTTTCACTTATGAAGAATTCTTCGCAAAGAGAAATAACACTATCCTAAACACACTAACTTGCTTAAATGAATCTCTAGGTCTGGAAAATGAATCCCCAGTGAAGATATATAGAGTTGAAAACAACGAAGAATTTAATAAACTCGTGAAAACAGACAAAAATAAAACATCCCTTATGGAGAATAATGAATTTGTTACCGCTGATGAATTGAATCAATATTCCATCTTTCTTAAGAAGGAAATGGATTCGATGAAAAATGAGCTGACAACTATTAGACAACAAAGAAATTCTATTACTGAATCTAATAGCGATTATTCTAAATCTTTGGTTAGCCAACTTGAGAATAGAGTAGCTAAGTTAGAAAAATATTCGGAATATCTTGCTGAGAATTTAGACAACGCAATTAAATACGGAGAATATCTTGCTGAGAATTTGGATCAGAGCATCAATTACAGTAAGTATTTGGCTGAGAACTTAGATAAGAATATTTCTTATTCTAAATATCTTTCTGAAAACGTAGATAAAAACATTTCTTATTCTAAATATCTTGCTGAGAACGTAGATAAGTCAATCAGCTATACCGAGTATGTAGCAGAGAACGTAGATAGAAATATCGAATACTCTAAATACTTAGCTGAAAAATTAGATCAATCTATTCAATATTCTGAGTATTTAGCTGAAAATGTTGACAACAACATCGCATACAGTGAGCATATCGCAGAAAATGTTAACAGCGGAATTGCTTACACCGAGTATGTAGCTGAAAAATTAAACGACGGTATTGAATACAGCGAGTATCTTGCTGAGAATTTGAGTAAAACTATTTCTTATACTGACTATTTAGCAGAAAATCTAAATAGAGGTTTAGATTACTCAGAGTACTTAGCTGAAAAAGTTAAAAGAGGTATCGATTATACAGAATACATCGCAGAAAGCATTAATAACGGCTCAGCATCTGGATTAGATATGGGTACTTCTTCTGTTCCTCATGTAGGTAACTTAAGAGAAAATGTTGATGTTAGCTATCATGCAGGACTAAATGAGTCTGGATTTGCTGGAAGCTATGATAATCTTACTTCAAGAATAGATAATTTGATTGAATCGGTTAAAACACAAAAAACCGAGTCAAATATAAACGAGGCTGCTTCTAGATTACAGCCTACTGCCAACACACAAAAGGCACAAGAAAACGTTCTGAATGAATCAATTAACGAGAATGCAACAGGTCTTAAATTTATTGATGAAATGCCAGAAGAATACACTTCAATTTGGGAGTCTCTAAACGAAGGACATAAGCAATCAATCATTGCTCAAAGTCACTTCTACAGATTAGATACTGCATACCAAATTAAGAATTTCTGGTCTACCCGTCAATTAGGAGCTAAAACTTTCGGAGTTCAAAAATTGGACGAGAACGAAAATCTAAACGAAAATAGCGCTACCCAAGGCTACTCAAGTGATTATATGAATTACATAGCTTCAGCGTTAGAACAAAAATTTCAAAAAAGGTAAAAAAAATAGAAAACAATCATGAAACTGATTAACGAACAAGAAATCTATGATACCTGGTCTCCGATTATCGAGAGCAAAGCTGGTATCACAGAAGAAAGCAAAAAAGGTTGGTTGACTAAATACTGTCACTACCACTCATTAAACGAGTCTGCTGGAGCTTATAACACTCTTGGTGTTGTAAACGGTATGGGTAACGTTGCCCCACCAGCATTCCCTGGTGCTACTATTGGTGGTACTTCATTCTCAACAGGCGCTAACGCTGGTTTCTATAACACAGCTTGGCAAGGATCTGGAGATAAATTCCCTTCACTTCTTCCATTGGCTATTCAGGTGGCTGCGAAGACTGTAGGTTTTGATATCGTTCCAGTTATTCCTATGTCTGGTCCTACTGGTATCTTGTCTTACTTAGACTACGTATACGCAGGTGGTAAAACTAACGCTGCAACTGCTGCTACATCTGGAGACAGTTTAGCAAAAGCTCCAGCTATGATTAAGTTCCCAGTTTATCAAACTGCTTTAGGTACTGGTGTTACTGGTGCTACTGCAGGTACATTTACTGTTGGACAAAATTACGCTCTTACTAACGGTGGTACAATAAACTTATTGTTTGTTGGTCTATCAAGAATTGACGGTTTCCCTATATTCGAGATCAATCCTTCTACAGTTGGTGGTGTAACCGGTATAACTGATGGTTACAACGTAGCTGGTATCATCAACGGTACTCCTGCTCAAGTAGGTTCTAGTGGATTCTATACTGGTGCTACTTCAGTTAACTATTTAGCTCAGTTAGTTAAAGGGCTAGAAGATCACATCCAAGGTTTCTCCGGTGCTGGTTTCAATAACACCGACGCTTGGCAAGGTCCTTACGTAGACGGTACTAAGACTTATAACCCGATGTTAAGAGGTGTTGGTGAGTCTACTTACTACAACTCAATGGGTCTATCGACTTTCACTAAGTTCGTAGAAGCTGAAACTTTCCAAGTAGCTGCTTCTGTTACAACTGAGCAAATCCAAGACCTTAACAAACAATTCGGTATCGACGTTATCTCAATGATCGAGAACGCATTGGTTAATGAGGTATCTCAGTCTATTAACAAGCACATCCTTTCTAGAGCATTCGCTTTAGGTTGGTCTAACCACATCCAGTTCAACAACGTTGAAAACCAAAACTTGAACTTGAACTTGGTAATCGGTGGTGGTTCTGGTACTACCGCAGCTTACGTTAAGAAAGATGATACTACTGGAACTATGGTTATTCCTGGCGGTCCTGCTTCAGGAGGTTACGAGAACTTGTCAACTTTACAAAGAAGACTATTCTCAAGAATCCTTGCAGGTGCTAACGTGGTAGCTAACAGAGGTCGTAGAGGTCCTGCTAACTTCATCGTTACTAACGCTGCAGTAGCAAGTGCACTTCAAGATATCTCTCAGTTCACTTTCGCACCATTCTCTAACACTTTGACTCAAAATAACGGTACTTTATACCCTGTAGGTTCACTTGCTGGTATGACCGTTTACGTAGATCAAAACATGAGATACGACGATACACGCGTATTGATCGGTAGAAAAGGTGGTGATGATGAGCCAGGATTGAAATTCATGCCTTACATGATGGCTGAGTCAATTCAGACTATCTCTGAAGGTACAATGTCACCTAAAATCGCGGTTAAATCAAGATACGCTCTAGTTGAAGCTGGTTTCTTACCAGAAACTATGTACTTGACATTCTATGTTAACGTACCTGCTGGAGGTTTAGCTTAATCTTAACCACATAAGCACATATTAAAACCCTAGGCTCAGCCTAGGGTTTTTTTGTGTAGATGGGATATATAGAGAGTAGAAAAGTATTGTAACATATGAAAAATATACCATCATTTAAAGAATTTAATCAGTATTCGGACTATATCGAAACAACTAACGAAAGCACGTTAAACGAGCTTAGAAATTTAGAAGGTGCAGACCCTATTCATTCGGTTAATGAGGGCCACGTAATGAATGCAGCCAAAAATTTTCTTTCCAAGTTTTTCCTAGGCCCACTTTCTAGAGTAGGAGCTATAGATCAGGCTAGAAAAATAATTCTTGAATTGGAATTAGATCTTATAGAAAAAAGACACGATTTTGAGCTTGAGATGGAAGATCTGGAGAATAAAATTGATGAGTTAATAAAGATAAACGATAAGGAGAAAATAGTTTCTTTAGAAAGAGAAAGAGAGCTAAAAGCTAAACAAATGGATGCTTATGTTAAAGCACAAAAACTTAAGCTTGAAAAATCAAAAGATGTTGCAAGAAAAATAGTAGATGGTAATGCTAGAAGAAAGGAATACCTAGAAGCTGGATATGCTGAGGATGAAATAGCTATAGCCGAACTTGAATATAAATTAGCTTCTCAGAGAATCGAAGATAAGTCCGAGCTTGGTGAATACGAAGCAAAGGTAAAGAAGGCTAAAGAAGAAGCAGATGCTAAGGCTGCTCAAATGAAAGATAATGCAGAAAAGAATGCAGAAAAGAAGGGAACTTCAGAAGGAGAGCCGGAGGATCTATCTCTAGATCCACAGGAAGAGAAGAAAAAAGTTTCTGGAAGAAAATATAAGGACATTATAACCAGAAAAAATGAGCTAACAAAAGAGATTGCAGATCTTAGATCTGATTTAGAAAGAAAATTAAGTAAATTCAAATCGAGAGTTTCCGGGAATGCTTCTGCTGGTAAAAAAGAATCTAAATATGCTGAATCGATTAAGATTGACCTTCTAGAAATTTGTTCAGCTCTTGATTCGAAAATAAATCTTCTTAACACTCTTAGAAATCTAGGTAAAACAGAGAAAGAAATAGATAGAAAATTAGGTAAAGAATCAGAATTTACCCAATTGGCAGATAAAATAAATCAGAGTATATTGGATGGCGAAGACGCAAATTCGGGTACAAAGAAAATTATCTCTGATCTATTTGGGTCTTCCCAAGTTACCCCTCAATCTATAGAAGAGGCTATGAGAAAAATATCAGAAAATTAATTCTCTTAATATGACATTACTTAAATTTAAAGATTGGGATAGCTTGAACGAAGCTAATGTTTTTGATAAGATCAAAACATGGTTTAGTACTAATTTTGGTGGGGTTCTTTCAAGAATTGAAGATCTTTTGAGCGAATATAGATCAGCAGAAACTGACTATGTAGATGAATGGGAGAAGATTGTCGAGGAGATTGATAAGTTGGAACTACAGAGAGCTCAAACTAAATCAGATCCTGCAGAGATTAAAAAAATAGACCGGTACATCCAGAGAAATCGTCAGTTAATCGAGGACATGAAAAAAGCCCATGTTAAAAAGATAGATCATTTGATGGTTAAGGTCAAAAAAGAAATAGCAGATAGCAGGAAGCTTCAGAGTTATTGGGAAGTTAATAAAACAAAGATTGATGCAGAGGTTGCTGATGATATGCTAAAAAGATCTAAACAGCTAGCTAATGTTGATCTTTCAGGATCTCTTTATTCTAAATATAAAGAAGCTGTTATGAAAGCTAGGGAGAAGGATATTGAATTTAAAGAAAAATATGGTGATCTCTTGGCTGGACAGAAAAAGGCACAATTCACTCAGGATTCTAAGACGAGCAAGAGCGGTTTCAGCGACGCTGCATTGGATCTTTATATTTCGATGTCTCTAAGTGATTTTACTAAGGAAGTGGAGGATTTAGATACAAAGGAAAGGAAAGAGGTAACCTCATACCTTCTTAGACAAAGGAATGATCTGTATGTCCAGATGGAAATGGAGAAAGAATCAGCTAACTTGATGTTTAGCAATGATGAGATCAAAAGGGATGAACTAGGTAAAATGCTTAAGGAAATCAGGGAAAAATATATGGATCAAATTAGAGATCTTAGATCAAAAATAACTATATCTAGGAAAAATGCTTAGTTTTTATGATTTTATGAACGAGGACGATAGTGAGAAAACTAAAGTCCAACAGATAAAGCTAGATCTTGCTAAAAAGTTTGATGAAATAAGTGTTGCCAAAAATGAAAAAAAACCAGGCGATATTAATTCGGAGGTTAAGAGCATAGATAAGCAAGCAGCTCTTTATTTGGAGATCTCCAACATGATGAAATTATTATCTGCAGAAATTAAGAAAGCTGGTACCACTAAAAAATCAACCAATATATACTAAAAGAATATATGAAAAATCCTTATTTAAATAATCTAGTAGCTAGCAGAATATTCGAAGGTCACTATACAAAACTATTCGAAAACGAGAAAGTAGATTCTCTAGCAAGCAAGCTAGCTGACAATGCTCTTAATGTTTTTAAGGTATTAACTTTTGATCTTGCTCCTAAGAGGGATAGAAATCCTGATGTTATTAGAGTTAAGTTATCTGATATTGCTAATTCTGATAGTGTTAAACAGATGACGGCTAAACTTCTTGATTATGCTGACGATAATGAATTGGTTAATGCCAAATACGCTGAAGCTAAAAGACTATATCTTGAGTGTTTAAAAAAGCTATGTGATGCTTTAGAAAGAATAGCTGAGATAAGCAAGGAAAAGGGAGAGACGATTATTAAAGGATTTAAGATATCCCCTACTAAGTTACAGAACATCATAGATAATATAGCAAAGCAAGCAGAGGAAGAAACTAAGCTTAAAGCTGCCAATGAGTCTGATCTATATGATTACTATGATGATATTAATGAATCTATTTTAGTTGGATACAGAGGAAGAATAGAAAAGATTAAAAAACTATTAACCAACCTTATTACTTCTGCAGAGGGAAAGGATCAAAAAAATGGATACGGAAGAGATTGGAAAAGAACTTTCATAGATCTTGACGAGAAAAGAAAAGTATTGGATATAACTAGATCTGGATTCGGAGAAAAAGACAAAAAATCTTTAGATGAATTAGAAAAGCAGCTAACTAAATATCAAACTGAATTTAATGATGCTCTTTTGCAGGCTGCTAATAGATCACTCCAATCTTTAGAAGATGACGAAGAGGTTTATAAACTCTATTCCGATGTAACAGAGCTTGCAACCGAGGCTTTGGATCTACTTACTAGAGCAAAATCCCAATATGAGATCGCATATAAAGAAATCTTAGATCAGCACGAAGTGGAGGAGAGCACATTTCTTAAATCTTTATTCCCACTAAAAAGAGGGGACAGAGATACTAACCCTAAAATAAAAGGGAGTAATTTGATATATTCTATTCAGCTTGCTTTGTGCCACGGTATTCCATCTGCGGATAAACTTATTAAATCTAAAAAAGGTCCCAATGGTATTTACGGTCCAGCGACTACTGCTGTAGTAGCCAGTCTTCAAAAACTATCGGGAAATAAAAATGCAAACGGTCAGCTTGATAAGGCTCTCCTGGATTCAATTTTAGCCTCAGATTGGGTTCAAGCAAAAGACAAGAAAGCGATTGAGAGTGCTTTAGAAATAATTAGATCAAAGACCAATGAGTCCGAATTCTATGGATATCAGGATAACGTGATGAGTATGGATTATTTTATATCGATTAATGAAAGCAAGATCGTTATAAACAATTCAGAATTTGAGAAGGAGCTTTCATCTCAATATAAAACAGCTTCCGCTGCTCCTAGCACAGAGGGATCATCTAAAGGAACATCTTCTAAAAAATCTCCTGGATCTAGTGTTAAGGAATTAGCAAAAAAACTTAGGACCGTTTATGGTATGAAGATAGAATCTGACGATTTTGTTAAGACTGACGGAACTCTGAAATCCTCATATACCCCAGGGTTCGTAAGTGCATGGACAAAAGCAATAGATAAGGTAGGAGAATCTGCTAAAGAATATGGATACTTCTTTTATGATGGCGGACTATATCCTATTAAAAGTAAATACTCTTCTTTGAAAAGACCAAGCAATTGGGAAAAATGGTCCGTTGTCAGACAAGCAAAATCATTTAATTCTGAGGATGCCTCGGACTTTTTATCTGATTATATGAAATCGTGGAAAAGCTTTGGCAAGGTCAAAGGTGATGAAAGATACCAGACGATTAGATCGATTATTAAAAAGAGAGGGGATTCTGATCTAGCAACAGCATATGAATTGATGGACTCCTCAATCCTAAATAAAAGCATACCCTATATTGATTTTGATGATCTAAAAGGAAATATTACCAAGGCGTTTAATATAGCTTTGCAGAAAGGAGAAAAATCCCCAGACCTAGGAGCTGAAGATTTTTGTGCAGTCAACGATTTTCTCATTATGATTTCTAGTGCAGTCTCTTTTGATGGAAAGAAATTTATAAGCTGTGTTAAATGGATACATGATCATGTTTTAGGCGAGGTTACGGCTAAAAGAATAGCTAACGATTCTATTATATTCCTTAAGACTGGAGGTTTCTCTGGAGTAGATGAGATGCTTTCTTATAATAGTACCGGAATAACTCTTCGAGATGTGACTACAAAATCCGGAATAAAATCTTTAATAGATAAGGTAAAAAAATTAATTCTAAAGGATCCTACTAAGGACTTGCCAGGATTTAAGTATCTTATAGACATGGATGATGACGACGATCTTGGAAAAAGTACGCTTTCATCTAATTGCAAATATATTGCTTGTGAGATTTATCCAATAATAAATTCACACGTAAAAAGGATGAATGCAAACTCTTTTGAAAAGGTACCTCAGTCTAAATTCGGTAAATGCGTAGACGTCAGCTAATTTTTTAGTCCCGTTTATCTTTATTATATTTGCTAGATGAAATCTATAAAGGTTTCTGCAATATAATTTTTATGATTTATGTATTTGAGGGTGCTAGAAATAGTGGTAAAACCTATTTAAGCAATTACGTATCTAAAAAATATAACATCCAGCGTTTTCAATTTAACTTTGGGAGTTACTTTAATCTTCTTGGATTAAAAAGTAGTGATAATAGGGAGGCTCATTCTTTTTCTATGGGAAAGGAATTGATGCTTCTCCAATTAGCTAAGGAGTTTTCTTTTGAATTCCCGGATTTTATTCACGATAGAGGAATAGTCACAGTATTAGCCTGGGGATTATACGAGAATAGAATTACTAAGGACGATCTCATAAGTCAGATTGATTATATCGAAAAAAATAATCTCCTGGACGGAATTTATATAATTAGAATTAATGGTAAAAACCCGGATCGTTCGAATAGGGATAAAGATCAATGGGACTTTGCCGATTCCGATGATGGCGAATCCGAATGCTTTGAAATGGTTTTTAGCGAATTAGAAAGAAGAGGAATATTTAGGGTTTTTACTGTCAATAACACATTTGATTCGGATGGACTAAGAGAGATTGATAACCTATTTGATTTTATAAATACAACAGAATAAAATGTGTGGAATAATTTTAACTACAGGGGCAGGTAAAACCCCAGAAATACTTGACTCGATAAAGCACAGAGGAATAGAAAGAAGTGATGTAGATTTTGGAGGGGTAACACTTTGCCATCATCGATTACCAATACAGACTTCTGATGGTGACGAATGGAGCCAGCCAATTGAGATATCGGATGGGATATATCTCATGTTCAACGGGGAGATATTTAATTATGACCGGGATAGATTTGGATCAGACACCGAGTACTTAATAAATCTATTTTCTCCATATAAAGGAGCTTCTAATCTGGAATTTTTCTGTGCAATGTATATCCCCCACATAGTTAAATGGGACGGATTTTGGGCAATAGTAATATATGACTCCAAAACAGGGGACGTTATTTACTTCACAGATCCTCTTGGTAAAAAGTCACTATATCGTAACGAGCTAGGAGAGATCTGTTCGGAGATAAAGGGGCTATACACACAAAATTCTAATATAGATGAATCGTATATTAGCTCAGTAAGAAAATGGGGATATAATAAGGACGAAAGAACTCCTTATACCAACATCAAAAGGGTTCTCCCCAATAGCATTTATATGCACAACATAAGCTCCCCCTTATTCACTAAAGTTTATAATGGGTACTACAGAATATGGGAAACCTCAATCCCGGAGCTAAAAGAAGCATCATATGAAGATCACATGGAATGGCTATGGGACAAGATGGTCGAGAGTATAGAGAACCGATTGGTTTCTAAAGATTATCCGATATCTTTACTTGTATCGGGAGGACTTGATTCTGCAATAATAGCTGGACTTCTAAAAGGAATGGATGCTGATGTTAAATGGTTTAGTATAGAGAATGGAGAAACCCAGTTTGTTAGTGATTTAGAAGCCCATTTAGACGTTAAAACTAATTTTCTAGACTATTCTATGGATAGCGAAAAAAACGCTCTTATATACGCTAAATGGAACGAAAGTCCGATAGACCTGGGATCAGTAATACCACAATATCATCTTTTCGAGGCTATTAGAAAAAATAGCGACTATAGAATAGTTCTTAGTGGTGATGGTTCTGATGAACTATTTGGTGGATATTCGAGAATTCATGAATATGACTCCCAGAAATCCGACATATTCGAAGAACTTACTTTCTACCACCTTCCTAGGCTTGACAAGATGTCAATGGCTCACACATTGGAGCTTAGAAATCCCTTTCTTAATTTGGATATAGTTAGATTCGCCATGCATCTTCCCTTGGAATGGAGGACGGATAAAAAAATACTAAAGGACACCTTTGGTCCTATTCTTCCTGATAGTATAGTCAATAGGAAAAAAGAGGCTCTTAAAAATCCAGAGATAAAGCAGGATAGGATAGCATATAGATATAAAGCGGTAGAATTATTTCTCTCAATAGCTTAGATTAAAATAGAAATCTTAGTTGGATATATACTAGAAATAAAATTCTGAAATGACCAAAATAGTTAAGCTAGATGAATTTGAGCACATAAACGAGGAGTTATCGATGAGTGAAATACTATTCGGTAAAGTTCTTCCTTTTATGGGTGAGGGATTTATTAAAACACTAAAGCAGAAGATAGCTGCTATCCTAATGGAGAAAATAGGGATTTTGGAAGATTCTAAATTTTCTATTATCATACAGGAGCTTGTTGATGCAATTCCGGTAAAGGATATCCCGGGGTTAATGACTGGAGAAAAAGCTAATGCTGAATATTTAGCTCCTAAGTTAGCTCAGGCTTGTCAGGAATACATTCAAAGAAAGGGTCTAGATTCACTATTTGAGCCATTTGGTATAGATCCTAACGGATGGTTAGCTTCTACAGTAAGAGAGGGTTTACAAAGCGAAATTGGACAGGAAAGATTAGAAGCATTTTTCATAGCTGCATTAGGGGGAGAAAAACTATTATCTGGAGCCCTTTCTAAACTAGATCCAGAGGACAAAAGAGCAGTAGACAGTGCACTTGTACAACAAGCTGCTAAGATGTACCCGACTAAGGTAAAAAAAGAATCGGTTCCAGGAAAAGGAGAATCTGGTGGCGGAATGATGGATACTCTAAGTGCTATATGGGGAGGATTATTATCCGGAGCTTCTAAATAAAAAATTAAAAGATATGGACGTACAAAACGTTGGAAAAAGAGAAATATTGGACTACAAGCAATTCTTAGGAAAGGTCCATGACGATACCTATAAACCATTCGCTCCGGAAAATCAAAAGGAGCAGAGAGAAAAAACCGGATTGTCAACCATACAAAGACAACCAGCTTTTGATTTTGTTGGGTATGCTGATTCTGTATTTGGACATACATCTAAGATGGATGTACCTGGATATAGAACATCGTCACCAGATGGAAAATTTATGGCAGATGCTGGGTCTTTCGGAAACGTATTTAATATGGATACTAGTGAATCTGAAAATCATGGATCCCTTTATACTGGGGATAATTACATAAAGAAGATAGGAGATTTCTAATATCATTATTTACAATTAAAAGGGATCCAATAGGATCCCTTTTTCATGATATTTTTTCTATAAATTTCTCTTTTGCCATTTTTAGAATTTCAGAGTTTTCGTTGTAATTCTCGTATATTTCTATAACATAAAGATCCGGTGATTTTTTTTTCTCGTGTGCAGATTCCTCTAAAATCTCATGATATATGTACTCATAATTTATTGAAAATACACGGTTTTTAAGAGGAATTCTCTTCATTATACATACCTCCTTATCACCATCCTGTGTTTTTAATATAACCGATCCCTGCCATCTATATGCTTCAATTGCATCGGTGACCATATTTCTTATAATTAATATTCCAGAATTAGATTTATCCGGATTTAATAAAGATTCTGGCTCCACCCTAAAAATTTTAATCTTTGATTCCTCTTCTTTTAATATTTCTAAACAAATCTCCGAATAATCATACAATGTATGAAGGGATGATTCTATTATTTCCTCTACAATGGATTTTAATTCATCATCAAGGTTTTTAAAATCAAAGTTTTCTAAATTTTTTAGATCGTCCTTTTTTAGGATCTTTAGAATATCTGGGTTTATAGATTTTTTTTCCCGGAAGTCATTTAATATTTTTACTATCCTAGATATTTCTCTAAGTACTGAATATGATGTCTTTGCATTTAGCTTTTTAGTAAGAGACTTAAGATAGTCTAGCAGAATGTATTCTTTGTGCTCGGGATCTATCGGATCCTGTATAAACCACAATGGATTAAAATTCTTCATCTTTTTAAATTGAGAAGTGTATAATCTATATATTTAACCTACGAAAAAATCATTTCCGGATATATACTCTAAAACAATAAAAATGGCAAGAATATACGATTATAATTCTTTTCAGGATGGAAACAAAGGGGCAAACCAAAATGATTTTAAATTTGGGGATGAAATTAAGTATATTAACATAGACATACATAACACACCGGAAGAGTATGATGATATAACGAATGCTAAAGTTTATGTAGAATACTCCGTTAGATTTATTTTCAAAAAAGGGGGAATCGAAGATCTTATATTCTCTGTTGATTCGGTTGAACTAGAATTTGAAGTAGATGACTATCCAAATGATTATCCTAAAGAATTTGATATTGAATTGATCCCAGGAAAAACTATAGATTATAGTCAGCTTAAAGCAGAACAGGGGGAGGTCATCATCCCAACATATCCGGAAAGGATAGAAATTAATATGAACAAATCAACAGAGCCTAGAAACTTTGATGTTACTGTTTATTTTGGAACTGATAGCAAATATTAATTATGAAGATCTTAAATTTTTCAGAGTTTTCTCTAAATGAGTCTGACAATATAAATCAGGAAGATTTCTATAAGGTTCCAGGGGTAAAGAATTTTATAGATGACGGATATGAAATATCTGCACAAAACTGCATAGATTTAGAGGATTACCCGTCTTTTAAAATATCTGCAATAGAGGAAACACCTACCTCGGTAAGAATATGTTATTGCGACGAACACGGTAACATAGTGGATGATATATGGATACCCAAAGATTCCGTTGATATTAAAGATGCGGAGGAAGATATAATTACAATAACGATCCATCCAGAATGTAGATGGATAAACATTCCAGGAAACAGAGAAAAACTGGAGGACTTCATAGAGAATTTTGATGATATCAGAACAGATGGTGAGGAAAAAGATGACAGAAGAATCGAATCAGTAAAAGATGATCTGGAAAATTTTCTAGAGGCTATCGGATTTGAATTAACAGTCACTGAGGTAAATAAAATCGGAGAGAATGAATATGAGATCTATCTAGACAACAATATATGTGCTAATGTAAAAAAGAGGAACTCAGCAGATATAATAGGTAAGATCAGCTTATATAAGGATAAAA
>JACCDW011500544.1_pt1 | contig 54757 bp, 66 predicted proteins | sample 7449781 | NCBI WGS metagenome assembly JACCDW01 (sample SAMN15323449, study PRJNA562643) | freshwater metagenome | isolation source: river surface water | place: USA:Blue River Watershed | collected 2017-08-18
CCCGACCGTAGTAGGAAATCAACTCCTGAGCTATCGCGGTAGTCTTGAGAATAAAACACCCTACTAATGCCAGACTGATATATGAGTTTGGAGCATTCAAGACAAGGGCTGTGTGTGATAAAAATTGTAGCATTGGCACCACTGTTATGACTACGAGCCAATTTACTAATGGCATTTGATTCTGCATGTAATACCTCCGGTTTAGTTTTTAAATTATAAAGCTTGCCGTCGGTATCTTTATATTGCCATTCGTTGGCATCAACGGTCCACTCATTAGCATATATTTTGTTTTCACAGTCGTTATCCCACTCTGACGGCATACCATTATAACCATAACTGATTACAGTGTCATCTTTGACAATAACTGCTCCTACTTGTAATCTTTTAGCGTGGCTAAGTTGCGAAAGTCTTTTAGCCCAGTCCATATATAAATTTATAAATTTTTGTTTCATGGTACAGGATTTCCGTTGTCATCTACTTCTAACCAAGTATAATCTCCTAACCATTTTACTCTTGCAATATAATCATACTTGTCAGGCGATCCTGTAGTCCAATCATTTGGACCCATAGGAGTAAGTCTTGTTTTATTGTCTTTGTTATCAAACACTAACCAATATATCTGATTATGATAAATTTGAAATTGATATTCAGCAGCATGAACTGCATCGGTAATTTCGATTCTACGTTTAATTTGATCTGCTTGTTTTTGCATCACTCTAACTACTTCCATGATGCGCTCATATTCTTGTTGAGCATGTAGTCTGGCTACATTCAACATTATATCTTTTTGTTTTGTAACAGGAACTAGATCAAATTTAGGAGCTCCTACTTCCATAGGATATGTAAGACTATTACGTCTTTCAGGATCTTTAGGATCTAATTCCATTACATATGAGACAGTCTGATCAATGTAGCAGCTAAATTAATCTCAGGATCACTAACTAAAGTATGGTCAACTAATCCTTGTTTAATAATTAAAACAGCTTTTTCTTGAAGAGGTTCGTCACCGAAGATAGACACATTATCATATAACCATCTAAAAACATCTTCTATTTCTTCAGGTCTTGCTTGACTACATACAAGTTTACGAGCTTCAGAAATTTTTCCTTTTTTGAATAGCTCAACCATTTCAAATTTATAATCTTGTTCTCCAGTATCTCCCTTTTCAGGTGTGTGCAAAGTTCCTTCTAGGCTATTCATTTGCACAGTATTAATGCATTTACGCAAATCTGGATAGGTAGCTTTTACAAACGTGTCAAGCGTATCCAAGTCGAAATCAATTTCTTCGCTAACAAGTATTGTAGCAACACGAGCGGTAAACTCAGTAATATCCGTTCGCTCGATGTGAAATCCTTGACATCGTGAATGTAAAGCAGGGATAATGCGATTAGGGTAGTTACAGGTGAGGATAAAACGAGAAGTTGTATGATACTCTTCCATAACTCCACGGAGAGCAGCCTGTGCATTAGGACTAAGATAATCTGCTTCATCTAATAATACCACCTTAAAATTTCCAAAAGGAATCATTTGAACAAAATTTACAATTTTGTCTCTTACATCTTCAACACTGTTAGTACGACTAGCATTTATTTCTAAAATGTCATACGGATTAATATCTAATTCATTAAACAATATTCTGGCCAAAGTTGTTTTACCGATACCTGCATTACCACTGAACAGTAAATGCGGAATACTTCCTTGTTTAATCCAACTCTGGACTTGTTCTTTTTGATGATGGTCTCTAAATACATACCCATCTACAGTTTTAGGTCGATACTTTTCTACCCATAATTCTTTCATTCTTTTACCTTTAATGGTTCGCCTATCATGTGTAATCTGTCTGCACAATCTCTAATATCATCACTTATTTGACACTGTCCAAGTCGTACTTCGACGGCTCTGGCGATATCATGTAATGCAATAACAAGTTCAGAATACTCGTTCATTTATTACTCCTTTCAGATATTATAGAGAAAATAATAGGGCCAGTCAAGGCCCTTTGATTAGATGTATGAAGATAAGTTGGGGGGTTTCCAGCCCTCAGGTTTAAGTACTTTACCGTCTTGACGTTTTTGCACTTTGCCAGTTGTTGGATCAATTTTAGCAAAATTAGTCTGCATTACTTCCTTCCATGCACCTTCACCGTCAAAACCTCCGGCTCGTATAGCACCCATGGTAACTACAAGGATATCAATCAGTGCATCTAATTGCTCTAATCGATTTTCTGTGATAAGAGCATCTTGAAGTTCTACATATTCTTCGTCTATAAGTTTGAGATACATTTGATAATTTTCACTGTTTGGTGTTTGATCACAAGCTGTGTGAAATGTGTCTATGTCTTGAAATGGATTTGTCATCATAGTCCTTTACCTACAGTAACATCAGAAGGTTTTTCTTTAGACACTAATAATATTTCGTCGTTATCGATTCGTCTAATAACGATTTCCGATCCATCATGATCTTCTACTTTGATGCCTCGTGTCCATCTGCCGTGAGCTACATAGACCCATTCACCAATGTCTATATCTGTTACTTCTGGACCTATGGCCCAAACCTGTCCCCATCTTGGTTTGATTCCTTCTAATTTACCGTTTAAGTTTTGAATTACGATTCCAGATTGTGTTACTTCTTCTCCGAATTCCATGTCTTTAACTAGAATTCTATCTTTGATTGCAAGTATTTTACCTTTTACAGTCATGTTATCCTCGTTTCTTCGGCATAACTAAGTCAGTGGCATCTGTATGATATTCTGTCATTTTGTCTTCTCTTTTACGAATAATTTTTCCACCAGGGCCTAATTCGTCGCCTCGAGCATTCATCTTGACATTACCCACTGCTAGTGTAAGTTCATTTTTCATACGTAGCTTATCCAAGTCAATTTCTTTGCCTTGCATAGTTTTATAAATTTTACGATTTGGTTCTTTGATAGCCATAGCTGTTCTCCTTAAATTTACTTATCTTAAAAAATCTTTGTAATCTAATTTATATTTTATACTGTCGATTTTATGTACACCGATAAGATATAGCACATAACTAGAAACGCTAGATCCACGTCCTACTCCCCAAACAACATTATTTTTTCTTAGAGTATCTACAAAGTATTTCAACCACCTTAGTAATGGTAGCATATTTCTTTTTCTATATTCTATTATTTCATCCATTAATCTTTGATAATGTTCTTTAGGACATACATGTACCAAATATCCTTCGATATCCATTTTTTTGTATTCATCTGGCATGTACCAATTTGATTGATTATCTTTATCAAAATCTTCGATGCTGGAATATGATACCAGCATCGATTCGGTATTCAACAGGTTGTTATTTAGAAGATTAAATTTTTGAATTTCAGAACTATCCTTGACTACTATTTTTTCTAGTAGTTCAATATTGTGTTCGTATATGATTGTTAAGATATCTTCTGCTTCGAAGATATCTCTATCAAACTGATCTTTGTACATTAACAAATATTAGTTTATTTTAATTAACTTGTCAAGATCTTGATTACGATTTTGGTATTGTTGCTGAAGTAATTTACTGCGTCTAGTTCTTAATTCTTCATTATACTGATCTAAAAGCAATCTAATTTGAAATTGAACTTCTGGATTTTTAGCTACCCAATACTTTTTACTCAAATCTAAAATTTTAGATTCGATTTCGTTGTCTTTCAAAATAGTTAGATCTTCTATTAACGGATGCATTATACGTCGTTAAAGGCACCTACATATTTTACGAACATGGTATCACCACCGTCGATGGTACTTATTTCGAATATATGCCAAGTACTTAAACTTAACCCCATTTTAAAAGGTTTCCATGTAGGACCTACTTCATAAAAAGTAGCTTGTAATTGAGAAGTTACAAACCATAAGTCGTAATCTACAGTGTCCGAAGTTGTCTTAACTTGAACTCTTATTGTTCTCGCCAATCCATCTGCGGGCCATTGACTTAGTGTAATTGTGGTATTTCCACCTATGTTACCATAAAAGTAATCTGCATCTCTAGTGTCAATAGTAACAGATCCAATTAAAGTTCCTTCATTGCTAACTGAATTATAAAGTCTTCTAATCTCTGCGTTGGCTATGATTACGCCATTGAAATCGTTGTCTACATTTGTTTTGGCTGTATTCTGTTGCAATACAGTGATTTCGCCATTTGCCGTACTTAGTCCATCCTTGATGATCGAAAAGTTATCTCTAAAACCTTGACTATTATTATCTTTTCCTGCTTCTGGAAAACCTTCGTCAATTGTGTCCCAAACTATGTTGCTCATGATATAGTTGTCCTGTCATTTTTAAATACAAGATATTTATCTTTGTCATATCCGTCTACTGCGTCTATTATGTACCTGTCAATAGTATATTCAATTTGGCTAAAATTAAATTGACTGTATTTAATATTAAGTATAATTTCGTCTGCTTTTCCTGGCTGACAGTAACATAACGGAATAGCTTTGATGAATCCTAAAGGTTGAACGGATCCTTCTTGTACAGTCCTCATCCATAAAGGCAAATAATTACTATCTTTTTGTGCATTCATATTTTTAAATCTATCTCTCCAAATTGCTAAACTTGAAGGGAATTTATATTTGCTTTCAGGGTCACCAGCAAAAACATCGGTTCTATCCACTGTAGCTCTAAAAGGATCTGGTTTACTAAAATACGGATTAATTTGATCGTAAGGACCGTCATAAAATTCATTATCTTGATCTACAGTAATTTTTCTTTTACTTTCACTAGTTTTTATTACATTAGGTAATTTCACTTTTCCAATTTCTAAAGGATCGAATACTTCTAAATATACCACTTCGTAAACTGTGTCATTTGTAAAAGGAACATTTGCCTTAGCTTTCTTTATAGCTCCTAAATTAAATCTTTTCTTTTTGTGATTTAGACCTATAGTACTAATAAATTCAGCTGCTGATTTCTTTTCAATTCCTGCATAAACTAACATACGAAGTTCTTTTTGTATTCCAAAATTTATGTCATTAGGTCTATAGATATATTGAACTGTGAATATTTCTGGATCAGTGATAAAGTTTTTAAAGTAATCTCTTTGTGTTTGTTTAAGAAACGGTTTTACTACTAAATTACTAAATTCTTTATCGTTAGGTGTATCTACTCTTAGAGTAAATGTTCTAGTAGTTGCACTGTATCCTAATACGTCTTTGGCTTGTACTGTAAACGTATAAACTTTATCTAAAGTAGTGTCACCTTCATCTAATGTAAGATTGCCACCGTCTAATAAAATTAATCCTAAACCAGAATCGTTAAAGAACTGATTTACTTTTCCTACTATTTCTCCGTCAAAGTTTAAAGTTAATCCTGGTGGTAAACTTCCTGATACAAGATAATACAGTACAGGTGATTGACTGTAAGTTGTAGTAGCACTTACACTCAATGTGCTCACATAATTTGCACCTATTGATCCTAAATCTGGATTTGTGTTCCAAGTTATTGTACTATCTATTTCGCCTATAATTGTGGCTGTAAACTTACGTTTGCTACTTGCTGTTTCACCTTTTTCAGTATATCTTGTGGCCTTTACAGTAAAGTTATATTCTTTAGTAATTGCTGTTTGATAAGGTAGAACTCCAAATACTTCTGCTGTACTAGGATCAAATAACATCCCTGGAGGTAATTTACTTTGAGTTCCAAAGGTTATATAAGTGTAGTTAGAGATACTTTTTTCAAATGTTCCTGTAATCGTTAAAAGATAATCAGTTTCGCTTATCTTAGTAACAGAATTAATTGTATAAATCGTTGCACTAGTTTCAGGAACAAATTCTGACAGTTGAATTAAGTGATTTACTTGAGGTACACCTTTGACGTTTCTTAAACGTAATTTATTGGTATCTTTTCTATTTTCATTTGATAGCGTTGTAAAGGCTTGTCCTGAAACATCTGGATTAACACTTTCTAAATTATAAACCACAGGTCCCACTGCCAGTGCTTCGTATATATCTAATTTAAATGTTTTATAATTGTTAGCTCTAACAATTCCTAAGTTAGCAGGAGTGGTCCAGATTGGTGCTCTTGCATAAGTTATATCTGCGGTAAATGTTCCATTGCCAGAAGTAATAACAGTATTATCTGCTCTAAAGAAATCATCACCTACTACAAATATTCTAAATTGTCTTGCTGTATAACTGTCACCATCAGTTACTATTACGGTAAATTCATAATTACGATTTAATTTTTTAGGAGGTAAACTTTCTGTACTGTAATCAAAGAATAGTGTATCAAAAACGTAACTGTCATATCCGTTATTAGGCCTTAAGCCGTAATCATATCCATATACGTCATATAATTGTTTGTCAAATCTTCCATTGCCTGCTATAAAAGGAGGAGCTAATAAAGGTTGAATCCAACCAACTATTCTTCCTGTTTCTGTTAAAATTAATCCAGGAGGTAGTTCGCCGCCGCCTGTTGGAATAAAATATTTTAATTGTTGTCCTGTAGCAGTATCGGTATCGACTACAGATAATTGAAAATCAATATATGAACTGTCTAAGATGTAATACGCATCATTGGTACCAATAGGCAATGATCCGGCTGGAGTACTCCAATTAGGAAGATCTGCGCCTGTGACAGTAATGAAGAAAGTTCTATCAGAAATATCTCCATTATAGCTGGCTCTAATTACAAACTTATATTCAGTATCCCTAGGAACTTCAAATGCTGTACCAGTAATTCTGTCTCCAGAAATCTTTAGTCCAGGGGGTAATTGTCCAGATATGACTCTAAAGTTTAAAGATGTACTGTCGTAATTTTCAGGAAATTGCTGAATAGGAAGTCCGATACTTACGGCTGTTCTTTCCTGAAGTGAACCAAGATTGTGATTAGTGTTTACTGTCCAAATATTCAGCATGGAATAATCCTATATTGTATATTTATAGGATTATTCTTTGATTATGTTATAGGCTAAACCAAACAGTTCCGGTACATACTACATTAGCATATGTTCCTGCTGTAATAGTTTTAAATGTTCCGCCACCGGTTGACGCAATATTTAACGATTGACTACCGCTGCTATTTACAACTAAAATTCTTAATCCAGCTGTTGAAGCACTAGCTTGTGGAAGTGTTAAAGTTCTTGTAGTAATTGCTGGGCTTGTAAAGATAATATTACCTCTTAATTGAGCTCTTGTTAAAGTAGCATCACTTGCAGAAGTATTAACATTTTGTACACTATCTCTAATTGTACCTGTATAATTATGATACTGAGCCGAATCTATATAACATGCAGTAGTGACTGCTCCTGTAGTATCTGTAGTTTGGAAAGCTAGAATACCTGGCATAACACCTGCCGACGGAGTAGATTCACACAATGCAGCTATCTGAGCAGCAGGATACTGACTAGTACCAGTGTTACCTGAGAAAATTATAGCGTGTAATACGTCCCCTGCTTGTACAGCAGTTTGAGCTGCTAGTGTGCCTCTTGATCTTTCTAACAGTATCGCATTAACATTAACAAAATTATGAATGTTTCTAAATGCTACAGAGAATGGTGCATTAACATCTACAGGACCTAAGTCTACTTGGAATAATCTACCAGAATATTCTGTGCCGTTTAAATTACCGCCTAATCCTATTGTATTTCCTGCGCCTTTAGGAAAAATTGCAAATGATGCACTATCACTTTCTATTCTATTAGTATTAAGATTATCTGCAAAAAGTAGTCCGGTATTAATATCAAATAAAATACCAGTACCGGCAGGAGTCACTACTTCTCCAGTTGCGCCGTAAAATGGAATTTGTCCTGCAACACCAAATTCTACTTGAGTCGGTGTTTGTACTGTAAGATTATTAAATCCGTCGAAATATACATTAGTTCTTCCATCGCCTAAGATACTTAATGTATCACCTGAATTAATTGTAAACGGAACACTATCGTCCCCTGATACAGCAAAACTACTTCCTGCTGCTTCTGCTGCATTAACCCAATTTGTACCGTTATATTTTAAAACTTGCCCATTACTTGCCGCAGTAATTACGACATCAGTCAGCCCATCTAAATTACTGCTTCCGCCTGCTACAGTATCATTGATCCAATTTGTACCGTTAAATTTTAAAACTTGACCATTGCTTGCACTAGTAATGACTACATCTGACAGACCATCTAAATTAGTAGCTACTGCGCCACTAATTATATTTCCGCCTGGAGTAGTACCGTCGCCTACATAAACAAATTTTGTATCGGTTGTATAAATTAATTCACCAGTAGCAGGTGTAATACTGGTTCTGTCAGCTGCCAAGCCTTGTCGTAATCTTAATGCCATTTGTATCTCCTAAACTTTAAAAAGTTCCTAAATTAATTTCTATTGGATCATCAAAGGTATTTGGTATGAATGATCCTAAGTTAATATCTTGTTGATCTAAAAGATATTGAATTGGATTAGTGTATACTCCATTGAAATCAGGAAAACTCCAATCTGCTCCGCCAGCTGCATCAGTCCATGTTAACTGTCCTGCACCATCTGTAGTTAGAACCTGTCCGGAAACTCCGTATGTAGTAGGCCAGTTCGCACCATCTATGACAACTTTTCCTGTGCCATCCGGAGTTAATCTTATATTTCTATTTAAGGTAGAAATTATACTGAATGTTTTTACATCTAAATCTCCAGTAATTTCGCTTAAAATATTATTTGCTGAAGAAATAGTAATAGTATTCGCATTAGATGTAATACTAGTATTGGTTCCTGCTACAAGAGTCTTAAAGGTTAAATTATCGCCTATTTCTACACTGGATGTTTTGCCTGCAAAAATAGGCACACCAGCACCAAGATTAGCTGCTCCGGAAATTAAAGCTATATCTAATTCTGTGAAATTATTGTTTACTTTAGTAAACGCGGTACGTAGATCATCGCCGGTACCGTCGTTATTAAAATTTCCTAAATTTACGTATGTAATAGCCATAATTGTTCCTTCTAGTTATTTATCTGGTTTTGGTTTTAGCTAAACCTAACGAACTTAGAATATTAATGTAAAACCATCCTATATCAAATTCCCACCATTTATGACTGAATTTAGCATCTGCTGGAGACTGATGATGATTATTATGTAATTCCTCGCCGCCTATCCAAATCCCCCAAGGAACAATATTTTTACTTTGATCCTTCGGGTTATAATTCCGATATCCTACATGATGTCCTAGTCCGTTTATAACACTTGCTGCCCAGAAAGGAATCCAAATTATTTGAGCAAGCCATACTAGAATTCCTGTAAATCCAAAAAAAGCTACGTTTATAGCTAACATCAGTAGAATTCCTAAGTAATGATATGGGGTATAAAGTTTACGTTCAATCCAATCGTTTGGTGTTCCTTTACCGTATGTTAGAACCATAATACTATTTTTGGCTTCTTTATAATAATAATATACGCCTCTAAAAAATATATTCTTTATTCCGTGAACTACAGGACTATGGGGATCCTCTTCTTCATCGCTAAATCTATGATGTTTACGATGTATAGCGACCCATTGTTTAGTAATCATACCTGTGGTTAACCATAGCCAAAAACGCATAAAATGATTAATTGCAGGGTGAAACTCAACAGCTAAGTGAGTCTGACTACGATGTAGATATAGCGTAACACACATGATTGTAATGTGTGTTAATAAAAGTGTGATTAAAATTATTGTCATTTGTTATTGATTACCAAGTGTCCCCACTCCAGGCCACACGCTTCCAAATATTACCACCAGCAACATAATCGGTACTGGTAAAAGTCAAAGGAAATTGTGCAGCATAGGCAACACCACCTGTGCCCACATAAACATAGTTTTCGTCACTGGTCACTGTTACAACGGTGCTGGTAGCACCGCCATCGCTGTCTGATATAATGTCTCCTACTGTAATCTGTAATGTATCTACATTTTTAGTCAGTTGGAATCCATTAGTGTTAAGACTTGTTCTTCCAAGGTAGTCTGCAGCCACAACAATCTGATGTCCAGTCTGTCCGTAAAGTCCAGTACAATAATACATGTGGTTGTTGTCAAAAGCCACTAATCCGGGTTCGTCGCCGGGAGAACCCGTGCTGTGAGCAGGAACTGACTGTAGTAAAAATTTAACTCTTTCTGAAATAATTTCTGTAAGTGTGCCGCCTTCAGGATTACCAATTTGAACATTACTATTACTAGTAGATCCAACTAATATAGCAGAGTTGCTTTTAATTTCTACATAGTTGTTGCCGCCGTCAACTATCAGTCTTGTGTCGCCGCCGGATTCTGTTGCTATGGTCATCCCGCCGGGGAATGTTAGTGTACCGTCATTGGTAAATGACCAATCATTAGCACCAGCACCAATTGATACTCCTTCTACACTACCGTTTATTCCTATACGAGCCGCCCTTTGATTTTCAGCAATAGTAACGCCTGCTCCTAAGATCAATACACTATCGTCTGTTGTCACGCCTGGTAAATCTCTTACAGTGGCACCGCCCGGCAATGTTAATGTACCATTAGTACCAAAATTCCAAGTGTTTGTTTCTACGCTGAGAGTTGGAGGTTCTGTAAAGGTATAAGTGTAACCGTTTTTATCACTGGTTGTGGTCGTTGTCATCTTATAAACAGACATCCCCGGAGCATAAGTTATTGTTTCAACATTTGTGATTATGTCGTTGGTTAAGCCGGGACCAGTAACAGTCCACCCGGGCTGAACTGCTGTTATACCTGGGTAATCTGTTCCACCACTGCCTTCTATCCATACATTGATAAAGTCACTTGATTCAGTTCCTTGATTGTCATCGGCAGTGATTTCCTGCCCTGGAGTTGATAGATTATATTTTGATTCTAATTGAATACTTTGATCTGTTGTACTGGTAATATTTCCTGGTAGAATCAAATTACCATCGTCACCAAACTGCCATTGATATGCTGTGCCTTGGCTGTCAGTAAAGATATTAACTACATTAGTTGCTTCGACATTAAAGTTGTTTGTTGTACGTATCTCAATGTTGTTGTCACTGCTGTCGATTATAGAATTGCCAGGAAGTGTTATAGACCCATCTGTACCAAATATTAATTCTTTACTTTCACCGTTGTTGTTAGATTGTAAGACCACAGAGGCATCGCTGCTTACGACTAAACCCGGTTCGCTTTCACCTATTCTAGTATTACCTATACCTGGAAAGTATAGATTACCGTCGGGCTGGAACGACCAATCCAATGTAATGTTGGGATCGCCTATATTAGTCGTCCTAACAGTTACTATTTTCGAAGTGTCGCTGATACGCACACAGGTTAGTTCGCCGCCTAGGTACAAATCAGCACTTGACGCATCCTGTGTTCCACCAGCTCGTAAATGTATGTGTCCAGGTTCGCCGCCTGTGGGATCTACTACGATGTATTGATTGCTACCCTGATCGTATAATAGGGCATCTGGAATAAGTTTGATAGTATCGGCATTTGAACCATCGCCTGCGTCGGCATTTGATCCGTATAGTACTCCTGGCCCGAGAACTTTGCTACGAATGTGTGTTCTTATGCCATCGTGCATGGCCAGCACAGGTTTGTCTACTGGTCCGTTGGTGTCTAAATAGATTGCTGTTTCACCAAAAGGACGAATCTCGCCATCGTTGTTGGTGTTAGCATCATTGCCATCTACTTGGCTGGTTACAATTCTTCTAATAGTTGTCATGTTTATTCCTTAATCCCAGAACTCTGAACCATAAAATACTTTTGCGGTCCACTGTACTTTCAATGTTTTACTCTCGCCGTCTATTCTGCGATAACTGATAGTACCTTCATTTTGTACTAGCCATAGATCATCGTTTTCACCGTCAGTGCTACCGCTGGCAACTTCCTGATGACTGATGTGTTCTTCGCCGCTGTCTTGTACAATGTGTATAGAGCCAACAATAGTTGATTCACCAGTCCAAGCGTGATAATCTATGACAGCCCCACGGAAGTCAGCCGAGCCGCCGGGTAAGTCTGCTTTGTTCCACCACACCACAGGATCGCCGCCTGTGATTGTTCTGATATAGACTGTATTGCCTTCAGTTTGTGGAACGTAACTATTATTGTTATTATAGTAGAACCAATATTCTGTTTCTTGGATACTGCTCAAGAAACTTGGCGTAAATGTTATGTTGTCAAAGGATATAGATATTTCAGCACCGCCGTTACTGAATATTGGTTGTAAGATAGCATCTAGTTCCGGTGTCCTTTGAACAAATATTTCGTAGTTTGTGTCGGTGGTTCTAGCACTCAAACCAGTATAGTCTGTGTTTATTCTTTGTGTAACAGATACTTGATTGTACCCATGTACTTCTTCTATCCTGCGATTGTTCGGAGATGTAAGTTTGACACGACCTATGCCCTCTGCGGATTTTAGAGTGGTACCATCTGCGAATCTTATACCTTCGTTGACTTTAGTTGAATCTATTTCTTTTCGAACATAGGCAAAGTTGTTATTACCAGTTGTATCCCACTCTAGGAATTCTATAGCGTAATACTTCTGTGTGGATGCCACATACATCACAAACTTTTTGCCCAAGACATTGTTATAACCGTTAGCGGCTAGATCAAATACCGAATAAGTTCTTGTTTCTATGTCTGATAAATCATCCCAACCGTCTGCGTTCCAAAGTGTACCTACTGGACTTTCAGCCGCAAAACTCTGTTCTTGATATAAGTTAAAAATGCCAGCACCGTCAGTTCTAGCAATAGCAATACCGGTGCCTTCTGGATCGTCTGCTACAATGATGTCTGCGAGTTCGGCGTTATGAGGCTTGCGGAAGTAGTTGGGATCAGTTACTTCTGTTCTGGTGTAACTGTAACCGCCATTGTTACCACCCCAAACAGTAAAATCAAACTTGTAATATCGGTCATTGGCCGTGTCGTGCATTACTAATTCAGCAGGTACTATATTGTTACCTACAGCATTGTTCAATGACTGTCGCCAAGTTGTATAACTTCTAGTGCCTAACTCTAATAAATTGCCCCAACCATCTGCGTTCCATTCTGTGCCTAACGGGCTAAGGTGAGTGTTATTATCGTATTCGGATTCTAACTCAATGTTGTAGATACCTTGAACGCCATCTCGCGTTAGCGTTAGCCCCGTATCAATCTCATCAAATACTGATGCACGAAGTTCTGCAGAAACAAATTCGTAAGTTCCTGGAACATTAGATGCTGAACCCACAAACGCCGCATTAATGATGGTTAATATTGCTCCATCTTCCCCCACTGTTTCAACTTCAAAGTCAATACTGCTGGCCACATCTGGTCCGCCAATATTATAATACCAAAGTCTATAACGCTGTCCTACTGTATAGCCTGAACCACCGTTGGACACTATAATTGACCCAACATCTAATGTTGGACCTTCAGTTATAGTTACCATAAAATTAGCGTTAATACCTGCCGGAGCCGCTGTAACTGTAACTGGTTCGCCCAATATTGCAGGCTGTGTTATGAACGGTGTGTTGGTAACTTCTAAATATGGTTGAACAGGGCCTGTGGCTCCGCCTAATACTGACTCTCCTAAACTATTTCTAATATCTCCAGCAGCCGGTAAGTAGATATCGCCGCTGACATCAAAAATCCATCCCTTAGTACCAGAACTAATAATCAGTTCATCTGTGCTACGAATCTTAGCAAGGTCTGCTGGACCCGGTGCTGGACTAAATGCTGCCTGGAGACTGTAAAGACCTGTGTCAAGATCGGGTCCCATAACTTCTACAAGAATATCAACATTAAATCCTGTGATACCGTGATCTGCTTCTGTATATCTAAATGCCTGTTGCCCTACATAACCTCTGTCAGTATTAAATGTTGGATCGTCAACTAACCATTGGAACTGTGCTCCTTGTCCTTGTAGTTGTACGCCAAGACTGATTGTGCCGTCACCCTGGAATGTGCCACCGCCGTTATAGTGTGCTTCATCAAATACTGCGGTAAACTGTACGGGAAACTTAGTAGGTAATTCTAAGTCGCCTTGATTGTTAAATGCACCAGCAGCCGGTGCATTTACCCAAGCACCACCGTTCCATACGATAGTTTCTCCAAGGCTAGGACTGCTAGCATTTACATCTGTAAGACTATCTAAGGTAATATACTCCCCGTCTGCGTGAGCAATACGACTGCCATTCCAGACAAGTTCGCCTTCGTTGTCTAATCCGAGAGCATTGCTCCCAATGTAAATGGTGTTATCACTGACATATAAACTTTTGAAAGGTTTGGCTGGTGTACCTAATGTATGTTGATTAGCTACATTAGGTACTATGTCTCCGCCTACTTCTAGTTCACTGGTCATTACCACAGCTTGATCTATGATAATATTTGTACTATCAGTAGTTGTAATAGTACTACCTGTAAATTCAAAAGAACCAATGTTGAGTCCTCCTGCGTCTAGTCCTAACGCTGTGTACAGTTCAGTAAAATTTTCATTTACTTTTGTAAAGGCTGTACGTAGAGGATCACCGTTGCCTTTATCGGTTGACCCTGTATTAATTATTTGTTGTGTCATTATAGTCTTCCTACAGCAACTTCGATTACGCCTGCTTCTAGCGTGTCTTTATCTTGTAATGCCTTACCAATTATTGTACCTACTTGAGGATTAATTGCCTTAGCAGCATGTCCTGGTATAGCACTGGTAGTCATTAAATCACCTTTACGCACTTTACCAACTACCTTACATGGTACTCGACCTTGTAGAGCCATACAAACTTTTGTACCTTCTAATGCCCCGTTCATTTTAAATCCTGGATCAGTAGATACAACACCTGCCACACGACTATCTCCAAATACCGTAGTGGTTGTTACTTCGGCATCTCCACCAAATACTAACACTGTGCCTGGAGCATACTCTTTATCGGACAAATACCATTCTGCTAAGTCAGCGAACGTAGCTTCTAGTGTAGCACTAGGACCTAACGACCATTGACCTAAAACTGTTACAGGTACAGCACTGGCTAATCCACCACCGTCGTAGGAACCTTCGAACTGTAGTATAGGTACACCGCCCGGAGTCTTTAACTGACTCTGTGTTGCAGTTGAATTAACTAATGCTTCGTTAGAAGCAATCTTAATTCCTTTGACGTCGATGTACCCTGCATCTCCAGCACCACCTAATGTTTTTACAATAGAGTTAGATGCTCCTGAAGTACTAACGGTTGTCATGGCAAATGAGCTGCCTGCTTCGGTAATTGGAGGTCCACCACCTGGAGTAAATGTATAGGCATATTGTGTACCAGATACAACACTTCCATTGAACTTTAACCAAGTACCTCTTTGTAATATATCAGCTGGACTTACTTCTTGAGGGAAAGTAGCCGATCCACTGATGTTAGCCAGTACAGTGTTATTGGCTAAGTTTTCAATTTCAACTCTTCTTACACCACCGTTTTTAATACCGATCCAACCGCCATTAGTACTTTCAAAATTTGAATTATCAAATAGTGCAACACCTCTTTGAGTTGTAATTGTTCCACCACTTATGTATGCAGTAGTAACAGCACAAGAAATAACTGTGTATGTAGTTGTTGAATTTGTTACTACCCATGCTTGGTTGTAACCTAACGGAGTAACATTTTTAATTTCTACAGTCTGACCTACACCGTAAGGTGCTTCTAGTTGCGCACCGTAATTTATTTTAGCGAACCCAGGTGCTGCACCAATTCCGCCAGTACTAGTGCTAGGATTGATACTTGTTATAGGAATAGTTATTGCACCTGTTACTGTGCTTGTTTGTGCAGCAGTGGTATTGATTTTAAATTGATCAATAGCTGCATCAAGAGCAACTTGTAGGTTACCAATAGCACCAGCAGTTACATTAGCAGTAACTTGATTAACGCTACTGTCAAATACTAATTCAACATCACCTATAACTTCTGCATTTTGGAATAAGTTTAGCGTACTACTGTCGCCTGTACCTACATATAGAACAATATCAGCAGCTTTAGGATTGTTAATTTCTACATCTTTTAATTTAAAGAAACTATCAACTTCGGAAACTTTAATATCAACGTATGCCTTATTCGCTCCATCGTCATCTAATGTAGGTGCTTGTAAGTTATTAATCTGCCAACCACCTAAATCCATATTAGCAGTAGCACCTAGCGCACCATTTCTTGGCATGTAACCTGGACCAATAAATTTACTTGCCACCGTGCCATTTCTAGTTAAATGTAAAATATAGCTAATGTAGTTTACAATGGCTTGTTCTGTAGGAACAGTATCAGGTGCTGCATCTTGCATTTCATCATCAGCACTAAATTCGTTTACGGTTACACCACGTTTAAAACCAATACCAGTTAAGTTTGTTAGTGCAATACCAGCATTAAAACTAACATCTCCTGTACCTTGGTCAACTTTAAAGAAACGACCTACTCTAAAGATACCATCTTGGTCTGTAGTTACATAGAATACACGACCTGTAGTTTCTTCAAAAACTTCGTTAGCTTGATTTTTAGCATTAGCAGGATCACCAAAAATGTTCTTAGGATAGTTAGTGCTGTTATATCCTCCTGTTCCTATATCTAATAAATCATGACCTGTAACACGACAGGTACTAATACGAACAGTAATTTTAGCTGCGACACCTTCTTGGAAACCAGCTCTAAGTGCAAAGTCTTGAATAGAACTAAATCCTTCTTGAACACCTGCACCATAAACAGGAACAAAATTATTATTATATAAAGGAACACCGTTGTTATCTACATTTGAAATCGTTATGTAAGCAGGAATTAAACCTACTCCTACTGTATAACTAACAATTCTATGAGTCTTTCCTCTATAACTAAAAATTAACTTTCCAGTGTTTAATGCATCTATAGTAACTACATCTGTGATTTCTAAAAGTGCTAGTCTTATATCGCCTGGGAATAGTCCCATTCTTCTATCAGCTACTACTGAACCGCCACTTACATAAGCAGCTACAGTAGCACTAGCATAACTTACACTAGTAGTTGTACAAGCAGTGACCACATGAGTTCCATTATATCCTGCTGGATTGATACTTGTAACTATAATTTGAGATCCTATAGCATATGGAGGTAATGGTTGTGCCGCAAATGTAATAGTTGCTATAGTGCCTGTTCCTGATGCACCTGTTACTGCGATTGGTGTAGGAGCAACTGGATCTACTGTATTAATTTTAGCAGAACTAACTTGAGGTAAGAAATAACTAAAGCTGGTATCTGTGGTAATTACAGCATTGCCACTAGGAATAGATCCTAATGCACTAGGTGCTGTTGAACTATAAGCAATAGATCTATAAACAGTTGCCTGCTGATCATTAAAGATAATTGCAGTGCTAGGTCTTGTTACAGGAATCTCATCTAAGTTAGTAAATTGTTGTTGTTGTAGCATTCTTATATCTACAACTTCTGTATTAGACAATGCTTCTTGTACACCACTAGCACTAGTTCCTGTGGTTCCAGCTGTGCTTAATTGTCCTTTCATTATTTCGCTACCACCAATAACGAAATCTGAAGGGCTTGCGCTATATACTCCGTAGGCTGTGCTGTTTACTGGTGTAACTAATTGCTGGTCTAGATATAAACTAAACTGTGTTGAACTAACAACTTTAATATAATACGGATTTCCAGTAACATAATTATTAATGGTCGTCATTCCTGCAACATTGGCTAGTCTGACCATGTTACCGTTAACGAAATCGTGTGCAGTCGATGTTGTCACAACTGCTGGACTTGCATTAGTTATGTTACCAATTTGTCTAGTACGCCACGCTCTACCGTTACCTGAACCAACACCTGATGCAGTAAAGGCAGTACCAGCTGTTGGCTGTTGTGTAAATGCAGTTCCTCCTGCTACTAGTTGAGTTGGTGTAATGGTATAAGTACCAGCACCTCCTGAACCTGTACCAAAGGCTGTGATACGTGTGCCCGGAGTTACACCGACACCAGTAATATATGAACCTACTGTTAATGTTCCGGCACCTACTGCTGACACATTTAGTATAGTGCCTGGCAAACCAAAACCGTCACTAATACCTGCTGTAAATGTAGCTGTACTAGCTGCACCTATAGCTGTAAAATCTGTAGTACCAACATGTTGAATAGTGTAGTCTTGTCCTATTACAAACTCACCTGCAACCGTACCTGCTGCTACACCAGTTTTTTGACAACTAGTTAATTCATAACGTGTAAATCCTTCAACTGGATGTTTAAATTCGATTTCACTTACGTTAAATGGAGGATACAAGTAGTCATAAATGTAAAAACTTGTATCACCTTTAGGAACGTTTACATATGGACTTACGCCTGTTATAAAAATTTTTCCTGATTGTACTTGTTTAAAGACCAAGTTTACATCGTCTGCAATTTCTGTTGGATCTTGACCTCTAGCTCGTAAAGCATATACACCATTTGCACTAGAACAGTTTGTTGCTCTAATCTGTGCACCGTTATTTGCAAAGAAAGAACTATAGTTATAATAGGTAAATGTTGATACTTGTTCTGTTAATCCATTGTTAGTAGCTACAATACCATAACCTAAATCGTTAACTTGTGTAAAGTCGTTGGCCAACATTGATTTATAACCAGCAGTTTCTAAATCAATTTGTGGAACTCTAGGATAAACCCATGGTATAGAAGCTTGAGTAATTTGAGTACCGTCAACGACAAGTTGTGATACACTCACAGTATATGTTCCTAACCCGCCAACACCTGTACCAAAAGCTGTAATAGTTGTTCCTGGAGTTATACCTGTTCCTGATATTACTCCGCCTACTCTTAATGTACCTGTACCAAGAGCTGTTACATTTAAAATAGTACCTGCTAGTCCTGATCCGTTACTAATATTACCTGTAAACTTAGCTTCAGTTGCAGGATCATTTGTTGGCCATGGAGTACTTGGATTTAATAGAACTGCTGCTCTACCTAGTACAGGTTCATATGCACTAACACTGTCAATTTGATATCTGTTATCTGCAATATAAAAACTTGTAGGAGTTTGTAATGGTTTCTTTTCTAAGTCTGTACCAACAAGGTTTAAGATTTGAACGCCACTGGATACAGTAAAGCTATCAATAGTAGCTCTCATTCTTCCTGTGAAGCCATCAATTAATTGGCCACCTGCAAATCTTTGACTGTTAAGACTACCACTTACACTTGTACAAGTTTGTGCATAAGGAGATCTACTTAAAATTTGACCTGCTGGATCCAGTACCATCATGAATCCACCATGACCTTGAGATGTAATATTTCTTACGATAGTTGCATCATTACATAAGAAAATATCCATTTCTTTGTTGTTTTTAGGAGGATTCCATGCCGGATCGTATGCAAAAGCAATAGTAGAAATTAAATTGTTTACAACAATCTGTGCTGCTAAAGGTTCTGAAGGAATAACATAGGTGTTAATGTATGTGGCAATATAACTAATACCAGTGATACAGCTGGCAGTTAAAGTTACTCCTTTAAATTTTCCTTGTGTTTCTAAACTAAATTCTTTTCCACCTTGTAGAAGATCTGCTACAAGTGCATCTACAATGTAACCAATGTCTCTTTCACTCTTGGCTATTTCGCTAGCTGTTAGCGAAGGACCTAATCCGGATGTATATATAGTAACTGCATTAGCAATAATTAATTTACTACTTGCAATTTTTTGAGCAGCACTTTCATATCCGCCTACATTACTATAGCTAGGACCGATGTTAATATTATTTCCAGGATTGGTTAGATAATGATAGCCAAACTCAACAGTTGGTCTAATAGCCCAAGAGCCACCAGCAATGCTTCCTCTGATGACCATAGGATCATGTAATTCAACAACAAAGGTAGTTGCTCCTATTGATTTAATAACACCTTCACCACCGTTACCCTGCCAAATTTGTCCTATCCATGAACTTTGAGATGTACCAGATGACAGTGTTACAGAAATTAAACCAGTAAGCGCACTAGGTCTAAATGCTGTACCTGTGCCCGAACCTGCACCAGTAACTGTGAAAGTAGTTCCTGGACCAAAACCTAATGGTGCTCCAATAGCTGTCCAGTTTGTAGTGCCTACAGTTTCGATAGTATATAATTGATTAACAATAAACGATCCAGCTGTTACAGGAGCTTGGCCTGGATATAGTTTTACATTGGGTGCAACACTTGGACCAGTAAAATCGGTTAGTCTCATTCCATCAAACACTGTGTCTCTTCTAAAGAAAGTGTTAGCCCATGGACTTTGACTTAATCTGTCGTTTGGTCTAATTAAAACACGTCTAAATTCATCCCCTTTAACCGATACATTCTGAGACAATCTTATAGGATAATCTTCATAGTAAACGCCACTTTCTACTCTAATAGTGATGTTTAAATCTTTAATAGGCTCACCGTATTCTAATTCTTCGCTTTCTAAGAAGTTAATTGGTCTCAATAGTTGACAACTAATACGGTCAAATCCTGTAACAGCATCTCTTTCGTATCTAAAGATTTTACCTACAGCTCCGCTAGTTTTTCCTCTTACTAGTTTACCTGCAATAATATCTGTGTTACTAGGATTACCTTGATCCACATAGCCTTTACCTCCGTTAGTAAAAGTAAATCTATATACGCCTGGACCAAAACTTGGTGCAACAATACCATCATAGCCATTTTTAATAATATTAATGATTTCGTTATATCTTGTTTGTACAATATCATCTGTTACATTAAACTCAGCAGGAGTAGATGGATAAGGAGTAAAGATAGTAGTAGCATTGTAGTATTGTGCAGGTGCTAGATTATCCAAAGATGATTGAATCAGTTGTATCATCTTATCTAGACCTACTAAGGTATGTCCTAATTGTTTTTGAATAGCAATTAATGCACTGGCACTTTTATAATAAGCTTTAGCTGCGTTTTGAGTTTGATATGTTCCGCCTACTAATAAGTCAATACAAATAGCTTCAATTATTAATCCTACGTCTCTTTTGCAAGTATCTTCGTTGTAGATAAACCCTTCCCAATCAACGTTTCCATACCCTGCTAAATTTACAGTTAATTCGTTGTCGATCAAGTAAGTTTGATAAGCAATTACTTCTTCTTGTATAAAAAACTTATTAGCTAATAGATGTTCTACTGTAGCATTGTATCCTGTGCCTGAAATGATTTCATATGAACCTGGAGTTAGAACTGTATTGTTAATAGTGTTACCAATTGTATATTGGATAGTTTGTACATAATTTCCAAGTTCTTCATTGGCTAGGTTAATAAGTTCTTCCGCTCTTCTACATGCAGCACCAATAGTTGCATATGCATAACTAAAACTTCTTCCTTCCTTACCAGGAGGAGTAGCTCTTTGTTGATCATCACCTACTGTGCTTACAAATAAATTAGTTGGACTTTTATGTGAAGCATTGTCAACATAATATTTTGTTGCAGCTTGAAGGTCGTCTTCTCCATTAGGAGTGCCGAATCCTTCTAAAGGAGAAGGATGATCGTGCAAAGTCAATGCACCAGTCATCGTATCGCCCTGACGTCTTACAACAGATTTTCTTGGAAGAATTTCGTCATCTAACCATGTGCCTTCTAACAGTTCATCGTAAGATGCGTCAATAAGTTTTTGAACACCTGTTCCTGATCCATCGGGAACAATAACTTTAGTAGTTCCTAATTTTCCAAAGTTCAAAGCACTATTTTGATCTGTATGTAAACTAAAATGATCACCGTCTACATATCTAATAAAATAGAAACCTCCGTTGGTTAAGCCTGTAGCAGGAGTGCCTGTGGTTGTATACTTAAATCTTTGTCCATCTATACTGGCTGTAGCACCATGTCCTACAACTTTGGCAAGACCTGGACCTAATGCACTAACTGTTTCCCAACCTACAATGGTAAATGTTCCTGTACCAATAGGAGGTTCATTTCTCGCTCTTAATGGTTGTCCAGATCCATTCAATGCTTTAGGATTATATCTATGGTCGTTATAACGTCTATCAGTGACAAGATCGTCTGCGGTAATAGCAGCACTACCAACAAGATTGTGTACAGCATTAAATTGTTCAATAGGGCCAGGATCTGGATCTGCAATATTTCCAAAAGCTAGTCCGCTTCCATTTAAAGCACCGCCTAATGATGGACTAATATCCGAAGCTAGTTCTGAGGATACTGAGGCTATTTCTACTTCACCTGTGCCGTCACCGTTGTCGGTTACAGTGACACCAATACCTACGCCTCCCACTAGGTCATATGCGTTAACAATGTCTCCGGTATTCGCTACAACAAAAATCTGTTGTGCAGAGTATTCTTTAGGAAAATCATCTAAGTCTTTACTGGTGATTCTATCGCCATTATTAAAAATAGCATATAAATCTCTAAAGTTTTCATTAACTTTTCTAAAAGATTCTCTGATACTGTCGCCGGTGCCATCATTTCCTACAACACCTATATCAATAACTCTTCTTGCCATAATAAATTAAACCTTTTAAATTAATAACCTACAGGAGAAAAACTAGATCCGCAGCCGCAAGTAGTTTGAGCGTTGGGATTTTTAATTGTAAATTGACTGCCTGTTATGTCTTCGACATAATCTACTTCGGCTCCCTGTATATACTGAGCACTCATAGCATCAACAACTACACTTACGCCATGTGCTTCAATATTAAAATCGTCTTCGTTTTGTATTTCATCAAGAGTAAATCCGTATGTGAATCCTGAACAGCCGCCGCCTTGTACGAACATACGTAGTTTTAAATCTGTATTTCCTTCTTCTTCAACTACTTCTCGTATCTTTTTTGCTGCCGATTCTGATATTGTGAGCATAATTACTCCTATTTTGAATATTTATCATTAAATTTTATAATCCGAATGTAAATATTTTAATGTATGTTAAAGAAGAAAAAGTCATTCAATCTTATACAAGAACTAGTAAATTAGGTGTTACTCACCATTATCAGCGTGTACAAACATTGATACACTTTAGATGTGATAACTGTTCTGAGTCGTTCGTTAGACCAAAAGGGGAAGTAAGTCCTAAAAGGTTAAGCAACAATTATTTCCATTGTTGTTCAAAATGTGACAGTAAAAGATTTGCTCAAAAAAAGGGTGTAGAGCAGAAAAAGATATGGGATTTGCCAGCCAGTAGTACTTTGCCCATAAATCGCTTTTAATAAATATTCCACAAGGAGATCTCTATGGAAATCATTATCGCTATCGTAGCTTTAGCTGTTATAGTCTATGTTGGGTATCGTTTACTTAACCAAGAAAAATCAGATGGAAGTCATCCATTAGATGCTGCTACTCAGGCTCCTTACAAGATTGAAACTACTACCAAGCCAGATGGTATTGGACATGAAAGCATTCCAGTTATGCCAACTTTAACTAATGCTTTAGATGTTAATGGTGATGGTAAAGTGAACTTGGAAGATGCCAAAGAAGCAGTTAAAAAGACCAAGAAAAAGGTCAAAGAAGTAACAGATGAAGTAGTAGAAAAAGTTAAAAAGCCTAGAGGGCGTAAACCCAAGGCAGAATAAAAAAGGGCTCTTCGGAGCCCTTTTTAGTTAGTGTTACCTTTAAGTGTTTCCATTAACCATTCATCTCTAGTAATCCAGTGTATTTCTTCGGATCTAGTATCACCCGAGCCATTAAATGCTATTCCTTCATAGGCAAAAGTCATCCAAATCCATTTGCCACTTAGATAGCTACGCTTAGGCAACCAAGCAAAGTTTTCATGCCAAAATGCTCGGCTTAGGAATGGTATCGGTGAGTATGATTGATCTCCCATTTTCTAAACTCCTTTCGTATAATTTAAAGCTGGCAAGATTTTTAGCCTTGCTTTCGCACATAATGTCGAAGTATTCGTTAAATTCTAATGCCCAATCGTTAACAGCCGTATTCCAATAAAAGTTACTGTGTGCTCTTAGTTTTTGTTTTTTGTATCCAGCTTCTAGCAATAACTTATGATCGGGTAATGTGTTTACACAATGCTCAACAAGTACATCCTCACGGCTAACACTATAGTGACAGACAGGACGCAGCCCACGCCAGCTATCAATAACACGTTGAACCCTATGGTCATCAGGTCGGATATACTCTCCTTCACGGACCCAGTGGTGATGTATGTCCATAACAATAGGCACAAGGTCGCTAATAAGTAAGCAGTCGTCAAGTCCATAACTTATTTCTTCATTCTCAATCGTTAATGTGTTACGTGCTTCAGGGCTAAGACGTTTGTAGGCAGCACGAACGCCGTCTGGTCCTTGTCTACCTGCTATGTGTACGTTAATTTTAAAATCTTGAAAGGTACGGCCATAGCCCATCCAACGAGCCATATCTACATGGTATTCGAACTCGTCAATGCTGCGGGTGACAATATCTGGATCATCGCTTGCCAATACGCAAAATTGGCCTGGATGAAAAGATAAACGCACGTCACGACTACGAGCCAGCTCACCCACTTTCCTAAATTGTTGTTCACAGTAAGTCCTAACGTCAGACTTACGCCAAAAATAACTCCAAGTCCGCTCAGTGTATACTGGTAAAATGTCAGAACTGATACGAACCATTCTAAGTCGTTCATTTAAATCCCCCACTCGTTCAACGAGTACTCTAGTTGCTTCAATATTCTGGACCATTAGGTCCCATAATTTTTGTTCTGCCACTTCTTGAGTTTGACGATTAAGCCAAGCTACAGTGGTTGCACCCGTATTATATTTTTTACAATCATCTTTTGGCTTAATACCATCTACTTGATGAGGATGGTCGATCCATTTGCAGGCAAAACCTATACGTTTATTCATGATGACAGTATACACTGTTTATTGCCAGTTGTCAACAACTATTGGATCTTTTACGTCACTGGGTTTTGGATCACCATGAAAGACTAACATTTTAGTATCTGGACGAATTATAGGATTGGTTATATTTTTGAAAACTCTTTTATTATCGATTCTAACAACATCTTGACGATTTCGTACTTCCCATTTATAACTTTGCATCCAAGCATCGGGCCAAAAACAAAAGTTCTTTTTTACTTGGCTGTAGATCCAATCTTGATCTCCATGCATACGTTTCATAATTGATGTATCTTTAATGAAATTATTCCAAACATAATTATGAGAACCTTTTTCAAATTTAAAAACACTGCTATTAAATTTGTTCCAATCTTTAACGGTGCTTCTATTAAAATCTCTTATAATACAGAAACTTTCGGGTCTATAAGACCATAGCTCGTCAAAATTGTTTATGATAACAATGTCTAAATCTAAAAACATTATGGTACCAGATAATGGTAGTTCGTCACTAAACACCCAAGGTTTATACCACCAACCTTGTAAACTTAAATATTTGGGAATAGCAATGTGTTTAATTTCTGGATTTAGACCTACTGGATCTTCTGTTATACATGCAAAGTTAAAAGACAATTTACTATGTCTTTTTGACATGTTGTAAAGTTTGTTAACATAGTCTACACTATACTTTGTGCCGTGTTTTAAACAAACTATCCATCTATTCATTTACTGCCTCATAGACTTTTTTAATGCTTGTAAGCAAGTTAGTTAATTCGTTAAGTGGGACCATATTAGGACCGTCACTAGGCGCACTATCAGGATCTTCATGTGTTTCTATAAACACAGCATTAACACAGCCAGTGGCTACTGCCGCCCTCGCAAGGTAGGGGACCATTGATCTATCTCCACCAGAACTTGTTCCCATTCCTCCAGGCTGTTGGACACTGTGAGTACAATCAAAGACCACGGGATAACCAGAACGTTGCATAATAGGTAAACTACGCATGTCAACCACAAGATTATTGTATCCATGTGTTACTCCTCTTTCACATAACATAATACGATTATTACCTGTACTAGCTATTTTTTCTGCCGCTTTATTAATATCATTAGGAGCCATAAATTGTCCTTTCTTGATATTAATAGCTAACCCTGTCTCACCGGCTGCTAATAATAAGTCTGTCTGTCTGGATAAAAAAGCTGGAATTTGTATAACATCTATTCCAGCATATTCACATTCTTGTGCTTGTTCGTAATGATGTATATCTGTAAGTACAGGAACTTGTAGATTATTCTTTACAGTTCGAAGTATATTTAATCCTTTATCTATACCTACACCGCGTTTTGTTGTAATACTAGTTCTATTAGCCTTGTCAAAACTACTTTTATAGATAAAGTTCATACCTAGATCTTTGGTAATTTTTTGAACAGTAGTGGCTATCATTAAGGCATGATCTAGACTTTCTATCTGACAAGGACCTGCTATAACAGTTAATGGATTTCCAGCACCTATTGTAAAGTTTTGTATTTGTATCATACAAATAAGTCCTCGTCCCACTCTCTGTGACCTTCTCTGAAAGCCATATTACTTTGTGTTTCGCGTACTTCTACACGATAACACCATAAACGTTCAGCTTCGCCTGGTCCCCACATATCCGGAATATATACACCATTTACATATTTGTATAGCATATCGGCTAATCCTTCACATCCTAGTCGAGGCAGAATAGTTAACTTAGCCATTTTCTTTTCTTGTAACAGTTTAAAAGTTTCAAGTTCGGGGTCATCCATTGCTACTAACAATGTGTGATCAAATTGATCTTCTAGTACCTTTTTAAGTTCTTTGAGTCCACCATAGTCAGCTGCCCAGTTACGAACATCCAATAGATCTGTGCCAAAGTAAAACTTCATACTAAAACTATAACCGTGTATTAGATTACAATGACTGTCGGCACGCCATTGACGATATGCACAAGGAAAAGCATCGTGGTACTCTTTAGTGCTCACATACTTGTAAGTTCTTGAAGGTTGTGTTTCATTTAGATAAAGCATTTAATTCTCCTATAAGTTAATATAGGCCTGCAGAATTTGTAAAGCGGGATGAAGAGCCAGGAAGGCCGCTAGTTGATATTATTATACTTATAATTTTTTAATTGTCAAGTTTTTTATTCCTTTCCATTGGTCCGGAATTCTCCAACCTTCAGGTTGAATCTGTATAAATTGAATATTAGAAAAATATTCGAAAAGTTTTCTAAGTTGATAAATCCAAAAGTCTGGAGTTACACGTCTGTCATGTGCTCCAGCATAATTCGGTGTACCTTTGTAGATATTATTAACGAAACTGGTTTTGCTCCAAAGATCAAAACCTAATAAATTAATTTGATCAGGATTTTTTAATGCAGCAACTAGTACGGCATACGGTCCACTGTTCCAATGAAATGCTTGATCGGACTTGTTCACACCAGTAAAAGGTAAGACAGGCAATGATTTTATTTGTCGATTACCGGAGTATTTTTCAATCCAATCTTCTCTTGTATAGATTATTTTACCTTTGTTGGCTTCATTCCGTAGAATTTCGTCAACCATACGACGATCAACCGCGACGTATTCGTCACAGGTATGATCCCTGTGTACAGCATTACAACCTATAGTATGATCTTTAATTTGATTAAGGGCAAATACTTCTCTACTTTGCCCATTACCTATAACCCAAATTTTCAATTTATCTTGCTGCGATAGCCCCAAAGGGTAACCATGCTCCTGGATTGCCAGTGGTTATGCATACCCATCCAATATAGTCTGTGCTTTTTGGATCTTCATTCCAAACTATATCACCTTTAGCATAACTACCTGATGTAGGAATACCTTTCCCTACAGTGAATTTTTTATTGTCGAAACTAACAGCACCGTTAACAGTTAACGATACTGTTGGATCAGGATTAATACTTCCAATGGCAACTTTACCATGTAGACTTATTGTACGTTCTCTATTACCACTGTTACCTAATTCTATGTTTTGACCTATGGTTAAGTCGTTTACATAATTTCTTGTGATGCTAAATGTGTCTACTATGTTTAAGTTATTTTCATTTATAGTAAATTTACCAATCTCAATCTGACTAGTTAACAGTCTTCTAGAAATAGCTGCATCACCTGCTACCTGTAAATCGTTTAGTACACCTACTTGTTTTAAATTACTGTGTACAACAGTAGGTCCTAGTGTGTCTTTACTTAGAACTAAACTTTTTTCGATGGAAAAGAATCTATCTGTATCTAAATCTATATGTTCTGTTGACCAAAATCTATCAGGATTGGCCTGCAATACGAACTGCTTGTTTGCAGTTTTTAATTGAGCATACAATAATCCTCTGCCATAATTAGTAGCACTAGGTGTTTCCTTAAAAATCATTAAAGGATGCGCATCGGTTACTAATTTATCTACAATTAATGTACCATTAATCTTAATTTCGCCGTTGGTAGTTAAAACAATTCTGGCGACATTGTCTGAAATAATTTCAAAAGGAGTTTTTGTAAATGTTCCAATTACTGCTGATCTGTTAGCGTTGGTGCCTATGCCTAATTCTACACCATTTTCATGCAAGCTAACAGCCATTCTTGGAGAGTCGGTATTAATACCGATTCTATTAATATCGCTGTTTACATAAAAAAATTCACCTACGCTAGTGTTGCCTGCAACTTTTAAGGCTTTTAAAGTGCCTACTTGTCTAAGATTACTTGTTACAACTGTTCTTCCTAGTTCGGAAAAACTTAAAACACTAGTATTATTAATTTGATAGTCTTTTTCTTCGACTAAGTTTATTGAAAAATCACTTTGTAAGTTGGAATTTTTTAGAATAAACGATTTAGATTTTCTACCGTCACTCCATTTCAAACCTTTGCCTTCTGCTTCAGCTAGACTGTTTGCAGAAAAGACAATTTCTTTTTTGGGTTCTACAACGTCAACGGTTATTTTGCCGTTAGTAACGGTTACACTGGTCTGAGTAGCCAAGTCATCAATACCTTGACTACTGAATCGCATTGGTTCGTAAATGTTTAGGGCCATAGAAATACTCTCTTTTGAGTATTTATCTACGGCCCTTTTTGAATTACTGTACTTTCAACAGTATAGTTTCTTCGTTAAGCCGTCCATTCATTTTTGTATCTGTGGCTTTGATTTCTTCTAGAAACTTACGCAGAACTACTTTGCCAGCTGACTTGAACTCTTTAAGCTGATCAACGGGTTTTCTAAGTGTTTTTTGAACACTAGTAGTTTCATTAAACCCAGTAATTGTAGTGCCTTTTACACCTAGTTCACTAAAATCAGCAGCAACATACTTGCCCAACTTTCTAGTTTTAGTATTATAAACCCACAATTCTTTGGAACCAATAATGTCTGTAGGATTAATGGAAACTAATTTTAAAGGTTCGTCAGTTTTTTTGTACTTGAGTTTGGCTACAATTTTGTCAGCAGGTACCACTTTTTTAGCACGTGGTTTACGATTAACCTTGCTTTCCTGCATGAGCATGGTACATGCACTGTTAACTTCGGCGTAGAAGTCAATTAGTTTTCGAATATGCTTCTTGCTACGATGACTATACGCTTCACGCAATTGCTCATCAGCGGACCCACTAGCCAGTTCCTCTAGTTCAGCTAGATTACCAGCATATTGTTCTCTAATTACACGAGCATGAGCAGCCTTAGCATCTTTGCCTTTAAGCAAGTTCAGTACCTTAAATGCTTTTGGATCAAAATTTTCAGCGTCAGTTTGCCAGCTTTCAATAGCTGCTTCAATATCTTCTGTCATTGTAAGTGCAACTTCGCGTAGTCTTTCTTGAATACTAGGCTGAACAGTTGTAGTTTTAGCAACATCTTCTGTTACTTCTTCAACATTATAGTCACCGGAGGCAATAACCTTTTGCACTTCTGCTAACAACCATTCTGCTGTATTCTTACCATTGTTAAAGTCAGCTCGCTGCTCGGGCATACCCCTTAGCAAACACGATGCAACAGTGCCCATGGTAAGATGGCTACGCCAGTCTTTAGTACGCTTAAATGACGTTATAACGCTTTTATCCACGCCTTTAGTCGTTAACCATTTAATAACTTGTGGCTTCAGTTCCTTACCGCCGTATTCTGAACGATAGTATAAAGAACTGTTATGAAAATGTGCATAAAATTTATCAATCGGCCAATCCGCACTGCCCTCCCAATTAGGACTAGTGTCACGTTTGGTCTTAGGACTTGCAGATTTTACAACAACCTTTTTAGTTTTTGCTTTAGCCATAACTGACTCCTGTGCGTTAATTATGATTAATTATAACTTCAAATGGAAAATTTGTCAACAGTTAAAGTATATTCTTAACAGCCCCAAATTTATATCTGCCCCAAAAATCGAAAAAAGTTACATCGGTTTCAGGGTCTGTGACATATATGCTACCTAAGCATTTATATTGAGCAGACATACATTCAGCATGTCCGAAAATCAATTGGGATGCATCTGTTGAAAAGATGTTAGTCAGATTGATCCATTTTTTGCCTTTTTTAGTAAGATGTTTACTTAATGCGTTAGGATTTTTAAAAAGATCAATTTCATAAAATTTTACTTGAGTATTTTTAAACATTCTCCAATATTCTTGAAAACGATCATGCCCACCGAAAAAATTATAGTTGTCTTCTAGTAATTTATTAAATGCAACATTCTCAGTGAATTCTGCATTTGTTTGTCCAATCCAAGTAAAGTTATTTTTAAATGGAAATGCACGTATACATTCTAATAAATTTTCGTTAGGATAAGTGTAGAGGAACTTATACCACATTATACTTTTAGGATTGAAATCGTATACTATTATTTGTGCATCTTGATTTAATCTTGGAGTTCTAAAAAAGTCAAAAAGTTTAAATCCACTTGCAGTATTAATAACAAGATCATATGGACCAGCATTATCTATGTTTAAGTTTTCACTATTAAACAGCCAAATTTGATCTTTTACTAGTAAACTATCTCCGATCCATTTGTTTTGATTCCAATTTTTAGTGTCATCAACTTCTAATTTTTCTATCCTTTGATAAAAGTTGTCTGTATCAGCTTCGGGATAAGTGTAAAATTTACTTAATCTAATCTTTTCAGTCAATGTTATTACTTCGTAACCACCTAAAAACATAGCTGATGTTAGTTTCCAACCTTGCCCTGGATCTAATTGTAGTGCAGAACTGCCAGTAGATTTTACCCATAATGGTGTATAATGGTCATGAAAGTTTTCTTCACTACGTGTTAACACAGGTAATAGTCTTTCGCCGAACTCCCAATTACCAAATTCTGGTCTTCCTACATTATTCCACGCATTTAAATTTACAATAAAAAATTGATGATGTAATTCTAGCCATTTATTATCTGAATGCCATAGAGGATGTCCTGCAACTCCAAAATCGTTAGAACTTATAAACTCTAATATATCTTTATCGAAATTATAATTTCTTATTTGACATCCGGCTGCTTGTACAACACAATAGTTATAATTTTCGTTATATGCTGTTTCTAATATATTTTTAATATCGTCTTCACAGATGATTTTTAGTGGTTGTTTTCCGTGAGAGATTAATTTTTTGCTCAGTCTTTCTAGATAAAATAAAGTCGACCCTTTTACTTTTAAGTATAGATCAAAGTTCTTTATTCTATCTAATTGATTGTAAACACCGTAAGCTATTTTAATTTCTGACATAATTTTTCAATTGGCTGTGTGCTAGATTCAAAACATAATCTGTTATGTGTCCATGTACAATAAAATGATATCTGTCTTCTGTAGATCTATTCCATACTATATGTTCGTTACCTATATCTAAGAAGTTACCTTGTCCTTGACTAAAAGGAACGATACCGTAATCTCTAAAATAAAAATTACATGATTCGGGGTTATTAATAGCAATATTAAGTGGGCCAAACACTCTGCCAGGGCCATCGACATGAGGCATTATATATCCTCCAGCTGCTAGTTTCATTATTCTGACTCGATCGTATTTGCTATATTTTAAAGTTTTGATAAACTCTACACATGTAGGAAATAAATCACAAACTTCTGTCCAATGATAGTTTGCTTCCTCCGCAGATTTAAATCCATATTGTTCGTAGTTTTCTGTTGCAGTAGGACTTATACCGTGTAAAGTAATAGCAGACCAACCTTCATGATTATAACTTAGATGCTTGTCTTGTTGTCGATGACCTACAAACAAGTGATCATTACGCTTACATTCGTCATACATTGCTACGAAATCAGCATCAAATTTTACAGGAAAATAAGGCCAATCGCTTTGGAATATGTTTGTGGGTGCTGGCCAAGATGGGTACCATTGTTGTTTAGTAGACTCTTGTATGTATTTAGATAAGGATTCTATCATATTATTTCAATGTCTGTAATTTCAGAAATTTTTGAAAACACATCTATATTCCATCTATGTCGTATATTAAATGTATTTCGATCCCAGTCAACATGATTACTATGATATTTTAGAAAAGTTTCGTCAAACTTTACTCGACCTAAATAGTATTTTCCTAAACATAACTTGTTAAGATTATCTACAGGAACTAGATCTTGAACCTCTTTTGGTTGACTGATAAACCATTCATAAAATTTTACTTCGTTACCTTTCTTTTCTGCATGAAATGCTCTATCGGAATTAAACTCTAAGTATACTTCAGTACCGAAGTATTCTTGAACTTTTACCTGGTTGTTTATAACTACTCTAGTATCGTTGTGTTCTGCTGTGTGTATATAATCTTTACCTAATGTATTGTATCCTAGATACATATGACCCCATTCGAATTCGTTAGTAAGAAAAATCTTATCTATCTCTTGTAATTTTTCTCCCTTTTCAAAAGGATAATGATTTACCAAACAATTAAATCTAGAACTATTTTCTGGACTTTCCATAGCGTTTTCAGCAAAGTGAATCCATGAATTTAAAGATAGCCAAGTTTCGTGAAAGTCTTTGTCGAATCTTCTTTCATACCATGCATAGTTTTCTATATCATCAATGTTAGGATTATAAGTGGCATCCTGTTCATATTGATTATGTCTTGCTCCGTATTCTTCAAACTCTTCGTGTAGTTGATTTAATATATCGTGATCTATTGTTTCTATACTAGTTAGTTTAGGAAGATTTTTATCGTATAGAGAATTTAAGTAATCTATAATCTCGTTGAGCTTTTGTATTATTTCCGGAAGATGGCTTATATTTTTATTAAAAATATTTAAGGTAAATTTTGTTCCTTTTTCAGATCTTCTTTGATTTACATATTCGATCCATCGATGACTAAAGCTATTATTCTGAATACGGTATGTTAATGGTAAATGAGTGCCGTCATTTAATTTAAAATGAAAAATTGCTAAGTATCTTTTCATAACATTCTCTTGTTTACGTTAGCATCTGTAGCACAATGACAAAGTGTTTTGTTACATATAACAGCTTTTGTAGGCCACTGAATACTTGTAGGTTGATTTATATTTCCTATGATTCCGTTTATTTCACAGTTAGCCAAGTATATATCTCCTGAAAAATTAACATATAGTAATTTTAAACCAGCTTGACATTCAAACCCATAAAAGTTAGTTTGATTAGAATTAATATAATCTATAATATTAGGATTTATATCTACAGAGCCGTCCTCTAAAATAATATCGGAATTAATTTTAGGATGATAATGATCGACAAGATGAGTTAAATCTTTTTCTACAGTTTTAAAATTATTAAAAAAAGATAGCTTATCATCGTCGTATATATGATGTTGTTGCCTCCCCCAGTCCATGATCTTTACAGGTTCTGTGAAAAAGTAATTGTATGAATTTAATGTTTCATATACTTCTATGCATTTATTCCAATGCAGAGGGTGCATTAGTACTCTAACAGTAACAGCAGTATTTTTTGCAGCTTCGGAGACTTTGTTTATAAAATCATGATCTGGAAATTCTGCATGATATGAGAAACATATGTAATTTAATTTTTTAGATATGTTCTTCCAAAAAGACATAGATTTAGCAGCATTGGAAGTAATGCCAATACTATGTCCTGCATTTTTAAATGTGTCTACAAGTTCTTCTAAAAAAGGACTTACACTAGGTTCGCCACCTGTGATCGAGCAGTGTAATTTTGGATATCTTTGAAATAGTTCCTCAAAGAATTTTTTAGCATTGCTCCACTCATAATTATGGTTGACACCATTATGTAAGTTTTCGGGACAGTAACTACATTTATTAGTACAAATGTTATTAATTACCCATGTTAGATGCAATAGTTTATTATCGTGTTGTCGTATTTCGATAATTTTTTTCATCTAACATGGTTCAATTTGTTTTTGTGGTATCATTAATTTGTGTGCTATTATTCTCTATCGAGGGTTTAATTTCTTTTTGCACACCTGTATCTAATACTGTACTTTTTATGAATTTAATAACACCCATAGGAATATAAAATCTCATTACAAGATTATTGATAATAAGTAAACCAGCAATGATAATTATTAATCCAACAGTCAACAAGAATGCACTGTTGACAAAATTTATAGCGGAAATTACAGCAGCGTAGTCGTTCATTTTAAGTCTTATAGAAGACCCGAACTTGTGCTATGCATCAGGGGTTCGGGCCATGTTAATTAAATTACTTCTTCTTTGGTTCGTCTTTTGGAGGCTTAACTACAGGCTTCTCAATTTTAGGCATTTCTTTAGGTTGCTTTTTGCATTCGGTTTTGTCTGCATTTTTAGCATCCTTACAGTCAATTTTGGCTGACTTCGGCACACGAACTTCATAGGTCTTACCGTCAACTTTTACATTCTTATCTTCGGCTACTGCCCAAGTAGAAGTAACAGCTAACATTAATGCTAGTACTAGTTTCATAGCTATCTCCTTTGTTTGTTATTTATTAGGTCCAAAGACTACGACGAATCTTAATTAAACGGATCATCATATCTTCTTCTTCCTGCTCATACTCTGCTTCTATTTCATGTAGTCGTTTACTGGCAGCATCTCCGCGAGCCTTAAGTTCTGGACTGTTAGTTTCACGAAGACTGCCCCATAGACTGCCTCCATGTTCTTGACGACAATCCTCACAGTATTGACTCCACCCACTAATATCATACGGATCTGGACGATTACGATAAGTTTCAGTCCACCACTTATACAGCTCAAGAATCTCTTTGGCATTATGTGCCTGCGGTGTTAACTCACCATATGTTGGATCGTTTTCGTCTGTGTAATCTTTATTATTACAGGTCATTTGCCAAGCAAGATTGTCCAGTCCTGCTTGAGGACAGCGCCAAGTACGAATACGGAACCAACCATATGCCCACCACGGCATATTATATTTGGCACGTTCTTCTTTATTGGCCCAAGCAAGATGCCACCAGGCCAGTTCAACTTCTACATAATCTTGCAGTTCGTTGAACAGACAAGGAAGAAAACGATAACCAACATCCTGCCATTGTCCGGGTTTGATATCGCGTGGGTGTGCAGTTAGAGCATGAGTGCGAGTGACGAATCGATTATTGATATAGTATTTGATATTATACAGTTGATCAATTGGCCACATCACAAAATTTTGAACATATCTTATGCCTTCTTCGGCTATCCAAAAACGGATAGGATGTTTGCTCTTAGCCAATTTATTCCAGTCGTCCCATCCTTCTGCGGTTTGTGCGCCAGGACTGGGAGTTCCTCGAACCCAATCTGCGAATGGACCAATGGTCCAATATCTATTTCTCATTCGTTTCTATTTCCAAAAAGTTGTAATAAGTTTAGGAATATATTAATGAAATTTAAGTATAATGTCAATGCACCGGCTACTTCAGCATTACCATTATTATCGTAACTTACCATTTCTCTAATACGTTGTGTATCATATGCTGTAAGTCCTAAAAAGATTATAATAGCCAACGCACTGATCACTGTGGTCATCACACTACTACCTACAAAGATGTTAACAATGCTGGCGATACAGATAGCAATTAAACCAATAATCAAAAATTGTCCAAAACTTTCTAAACTACGTTTAGTAAAATAACCATAAAAGGTCATACAGGCAAATAGTATAGCAGCACTCATAAATGCCATAATAATACTAGCACCTGTGTACACGACAAAAATAGCACTAAAACTTAGTCCCATTAATGTAGAAAATACCCACAGTAGCATAGTGGCTGTGTCCTTGCTAAGGTCTTCTATTTTAAAACTAAAAAATAAAATAAATCCAATAGGTGCTAACATAATTAACCATTTTAATGGTGTTCCAAAAAACAATGCCATTAGCATAGGTGTATTGCCTACTACAAAACTAGTAGCCATACTGATTAAAACGGCTATCATCATGTTTTGATAAACACGAATCATAGCTGAATTTATTTCTGTAGCAGTTTTATAACTTGTAACAAACATAATGTGTCTCCTTTATTTCTCTGGTAATTTATGAAATCTTTCTAAAAAACTTTCTTTATAACAACTAAACTCTTTTGGTTCTTCATATTCACTGTCTATTCTTCTATAATGAATCCAAGAGTTTCCTTCTAATAGTATTTCAGTTATAACTTGAAATTTACGTCCGTCGCCGCTTTGCCATACAGAACCTTTTTCAATCATATTTTATTCCTTTTTTGTATTATATCTTCTCTCCTACTTCGAAACCTCGAAATTGGAGGAATCGAGGAAAACGTAGACTATAACTGCCGTCTTGATTTTGTGTAATAGCATCTGCTCTTACTTCAACAATTTTCCCAAAAAGATCATTCCGTGAATTCCAAAAAGTATCGCGATCAGAGTCGCTAAAACCGGAACCAACATTAACCCTGATGTGCCTATTGTCGTCATTACCTTCACAGACAAGAGCACCAAGCCTTCCCACATTTCTTCCAGTACCTTCTTCAACATCTACAATCTCCAATGAAACTTCAATAAATGGTTTAAGTTTTAACCAACTAGTAGTACGCTTGCATTCATAAGGTGCATCGGGATCCTTAATCATAATACCTTCGTAACCACCTGCTACAGCTTGTTCGTTAATTTTTTTAAATTCGGCCTGTCCTTCTTCGCTGTCTAAATCTACTTCACGCTGATGTAATACAGTAACATTAGGTAAATTACCTATGTTATGATTATACCAACCCATAAGAGTCTGACTGCGTAAATGCTGTGGAGTATTACATATACCTTCCTCGAAATCTTCTAAAGGTAAGATATCAAACAGATTTAGTATAGCGTCGCCACTCTGTACATCACTCTTACGATGTACCTGTTTCATTAAGTCTTGAAAACTACTACTCATTACTTCACCGTCGAATACCATAGGCACATCATAGTGTCCAGCAGTTAGTGCCATTTGATTTTTAATATGTTCAAAGTTTACAAGTTCTTTACCATTCCGGCTAAATTGAAGAACACGACCATCTGGCCAAACAATAGTAATAACACGCACACCATCCAACTTGACTTCAACGAGTTTTTCTCCTGATAGCTTTCCTTCATGATTAGCACTATCGTGAGCAAGCTGGCAAGCGAAAGTAGGTACAATGTAATTTGCATATTTTTTCTCCACTACTTTATTAACAGTTTTATCACTTACACCGCAACGTAAATCCTTAATAAGGATACGACGATACCAATCATTCCATTCATTTTGTTTTGCAACAGTTAGGCATAATTCTATAGCATCTCTAGCACTATGACCAGTTAGTTCACGTTTGGCTAACTTGTTGGCAAGGTCTTCAAATACAGCCCAAGGTAGTCCTTGCCCATCCGGACCACTATGTGAAGGTACCTTTTTTACACCAAATGTAATCATAGGATCTAAGGCCAATTTTATACCTTTGAAGAAAGTATCATTTTTGGCTTCAGCTTGAGCTTGAATAATATCTTCTTTATTCAAACGACTGTTATGTATTTCTAAACTGCGAATAATTGCATCACAAGGATCAGACATGATATTTCGAAATTAGTTGATAATAGCTGGATTATACTAGGTATCAGTCAATATGTCAAGTAATCTGAAGTTTTAAATGGTTTACCAATTTTGGCATATGGAAGATAATATATTACTTTCTTTTTAAGTTTTTTGATTACAGGATGATCGTGATCACAATCGAATGTTTTTAAATATCTAAGATAACTGCTTCTTTTATGTCTATTAGCTTGATTGCTGTCTAAATATCTTTTAGCCTGTTGCCAATTAGTACCAAATTTATCGTATAGTTCACAGGCTATGTTGAAAGCATATGCACCAATTTCGTCTGGGTGTCCATAATAGTTCTGACTACGTCGTTGTTTTATTAAGTGAGCTGTACTTTGATATCCAGGTATAGATTTCCAATTTCTAGTTCTATACTGTCTCATGTGTATGATTTCATGAAGCACTGTATCAGCAAATACTTCACACAATCTTTGCCATCGATATTTGGTTATCTTTAAGTATTCGTCCCAAATAAAATAGCTGAATACTATTTCGATAAATCTTTTTTCATTTTCTTCATCTTCGTCGCCATAATAACAACCGCCAATATAAATGATACCGTGCTCCTGCTCAGCACTACGTAGCATTTTGGTTTTTACTGGAAGATGTTTTTTGACTTGATTTGCTAGGATGCTATGTATTTCTTCAATAGTGAGTACATGCCCTATTATGCGTTTTCGGGCACCATTGAGGAAACCATAAAGTGTAGATCGATCCAAGGTGGACCAATCAAAAACTGCTTGGGCCATAGTCTGCTCCTACACATATTTATAGTCGATAAAAAGAGTAGATTATACACATACTTTATAATTTACACTGTTTACAACTAAATACTACTTTAGAGAACAGGTATGAAAAAACTGACTGAAAAATTTGATAGACAGCCCCAGCAAATAGAACTCGATCCAGATGGCACTATTGGAGGAAGTCAACCAATAAGTTTAGCAGCCTTCACAGATGCAGACGGTGGTCTAGGTAACAAATATCATGGATGGGGTTACTGTCCAGCGGATCAAGATTTCCGAGCTAAAGAACTGTGTCAAAAAATGGGTTTAAACTGGGACGATTTAGGATTCGAGTTTGGTGGCGATATGGCCAAATATGGAACCACTAACACAGTGCCAACTAGATTATGGGCAACACATCCTACCCAGAGATATCTTAGTGGGACCCGTGTGCAAGTTGAAATTCCTGTTCCTCAAAATTTATTCTTTGGTGCAGAGCTAGAACTTATTTCAAAGCCTCCTCCAGACGGAATGATGGGAGGTATTGGAACACTAAACAGTGCGCAGAAAGGACCAGATGATGATCCAGGTATAGGTTGCGAAGATGATCAACCTTTAGGATTAAAACATTATTTACGCGGCGCATCTTTGAAACAAGGCAATAAAGCTGATCCGAATAAAAAGGCCCAACCTAGAAAATCTGCAAAATTTGATCCAAAAGTAAAGGCTCTACAGGATCGAATATTAGCCAAGGATCCTAAAGCATTACCAAGATATGGTGCCGATGGTATCATGGGACCAGAAACACGCGGCGCGATGCAAAGATTAGGTATAAAAGAATCTAATGACTTACAGCGTATAATAGACTTAATTAAGTACTAATCAACGTTTAGTAACAATCTCGTCGATTAGCCCATATTCTAGTGCTTCTTGGGCACTCATAAACTTATCACGTTCCATGTCAGCCAACAACTGTTCATAAGTCTTGCCTTTACTATTGTGTTTGACATATATTTCAGTCAAGCTCTTTTTCATTTTTAGAATTTCTTCAACTTGAATCTGCATGTCTGTAGCCTGTCCACGTGCGCCGCCGCTGGGCTGATGAATCATGTGTCTTGCATTCGGCAGCATTTTACGTTTACCAGCAGTACCAGCACAAGCAAGGAGACTGCCCATACTACAAGCTTGGCCCATAACGATTGTGGAAATGTCAGGCCGAATGAACTGCATTGTATCGTAAATAGCCATGCCAGCAGTAACCACTCCGCCGGGACTGTTGATAAAAAATGAAATATCCTCATTGCCTTGACTTTCTAAAAATAATAGCTGTGCTACAATTATACTAGAACTATGTTCATTTACATCAGTGTCCAATATAATAATTCGATCTTTAAGAAGACGACTGTAAATGTCATAGGCACGTTCACCACGTGCTTCTTGTTCAACAACCATTGGTACTAAGTGCGGCATATATTTCCTTTATCTAATAATAGGTTCTGCTCTAGTGCCGGTCTTATAAAGTTCCCGGCCTTTTTCTCTAATTTGATCAACAGCTTCTTGAGGATTAGCATTAAACCAGGCAACAACATCTGGCTCGCTTATACCTTGTTCTACTGTCATTGTATAAATTTCGTAGTTGCGTTGACTATTGATCCTAGCTCTTAGTAGCATGGTATTAAGATTGAATGGTCGTTCTAGACGTTCACCTTTAAGAGCAGCCATCATATTACGCTTTTCTACAGCAGTTATATCTTGACAGAATTCAAGACCGTACATATCCCACATGAATAAAAATACATGTGGCAATTTTTGATTATTGTCCGAGTCGTTGTCTAAGGTCTTCATTTTCTGTTTCCAATCTTTTAATTTCATTTACTAAATGTAATAAAAGATTTTTTAAATTATCGGCTGTTACTTCTACAGCTTGTTCTATTGATGTAATATTTTCCATTTATTTTTCCATTGGTCGAGTAAGATTACCTAATTGTTTATATCCGCTATAAGTAGGATGAACTTTATCTTGTGATAGCTCTGGTATTATAACAAAAGTATCACCATGATATCTAGCAATTTTTTTCACTATTTCTTGTTTCTCTGGTTTAATAGCAGGTACAATCCAAAACACATGATCAGAGTTTATAAAACTACGTAACGCCATTAATTCAATTTCAGTATTAAGATTTTTATAATCATTGCTACCTAAACTGACAATAGTAGTCTTTGCAGGTTTAACCTTTTTAATAAATTGATCATTCCAGTCACGGCTGTTGATACCGCTTTGTACATAAGCGACGCATTCTTTTCTTATATCGCTTACACCCTTGGCAATACTGTCACCTAATATTAAACAATCTAGCATGTTAGGCCTTGAAATATTTTATCAAGACTTCGAGCTTATCTTCGTACTCGGCGATCTGGGCAAGTTCTGCCTCTACTGCCGACATCCAATCTGTATGATCATGAATAGCCATAGGATTAGCCATCATAATTTCTACATTCATTTTATGTTTAGTAATGTTGCTAGTAAAATATGATTCTAGTGTTTCTACAAGTTGTTGTTTCATTTTTAAATCTCCACGTATTTTAGTTTAAAATTATCTGCTCTTTCTTCGTACCCATCGTATCCACGAGGGTTGCAAACAATACGAGTAGTACCAATCATGTAGTCAAAGTCTTCGTGTGTATGACCATGAGTCCATAATTTAATTTGCCTACGATCTAAAATAAAATTATCTAGGTTGGTGCTGTAAGCACCGTTCATAATAACTTCATGTTTATAACGAGGGTGTGTACTTGCTTTACTAGGTGCATGGTGTCCGACTACAACTGTAGGCAAATCAGGATGCAACTCTAGAACTTCATCTAACGCTCTACGAAATGCATAGTGTTCTTCCACGCTGTCTTCAGGTTTGAAGTTAGCAGGACGTTCTTCGTACTTCCAAGCATCTGGTTTTTCGCTAAGATGGTCATGAACACGAAACTTAACAGTTTTAGCAGAGTTTAGCACACCTCTATAATCATTCATACAGTATGCCATCTCCCTAAGAGTTCGAGGATCTTCGTTGTTCATATCGGTCCAAAGTGTTCCACCGTAAAATAATACGCCGTTGATGATTCTCCATTCTTTCTCTAAGAAATGTATATTAGAAAATTCTCCAACTACAGTATGGATGATATTAGCTGTATGAGCAAAGTCCCCGTGATAGTGTTCGTGATTACCCATAATTAAAATTACGTGCGGAAAACGTTCACTACATTTCTTAAGAAAGTTACGATAACGTTCTCCACGTGCTAACATACTTGGAGTAGCAGCTTTGATTTGATTATCAATATCGTGAAAATTTTTAAAATCGTCTGCTACAAAGATGTCTCCACCTAGAATCAAAACATCGGCGTTCTCGTCATTGTGTAGATCCAGATCTCCAAACTCGAGATGTACATCACTAGTTACTGCTATTTTCATTTTTTAACCTTTACATAATTTAGTCTTGTTTCTGCTTTTTTGCTAAAATAATTTTCTCCGTTATCTTTTACTTTGGCAGAAACGACTTCTACTTCATTCTGTCTAATTGGAAACTTACTAAACCAACTCACTAACTTATTATCGATTATAGCAAGAACATTGTATGCATCAAAGTTTTTCGAACGAGTGCAATCTATAATCTTGGCCTTCAAGTCAAATACTTTGGACTCTTTGGTTGCCAGATAACCGTTTTCGCAATCTCTTATAACTTTGTTAATATCGTTACGTTTACGATCTCTTTCATAAACACTGGGTAAACAAGCGATAAATCCTAACTTGTTTTCATTCATTGTTTCTTTGTTAAGCAAACTCAAAATTTCTTGTAGGAATTGATTATCAGGCTGAGCTAGTACGCTAAACATAAGTCGTCGATAATAAGTCCTAATTTCTTCAGTGAGCTTACCATCACTTTCATTTACCTGTATTACTGGAGGCAAGTATTGCGGGTCGGCACCTGCACGTCTTTCTTGGTCCAAAGTCCACAACATTAGAATTTTGTTGCTATGTTTGTAATCCATGGGTTTACCGTCATCAGTGTATAAAGTTTCACTTTCTTTTTGATAGCAATTATTATAACGCTGTGCAGCACAAGCCAATTCAAGTGCCTGCTGAACGGGAAAGTCCATGATTACTCCAAAATAGTTGATAGTCCGTGTATTATACTATCAATCAAAATGAATGTCAACTAGAGTCTAAAGGTAATTCTGCCTTTGGTTAGATCATAAGGACTTACTTCTATTCGAACGTTATCGCCTAGGATTACCTTAATTTTGTGTTGTTTAAGTTTACCGCCCATGTAACAGATTAGTTCATGAGCTGTGTCATCTACTCTGACTTTAAAGGTGCTATTGGGAAGTACATCTACTACCTTTCCGGTAAATTCTATAAGTTCACTATTTTTAGCCATTCTTTGATATCACGATGGCACCGTCTTCTAAGGTAATAGTTAACTCATCGCCTTCCTTCCAACCATTATGGTCTAAAATTTCTTGAGGTATCTTCATTAGAATATTGTCCGGATCACCGTCAATTTCTGTAAAAATGTCTTCTGCGTTGTATATAATTTGCATATAAGGATTGTATTATAACTTTATTGTTAAATCAATAATTATGGTAATAAAATTTCAATAGTTTCGGCCAAGTCTTTAATTTTTTTTACCTTGGAAGCTCTTGGGTCATCTAAGTCTATTTCGATTCCGAATTCGTCTTCACAAGCAATAATAAATTCGGTTAAACTTAAACTGTCAAATGACAAGTCTTCTTTGAATCTACTCTCAGCATTAATGTTTAGATTTTTCTTTTTGCAGTAATTTTCTGCCAACAAAATAATTGTATGTTCTATATTGTTCATTTTTTAATTAGACAAATTATCCAATAAGCAGGATCAAACTCCCACCATTTAACACCACCTATTCGAGAACTCATTGGTTGTGCATGATGATTATTATGCCAAGCTTCACCAAATGTAATAGGAAACAACCAAGGTATATTTACACTGTCATCACCTGTTTCAAAATTTCTATAACCCAACTTTCTGAAATGCACAATACTAGTTTGTAATCCAAATTTCTGAAAGGTTATGAATGCAGGCAGGATCAGTCCATATAACCATAAATTTGTATCGATTAGATAGAAAATAATATTACTGATCCATAGTATTGGAATATAAAATTTATGAAAAAACACAACGGTTTTATCATTAAGTAAATCTAATATTCTTTTAGTGTTAAAATTACCTTCTTCTATTTTAAACATCCAAAGAATATATGAATGCCAAAATCCATCTTTAAATGCATGTGGATCTTTGTCGCTATCACTAAATCTATGATGATAACTTCGATGTATTGTAGCCCAAAAAATTGCACTGCCTTGACACGCCAAGCAACTAAAATACATCATTATAGGCTTAACTAATTTGTTTACTTCAAAACTTTTATGACTGGCCCAGCGATGTAGTCCTATACTAACACCCAACAACTCAATTAAAATTAATCCTACTATAAAGTATAAAATAGAATAGTAAGAAACTTCTGAAATAAAAAGGTTAATAATAGAGTAGAATCCTAAAATTTGTAAAGGAATCACTGCACCCCAAAGATTAGGTTGTTTTAAAATATTCTTTAACATTACTGTCATTTTTTATTCCATGAAGTTAGTAGATTTTTATCACCAAAGTATATTATTCTTTGCCAACAACTGTCGTCTACAACTTCAAAGGTTTGATATAAATTTGACTTATCTAAACACCAATCGTAACCAGTATTTTTTTTAATAGACTTAATTAAAAATTCTTGCCAATTATCCTCTTGTCTACTAATAAACACCAGTTTAGCATTTAAATGCTTTATAGCATATTCTTGTTGGGCTTTAATGTTATCAGTAACTCGTAACATTTTAGTGTCAGTATTTAGCGTATCAATACGTTCGGATGCAACTTTCCAAAAACGATTTAAGATTCTATAGGCTCCTTCGGGCCAACATGAACGTTTCATTATGCTAGAACAGCAAACAGGTTTGTCGTTATCAAAAGTTATACTTAATCTTTCACAAAACGTGAAGTTCCTATCTGTATAATTTTGATATAAAGGGTGACTACGATCTAAATAATTCTGTTCTCTTAGTTCATGAAATAAACTATCTAAAACAGTGTTAGATCCTCCCTTCCAAATTTCAGTTCTAATCATAAATTTCTAAAATAGCACTAGCTATTAAAAAATCTTTTTCGTGACTGATGCTTAAAAAACATCGAGGACCAGCCAAATCATCTTTAAAATATACTTGAGGTTTACCAATATTATTATTTAAAATTTGCATATTTTTCCAGGAAACCTTACCTTGTATTCCTGTACCAAATGCTTTAGAGATTGCCTCTTTACTTGCCCAAATTTTAGCAAGATACCTATTAGCATATTTGTGTGTTTTAAATTCTGACAATTCGAAATTTGTACAAATGCGATTGGCTAACCGATTAAGCCTTGTTTCGTCCATTTTTTCAAAACGTCTGAGATCTACTATATCTATACCATGTCCGATGATCATTATGTAATTATACATTTTTGTAAGTCTAGATCAATAACTTCGGTAAATACGTCGGAGGATACTTATGTTTTTAGGGCATATAACTGATTTATCAAATGGACAAGCTAAATCTCTTGATGTTTTAGAGAACAAAAAAGTTCTTATAAATTCTGACGGAGTTTATAAAATTGGTAGTAACATTTGTCCACATCAAAATAGTAGAATTATTTCTGGAACTAAAACAGAATTGAGATGTCAATATCATGGATGGTCATGGGACATGGCAGGAACACCTAAAGATTCTGGTGCTAGTAGTATGTGTAATGAACAGCGACTACACATGAGATTAGCACATCTTCATAAAGGATTGATATTTGAAGACAAATTAGATTTTTCAATGTTAGGCAATTTAAATTTTGAAAATTTAAGATTACAAGAATACAGAATTGATACAGTCAATGCAGATCCTAAAATTAGTATGGATATCTTTTTAGATGTAGATCATATTCCTATCGTACATAATGGTGTATATGATTTACTGGGTATAGAAGGTAAAGCAGAAGTTACATGGGATTATGCAGATTGGGGCAGTATGCAAACTGTTAGCGACCAGACTGGTAAAGTGATTGCTAGGTGGATAGCAATATATCCTTATACTATGATAGAATGGCAAGACCATGCATTATTTGTAACACGTAATTTTACTGATACTAAAATGGCAGTTTGGAAATATAAAGACATTACGGATAGTGATGAAAATTATGAGATAAATTCGGCCATGTGGGAAAACGCTTTTGCTCAAGATAAAGCACAAGCAGAACAAATGGTTCGTTTTCCATCTGCTAATCTAGAAGAAGCCAAAGTACACTATAGAAATTGGTTAAACAAGTAATGGATCTGTTGTTCAATAATTACATGAAGAGCTCGGGTCATGGACCTACATGGTGTGTGGAAATAAGCCCTCCAACAAGACCAGTTAAAAGTTATTACGAAGAAACAATTCTTGCAGCAGAAATGATTTGGAGTATGAAAGAAGGTCCACTACAATTATGTTATAGTGGAGGACTAGACAGTGAATTTGTATTAGCAGTATTGAACAAGTTAGGAATGAAAGTAGAAGTAGTCATTATGCGTACTAATTACAATCATCCTGAAACACAATATGCATTTAAGTATTGTGATGCTAATAACATAACTCCTACAATTATAGACTTAGACTACGATAAGTTTGTAGCATCTGATCAATACTTAGAGATTGCAGAATCTATGCAATGTGCTGCTTGGCAAATACCTGCTAACATGTGGTTAGCTTTACAACTGGATGGTACTGTATTAACTGGTAACGATCCTCCTCATATGAAATTAAACACCAATGATAATAAATGGTACTTAGATGAAGAAGAAATAATTCACAGTCAATTTAATTTTTGGAAACAGAATAATATAAAAGGAACTCCGTTTTTTCTTAGCTATACTCCTGAACTAATGTTAAGTTTTCTTTTGGACCCTACGATGCAAAAATTAGCTAATCATGGCTACCCAGGAAAACTAGGAACTAACAGTACAAAAGTAGAAGTGTTTAATCGAGGATCAGGTTTTAATTTAGAAAATCGAGTTAAAAAATGCGGTTACGAATTAGTCGAAAATCATCCAATTTATACACATCCAAATATTCAAACAGTAAAGAGCTGGGAATCTAAATGGAAGGGAACCAGCGATCATCAATATCATGATGTAGTTAAAAAATTATCTAATGGAGAAGTATCAACAGCTTTTAAATCATGAATAAATTAACCACTCAAGAAATTCTAGAAATATTGCCTCATAGATATCCTTTTGTAATGATAGACAAAGTAGAGAATTATACTAAAGATGAATTAGTAGCAATAAAGAATGTAACAATTAACGAGTCTTATATACAAGGACATTTTCCTGGTAATCATATCATGCCAGGTGTTATGATGATAGAAGCTATGGCACAAGCCAGTACTATATTAGCTTTTAAGTATATTGAAAATCATTTAGATATCGATACACTTTCTAAATATTTTAAAGGTCCTGGTGTACTGTTTGCCAGTGCCGACAATGTTAAGTTTAAAAAAGTGGTGTACCCTGGAGATCAATTAAAAGTATATTCTAAAATAACAAGGGCTGTGAGAAATATTTTTGAATTTGAAACTAGCATTCAAGTAGATAACTTCATAGTGTCTGAAGCCAAATTAAAGGCCATGGCAGGACTGTAAAAATTAAATAAGTACAGGAGGAAACATCAGTATGGAAAATTGGGTCCCACTAACTAAAGACCAAGTTGAAAAAAGATTTATTGAAATGATCAATGATTATCTAAATTTAAATTTAGAATATCCATTAGACCCTGACCTTTCTATTAAAGATTTAAAATTAGTAGGAGATGAACAGGTTAAAGAAGAAGTAAAGAAGTTGGGTCAACTTGAGTTAGAAGCAGCAAAACAAAGATACGAAGTAGATAGTATAGATATTATTGAATTAGTTATTCAGATAGAAGAAGAATTTGGTTGTATTATCGATGATAAGGAAGTAGCCACACTATTAAGATGGGACGATTTGATTGGTTATATAACAGACAGTCAAGACCCAAAAAATATTAAAAAGAAATGAAAGAAGTTTTCATAGTAGATTATTCTGTAATAGATACGTTAGGATCCAACGTAGAATCTAATTATTTGAATATGACTTCCCTAGCAACAGGTCCTCAAACTATAACTAGATATGATGTATCGAAATGGCCTAACGTGTTTTCTACGAAAGGCTATCAAATGTCTTTTTATGAAAACGATAATCTACTTGCAAGACTACAAAATGACTTAGTAGAGGATCTAGGAAAAAAATACACGTTTCCTACTGACACCGCAGTAATCTTTGGTTCATTTCCTACCTCTGGTGGACATATGATAAGACATGGATTTTTAGAAGCCATGGAGTCTGGGGCAACACGATTTAGTCCTATCAAATTATTTACTAATAACAATGATCTACTAAGCTCTGCAATATCTAGAAAATTTAAATTAGAAGGAATTAACACAAGTTTAAATGCTGCATGTAGTTCTAGTATGTTCAATTTACATTATGCATTTACTTGTTTGCAAAGTGGTGTTTTTAATTCAGCATTAGTTGGCGCATTAGAAACTCCTCTACATCCATATACACAATTTTATTGGCAATCTACAAGTGCAATCAGTACTACAAATGGAGGTATATGCAAACCTTTTGATAAAAGTAGAGATGGTTTTTTACAAGCAGAAGGTGGTTCAATTTGGTGGTTGTGTACTGAAGAGATTTTAAAAACCTATAACCTACAACCAAAAGCAAAATTGTTATCTATTGTAGCAACAGCAAAATGTTTTGGGGATGCTACAGTGACCGCTCATGATAGAACAGGACAGAATCAACTTGGAGCAATAAATCTAGCACTGACAATGTCTAATAAAACAGCAAAAGATATTTCATTTTTTAATGCTCATGCAACTAGTACACCTGTAGGTGACGATATAGAATTTGATGTGTTTAGTAAAACATTTGAAGATGTAGATATACCCTGTGTTAGTTTTAAAGGATATCTAGGTCATACTATGGGTGCTTGTGGTATGATAGAATCTGCGTATGGATTAGAAGCAATGAAACATGGACTGGTACAGCCTAATTTTGATTTAACAGATCCACTGTCTGATGATCCAAGATTGATTACTACTCCTAAAAAGATCAGTGGTAAAACATTTATGAAGACTAGTTTTGGTTTTGGCGGTAGATCTGTTATTGCTATTTTTGAAAGTTTTGTTTAACTTTCTACTACTTCTTTTGTAAACTCAACTCCTTCAGAAGTTATCAAAGCTTCTAAATAAGAATATAAACTTTCTACGGAAGGTTCATTGAAATATCTATCAAAAGATGTTTTATCGTTAAATTGAATTTCACTAACAAATTTAGTATATTCTTTATTTTCCTCCATACGATTTACTTTATTGATAAATCCATCTGAAGTTATTAATTGCTTGATAATATCCTGATACATAGGGTGAGTATAAATTCCTTCTACGAATTTTCTTACAGGAGATCCTTCCTCTGTATTCTTAGCATACATTGTAATTCTTCTTGAAATCATGTAATATCCTTTTTTAAACAAGTTCTAAAACCAATTTTGATAGGCCAAGTTCTATTTAGTATAAGATTTTTTTGGTATTCATATTTAGGCATAGTGTTGGGCTCTATAATACAGTCTGTAGCAAAAACATATTGACCCATTCTACTGTTCTTAAATTTACTGCTTAAATTGAAAAGTCTATCAGCTGATCCTAATGATCTAGCACTAGTGTCGGTAGCTCTATAAGCAAAATGAAAACGATTTAATTTTCTTTTGACTTCCATCTCATCAAATATAATTTTATCTACATCTTGAGCAACTTGAATAAATTCTCTACTAACGATGTTATTTCCTTTATCGAACAACAAGTGAGCTATACACCAAGCAGGAGATCCCGTGAATTCTCTAAGAATCATACAACCAAATAATTGATTGTCAGAATAGAATCCAATATTAAAAAACAGTGGGTTATTCATCATCTCTGGAATATTTCTATTCAGATACATTTTATATTCGTCATCTGTATATCCGTTAAATACTTCTGGACGTTTATTCATCAATTCCATTAACTCGTCGGTATTACTTTTATTAAGAAGTTTAATTGATATCATTTTATGTATAGGTTATTTAATATAGTATATATATTTTTAAAATACGATCTTGAAGATTTTTTGAAATATCTTCAAGTTCCTCACATCGTTAAACTAGTCAAAATAAAACATTTTATATGGAAAAAAGATAATAGACCTTTAGAAATAAGATTACGATTGGCTTTAGAAGAGTTAGGTCCTGTATTTGTAAAATTAGGGCAATTAGTTGCTACTAGAAAAAATATTCTTCCTAGTAAATTTAATCAAGAACTAGGAAAACTTAGAGATAATGTTGAATCAGAATATATTGATGTAGATGTACATCTTGGAGTTTATGCAGATAAATTTAAATTTATAAATTATCAGCCTATAGCTTCTGCTAGTATAGCACAAGTATATGAAGCCATATTACATAACAATGAAGAAGTTGTTATTAAAATTCTCAAGACAAATGTAGAAAAAATAATCGAAGAAGATTTAAGTTTAATTAGACAGTTTTTTAATTATAATCCTTTTTTATCATCTTATAAAACACAAGTATATCGATCTGTTTTAAACGAATTATATTATAGTCTTAAACAAGAAATAAACTTTACTAAAGAAATAGAAAATGCAGAAAGGTTTAAACTTACACTTGCTGATTTTAACAGTGTACTAGTTCCTAAAATTTATTCTGAATATTGTACTTCGTCTTGTATTGTCATGCAAAAAATGTCAGGAACTCCTATCGACAACATTGAAAAAATAAAAAATACAGGTTTAGATTTAGTTAAAATATCTGAAGAAGGTTTGGAAATTTTAATGATTCAGATTTTAAGGAATAGATTCTTTCATGCAGATTTACATTCTGGAAATATTTGGATAACAGATACAGGACAAAGAGTTTTTCTCGATTTTGGAATAATGGGAGAAATTAGTAAGTATGAAAGAGATTTAATAGCAGACATGTTTTCAAATTTATATATTAAAAATTATCAAAGATTTGCTGAACTTTTAATAGAATCTAAATGGTCGTCGAAAGAGTTAGACATTGATAAATTTACAAAGTCTTTAGAACAAATTGATTTTAAAAAAAATCCTGCTAATTCTTTGATTGATATTTTTAATCTATGTGAGGATTTTATGATAATGATTCCTACCCAGTTTACATTATTAGCCAAAACTTTACTAATGACAGAAGCAACTGCTAAGATGTATAATCCTAATATGAATTTTGGATTAGTTGCTTCGTCAATTCTAATAAAACATTTCAAAGACCATATTAAATACAAGTAGGAGAAAATATGTATATTAGACAATATAAATTACAATGCAAAGGAGATCCAAAGATGGATCGATTTAGAATTGTGACAACACAAGGAAAAACTTTTTCTCAACTAATGAAAACATACAGTGTGAAACTGCCTGGGTTTGTTGAAGCCACAGATGATCATGTAGATAATGAACGGTGGGAAATAACTACAAAATGGGAAACTAAACAGCATTTTGATGAAGCACAAAAGCATCCTATGAGAAGAATGTTTTGGAACCGATTTGAAGTAGAGGCATTAAAACATGATATCAGTTTATTAATAATAGACGGCGATACTGGAGAAGTTACTAATCCTTTTGACTTTTTAGAATAAAATGACCTTTAAAAAAATATTAACTTTTACACAAACTAAACAAGATGACAGTGAAAATGATATAGTAAGGGATATGCATGAATCTATTTCTTACATACAAACAACTTATTGTCATCCATTCCCTAGTGAATACTTTGACAGTATAGATTTTAAACTCAGCGATGATAAACTGTATTGTGAAGCTTATCTGAATTTCACTTCAGAGGAGTCATATCAAAGCTGGTTTGACATATACGGTGAAATAACTGAGGAACTCTATTTAGAAATAATAGAAGACTTTAAATCTTATGGAATAAAGATAGAAAGATTTTTTGAAAATGTTGAATTATCAAACTGTTTTGATGCTCGACCTATTGAACAGTTTGTTTCTAAGTTTTCTTAGAAATTAATTTGGCAATATAACCTTCTATATCTATTTCCCACCAACGTTCTGTTAATATTACTTTACCTGGGTTGGCATGATGATTATTGTGCCAACCAAACCCAAAGCTTAACCATCCTACTATAAAGTTATTGTAACTGTTATCATCAATGTCGTGATTACGATAATTAAAAGGAACGTTTTCTAGATGATTTATATAGTTCAGTGCGTTCATTCTCAATGATTCTATTAGCACTGGCAACAAATATAAACTTAATAATAAAGATAAATCTACAATAGATAAAACAATTACATGTACCCAAATAATTTTAGCAAAGTGATTTGTGAACCACATTAATGTTTTATCTTTTAACACTCGTTTAGCACAGTAGTTCATTATATGAACTTTATCTAAATTTTCTTTAAGCAGTCTCCATGTAAAAAAACTATAGAGAAATCCTTTCTCTTTTGGTGATGTTGGATCATCTGCTGTGTCAGTGTATTTGTGATGATATTGGTGTTGAGTAACCCAAAACAAGATAGGAGCATATGCACTTAATGTACTCAGATATGCTAAAACTTTTTCGATCCAATCGTAGGTTTGGAAAGATCTATGCGAAAAAAGTCTATGACTACCTACTCCGGATCCAATCGGACCTAGTAAAAACCAACCTAAAAATACCAAATACCAATTAATGTCGCAGATAAACAGCAACAAAATTGTTACAACGTTTAAAGGTAACCAGACTTTATAAAAAAATTCGTTAAATTTAGACATAAGTCTATTTATCGGACTTTTTAATCAGTGCTATTATTATTCCAGTAGGATCTACTTCCCACCATTTTTCCCAATTTGAATACGAATTAGGTTTAGCATGATGATTATTGTGCCAGCCTTCGCCCATAGTGATTAAATTTGCTAGCCAACTGTTTTTACTTTTGTCTTGTGTGTCGTGGTTTCTATAACCGTGCATATGAGCTATAACGTCGAAAGCACCTGCCGAATGAAAAACTAATACGGTAGGTATGGCATATAAAAATAAAACCAGCAGTGGATTGACTATTACTAAGATGGTAACATATACAGCATGGATAGCAAAATAATTCTTATGTAAAAATCTATGAAAGTGACTTCTTCTTAAATCTTTACAATTTTTTAAATCAATTTTTATTTTACCCCAGAAGCCAAACCATGACTTGATAATTCCTACTCTATGAGGACTGTGTGGATCTTGATCGGTGTCACTGTATCTGTGATGCTGTCTATGCACTGCTACCCAGGCTAGACTACTGCCCATAGCAGCTAAAGTTCCAAGTATAATTAATAGATTGCTTATTGGCTTATAAGTGCTAAACGACCTATGTGCCAACATTCTATGAAACCCTATATTGATACCCAATATTCCTATAATGTAGTAAGCAATTATAGATAGAAAAAAATATTGGTATTCTTCTGTAATTAGTACATATAGAATACCAACAAAGAACAGCAAGTGATTTATAAATTGTATTATTCTAATCTTGGTCATTATCTATTACTAACCATCCCAATTTGTAAAGGTCATCTCGAATCTCATCAGTAACTGTGCCTTCACCAACATAACCTTTAGTAATAAAATTTTCTTCATTTACATCACTGTCCAAAAGTGGACCCCGTATGCCTGAGCAGTACCAATCAATATAGTCACCTTCTTGACGCATGTCTGCTATGATACCCCCAGCGTATCTCCATGATGCTCCCCAAGTTTGTTCTGCTAGTATAGGCCATAATTCACGTTTTTGAAAATCATTGTTACAGATAGCAGCGTATAAATTCTGTGCGTAAACATCGCTTGAGCGAACTTTTTCTAGAATCCAGTCAGTAGTAAGCAAATCGTATTCCATGTTATTTTTATGAGTAGCCGGATCATCAAATTTCTTATCATGATCAGATATCATTTGTTCAAATAAATCGAGATAATCTTCGTTCACTGGCTCGCCTTTTTCAGTCTGTCGTTCGATATAGCCTTTACGTTGAAAGGTGTGGCGATCTGGACTTTTACTAGGTTTGTTCATATCAATACTTATCGTAAAATGGATAGAAGTGTGGGCATCCTAGGCTGTTTTCGCGACCTAAAACTTTGTGCTATATTCACTAGCTAAATGACCTCAACAACTTTTCGGACCAGTCGAAAAATAAATGGACCCTCGGGAGTACCCGATATTCGCACAGGGATCAAACAACTATAATACAGATTCCAACTCGGCCTATTTAGGTAACAGCATCCGCTACATTGATGATGCCCACAGTTAATGTTACATGAAGTAGAAAATAAAGTCAAAAAAATAGGCACCGAAGTGCCTATTAAGTATTACATGATTGGACCATTGCCATTTTTAAATCCAACGTGTCCGCCTTCTTCCTTGATACGTTTGATTACTTCCTCAACCAGTATAGGACGATAGTCTGTATGTTCTACACATACACAGTGGTAACGAGGATCAACAGACTTTCTACCATAATCATCAAATGTAACTACACGATTATAATGTAAATGTCCATGAATGTTAGTTCCAAATCGAGCAAGACTCTCAGTATGTACAGGAATATGGCTTAATATCATTCCGTTCATTACGTGATATCCACGTACATCACGGAAGTATTCTGTATATTCTTCCAGTCTGAAGATATCATGGTTACCTTTGATCAGCACCTTATCTCCATTAAGTCTAGCAAGAGTCTTAAGTGCTTTACGATTGATAACAACATCTCCGAGATGGTATACTTTATCATTTGGTCTTACAGTTTCATTCCACCGCTTTACCATTTCCTCATCCATTTCCTCTGGATCATCCCAAGGACGAAGTTTAGTACCGTCGTCGCGAAGGAAACGGCACACGCCTGTATGACCAAAATGGGTGTCGGAAACTAAAAATACTGCTGGCATAGTGCCCTCCTTTCATTATTTTAGAATTATACTACAAAAATATCAAATTGTCAACTATATCTTGTTATTAAGATAATAGCGAAATTGCAAGGTCGAATGGACATTTTGTCCAAATTTGATAGGCTATTCTGTGTTCTTTTTTTATCGGACGAAATTTTTCTAAAGAAGTTCTAGTGTCATTTATTTGGCTCACAGAATGTATTGCTTTAGAATTAAGTACATAG
>JACCDW010065924.1_pt1 | contig 54751 bp, 45 predicted proteins | sample 7449781 | NCBI WGS metagenome assembly JACCDW01 (sample SAMN15323449, study PRJNA562643) | freshwater metagenome | isolation source: river surface water | place: USA:Blue River Watershed | collected 2017-08-18
CTCAAATCACTCCTTAAAATTAAATCATAAAAAAAGGCGGTATCGCGTCGCTACAACCCGCTGCCCTTGCTTCCTTCCGGACCTGGGGGAATTCACGAGGAGCTGACCGTACCGCCGGTGCAAAGATACTGCCTTTTACTTACATCATCAATCGAAATTTAAAAAATCGTGCGCATTTCATTATCTTTGTACCATGCGCCTTCGCTCCGAGAACTTAATTAAACAATACGGCTCTAAAAAAGTTGTCAATGACGTAAGTGTTGAAGTAAACCAAGGAGAAATTGTTGGTCTTTTAGGTCCCAATGGTGCCGGAAAAACCACGACCTTCTATATGTGCGTTGGCCTCGTGAAACCCGATAAAGGTAAAATTTATCTCGATGACCTCGATATTACCAAGCTCCCAATGTATAAAAGAGCTCAATTCGGTATCGGATACCTCCCCCAAGAAGCTTCTGTTTTTAGAGATCTTAGCGTTGAAGACAACATTCGCGCAATTCTCGAAATGACAAAATTGACGAAAATTCAACAAGAGGAAAAACTTGAAACCCTTATCGATGAATTTAGTCTTGGAAGGGTTAGAACCAACTTAGGTAAAGTTCTGAGTGGCGGTGAACGCCGTCGTACAGAAATTGCGCGCGCTTTGGCAACGGATCCCAATTTTATCCTCCTCGATGAACCTTTTGCCGGAGTTGACCCAATTGCCGTTGAAGACATTCAAAGCATCGTGGCTAAACTTAAAGAACGCAATATTGGAATCCTCATTACCGATCACAATGTTCAAGAAACTTTGAGTATCACCGATAGAGCCTACCTCCTTTTTGAAGGGAAACTCCTCAAACAAGGAAACGCTGAAGAACTTGCAAACGATGAACTCGTGAGAAAAGTTTACTTGGGTCAAAATTTTGAACTTCGCAGAAAAGTCCCTAAACCCATACAAAATCCAACTGAATGAAACTCTTAGTTTCGAACAGCACTTGCCCTTATTTTAACCTTGCCACCGAAGCCTATTTTCTTCAAAATACCGATGAAAATATACTCTTCATTTGGCAAAGCGAAAGCGCCGTTGTTTGTGGTAAACATCAAAATATTTGCGCCGAAATCAATTATAAATTTTGTAAAGAAAATAGCATCCTTCCTGCAAGAAGACTTTCCGGCGGTGGAACTGTGTTCCACGATATGGGCAACATCAATTTCACGTTCATCAAAAACATTGAAACTGGAATGGATAAAGCTGTCAACTACAAACAATTCCTTGAGCCTATTCGCGCTGCTCTCAATTTATTGGGCATCGAAACCACCTACAGTCACCGCGATGATCTTCTCTTGAACGGCAAAAAAATTAGTGGCAACGCCCAACACGTATTCCAACAGAAAAAAAGAGTACTACATCATGGCACCTTGCTTTACGATAGTCAACTCAACAATTTAAAAAGTGCGCTTCATTCTGAGGGACATTATATCGACAAAGCCGTAAAAAGTGTACGAAGCGAAGTCACAAACATTCGCAATGAGCACAACCTTGGCATAACCGCAGAATTCCTTAAGAAATTCATACAAGTTTTAAATCAAACTTTAGGTGCAACATCTTTCCTAAGCGCAAATGAGGCAGAGGCAATTTTATCCCTCAAAAATGAAAAATTTAGTCAAGAAAACTGGATTTTAGGGTACTCTCCGAAGTACACACATCAAAGGGAAATTGAACTCAATCATGAAATTTACAAACTTGAGATGTTGGTTGACAAAGGAATCATTGCAGAAATGTCAATTTTAAGCCCATCTGAGCAACAACATTACTCAAAAAACACAATGGAATGCATTGGCCAACCAATTGCGTTTAAAACGCTTCAAAATGCGTTTTCTTCATGCCAAAATGTTCAAGAATCTGAATTATTGCAATTCTTTTAAATGAATTGTTTTGCAAATAATGCAATTTTCAATGTTGTGACCTCTTGCAGGACAAAATTCTCGGCCATAAAAAATAATCTGCAAATGCGCTTTGTTCCACAACTCTTTTGGAAATAACCGCTTCAAATCTTTTTCCGTTTGATCCACATTTTTACCGCTGCTAAGCTTCCAGCGTTCAGCCAAACGGTGAATATGCGTATCCACTGGAAACGCAGGAACACCAAAAGCTTGCGACATGACCACACTAGCGGTTTTATGACCAACGCCTGGCAACGCCTCTAACTCTTCAAAAGTTTGAGGGACATTTCCTTGGTGTTTCTCTATGATGATCTCACTCAATTGATGGATGGCTTTGCTTTTAAATGGCGATAATCCACAAGGTTTAATAATTTCACGAATTTCGTCAACACTCAACTTCACCATATCATATGGATTGTTGGCCTTAGCAAATAAAAAAGGAGTGATTTCATTGACCCTTTTGTCTGTACATTGAGCACTTAACAAAACAGATATCAACAATGTATAAGCGTCGGTATGATCCAACGGAATTGGTGTTTCCGGATAAAGTTCTTCTAACTTTTGAATGATAAAAGCGACTCTATCGGCTTTTTTCATATGAATTTAGCTAAGATATCTGCGGTTGAGATGCCTTCTGCTTCTGCCTTAAAGTTTCGAACCACACGATGCGTCAATACCCAATTCATTACAGCATGAATGTCTTCGATATCTACTGAAAACTTTCCATTCATTAAAGCATTGCATTTGGCACCTAAAATTAAATTCTGACCAGCCCTTGGACCTGCACCATAGGACAAATATTTATTGGCCATTTCGTGAGCCCCTGATGTATTTGGACGTGTCTTTTGAACCAATTTAACAGCGTATTCAAAAACATGATCGGTTACAGGCACTTGCCTAACCACCTTTTGAAATGCCAAAATATCTTCGGCCGACAATGCTGGAGTTACAGTTGTTTTTGTTCCGCCTGTTGTTTGTTTCAAAATTTGAACTTCTTGATCAAAACTTGGATAATCGAGTACCACCTGATACATGAAACGATCTAATTGGGCTTCAGGCAAAGGATAAGTCCCCTCTTGTTCAATAGGATTTTGAGTTGCAAGTACAAAGAAAGGTTCATTTAATTGATAAACACGGCCACCAGCTGTCACTTGTCGCTCTTGCATAGCTTCAAGCAAAGCACTTTGAGTTTTTGGTGGGGTTCTATTAATTTCATCGGCAAGAATCAAATTCGCAAAAACAGGACCTTGGATAAACTTAAATTGACGATTTTCATCAAGAATTTCTGAACCAATGATATCGCTTGGCATTAAATCGGGCGTAAACTGAATACGATTGAAGTCTAACGACATTGAATCTGCCAATGTTTTAACCAGCAACGTTTTTGCCAAACCTGGAACACCAACCATTAAAACGTGTCCATGACAAAATATTGCATTCACTAAAGCCGTAACAATTTGTTCTTGGCCAACAATAACTTTACCAACTTCAGATTTGAGTTTATTTACTTTACTACCAAATTCGGTAGCCAATTCAATGGTATTCGAATTAGTCATTTTCCCACTTTTTTAATTGATCACACTGAAAACTTCTAGACTTTATTTTAATGTAAGTACGACCTTTAAACTTGCTGACCCACTTATCAATTGCTTCTTGTTTCTTCTTTGCATCCGCTTCCATTTGTATGCGGCTATAATCTTGAATCAAGTTCGCTTGATGTGGAGAGATAAATGTTTTTAGATAAATGATTCTATAAACGGCTCTGCCATCAGGAAGCATTGTAATGGCTGGTTCAGAAAATTGACCAGGCTTTAGTTTTTCAACAATTTGCTTCACGTCAGTTGGCAAACCATCAAAAACTGTTTTTTGCAACCCTGTAGCTTCGTCTGTTAAAAATCCACAATACCCTTTATTTCCAAGTTGTTCACTTGCATGAGATTTAACGGCAACGCACCAATCTAATTTACCTTGAGACAATGCATTGTAGATACTGTCTGCTAATTTATTGGATTTGGTATAATCATCGCTCGTATTCTCTGGTCGAATGAGAATATGCTGAGCAATCACTCTTTCACCTTTTCTTTTGATAAGCTTCATGATATGGAAGCCATAATCGGTTTGAAATACCTGACTGATACTATCTTCTTTCAATTTGAAAGCCATTCTTTCGAATTGACCAACCATTTCACCTCTTCCAAATTCAGGCAACAAACCATTATTGTTTTTAGAACCTGGATCCATAGAATATGAACGAGCCAAACGATCAAAACTCTCACCTTTCAAAATCCTCGCTCTGAGATCTTCCAATTGCTCTTTTGCAAAGTCTTGTGCCAATTTCGATACAGGAAGTTCAAGTATTAACTGGGCAACTTCTACTTCTGTTGGAATAATTGGCAAACTATCTGCAGGAATTTCATCATAGAACTTTTGAACTTCCTTAGGACTAATTTTCACTGGTGAAGTAATTTTACTACGCATTTCTTGTGCCAGCAACTGTTCCTTCATCTTAGGGCGAATCTCTTCTTTAAATTCTTGAATTGATTTCCCTAAATATTTTTCCAAATCTGCAACGCTACCAGCTTGGCGTTGAAACGACCTAATTCTATTGTCGATTTCAGACTCAATTCTATCAGAACTCACGGGCAAACTATCGATTTCCGCTTGACTTAACATCAATTTACGAACAATCATTTGCTCTAATAAGTTACAATAGATTTGTTGAGAATCTTTCAGATTTTGACCACGGGCCAATTGAACTTTTTCTGTTTCAAAATCGCTCATCATGATCACCTTCTCACCAACGACTGCCAATATTCCATCGACATATTTGGGTGGCAAAGATGGTCCTTGTTGCGCGACAAGTTTTGTCCCTCCAAAAAAGGAAACAAAAATGAAAGCAAATTTTACAAAGCGATTCACTGAACAGAAATTATTTAGCACCTAATTTTACTTTAAACGATTCCAATGCCGCCTGATTTACTTCAACCGGATATTTAGATTCAAGTTCACCTAACCAAAGAACTTCTAATTCCTCTTGGTATTTAGAAGCAACTGGTCCACGTGTTTCATCTAGATTTTTCAATCCTGCTGGCAAAAATTCTTTTACTTTCAAAACAACATAATCATTTCCAACTAAGCCCATTTTGAAAACTTTATTCTTCGCTGTTTTATACTCAGGAGTATTGAAAATATTGTATAATACTTTCTTTTGAGGGAACAAGAACGTATCAGAAGATTGATATTTACCAATACGGTAATCAAAATCCAAACGACCTCTTCCATTAGTCGTATGCATACGTTTCAAACTATCTGCTGGAATGCCTTTCTTCACTTGTTTTAGAACTTGTTTCATCATTTTCTCGTCAACGCAATAGTATACCTCAACATTAAAACGATCAGCCCAAGTGTATTCTTTATTGTGCTTCGCAAAATAATTTACCAAACCAACTGAATCATTGTTTGCCTTATCCCAAACCTTTTCTTGCATTCTATTGAACATTAAAATACCCTCGCGATATTCTTGATAGATATCTCTAAATTCAACAGATTTTTCTTCTAAGTGATTGTTTTGATAATTCACACACAAATCGTTCACCCAAGTATTCAATTTTGTTTCTACCGATTCTTTGATTGTGCTCGTAATTTTCTTTTTACCTCCAACCAATCGAATTGCAAAATCTTCAACTGTATATGATTCATTCGCAAAATTAAACATCTCCATTTTCAAGAAATCAAATTCAGTTTTCTCCTTCTTTTTGGTGGTTGGGTTTACAGAATTTACAACATATTTAGCAGGCAACATTTCTATTTTAAAATTACCATTTGTGTAATTCGAATCGAGCGACTGAATCAAGAAATTGAGTGCATCTTGATTCAATTTAAAATTCTCTTCTTTCTTTACTTTGTCAACCAAAGCATCAACTGAAATTTGAGAACGCTGATTTTGCTGTACTTGGTTCTTTAATGATACTTTCATTTGTTCATAGCTTCCAACAGGTCTAACAGCAATTTTTTGCAACAAATGCCAACCGAAACCTGTTCTAAAAGGCTCAGTGATATCGCCTGCGTTTTTTAATTCATAGGCTTTTTGTATCCAACCTTGACGATCTACATCACCCACAAATTGAGTTGTGTTCACCCAATCCAAATCTCCACCATTGTAGCGACTGTTGAAATCTTCGCTGTAGGTTTTAGCCATTTCCTCAAAAGTTGCGGCTTTATTTTTAATTTTCGCTAAAATCTCTTCGATTTTTTGTTTTGCAGCTTCATTGGTGTTGTCAGAATTTTGACCAACTCTGATTAATATATGCTTTACTTTGATATCCCCTGGATTCTTACGAACATCTTCAACACGAATGATATGGAAACCAAAATCTGTTCTAAATGGCTCAGAAATTTGACCAATTTGAGTTTTATAAGCTTGATTTTCAAACTCATAAACAACTTGCATAGCGGTCATGTAACCTAGGCTACCACCAGAATTTTTGGTTCCTGGGTCATCCGAATCAGTTTTTGCATAATCTGCAAAATTTTCTGGAGAAGGATTTCGCTTAAGTGCGTTATAAACTTCATTGATTCTCTTCGTAGCTTTTGCAACATCAGCTTCAGAGGCATCTCTAGAACACATAATTAAAATATGAGAAACTTTAACTTCCGATTGCATTCTAATGTATGCTTCATCAATCAAACCTTGAGTCACAGAACGGTCGTAAAGATAGTTTCGTGCCAATTGTTCACGGTACATTGCCAATTCTTGTCTGTAAGAAGAGGAAGTATCTTTACCAGCATCAACTGCATCTTGTATTTTTAGTTTAAACTTCACATAAAGTTTCAAATAATCGTCGATGTCTTTAGCGGTTACTTTTTTCTCATTTAAGTTTAAATTTTTAAGGAATTGGCGTTCGAATTCACCTAAATAAACCTTTTGTTTACCGTTAATTGTAAATACTACCGGCTCAGCCACATTTTTATCTTTCGGCTCAGCCACATTTTCATCTTGAGTTTGACCCTTTGTTGATGAAATCATCACCAAACAAACTAAAAATAACAAAGCACTTTTTATTGTTCTCATGAGGTTATTAAATCTATTATATTCTTTTAAGTTAACAAGCAAAATTAAGCAATCTTAATCAATGTTGCGCATTCTCTTCAATTGCCTTAAACAATTCATCCTTCAATTTATCTAAACCTTGTTCGGTTACAGAACTAAAGAATAAAACGTTGATATCGCCCATTTCTTTGGTAATTGCTGCTTTTAATTCATCATCGAGCATTTCAGACTTACTAATTGCAACAATTCTATCTTTCATGCCCAACTCATCGTTAAATTCCTTCAATTCATTCAAAAGAGTATCGTATTCCTTTCGATGATTCGCACTATCGGCAGGAATCAACAATAAGAGCACTGCATTTCGTTCAATGTGCTTTAAAAATCGATGTCCTAACCCCTTACCTAAGTGGGCACCTTCAATAATACCCGGAATATCGGCCATTACAAAGCTCCTAAAATCGCGGTATTTTACCACTCCCAAATTTGGAACCAATGTGGTAAATGGATAATCAGCAATTTCTGGTTTAGCCGCAGTAATAACACTTAACAAAGTACTTTTACCAGCATTTGGAAATCCAACGAGTCCAACATCAGCCAATACTTTCAATTCAAGTACAATCCAACGTTCAACACCTGGTTCACCTGGTTGAGCATATTGAGGTGCTTGATTGGTACTTGTTGCAAAATGTGCATTTCCCAAACCACCTCTACCGCCAGGCACCAAAACTTTTTTCATACCTTCTTCGGTAATTTCAAACAAGATTTCGCCAGTTTCAGAATCTTTTGCCACAGTTCCCAATGGAACTTCCAAAATAATATTTTCACCTGATGCACCCGTACTCGTATTTTCACTTCCTCCAACGCCGTTTCCGGCCATCACATGTTTTCTAAATTTTAAGTGCAACAATGTCCAAAGTTGCTTATTTCCTTTCAAAATAATGTCGCCACCCTTGCCTCCATCACCCCCATCTGGGCCTCCGCGAGGATTTATTTTTGTGCGGTTATAATGTCTACTTCCCGCGCCACCATTGCCACTTCGACAACATATTTTAACGTAATCAATAAAATTACTTTCTGCCATTTCACTGCAAAGGTCGTTAAAAAGAAGCTTCCTTCGTATTTTTGCATCCGGAATGTCAATTTCTTATCAATATAATTTCAACGAAATCGAATCTAAATGGCAAAAGCTTTGGAAAGATTCGCAATTGTACAAGGTTATTGAAAACCCTTCAAAACCTAAATTTTATGCTCTCGATATGTTCCCATATCCTTCAGGAGCTGGTTTGCACGTAGGACACCCTCTAGGCTATATTGCAAGCGACATTGTTTCGCGTTTCAAACGATTAAATGGCTTCAATGTTCTCCATCCTATGGGCTATGACGCCTTTGGTTTGCCTGCAGAACAATATGCGATTCAAACAGGGCAACATCCTGCTGTTACAACCGAACAAAATATTTTGCGTTTTAGAGAACAACTCGACAAAATGGGCTTTTGTTTCGACTGGGACAGACAAGTAAAAACTTGTGATCCAGGTTATTACAAATGGACGCAGTGGATATTTACCCTATTTTTTACACATTGGTACAATAAAGATTCGCAAAAAGCTGAAAAAATTTCAGATTTAGTTTTGCATTTTGAGGGAAATGGCAACCTTAACATCAATGCGCATTCTGGAAAAGTTACAATTTTCACTGCCCAAGATTGGAACCAATTCAATACGAATCAAAAAGAAGAGATTCTCAATGGTTACCGTTTAGCATTTATTGATGAAACAACTGTAAACTGGTGCGAAGCTATGGGAACAGTGCTTGCAAATGAAGAAGTTGTGAACGGTGTAAGCGAGCGCGGTGGATATCCCGTTGTTCGTAAAAAAATGAAACAATGGAGCCTCCGAATCACTGCCTATGCAGATAAATTATTGGCAGGATTAGACACCATTCAATGGTCTGATTCTATCAAAGAAATTCAGAAAAACTGGATCGGTAGAAGCGAAGGTGCTGAAATAGATTTTAATATTGAGGGACATTCAAGCAAAATTAAAGTTTTCACCACCCGCCCAGATACTTTGTTTGGAGCCACTTTTATGGTCATTGCACCAGAAAGTGAACTCGTAAATTCTATTTGTAGTGAAACACAAAAATCTGAAGTTTTGGCTTACGCTGAAAAAGCTAAAAATAGAAGTGAAATTGAAAGAATGGCCGACACTCAAAAAACGGGTGTTTTTACAGGTGCTGTTGCCATCAATCCTTTCACCCAAAAACCAATCCCAGTTTGGGTAAGCGATTATGTTTTAGCTGGATATGGAACTGGTGCAATCATGGCTGTACCTGCACATGATGAAAGAGATTTCGAATTTGCAAAGGCATTTGAATTAGACATTATTCCTGTAATCAAACCTGAAAATGCCGAATTAGATCTTCCCTTAAAAGAAGCCTTTAGTGCAAAAGACGGGGTGTGCTTTAACAGCGGATTTCTAGATGGTTTACAGGTAAAAAGTGCGATCAAAAGAGCCATTGAAGAAGTTGAAAAATTGAACATTGGAACTAAAAAAGTCAACTACAAACTCAGAGAAGCAGGTTTCGGAAGACAACGATATTGGGGAGAACCTTTCCCTGTTGTCTTTAATGATTCTGTTCCACAATTGGTGAATGAACTTCCTGTGGAACTTCCAAAAGTTGAATCTTATAAACCTACAGGAACTGGAGAGAGTCCTCTTGCTGCGGTTGAAAACTGGGTAAATACTTCTGAAGGAGTAAGAGAAACCGATACCATGCCAGGATGGGCAGGAAGTAGTTGGTATTTTTTACGATACATGGACCCAAATAACAATGAAACTTTTGCATCTAAAGAATCTCTCGAATATTGGAATCAAGTAGACTTATATGTTGGCGGTAGCGAACATGCTACTGGTCATTTATTATACAGTCGATTCTGGACAAAATTCCTAAATGATTTAGGATATATTAGTTGGGACGAGCCTTTCAAACGATTGGTCAACCAAGGAATGATTATGGGAGAAGATGGCCAAAAGATGAGCAAACGTTGGGGGAATGTTGTAAATCCCGATGACGTATGCGAAAAGTACGGTGCCGATACATTACGTCTATACGAAATGTTCTTAGGCCCTCTTACAGACAGCAAACCTTGGAATACAAATGGAATTGAAGGTGTTTCACGTTTTCTAGGCAAATTTTGGAGACTTTTCTTCCAAAATGAGTCATTCACCATCTCAAACGTAGAAGCGAGCGCAGATGAGCTAAAAATCCTTCATAAAACCATTAAAAAGGTCACTGAGGACATAGAATCGATGAGCTTCAATACTTCAGTATCAGCATTTATGGTTTGTGTGAATGAATTGGGTACCTTAAAATGCAACAAAAAAGCAATTTTAGAACCTTTACTTGTATTGTTGGCTCCTTTTGCTCCGCACATTACAGAAGAACTTTGGGAAGCACTTGGAAATAATGAGAGTATTCATACAGCTGATTGGCCAAAATTCAACGATGAGTATTTGATAGAAAATTCATTTAATTACCCTATTAGCATCAACGGAAAAACCCGCACCCAATTGGAATTCCCAATAGATGCGGATATCAAAGAAATAGAAGCTGCTGTTTTAACCAATGAAGTTGTACTTAAATGGACAAATGGTCAAGCTCCTAAAAAAGTGATTGTTGTTAAAAATAGAATTGTAAACGTGGTGATTTAAAACGTCTTTTCTAAGAACTTTTTAAACTCTGTTTTCAATTCACTATAAATTTTATTAAATGTTTCCATTTGATCGCGTAATTCTGCGTGATCATCTGTTTTACGGTGGTCTGTAGCCACGTTGTTTTCCTCAGCCAATTTAGCAATTCGCACCTCGCACTCATGGACATCATGTTTCAGTTCATCAATGACTTCATTGTGGCGTAAAAATTGATTTTCGAAATGCTCAACTTGAGCCATCACTTCTTGCTTGTTATTTGCAGTAACAACCTCATTCAATCTAGTTTTAAACGTTTTTATTTCGTCTTTAGCAAATGCTAAAACTGACAAGAATTCGTTGTGCTCAGCATGCAACTCGTGGATGTATTTTTGTGATGTAGTATTCATGATTCAAAGTTCATTGAATACAAAAAAAAATACCATGATGAACATCATGGCATTTTATGATTTTTATCAGTAATTGTTACCTATTCAACAGTTTTAGTTTTCAGAAATCACTTTCGCTTTTTGTCCTTCAAACTCAATCACCATGTCAGGATAAATTTTATTTCTTTTTCGAAGCTCTACTTGGCCATTTACTTTCACCAATTCAGAATCGATAACCTCGTTGGCCATACTTCCCGATTCAACCCAACCGATTAACTTTAAAGCTGAATTTAATTGGATGTATGGGGTATTTATGATGAGTGTTTCCAAAATATTAAATTGAAAAACTTTCGCCACAACCACAGGTTCTTGAAGCATTGGGATTGATAAAATTAAATCCTTTGCCATTTAAACCATCTGAAAAATCTAATTCTGTACCGCACAAATAAAGAAAACTTTTCATATCGCACACAATTCTTAACTTTTCATCTCCAAACTCCATATCTCCCGTCTTTGATTCGTTGTCAAAGTCTAATTCATAAGTCAAGCCAGAGCAACCTCCACCCTTCACGCCTACACGTAAAAAGTATTCAGGAGCTCCAATATTTGCATCGCGCATTAAATCATAAGCTTTTGTTAAAGCTTTTTCTGTAATGGTTATTGCACCTGCATCAGCCAACATAAAAATAGAGAATTAATGGTGAGACTTTTCAGCTTCCAAAGGCTCTAAACCTTGTTTCACTCTATAATCATTAATTGCAGAACGAATTGCATCTTCGGCCAATACAGAACAATGGATTTTCACCGGTGGCAATGCCAACTCTTCTACGATGTCCATATTGTCTATTTGTAGCGCTTGATCAATAGTTTTACCTTTCAACCATTCAGTTGCCAAAGATGAAGAAGCAATGGCAGAACCACATCCAAAAGTTTTGAATTTTGCGTCTTCAATGACTCCGGTAGCATCGTCTACTTGAATTTGCAAACGCATTACGTCTCCGCACTCAGGTGCTCCTACCAAACCTGTACCAACAGTTTTGCTCGATTTGTCCAAAGTACCAATGTTCCTTGGGTTTGTGTAATGATCTACTACTTTATCTGAATATGCCATAAATGTATTGAATTTATTGTATTACAAAGTTATTTGAAATCTTTCTAAATTAAAAATTATTCTCTTAATTTCCGACGAAATTAATGCTCAGACCATTGAACAGATTTCAAATCAATACCCTCTTTGAACATTTCCCACAAAGGACTCATGTCGCGAAGTTTATTCACCGCTTCTGTTACACAATTAATGGTGAAATCAATTTCCTCTTCGGTGGTAAATCTACCCAATCCAAATCTTAAGCTGCTATGAGCCAATTCATCATCTAAACCCAAGTTTTTCAATACATAGCTTGGCTCTAAAGATGCACTTGTACATGCAGATCCAGAAGAAACAGCAACGTCTTTAATACCCATCATTAAACCTTCACCTTCAACATATTTAAAACTAATATTGGTGGTATGAGGTAAACGATGTTCAGCACTACCATTCACATAACTTTCTTCAAGTTTCAACAACGCATTCTCCAATTTGTCGCGCAATTGACTCAATCTTTTTGCTTCAGATTCCATTTCAAGCCTTGCCAATTCACAAGCTTTACCAAATCCTACAATACCGGTAACGTTGAGTGTACCACTACGCATGCCTCTTTCGTGTCCACCACCATCCATTTGGGCAGTTACTTTAACCCTTGGATTTTTACGGCGAACATACAATGCACCTACACCTTTAGGACCATACATTTTATGAGCTGTAAAACTCATTAAATCGATATTGTCGGCAATTACATCAACTGGAATTTTACCAACAGCTTGCGTTGCATCTGTATGAAATAAAACACCCTTTTCCTTACACAATTTTCCAATTTCTCTGATTGGTTGGATAACACCAAGTTCATTGTTACCATACATCACAGAAACCAATACAGTATTCGGTTTAATTGCTTCTGCAATTTGTTCCAAATGAATCAAACCATCGCCAGCAACTGGTAAATAAGTAACCTCAGCACCTAATTTCTCCAAATGTTTGCAAGCATCTAAAACAGCTTTGTGTTCAGTTGAAATTGTAATAAAATGATTTCCTTTTGCGGCATACATCTCATAAACCCCTTTAATTGCAAGGTTATTACTTTCAGTTGCGCCACTTGTGAAAATGATTTCCTTCTCATTCGCTCCTATTAATGTTGCAATTTGCTCACGAGCATAGTCAACCGCCTCTTCAGCTTTCCACCCAAAAGCATGACTTTTGCTTGCCGCATTTCCATAATTCTCAAGGAAATAAGGTGTCATAACTTCAAAAACCCTAGGATCTAACTGGGTTGTAGCATTGTTGTCTAAGTATATTGGTAATTTCATGATGTTCTAATTTAGCTTAATTATTTGTTAATTTAGATTGTTTCTAAACTGCAAAAGTAACAATGATTCATCAAATTAGTTTCTCTTTTGTTTAATTTGCATCAATATTTTCTTAAAACATCCTATATGCCTAAAAAACTCGAACACATTGGTATTGCCGTTTCAGATCTGGAAGCCTCTGAAAAACTATTCACAAAATTATTAGGCGTTGCTCCATACAAAAGAGAACTCGTTGAAAGTGAAAAAGTTATGACATCTTTTTTTCTATTGGGGGATGTTAAATTTGAATTACTTGCAGCAACCCACCCCGATAGTACCATTGCAAAATTCATTGAGAAAAAAGGAGAAGGAATTCACCATTTGGCATTTGAATCAGAAAATATTGAACAAGAACTTTCAGAAAAAAAAGAAAATCAGTTTCAATTGATCCACGAAATGCCCAAACAAGGTGCCGATAATAAAAAAATTGCCTTCCTCCATCCAAAATCCACTAATGGAGTTTTAACCGAACTTTGTCAAGAAATAACAAATCCCTAACTTTCCTTCACTACCTTTGTGCAAAACATGTCGATGGATTTTTGAAAAACTTGTTTTTTCATCCATTTACTTTAATATTTTTGAGCAATGAGTTTTTTTCCTTCAGATTGGGACGATGAAGAGGACGACGAAGACAACTTCGATTCTTTTCAAGGAGATGTAGAATCTCTAGTCAGCGATTTTGAAAATAAATCGCGCGATAGTTTTACCGCGAGGGAACTCATGGAACTATTCCGTTATTACAGCACTGAAATTGTACTTCCAGGTGAAAACCGCGGCCCTATTTATGCGAAAATTGTAATTGAATTGGGCATCCAACAATTTCCTTACATGCCAATTTTCACCCTTCATATGGTCGAAATCCTAATGAAAGAGGAAAAATACAAAAAGGCACATAAATACATAGAACAGGCTACTGCATATACACCTTTCGAACCATCCCTCATGATGATGAAAACTATTTTATTTAGTCATGAAGGCGCTCGAAAATTAGCATTTGAAGCGCTCAATGCCGCCCTCGAAATTGCAGGAAACGACGATGAGACCCTCGAAGATTTTTTAGAAATGGCGCTTTATCACGAACAATACGAACTCACACTTCCAATTGTTGAAAAAGCCTTAAATGCTGGCGCTGAAATTAGTCCTATCATTGAAAAGTACATCATCCGTTCCGATGATGGAGCTTTAGTGGCCGAACTCATTCCAACCATTGAAGCCATCATTGAGCAAGATCCATACTCTTCTGAAGCTTGGTACGTACTCGGTTCTGGCTTCTTGGCTCAAGAAAATCACGAAAAAGCCATTCGTGCATTTGATTTTGCCGTAACCATCAACGATAACTTTGCTGATGCTTGGATTGCTTTGATGGAAAGTCACTACGAACTTTCTAATTATGAAATATTCATTGGCATGTACAATGAACAAATTCAACGTTTTCCGAAGAAAATATTTGAAGAATTGGAAGGACTACTCGCTTGGAGCTACCATGAAACCAATCAAACCGTAAAAGCACGCGAAATTTATAAAGAAGTTTTAAAACGCGAACCTGAAGACGCCGAAAGCTGGTATTCACTCGGTTTAACTTGGCAACAAAGCAACAATTTCGACAATGCCATACCTTATCTCGAAAAAGCGCATCAGTTAGATCCACTAGAAGCAGATTACGGTCTTGTCTTAGCCACTTGTTATGTTGTAACAAACAATACCGAAAAATGGGAAAAACTTTACGAATATTTAAGTTTAGAGTTCCCGTTTAATGCAGAAGTTTGGCTCGATTGGGGAGTTGCGCTTAACGAATCTGGAAACCTGAATAAAGCATTAGATATTACCGAAAAAGGATTGGAAAACAATCCTCGAAATCCGACTCTCCTTTACAGAATGGCAGCATTGTGTTACCTATCAGGCAATCACGATATCGCTATTTTAATCTTAGAAAAAGCTTTAGAATACAACCCTCAAGAACATTTTAATATGTTTATCTTTGCTCCAGAATTAAAAAAGGCAAACAAAATCATTGAATGTATTGCCCGATTTATACAGCCCAAATTTTCAGATGAATAAAGATTTATTTAACCTACAAAACCTTCCCGATAGAAGTATTAAACCTCGACAAAACGGACTTACCATGGTGATGGACAAAGGATTATCACTTGGCGAAGTTGAAGATTTTATTTCAATGAATGAAGGCCATGTAGACATGGTTAAACTTGGATTTGGCACTAGCTATGTAAGTCCAAATCTAATCGACAAAATCAACCTTTATCACGATGCCAAAATACCTGTTTATTTTGGAGGGACACTTTTTGAAGCTTATATCGCTAGAAATCAGTTCGATGATTATTTAAGACTCCTAGACAAAACAAATGTAACTTTTGCAGAAGTGAGCGATGGAAGTTTAGATATGGAACATGATGTGAAATGCAAATACATTCATGACCTTTCTAAAAACTTCACTGTATTGAGCGAAGTTGGAAGTAAAGATGCAGAAAAAATCATTCCGCCTTACGAATGGATTGAACAAATGGAAACTGAGCTAGAAGCAGGTGCTTGGAAAGTTATTGGAGAAGCCCGTGAGTCTGGAACGGTTGGAATATTTAGAGGCACAGGTGAAGTTCGTTCGGGATTAGTTGCTGAAATTATCAGAAAAATCCCTCAGGACAAAATCATCTGGGAAGCACCACAAAAAGCGCAACAAGTTTGGTTCATACAACTTTATGGTACAAATATCAATCTTGGAAATATTGCACCAAATGAAGTCATTCCTTTGGAAACATTAAGAATTGGTTTGCGCGGAGATAGCTTCCACTTTTTCCTATAAAAAAGGGCTGAACAAATGTTCAACCCACTTTTTAATTATAAATTTCTAAATTATTTATTTGTACTTATTCACCAATGCCATTAGACCATCCTTGTCTAATGCACCCAATTGCTTGAAAATAACTTCACCCTTCTTAAAGAAGATAACGGTTGGATATCCCTCTAAATTATAACGACTTGCAATATCAATTTGTGCTTCTGCATCAATTTTCAACACGTTTACAACCGCAGACTGTTCATTTTTAATTTGGGCAATAAATGGAGCCATCATTTTACATGGACCACACCAAGTTGTATAAAAATCTACCATTGTTAACTTTTCCGATGCAATGGCTTTATCGAAATCCGCCACCGACATAGGTTTATGATCTGTATCTTCAGATCCATTAGCTATCGATTCAGGGGTGATGGCTTGTGGAGCAACTTCCTCATTCACCGCGGCTTGAGTTTTTGACTGACAACTCATAAAAATGAATGAAGCGGTAGCTACCGCAAATATTGTCAATATGGTACTATTTAAAAATCTTCTTTTCATAAATACAAAGTTACTTCAGATAAAATGAATATTTTTGCTGTATGTCTGAAAAAAACATAGAATTATCAATTATTGTTCCTCTATTCAATGAAGAAAACAATATTGGTGCACTAAACCACCGAATTCTTTCGGTGCTTGAGTCTATGTCGCTCAATTTTGAAATCATTTACATTAATGACGGAAGCAAAGACAATACACTACCTCTTGTGATTGAATTGTCACATCAGTTTCCAGCAATTAAATTCATCGATTTCTCACGTAATTTCGGACATCAACAATCAATTACCGCGGGAATTCAATACGCAAAAGGTAAGTATTTGGTAATCATGGACGGTGATGGTCAAGACCCACCAGAATTAATTCCAGAATTATATCAAAAAGCAATCAGTGGATTTGAAGTCGTTTATGCAAAACGCAAAAAGCGCCAAGGTGAAGGCATGATGAAGAAATTCACAGCAAAAATTTTCTATAGATTTCTGGCTAAAATCACCAATATTCAAATTCCTGTGGACACTGGAGATTTCAGAATCATCCATCAAAAAGTACAAAAAGTACTCAATCAAATGCCCGAACAACACAAATACATTCGTGGCCAAATTGCATGGATAGGATTCAATCAAACTTTTATTGAATATGACCGTGAGGAAAGAATGTCGGGCGAAACCAAATTTACTTACCGTAAAATGATTGGTTTTGCACTCGACGGAATCAGTGGATTTAGTACATGGCCGCTGAGAGTTGCTACCATTAGCGGATTTTTTGTATCATTTATCGCATTTCTATTGATTATTTACAGTTTATACCAAAAGTACTTTGGAACCACTGAAAAAGGATGGACATCACTCCATATCTCTGTATTATTTATTGGTGGCATTCAACTTATTGGCATTGGTATTCTTGGAGAATACCTAGGCAGGGTGAGTGAAAACGTAAAAAATAGACCTCATTTTATCATTCGTGATTCAAATTTCGATCATGAGCAAAATTAAAAATCCAAATACCTACTTTTTCCTTTTTTGGATTGGATTACAGTTATTCTTTAATTGGTCGGAATACATCAATTTTGCTCCTTTTGGAATGCATCAAGGTGCCCAAGCCGATAGAGCCTCGGTGGCCTATAATTATTTCAACGTCTCAATGAATTTTTTCGAACCCAGGGTCATGGAATCGAGAAGTTTTAATGGAATTACGGGCCTAGAATTTCCGATCATTCAATATATTACAGCCATATTTTATAAAATTTTTGGTTTCCACGATTTTATTTACAGAATCATCATGGGCCTCATTGTTTTTGGGGGATGTTTTTCAGCTTGGAAAATCACTGAGTTCTTCATCCAAAAAACAAGTCATAGGTATCTCTTTTTTACACTCTGGTATTCCTCCCCAATTTTAGTATTCTATACTTTTAATTACCTGCCCGACATCGCAGCAATGTCATTTACCATGATGGCGTGGCATCAATTTTTCAAATATTATTTTGGATTGGAACCTAAAAAATCTTTCAATCAATATTTGCTTCTAGTCACACTCGCAGGATTGCTAAAAATTACATTTCTCATTTCGCATTTGAGTCTTTTAATTTTGCTTTTATTGCAAAAAAAACAGCCTAATTTATTTAGAGTTCAACTAATTTTCAAACCAATCTCAATCATTAAATGGTTCATTCCATTTATCTTCATTGCCGCTTGGTATGGCTACGCAAATCATTTAACCGTTACAAATTGGAACTTCCATTTTCTTCAGAAAATGAACCCCGCCAAAACAGTAACCGATTTTATTGAAAACACAAGATTTGCCTTTGATACTTGGAGTTCAAGAATTTATCTCACCACTGCTCTGATGGCGATGACTACCTTTTTCGTTGCAAGCGTCATTAAATATTTCCAAAATTTAGATATCTTGGGATGGATCAGCCTTTTACTTTTGGGAGGATTTTTGGCAATATTCATTTTATTTAATGGTCAATTCAAACACCACGATTACTATTTCATTGCCCTATTCCCTTTTGTGTTTTTTGCACTTTTATGGCTTTATCAAATTCATATTGGCAACAAACAAGTATTCACAGGAATATTTGCTATCGCTTCAATTGTAGGACTTTGGGCAATCCCATTTTACAATGCTTTTCATTCTAAACAAATTTTAAGAAGAACGTTTACAAAAGATGACTATTATTGCCAAAATGTAATCAATGATATCGATGATTACAAAGTGGTTAAACTATTTTTAGATGACCAATTAAAATCATCAAAGAAAGAAATTTGGACAGCATTTGACAATAGCCCGAATGTGAGTTTATATTTATTAAAACGCCAAGGAATTCGATTGGCAACAGACTTCAATTCTGAACTAATTGAAAACATCTGGGATCGAAAAAACAAAGATTCTAAGGATATTGAGCCAATTATAGTTCTCAGCGACATTAGCCAATGGAGAAAACTACCCTTAAAACACTTAAAAATTGATTCTCAGGCACTATTTACCCATGGAACACTGAGAGTACACAAAATGACCTACAATTACTGATAAAGCGGATATAAGAGTTCACATTGAATTCCCGCTCCATGCAATTTTGAAGGATAAAAATAAGATTCAATACCAGTAAGCTTTAAATTGGCAATCATTGTCTGATTTCTAAACCTTAATTTATTTGATGTGAACCCTATATTCAGATTAAAATCGTCAAAACCTCCAATGCTCAAACCCAACATATAATTTAATGCAAATGCAGTATTTCCTTTAAGCGTTTTGAATTCCTGACGTAAATAAGCCCAATAACTTAACTGAGGTAAATAACCCACAACATTTACGTATTTAAACATCACTTCTTGTCGTTTAAGCGAACTAACATAGGTGTGATTTGTAATATTGATTTTGGCCAACACCGTAAATGGCGACAAAACAGTGCCTCTACGTTTTGTTTCAAGAAAATTCAATTTGCTTTTAATGCTATCACCTTGACGGTTAAACCAAGTACCAAATTGAAGATCAGAACTGCTAATTTGTACCGCTTGAAGTTTAAAAGGATCAGTGTTGTTCCAACCTTCAGGATTCAAACTAGATTGATCTGCGTTCCACACAGCATTTCTACTTGTTACATTTACATCTGAGATGCTATAAAAACCAAAGTTCTTAATCCCAAAAGATAAAGCAAATGCGTTTTTTTGGTTTTGATATATATTTTTAATTGCAACAACTAGTCCAGCTTGTAACCCAACTCCATTCCCCCAAAATGAATAGCCCGAATTTGCAGCAAAAGCATTACCAGAAAATGTAATTTCATCTCCAAGCGCATCGGATTTTAATTGAACATCTTGTGTTTGTATGTTTGTATAATTTAAACACTGACTAAATTGCACGGTAGGTATAAGATCCCATTTAGAAAACACCTTCCTAAAGTGAAATACCAAAGATCTTGTTCTCCAAGATTCAACTGAATTGTTGCCAACATTTAAAGTTTGTCCTAAATAATTTGTATTCCCTTGAAATACCAATCGAAAAGCATCTTGGTTAAAGGAGGCCCCTGAAATATCATCTATTTCCAGAGATATATTTTCTAAGGCCAATTTCTTTGCTACAGGAATTCCTACAATCGGATAAATATTGATTCCATAGTTCTGCATCGCACCCATTCGATTTCCTGTTGACGAAAGCAATTGTTGGTAATCATTCATTTCATTTGGCGAAATATATCCCCCAAAAGCAAAACGATTTAACATTGACAATGGAACTCCATTGGAGCCACTCTCGATATTCATCCAAACAACAGGCATATAAACACTGAGTTTCTTCAAGGGAACTGGCTCCAAAACAATTCTGTGTTTCTGCAATAATGTATCAGAATCTGGATTTTCAACTGAATTGAATCCAGATAAGTGCGAAGTCCACACCAAACAACCCCACAATAAAATTTTAATTCCTAACTTCATACTCAAATTGGATTCTAGATTTCACATTCACTTTGCTTGCATTGAACAATCGCTGCATTTTACCATTGCCTTTGATTTTCATGCTAATGGCAACATAACCTGACTTTTTAAGAAGTTCAGCTTTTTCACGAGGCATTTTTACAACGAGCAATGATTTTGTAGCTTGAATTGGATACCCTTTATCGTCTACAACACCTGAAGAAATACCATTTTGTGGCGTAATATCTAAATTACCTAATCTGTAATATTGTTTATCGAGCAATTCAACATCTAAGCCAAAATCAACAGGAAATGAATTTTCCACTTCCAAGAACAAAGTAGCACTTTTGATTCTTTCTGTAGAACCTAAATCAGCTAAATTCAAACCTTGGGTATCTCTTAAAACCAACCCCCCAATTGAAAAAGTTGCAGGAGCATCGACCCTCATAATGACATCTAATCGAGAATCATCGAACACAAAATCTTGATAATTATTAACATTTCCATTGGGTGAAATTTCAGTTTCTAAATCATAATTCAATTTTTGAGGCATATTTTCCAGGAATGCCTTAATATTTGAATTACTTGAATTTAAATCTACTTTGGTTTCTGTATAGTCACCTCTAATAAATTTTGGAGAGGTCACAAATAAATCATTCATAAGAGGATTTGCACTTAAGCCCAAGATATTTTTTGAAAACACATTTTCACCATCAAGTTTATGAAGCTTAAAACGACCATCGGTGCCAATACTATTTTTAAGAATAAAAGAAACATTCATATCCTTAACACTAACATTGCCATCTATCCCTTTAAACAATCCAAAATCAGTCGTTTTATTTCCTGTACGTGTTAAAGAATTACCTAAATAACCAATTGCATATTCTGGTTTTAATCCTTCAATTCTGTATGTCAATTTAATACTATCTTTTAAACTCACTGCCAGTTTACGACCACTACTATCGAGCGTTACTTTAAGTATTTGGTGAAACGTATTCACAGTGTCTTTTACCGGACCATTCTTGCCTCTAAAATCGAGCAAAAAGCCTGTCATATCATATATTTGTTCTGTAGTTGAAACTCCATTTCCAGCTGACCCTGGCATCGATAATTCTTGATAAAAAGGTTGACCATTTTTCAAGGCACCTGGCAATGATAATACCATCGACATATTTTCTTGAATGGTACTTTCAACTTTAATTCTCAATTGGCCTTTGGCAACTTTAAACCATTTAACCTCAGCACCGCCCATGTATAAAGTTAATCCTTCATCTTGGTCTATCACATTTTGTGAAGGGAAAGCGGCAATTGCCGAACTTGGCCTTAAATTCCTAACACCTAAACGCACTGTAATTCCCTTTGACGCATCAATTAAAACCAAACCATTACTCGATTGGGTAATGAGTTTCTTAATGGTCCCTTTGAGTGTCTTTGTAACAGTTTTACCTCTTAAGTCAATCGTTTTCTTCGCAAGTCCACCATCTTTAGGAATATTTAAAAAAGAATCAGATGCAACTACGGTATTATCAGTAGCATTGGTTAATTCAAACACAATCAAACTAATATTTACAGGTAAATTATTCTCAATTGAAATATCTAAATAACCGGTATCCAAGGTTGCAGTTTCAAAAAACGCAGAAGCATCTATGTCGGTAGGAGTTAAGTTCGATTGCTCTTGAGCTGGAATATCCGCTTGTTGGCCATTCAAAACTTTGAACAAAGGATTAATTTGACCAAGTGTAATGCTATTTTCAATGATTCTATCGCTTAGTTTTAATTTTCTTAAACTAAAAAACGCATCAATGCCTGTATCTTGTGCTTGTAGATCATTGATTTTATATCTGTAAATCAAATTTTCATAAGACAACAAGTAACTACTGTCGGTAATATTTGGCTTTAAATAGGTATTGTCAACGTTATTTAAAGACATTTCCGTTTTAAACAGAGGCAATGTCGAGTTAACGTCCCAACTGGTTTGTTCTTTAGCACAACCAAAAAACAAAACTGCTATAAAAGCAAGAAAATAAATTCTATCTCTTAACATTTGATTTGCAATTTACGCAAATTAAAACGCTAATAAAATTGACTTCATGAAACTGCAAACAAATATGTTATTTAAAATGAGAGATAAGTCCCCCAAAAATTACGACAGACCATATGAAAATTGAAATAATCATATAGGCCACAATTTGTTTTTTATCTTTCACAAAAGTGATTGCCAAAAGGCACCCAACAGTAAGGCTGATAATTATTGGCGATAAAAAGGCAACTAATGGCAACCCACCATTTTTTCTAATTTTCACTAAAAAACGGTTCTTTTTCGTGAAAATTTTAGGAGCAACATAAGCATTTCCTAACTTCATTTTTTGGCGTCGAATAAAATATTGAGTCAATGCCTTGCCGCCATAAACATATATCAAAACTGAAATGGAGGAACCAATAACAACAGAAATAAATCCTTCTATTGGCGTCAATGCAACTGCAGCCATAGAAACGCCTAACAGATATTTGATACAAGAGAGGCCAACAGTAGCCAATATTTTTAAGATTAATTCCATTAAACCTACAATTTATGCAATGTTAGTCAATTATTAATTTAATTTCGACTAGTTGAAGGTATAATACTTCAAAAATTATACGCAAATTTGCAGAATCTTTTGAAAGCTATAATTCGATATATCTCATTATTCTGTCTAACCATTTGTTTTACAGTCAATTTAAGCAAAGCTCAAATTGTTATGGATCCAAGTGATAATGGTGGGATAAGTTATAAAAGTGCTGATACTGCAGGTATTTGGAAAAGAGATACCACTAAAATGACATCTAAAATCCCAAAATTCAAATATTATCCTAAATCTCAATTTGCAAATTATCTCTGGTTGTTGAGAGATACTTTAATACCAACCGACACTACAATTTCAGATTTTCATAGATACTTTCCGGGGAGCCAACAAATTGTACCATATGCAAATTTGGGAACAATTGGATCTCCAGAGAAAATTTTGGCAATTATGCCTTTTACATCGTCGGGAATCAATATTGGATTTCAACAATTTACCATACATAATAAAACCCCAGACAAACTCCAATTTCATGAAGTTTCGCAACCTTTTACCCTTTGCAAATATGTTCAAGGGACGGGTGGGCTTATTGGATTAAATATTTTACATACCCAAAATTTTTCTAAAACTTGGAACGTAGTTTTAGACTACAATTCAATACTCAATGGCGATATGTATACCCCTGAAATCGCTCAGCAACAAAATTTAAATCGAAGCACACTTATCGGAAGTAATTTTACGAGTCAAAACAAAAAATATCAGCAACAAATCATTTTATCATGGAATCGCAATCGTAGAGTAGAAAATGGTGGTTTGCAGAGTGACAGCCTATTTTACGGACCAAATTTTCAAAAATCAGACAAAATTACGCAACGTCTTTTTGGAAACTATTTCCCTCAGATCACTTCTGCAAAATCATTTTGGGCACAAAATGATCACCGTTTCAAACACCGTTATTACTTTGACACTAACCAAACAATGGGCATTGCGCAAAGTATTCGATTTCACAAAGTTAGATTCCAATATCAAGACAAAACTCCCGATTCAAATTACTACGGTAAAAACCATCATTTCAATGCTCATAAAATTGCTGATAGCACATCATTCAGCCTAATTGACCATAGAATTGGAATTAATTTTCAAAAGAAATTTGCCAATTTTAATGCAAATCTTCAAGTCAATCACATTTATCAATCCCTCAATTATCGATACGATACAAATACCGTTATTTTAAAAGAATACAGCATTCAATCACAAGGCTTCGAGGGAATTTTAAATACAAAATACAAGAGCTGGGAAATTTTTGCAGAAGCCAATTTCTTTGTCCTTGGTTATGCCCAAAAGGCATTTCTTGTGAATAGTGAACTTAAAAAATCCTTCAATAAAAAATATGTTATTACGCTGAGAGGACAGATATCTAACCAACCAATAAGTCAATATCAATCTACATTTACAAGCAATTACTTTTATTTTTCAAAAGATAAATTAGATTACAGCCTAACAAATCCAAACTTTACCCAGCAACAATTCGCCTCTATCAAAATTTCAAAAAATGGAACGAAGTTATCTGGTAATTTAATGTGCAATATTGGCAGTTTACAGAACGATTATATTGGAATTGCAAATATCTCTGTCGACCTAGTCAATTATATTCAATTTGGGGCAGATATTTCGCTTAAAGTTGGCAAATTCATATTTCAAGAACAAGCTTTTATACAATTGAATCAAAATTCAATATTGAAAAATTATGGATTTCCAATGTTAAATGCACGCTCTGCCATTTATTTCCAAAATGTGGCATTCGATGAGGCGTTATTATTTAGAATTGGAATTGAAGGTATTTATACGTCTACATACAACCAATTAAATTACAGGCCTGATGCGGCGTCATACTATTTCAATTTAAACAATCCGAATCCTTTGGGAAATTATCCTGTATTTGATGTATTTGCAAGTGGACGTATTCAAAATGTAGATTTGTTCATTAAATGGGAACATATCAATCAATGGTATGTAGTTCCGGCATTCAACTCACGTTTCGAACAAACGTATCAATACCCAATTGAACCCGAAAGAATTAGATTCGGATTCAATTGGAGATTTTGGAATTAATGCGCCTCTAACCAGTTGTCGCCAATTCCAGTTTCAACTAAAATTGGCACATTCAAAGTCATTGCACCTTCCATAAGTTCTTTAACTTTTGCTCGCACCACTTCCATTTCATTTCTCGGCACATCAAACAGCAATTCATCATGCACTTGCAAGATCATTTTAGTTTGCAAATCAGATTCATTCAACCATTTTTGAATTTGAATCATTGCAATCTTGATCATATCTGCCGCGCTTCCTTGAATTGGAGCATTGATGGCATTTCGTTCAGCAAATCCGCGAACCACAGCATTTTTACTGTTAATGTCCCTCAAATTACGCTTTCTTCCAACCAACGTTTCTACATATCCAAGATCTCTTGCCGAATTGATGGTTTTATCCATATATGATTTAATACCAGGAAATTGAATAAAATAATTATCAATGATTTCTTTAGCTTCAGAACGAGGAATGTTTACTCGTTGACTCAAACCAAATGCTGAAATGCCGTAAATAATACCGAAATTGACGGTTTTGGCCTTTCTTCTCATGTCTTTATCGACTTCATCGATATTCACATTCCAAACTTTCGCCGCCGTAGCTGTATGAATATCAATCCCTTGATTAAACGCCTCAATCATCGTTGGATCGCCTGAAATATGTGCAATAATGCGCAATTCAATTTGAGAATAATCTGCACTTAATAACAAATGATTTTCATCTCGAGGGATGAAGGCTTTTCTAATTTCTCGGCCTAAATCTGTTCGAATTGGGATGTTCTGCAAATTCGGATTTTGGCTACTCAATCGACCAGTTGCAGCAACCGCTTGGTTAAAACTCGTATGTACCCTACCCGTTTGAGGTTTCACCAGCAAAGGCAAAGCATCAACGTAAGTTCCCTTGAGCTTCTGCAAAGTCCTGAAATTCATGATGTAATCAATAATTTCATGCTTGCCCAATAAAGAAACTAAAGTTTCTTCATCGGTTTGATATTGCCCTGTTTTAGTTTTCTTGGGTTTATCAGACAACTTTAATCTTTCAAACAAAACTGCACCAACCTGTTGTGGAGATGAAATATTAAATTGCATACCCGCACTTTCAAAAATTTTGGTTTGAAAATCTAAAGCTTGAATTTGTAATTCTTTACTATATGCATTCAAGAAATCCATATCAATTCTCACTCCTTCATGTTCCATTTGCGCCAATACTTCAACCAAAGGAAGTTCTATATCTGAATAAACCGAACTCAATTCTCTTTCCTGAATCTGAGGTTCTAATTTTTGTTTAATCTGCAACGTTACATCTGTATCCTCTGCGGCATACTCAGTGATTTTTTGCAAATCGACATCCGACATTACACCCTGATTTTTTCCTTTTTTACCAATAAGTGTTTCAATTGAAATTGGCGTATAATTCAAGTAATGCTCGCTCAAAACCTGCATATTGTGTCGTTGATCAGGTTCAATTAAATAATGCGCAAGCATGGTGTCGAAATATGGCCCAACCATTTTTAACTCATACTTAGTCAAAATTGCCATGTCAAATTTTAAATTTTGAGCAACTTTAAGTTTGTTTGATAAAAAGATTGACTGAAATTTTTGTAAGATATTTTTTGCTTCATTAAAATCAGAAGGCATCGGAATATAACACCCTTGATTAGATTTCCAAGAGAAAGAAATTCCAACCAAATCTGATACAAAATGATCTAAATCTGTAGTTTCTGTATCAAAACAAAACTCGCTCACTTCATTTAATTCCGAAATTAACCAATCTATTTGTTCATTTGTTGTAATTGCAAGATACTGATGCTCAACATCGGCAATTGTGGCATATACTGGCTGTTGTATTTCGTCTTCATCTTCAGGAGGCGGGGCATTGAATAAATCAAATAAGCCGGGTTGATTTGGATTCGATTTAGGAGCAGCCTTTTGTTTCACAGAATCTTGTGGAGCATTATCCGCGCTAGGCGCAGCATCTCCTAAAACCCTTCTCATAAGAGTTCTAAATTCAAGTTCTGTAAAGACTTCAGTAATTAACTCGGCGTTTTTTGGCTGAATGATTAAACTTTCAAGTTCAATATGAACAGGAACTTTAGTGTCAATTGTGGCAAGCCACTTACTCACTTTCGCTTGTTCAGTAAATTCCTCGAATTTTTCTTTCATTTTACCCTTCAGTTCATGTGTATTTGCCAAAATATTTTCCATTGAACCGTACTGCTGAATCAATTTTTTCGCAGTTTTTTCACCTACACCAGGAACACCAGGAATATTATCGGCAGCATCACCCCACAAACCCAAAATATCTATCACTTGGTCAACTCGTTCAATTTCCCATTTTTCAAGTATTTCTTTGACCCCTAAAATTTCATCTGGATTACCCATTCTCCCTGGCTTATAGATATAAACATGATCTCTAACCAATTGACCAAAATCTTTATCTGGTGTCATCATATATACATCCATATCGGTTGCTTGCCAAGCTAAAGTTCCAATGATATCATCAGCTTCATATCCATCCATTGAAATTACTGGAATATTAAATCCATTTAGAATTTTAACGATATAGGGTAAACTTTTTCTAAGATCCTCTGGCATAGGATCTCTATGAGCCTTATATTTTTCAAACTCAATATGCCTTTGTGTAGGCTTATCTGTATCAAAAACAACCGCAATATGGGTTGGTTTTTGCTTATTCAAAATATCGAGCAACGTATTTGTAAACCCGAACATTGCACTTGCATTAATGCCGGTACTTGTAATTCTTGGGTTCTGACTAAACGCAAAAAAAGCCCTATAAACAAGGGCCATGCCGTCTAATAAAAACAATTTTTTCTCTTGCATATTGAGTTAGCAAGATACAATATTTTTTGCCTTATGTTGAATAAATTATTCCTTCTTTTTGAATCCCAAAGAAGCACCATTAATGCAATAACGCAACCCCGTTGGTTGTTCATATCCGTCATTAAACACATGACCCAAATGCCCCCCGCAATGAGCACAAACGACTTCAACCCTCGTCATTCCATGGCTCTTATCTAAAATCTCTTTAACATTCTTTTTATCAATCGATTGATAAAAACTTGGCCAACCGCATCCAGCATCAAATTTTGTGTCGCTTGAAAAAAGCTCCTGATTACAGCCCTTGCAAACATATGTTCCTGAATCCCATTTGGTTTCATACTCACTGCTGTAAGGTCGTTCAGTGCCCTTTTCCCTTAAAATCGAATATGAGAAATCACCTAAAATTGATTTCCATTCTTCTTCTGTTTTTTGAACAGGATATCCAGTTGAATTGTTTGTATTTTCCATATTTTCAATGAGTTGATGATTCGATTTAGACTTACAATGAAGCAATAATAAACACATTAATAGCATCAGTAGATAATTCATACCTATAGAACAATCTTGAGCAAATTAAGTTTCAACTGAAAAGTTATCAAAATAAATCAGACATTTGTTCCGTGAATTTCTTTGCGCATTATTATTTCGATAAAATCGACAACAACCCAATACACACTTTCGGATTGCTAACCCCCGACTTGCTTAGAAATTTTACTCCCAATGATTTTGATAAAAAATTATTGATCCACCCCAACAATCATGAAATTTGGCAACTAGGTATTTCAAAACATTTTTTGAGGGACAAAGACTTTCACAATTCCGAGTTTTTCAAACTCACATATAACGAGTGTCACGATACAATTCGTGAAACCTTCAAAGAATGCGAAATTCGCAGATTTTGGTTTGCATTGCATGTAATTATTGAAATGATTTTAGACAAAGTTCTCATTCAACAAAACAAAAAAGAATTAGATCTATTTTACTCTGAATTAGCAATTTCAATAGACAATATCCCATCTCTTTTATTGCAAATCAACCACCAAAATACTGAATTATTTATTACTCGAATGAACCGTTTTATTGAAAGTAAATATTTAGAGAAATATTTAGAAAATGAAGGTATCGTTTATGGTTTAAACAGAATCTTCAATCAAGTAGGTGCAGACAAAAGCGATTGGACAGAAACACAATTCAGCAAACTAACCTCCTTGGTAACCTATATCGAAATCAGGGTCGAAAAAAACCTTAAATTGCTAGGTTCCTGAACAAAGTATACACCAAAAATATAAGTGTTATTATATTCAAAAACTCTTTCCATTTCTTCCAACTTTTACCTTCATAAAAACTTGAAATAAAAACAGATGCAGGTACCGATGCAATGATAAAATAATGACTGTAATCTTTGAATCTCAAGAAAAAGATTGCGGTTACATAAATACCAAAAACCAACATCGCAAGCTTACTTCTTCGAGTATCAACATTTGATCTAAAATAAGACCCAATTACTTGTAAAACACCCACAAAAACAAAAACAAGCAATGTAATAATCAATAAAATTTCAGGTCCATTTTTGAACCAATGAAAATCAATGACTTTACTTTTAATGACCCAGAACTGCCATGAATTGTAAAAATCAAATTTAAAAGAGAACAAATACCCGATTGAAGAGACCACATAATATGGCATGAGTAATCCAAAAACTATTGCAAAAATATCTACAGGCAATATTGGCTTGAACAATATGACCATCGCAATTAAAAAAACAATCACCCAAAAATGCTCAGGTATACACAATGCCGAAATACCAAACATTAATGCACCAAGAAACAACCATCTTCGATCGTAATTATTTTTTATAAAAAGGTAGAGGTAATTAATCCCTAGAAGCACAAATAAATTTCCAAATTGAATATTTGTAATGTAAAAATTCTCTATGAAACATGAATTTAAAATTCCAAAAAAATACAAAACAATGTATCCAGGTTTTTCAACAACATTATATTCCCAACACAATTTATTGATCAAAAGTCCCTCAAAAAGAATCACTAAAAACGACAAAGAAAAAGAAAGCAGTGCCGATTGATTGATCTGATTTAAAAAAACTGCTAAAATTCCGCTATTCACCGAATCTATTGAAACCTTTGGCAACAATAAAAAAACAGGTATCCTAATCATCAATAAAACAATGATTACAAGTGCAAGCGAACCAATTTTATTATCAAAAAATTTCTTAATCATACCCGGTTATTTGCATCCAAAACCATTGCTTATCGCGGAACAAAGGTACCGTAAATGAACAATATTCCATCTCTTTACCATCATATGGAATCACCAAATTGTAAAAATTATCGCTTGTCATCAATACTTTTGATTCTAATGCGTAATTTGATTTTATTGTAACATCAACCACCTCATTACTTTTTGCTATGTCGGAATTGTAAATGATATGAATTCCATCTTGACAAACATAAGTACCGATGCCCATTAAATACAAATTATACATCGTTCCAGTTTGATCTTTCCTCAAAACCAAACAACTATCAATTTGACCCACAGTATCCAGGAATAATGTTACCACATCACCACAATGATATAAAATTCTTGTTGAAGTTTGAGGAATACCGTTAATATAATAAGTTTCGAGTTGTTTAGATTCAGAATATTGCTCGAGAATACAAACTAACTTTCCAGTTGATGTTAAAACCATTCTCCGATAGAAGAAATTTTTTGGCATTTCTTTGTTTCTTTTTGAAACAGATAAACCAAGTATCTGCTTGATTAAAATCTCATTGAACTTAGCTTCATAAAGTTGCTCATTTTGAAATGCTTTTTGAGCAATTTTAACCGTGAAACATCCATCAATTTCTATACCTTTGGCATCTCCAAACAAACCACCGAGATAAATATCCTGAGTTTTAAAATCAACCATTATCTCTGAATTGAGATAATTTGAACTCAGTTGTATTTTTTTTACTTCAGAAAATTCCTTGCTAAATTTCAATAAATATAAATCAATGTTCTTACTGCCTCTGTTTCCAAAATCACGTGGCAAATCAACAAGTAAACTACCAACAAAATGAATACTGTCAGATAAAATTGTAGATTCAAGTCTAACAGAACTTTGCCTTGAATTGATGAACTTTTTTTCAGAAAATAATTGACTACCATCTAAACCATACACTTGAAATCCAATTTCTGTGATGTCATCTCCAAAGGGTTTTAAATATGTCAACGACCATTTTTTCTTATCTGAACTGCAATCAGCATACAAATCACCAATATCAATGTTTCTTAAATCAAAATCAGAAATAAACTTCGTTTTAACAGCACCTTCTAAATTCAAATCAATACTATTTAAATACAATTTCGTTTTCTCATTTCGCTTCCTGTAAACTGAAATCCAATTGATTCCTGAATCGGTTGTAAAAATTTTTAAAATGAAAATTTTCTTTCCGACTTCAAAAAATCGACCCTGAACATATCCCAATTCTGAATCAAAACGCTCAATGCTAAACCCATCTGTTAAATTCTCTTGGGCATAATTCAAATAATATGATCCTCCTAGATTACTCCCAATGGGCCGATGATAAATACTCTTTTTTTGATTTAATTGAGGGACATTCGACAGAATATATTGTTGCGCAAATACCGATTGTATCAAACAACCAAGTATCAATATAGAAAAAAAATTGCGCATATTCCCTCAAAAATCGATTTCAAACACCACATTCCCAAATACAATTGTAATTTTGTATTCTAAATTGAATTATTTTGATAGAAAACGACAAACCTGAAGAAATTGCCATTGTTGTTGGGGTACAATCTCAGAAACAAGAATTATCAGTAGACGAATATCTCGACGAACTTGAGCAATTGGTTTATACATCAGGAGCAAGAAGTATAAAACGTTTCACTCAAAAACTTGAACATCCGCATGCCAAAACATATGTAGGTAAAGGAAAAATGCAAGAAATTGCCGAATACTGCAAAGTAAACAGCGTTGACATTGCAATTTTTGATGATGATTTAAGTCCTGCCCAAGTGCGTAACTTAGAAAGAGAATTAATTGATGTTAAAGTACTCACAAGAACACATTTGATTTTAGATATTTTTGCCAAAAATGCTCAAACCGCTCAAGCCAAAACCCAAGTTGAACTAGCTCAAAGTATATTTTTACTTCCAAGACTTACCGGGATGTGGACGCATTTGAGTAAACAAAAAGGGGGTATTGGTATGAAAGGTCCAGGTGAAACTGAAATTGAAACAGACCGACGAGCTTTGAGAAACAGAATTTCTTTACTCAAAGAACGATTGTTGCACATCGAAAAAATTGGCAATACTCAAAGATCTTCACGTGAAGGAGCTCTAAGAGCAGCGCTTGTTGGTTATACGAACGTTGGAAAAAGTACTGTAATGAACCTTTTAAGTCGTTCTGATGTTTTGGTAGAAAACAAATTATTCGCAACACTCGACTCTACTGTCAGAAAAGTTGTATTGCCACACCCAACTGAAGAAGGTCAAAATGTTCCCATTCTATTAAGTGATACAGTAGGATTTATCCGTAAACTTCCAACACTTTTAGTAGAAAGTTTTAAAAGTACTTTGGCAGAAGCTTTAGAAGCTGATTTATTGGTTCATGTTGTAGACATTAGTAATCCTAACTACGAAAAACAAATGCAATCAGTAAAAGAAACACTTCACAGCATTGGAGCTTCAAACAAACCTGAACTCATTGTTTTCAATAAAGTTGATGCATTCAAAGGTAAAGAAGATGATTTCTTTGTTGGAGACACAGGGTTAACGATAGAACAATTCGAAAAAAGCTGGATGGCAAAAGAAAATGCACCAGCAGTTTTCATTTCAGCAACCAACAAAACAAATGTTGAAAAATTAAGAAGTTCTGTTATCACAGAATTGCTAAAAACGAAAATATAAGTCAAACTTATATTTGCAAAAATAAAAAAAGCGGCTTAAGCCGCTTTTTTTATAGTTCATCTTCATTGAAGAAATAGTCATCATCAGTAGGATAATCACTCCAAATCTCTTCAATGCTTTCATACGGCTCGCCGTCATCTTCTAGCTCTTGTAGGTTTTCAATAACCTCTAAAGGAGCGCCAGAACGAATACCATAATCAATTAGTTCATCTTTGGTTGCAGGCCATGGAGCATCGTCCAAATAACTTACCAATTCAAGTGTCCAATACATAAGCTTTTTTTGTTTGTTTAATTTAACGCGAAAATATATTTTTATTTGAATAAAACAACACCATTTTTGTAATCATTTTTTTATGCATCCTAATTGGCAAGATAATCTCCATCTCTATTGCGAACAAAATAGCAGTCCTGAACCCGATTTTTTAAAGGAAAATACATCCTTCGCATGGCGTAGAACATTTAATCCCAGACAATTAAGTGGTAAACTTCAAGGTCAACTACTTTCTTTATTAGTGTCTATCAAAAACCCAAAAACCATTCTCGAAATTGGTACCTTTACTGGCTATGCAACCGCATGTTTAACTCAAAATGCTTCAGAAATTTGCCAAATTCACACCATTGAAGCCGATGCTGAAATTGCTTTTAAAACCAAATCCTTCTGGAAAAACTATCCTTTCATGAATAAAGTACAATTTCATGTTGGTCCAGCTTTAGACGTTTTACCCACCTTAAATATCCAACCCGATTTTATTTTTGTAGATGCCGACAAACTCAATTACTTGAATTATTTTAACCTTTGCTTACCTCTATTAACTCCAGGTGGGTTAATGCTTTTCGACAATACCCTTTGGAGCAGAAAAGTTCTTGACGAAAATATCCGTAATACCGACAAAGACACAATCAACATGCATCAATTTAATCAAGAAATTTCTAAGTGTACCTCCTGGCAAAATGTTTTGCTGCCAATTAGAGATGGATTAACGGCAATTGTAAAAAATTAACCCCGCATTTTATCCAATAAATCACTCAAGATCACAGCCTCTTCCTCTGTAATATTGGTTAATGATACATTGAATTTTTCCATTTCTGGGTCAATTTTCTCCAAAATCTCTAACCCTTTCTCATTGATTTTGATGTTCATTTTTCTGCGATTATCATCGTCTATGCATCTATCTATCAATCCCATTGAACACAATCTATCGCACAATCTTGTTAAATCAGGGTTCTTATCAATCATCACCGATTTTATTTCTGAGGGATTTAAGGCCTTGGGGTATTTACCTCTCAAAATTCGCAAAACATTGTATTGTTGATTTGTTAATTGATGATTTTTAAAAACATCCCTCAATTCGTTAGAAAACCAATTGTTGGTGAACATCACATTTACAACAGCTTTGTGAACAGCCGAGGCAAACTTTGTTTGTTTTATTTCTTCTTCAATTTTCAAAACAATGCAAATTAAACACATAATCATTAATTTTATTCTATTTTAATTCAACCTGAGACCTTTTAAAATTTCATGATTACCTTTGCATTGTGAATCATTCTTTCGAAAATACCCTGGAATATGCATCTCTTTGCGATAACAACGATACGCTTGCTGCATTTAAAGATCAATTCATCTTCCCGGTGAATCAAAACAATGTTCCTCAAATTTATTTTTGTGGAAATTCTCTTGGTTTACAGCCTAAATCTGCTAAAGATGCATTAACCGTAGAACTTGAAGATTGGGGTAAATGGGGAGTTGAGGGACATTTTCACGGAAGAAAACCTTGGTTTCATTATCATAAATTCCTTACAGAATTTGCTGCCGAAGTGGTTGGAGCAAAACCCATTGAAGTTGTTGTAATGAATCAACTAACTGTAAACCTTCATTTATTGTTGGTTTCGTTTTACCGTCCCTCAAAACAACGATATAAAATCATCATGGAAGCCGGTGCTTTTCCATCTGATATGTACGCAATTGAAAGTCAGGTAAAACATCACGGATTTGCATATGAAGACGCTGTAATTGAAATTGCACCAAGAGATGGTGAATTCACGCTAAGAACTGAAGATATTCTTGATGTCATTGAACAACATAAAAATGAAGTTGCCGTTGTTTTCTTTAGCGGTGTTCAATACTATACCGGTCAATACTTTAACATTCCAGAAATCACAAAGAAAGCACATGAAGTTGGAGCAATTGCTGGATTTGATTTAGCACATGCCGCTGGGAATATTCAACTACAACTACATGATTGGGGAGTTGATTTTGCTGCTTGGTGCTCTTATAAATATTTAAATAGTGGTCCAGGAAATGTTTCAGGTATTTACATTCATGAAAAACATTGCACAAACCCCGAAACTCCTCGATTCTCTGGTTGGTGGGGTTATCAAGAAAACAAACGATTCTTGATGCAAAAAGGGTATGTACCAGAAAGTGGCGCTGCTGGTTGGCAATTATCGAATGCACCAGTATTCGGGATGGCAGTTCATTTAGCTTCTTTAGAAATTTTTAACAAAGCTGGCATTCAAAATTTACGTGCAAAGAGTATCGTTTTAACCAATTATTTAGAGTTTATTTTGAATGATGCCAAATCTTCAAATGCCAATCTGTCATTTGAAATTATTACTCCTCAAAATGAAAGAGGAGCACAACTTTCTCTTCTCACCGACAACAAAGGAAAAGCGCTTTTCGATCACCTCACGAACTCTAACATTATTGCCGATTGGAGAGAACCTAATGTGATTCGTATTGCTCCGGCACCTTTATACAATTCTTTTGAAGATGTATATCACTTAGGACAAGCGTTTATAAATTTTAAAGGTTAATTTTCCGTTTGACTGACATTTTATCAGTTCTATCAATTTTTTTTCATTTCCTGACGCGTTTTTTGAATCTATTGTTCTTAAAATTGTAGTTTTGTAAGTAAATCGTACAATGGTGCGATTTTTGACATTGACAAGATACAATTTAGAATGACAGAAGAACGCAAATCACCCGAAAATAAGCCAAACGGCTTTAAATTCAATTACTATTGGATTTATGGAATACTTTTCATTGTTTTTCTTGCTTTAAGTTTCCTTCCTAAAGGTTCTGGGCAGGCAACTAGCTGGAATGAAGTTCGAGATATGGCCATTAAAGGCGATATCAAGAAAGTTGTGATTGTAAACGATAGGGTTGTTGAGGTATTCCTAACAACTGAAGCTTCGCAACAAAAAAACTATTCGAAAGCACAAAAACGCGATAATGTTTTTGGTGAAACTGAGCCGAATTTTAGTTTTGAAATCGAAAAAGGTTATTTTAACAATGAAATTCAAACCCTCAAAACCGATCTTGCTAAATTAGGAAAAAACCCTAATGATCTTGTCATTCAATATGTGAGCCAAAGCGATATTTTTGGTCAATTATTCCAATGGGTATTCTTTATTGTAATCATCCTTATTTTCTGGAACCTTATGTTCAAGAGAATGGGCGGTGGCGGTGGCGCCGGTGGTGGACCGAATATCTTTAACATCGGTAGATCTAAAGCTCAATTGTTCGACAAGGATACTAAAGTCAATATTTCTTTTAAAGATGTTGCTGGTCTTGAAGAAGCAAAAGAGGAAGTGATGGAAATTGTAGATTTCCTTAAAAATCCTAAAAAATACACAGATCTAGGAGGTAAAATTCCTAAAGGTGCATTGCTCGTTGGGCCTCCAGGTACAGGTAAAACCTTACTTGCTAAGGCTGTTGCTGGTGAAGCTGGTGTACCTTTCTTCTCTCTATCTGGTTCCGACTTCGTAGAAATGTTTGTGGGTGTGGGTGCAAGTCGTGTGAGAGACCTATTTAAACAAGCAAAAGAAAAAGCTCCAGCAATTATTTTCATCGATGAAATTGATGCTATTGGTAGAGCTCGTGGTAAAAACCACTTGCAAAGTTCTAACGACGAACGTGAAAACACTTTAAATCAATTGCTCGCAGAAATGGATGGTTTTGGCACCGATTCAGGCGTAATTATCCTCGCTGCAACAAACCGTGCCGATATTCTCGATAGCGCCCTTATGCGACCAGGTCGTTTCGACAGACAAATTAGTGTTGACCGCCCAGATATCATTGGAAGAGAACAAATCTTTAAAGTGCATCTAAAACCATTAACAAAATTAGCTGGTGATGTTGATGTTCACCGTCTTGCAGCTCAAACCCCAGGTTTTGCTGGTGCTGAAATTGCAAACGTTTGTAACGAAGCAGCCTTAATTGCTGCGCGTCATGGAAAAGATTTGGTGTCGATGAAAGATTTCCAAGATGCAATAGATAGAGTTATTGGTGGACTTGAAAAGAAAAATAAAATCATTTCTCCAGAAGAAAAGAAAATTGTTGCTTATCATGAAGCTGGACATGCTGTTGCAGGTTGGTTCCTCGAATTCGCAGATCCTCTTTTAAAAGTATCCATTGTACCAAGAGGCGTTGCCGCATTGGGTTATGCACAATACTTACCAAAAGAACAGTACTTATATAGAACTGAACAACTCATTGATAGCATGTGTATGACATTAGGTGGTAGGGTTGCTGAACAAATTTTCTTTGGCAAAATATCAACCGGTGCACAAAATGACCTTGAACGAATTACCAAACTCGCTTATAGCATGGTTACAATTTATGGAATGAGTCCTAAAGTAGGTAATGTAAGTTTCAATGACCCAACTGGCGAATACGGTTACCAAAGACCTTATTCTGAGCAAACTGCACAGCTCATCGACCAAGAAGTTCGTGAATTGATTGATACTGCATACAATAGAACCATTGCGCTCTTAACTGAAAAGAAATCTGAAGTTGAAGCTATAGCAGTGGAACTTCTTGATAAAGAAATTATTTTCAAATCAGATTTGGATAGAATCATTGGAAAACGTCCTTTCGATGAAGATGAGCATATTACTGCAACAATTGCTGCTGCAAATCAAACCGATTTAGAGAAACACGAAACTCCTAAAATTGGTGAACCCACTATCGAATCAACTGTTGTTGAAAACAACAACCAACCCTCGGAAACAATCAATGAACCTAGTGCAGATAACATTGAAAGTCCAGAGAAAACAGAAGAATAATCATTTAGAGTATATAAAAAAGGCTGTTTCCAATTTGGGAACAGCCTTTTTTTATTTCATTAAACGTTAAACTAAACTTAAACGTTTAACATTCATCTATTTTTAACTTCCTAACTCCTGCAATTGAATTAAATTATAATACAATCCACCTTTTGCAATGAGTTCCTGATGTTTACCAATTTCTACAATTTTACCTTTATCCAACACCACAATTTTATCTGCATGCATCACCGTACTCAATCTATGTGCCACAATTAAGCTCGTACGATTGCGCATTAAGCCTTCTAAGGCCATTTGAACCGCTTTCTCGCTCTGTGAGTCCAAAGCTGAAGTCGCTTCGTCTAAAATTAAAATCTCAGGGTCTTTGAGTAACGCTCGCGCAATTGAAAGACGTTGTTTTTGTCCACCACTTAATTTCCCTCCCCTTTCACCAATTTCAGTTTCGTAACCTAAGTCCATTTCCGAAATAAAATCATGAGCAAATGCTGCCTTAGAAGCCGCTTCAACTTGCTCTAAAGTTAACTCAGGCCTACCCAAAGCAATATTGTTCCTCACAGTATCATTAAATAAAATACTCTCTTGATTCACAATTCCCACCAATTGACGTAAATCTTCTTGGTTGAATTTACGAATATCAACGCCATCAATGAGTATTGATCCCTCCGAAACATCATAAAAACGCGCAATTAAATCCGTAATCGTAGTTTTCCCTGCACCCGATGGACCAACAAATGCAATGGTCTCACCTTTGTTTATTTTGAGGGACACATCAGTCAATACCTTAGTTCCCTCAACATATGAAAATCCAACTTTTACCAATTCTAAACTTTGTTCGAATTTAGGTGTTTCAGGATTTTGAGGATCCTCAACAACTACAGGAGCCGTTACCAATTCTTGAATTCTCTCCAAACTTGCCATCCCCTTCTGTGCAGCATAAAGTGCATTTGAAAATCCTTTAAAAGGAGGAATTAACTGACTAAATATTGTAAAATAACCTAAGAAAAACTCCGGATCCAACTCACCACTAAAAACCATTTTACCTCCCAACCATAACAAAAGTGCAGATACAGTTATCCCTATAGTTTCAGATATAGGAGATGATAAATCATAACGCCTTTGAACCGATATATTATTTTTGGTATAGTCCATATCTTGTGAACTGTATCTGTCATAAAAGAATTTTGATGCGTTGAATGCTTTTATGACTCTAATACCGCCCAAAGTCTCCTCAAAAGAACTCATGACCCGACCCAACAATTGCTGATTTTTACTCGACTTACGACGTAGTGATCTACCGATTAAGGCAATAATCAATGCAGTTATTGGTAAAAACAATAGAATATACATCGTTAATTTTGCAGAAAGCACAACCAACGCCAACAAGAAAATAATAATATTCAAAGGTTGAAAATACAGTGCCTCTAATGAAACCATCAATGCAAATTCTATTTCCTTGATGTCGTTACTCATTCTAGAAATCAAATCACCTTTTCTCTCATTGTTGAAATAAGCAATTGGCAAATTCAAACACTTTTCATAGATATCCAAGCGCATTTTACGAATACTTCTATTCCTGATTAAAACCATGTAATTCATGGCTGTAAATCTTGAAGCATTCTTTAAAACAGTTACAATTACCAAACCAACACTCAAGTAAGCCAAAGCTCTATATGGATCTCCTTCAGCTATTTTACCAAACCACTCAATAAAAGATTGATACACTCCAGAGAACCATTCACCAACATCTTTCTGATTAACTCCAAGATCTGAAATTTTCTTATCCTTGCTAAACAAGAATTTCAACACCGGCATGATTAACAATAGTGTGACTAAGTTAAAAATGATATAGAGCAAATTGAACAAGAAATTACCAAAAATCAATCCCTTGTAATCTGCGGCATACTTTAAAAATTTAAATACAGCTTTCAAATTGTTACAAAATTACGGATTTATTGATGAATTAATTTGAAATGATCATCCATAAAAAAACCCTCGGAAATTCCGAGGGTTTTAAAGTTCATTATTTTAACTAATTTATTTTACAACCAATCTCTCAACGAAAGTTTGCCCGTTTAAATCAGTAATTCTTACAAATACAAATCCAGAAATACCATTTACATTCATGGTATATTGGTCTTCCAATTGACTAACAGTTTTGTTTATTAATAAACGACCAGACATATCTAAAACTTCAATTTTAGATATATTCTTTGCATTGCTAAATGAAACAAATTCATTTGCTGGATTCGGGTAAACTTTGAAATTACCTTGAGCAAAAGTTTTTGCCAAACTTGGTTCATTATCCTTAATTGTTAAGATCATGATAGAATCTTTCCCAACAGCACCTGGACCATCGATGTTACGAATTGCAAAAGAAACAATTTTATCTCCATCACTCACTAAATCGTCAGTAATGTTGGCTTTGATAAAGAAATAGTTATTATTCTTCGTCACTTGAATTGATTTTGTTGCGTAGTCGTAGTCAGCAGGTGTCAAAGCAGTACCACCTAAACAAACAACATCAAACCTAAAGTTCTCATCAGAAGGGAATACCGAAATATCCATTTTGAAAGAATCTGCCAATTCAAATACAAAATCAGAAGACTTCATAAAATTAATAGTTGGCAAACTTGAAGCTGTAATATCAGCTGTATATCTAGGCGCTAAGTAATACTTTGAGGTATATGGTGAAGTATTATCAAATTGAACACCTAAGCCTGATACGTTGAAATATCCTGTTGGCGCTGATGTTCCGTCAATATCCGTTTCAGCATCAATATTCAAGGTATCAACAGAACCAGAAGTACTGATGACCCTCACATAAGCAAATTTATTTGCCGTTAAGGCCGCAGATGGCCATTCAGCAGGGTCAACAAGTTTAACTCTTTCTAAACGAACCAAATTCGATTCTGCAGTTTCATTGATTGTGGTTACAACACTTGCGTTAACCAATGGTCTGTTACTCGCCATTTTAATGATTGTGTCAATTCTATCCATTTGAACAGTGCCCTGGAATTGACCAATTGAACCTTGAATCATAACAGAATCACCTTCCTTGATTGAATAAGCATATGTTTTGGCACCAGAGTACACACCCATACCACCTGTATTATCTCTAATGGTAAAACCTAAACCAGTTGAACGTGTATTTACACCGTAAACAATACCGTAAACCCTGCATTTAACATTTAAAGAGTCAGCTGTTTTTGCAGTATTTGTTTGTTTATTTACTTTTCCAATTTTATAAATTGGATAATCATCATCCAATAATGTGATTTTTAATGTATCAGATTTAATAATCATGTTGTTCAAATTTGCCATTCCAAATTTGATGTATTCAGTTTTTTCGTATAAATCATCATTTACGAGTGGTACATTCACAACAATAGTATCAGAAGTACTGCTCGTTACATTAATGATTTTTGATGATGGGCTGAACTTATAATCTGTAGGATTTTCAGCAGAACTTTCATTGCTGTACAATCTCAATGTAAAATCACCACCGGCTGATTTCCTATTGAATAAACGCATCTTAATGTTAAAAGATCCTCCAGATTCACTTACAGAGTAATTCCCACCAACAAACTGAACGCTTGTTGGTCCATCATTATCTAAAATAACTAAAGTTGCAATTGAATCTTTCAAAAATGCACCACCTGATACTTGGCGAATCACCAATATAATTGAGTCTGACTTATCAATTGCAATGTCATCAAATATTTTTGTATTCATTGTAATTGAATCAGGACCATTAGAATTACCTAAATTAAAAGTTGTGTCGTTATTGTTGCTACTAATAAAAAACTCACTTGGAATGTAAGTACTATCAGATTTGAATTTAACAAACATTTTAAGTTTAACAGGAGTGGTCACTGCCTTATCAATTTTGAAACTAATTCCAACATTGGCATTCGCCTCGTTTACTCGAATAGAAGGGTTTTTTACAAAGACGTTTGCAATATCATTGTCAACAATAGACAATGTATGAGCAACTTCCGTTCCGATTAAACAATTATTAGGTTGATCCAATCTCAATACAACTGTTTCAGTTCCTTCAGAAATAGCATCATCATTTATTGTAATTTCAGTTGAATCCAATGTTGCAACTCCAGGATTGAAAATAATTGTTTTAGGTTCAGTTAAAGTAAAATCAGCAGAAGCCCCTTTAGTGGCAGTTCCTCCAACTAAATATAGTCTAATAGATTGCGCATCAGAATTACTGTACTTTCTTGATACATATACTTTTACCTTACCTGCACCCTCGCTCACAGATGACGAACGTGTCCAAAATTCTACTTTTGGAGCTATCAATGGAGCATCATCTTGATCCAAAGCTATAGGAGTTGTAGATCCACCAGAAGGATTCACTGTGCTCTTACTCGATGGACCCCAAACACCATTGGTGTCGGTATTGCCATAAATTGAATATCCTGTTTTAAACGATAAATTATCAATTCTCTTTACACCCGTAGACAATGTGTTTGGAATAATAGTTCCCCATGCATTATTTTGTTTGTAAACATTTGTATTGTAAAATCCTACAAGACTCGAAAAAGCAGCACCAGAATAACTTCCACTTTCAACATTGGTTAGAGCCAATGGTCTTCCAAAACCATTTACATTGTCATATAATGCAACCATACTTTTTGCATTCGCATAACTCTTACCCCATATACCTGTGCCATTATTACTACCAGCAGCAGTATTCCAAGCCAATACTTTTATTGAATCTTCGCAATAATATCTAAAAGTATCGGTATTATTAATACCCAACATTGTAATGGCAAAATAAACGTTGTTTCCAGCAGTAAACCTTGCATTTCCAGTATTTACCAACCCAAACCAACCTTCATAGGCTCCCATCATTCCAGAACTTAAAGTATCGCATCCACCTGACGAAGTAAAATCAGTTGTGGTAGCATATCTGTAATTTCCTTGTGAATCGATAAAAATATCGTTTCCTGCTCCAGCACTTGTTAAACCAGTGTTTGCAAAATCTGTATATCGAATTGCTCTTACAATATACTTGTATGATGTATTGGGTGTTAACCCATCCAATCTCAATCGTGCAAATACAGGAATTCGCGTTGATGTACCCGAAGCCATGTATTGTGGCACAATGATCCCAGTGGTGTTCATTGACTTATATTGAGCCTTCAAAAAGCCAATATTTAAAGCCAACAATGCAAATAGTAATTTCTTCATTTCTTTTTCTTTGGATTTTACAAATTTAAGTAACTAATTGGTATTTACAACCCATTCAAAATTTACGACGATTTTTTAACATTACTGTGTAAATCCTAATGCCAAAACGCTAATTTTTATATCTATGTGTTTGTGAATCTCTCGTATACACGACTCTATAGTAGCTCCAGTTGTAATTACATCATCAACCAAAACCACATGTTTTAAATCAGAATCTATGTTCCCAAATCTATACTGACCCTGTGTGTTCTCCCATCTCGAAAAGCGTCCCTTTTTTGTTTGACTTTCCGCAAATTGATCCCTTATCAATAAATCATTTACAATGGGCAAACCGAAACTCTTTGATAAGCCTTTGGCTATTTCCTCCGATTGATTGTAACCTCGCTTTCTCATTTTCTTTGGATGTAATGGTATAGGCACCAAACAATCAAAATCTAAATCCTTTTTATCTGATTTAATCCAATTTCCAAATAAATTCCCTAAGTCATTTGCCAAATCCACACCATCATCATATTTTATATTTTTAATCAAATTTGAATACTTAGAATCACTTCGATATCGCATGTATGCACTCGCAGATTCTACCTTACACCGGCCCCAAAAAGTTTTTTCTACAGGATTTTCAGATCCCAACTTGTAATATCCCATTGGAACCCCAGCCTCACATATCAAACACATGTATCTTTCTTGACCATATATAATATGATCACATATCAAACAATACCTTGGAAACATTACATCCAATATCGTGTTTACTAATTTCATACTCTTCGTTTATCGATTAATTTCAATCTTTAAAACAACTTTTTTGCCTTTATCCCCCGATAAAGAAAATAATCAACGAAATTTGCAAAACATGGCAGCCAGTAGATTCGAAAATAGAGATATTCCTAAATCCAAAATTAACCTTACCACGCTTAAACGCTCCTTCCGTTTATTCAATTACATGTCGAAAACCAACAAATGGTTATTCCTTCTTGGAACCATTTTCTTGGCAATCACTGCAGGTGCATCTATTTTATTTCCAAAGCTCCTAGGTGATATGATGGACGGAGTGTTTGTTTACAAACAAGGTGGTGTTTCTACAGCGCCATCCCTCGATAAACTCACCAAAGTTGCTCAACTTTTTGTCTACCTTTTTATTGTACAAGCAGTTTTTAGCTTCCTACGAATTGCCATTTATGTTAGAGTTACCGAAAATATGACATTTGGTCTTCGAAGCGACCTATTTAAATCTGTCATTCACCAAAATATGGAATTCCATTCCCAAAATCGCGTGGGTGATCTTTTAAGTCGTTTTAGCTCCGACATTTCGCAAATTCAAGATACTTTTACAACCAATATTGCCATGTTTATTAGGCAGTTACTGGTGATGATTGGCGGTATCGTGCTCATCTTTATGACCTCTAATAAACTTGCGATTAACATGCTTTTCACAGTTCCAGTAATTGTGATTATTGCGCTTTTTTTTGGTAAATTTATTCGCAAAATCTCTAAAGAAGTTCAAGATCTTACCGCTCAGAACAATGTAATTGTGGAAGAATCTATTTCAGGAATCATTAACGTTAAAGCCTACACAAACGAAAATTTTGAACATTCACGCTATCAAAAAAATGCCCTCAACCTGCAAAAAGAAAGCATCATCAGAGGCTATTGGAGAGGAGCATTTAGCTCATTTATCATAGTTTGCCTTTTTGGAAGTATTGTTTGGTTGATTTTTAAGGGACTAGGACTTGTTCAAAGCGGTGATTTAGCCATTGGTGAACTCTTTAATTTCATGTTCCTTACAGCCTTTGTTGGTGGAAGTATTGGTGGTATGGCAGAACAATTTGTGCAAATTCAAAAAACCCTTGGTGCCATCGAACGTGTTCTAGATATCATTGAAATGCCAAAAGAATCAAATCAATCAGAACTTTCGCCAAATTTCAATCAACCTATCACTTTTCAAAATATTGAATTCGCTTATCCCTCCAGACCAGACAACAATGTTTTAAAAGGCATCAATTTCAAACTAGAACCAGGTCAAACGATTGCACTCGTTGGTCCAAGTGGATCAGGAAAAAGTACCATTGCAAGCCTAATTTATCAATTCTATCAACCAACAAATGGCTCCATACTTCTTGGCAATCAAACTATATCTGATTTCGATTTAATTCAATACCGAAATAACTTCGCTTATGTGCCCCAAGAAATAGTTTTATTTGGAGGGACAATCTATGAAAATATCCTTTATGGAAACCCACAAGCCTCAGAATCTCAAGTGTATGAGGCCGCAAAAAAAGCCAATGCCCTTAACTTTATTGAGGAATTTCCAGAAAAATTCCAAACCCTTGTGGGCGATAGAGGCATGAAACTTTCCGGAGGACAAAAACAAAGAATTGCAATTGCACGCGCAATTATCAGAAATCCTAAAGTACTTATTTTAGATGAGGCCACTTCTGCTCTCGACTCTGAAAGTGAATTTGAAGTGCAAAAAGCCCTTTCTGAACTCATGCAAAATAGAACTTCTTTGGTCATTGCTCATCGACTCAGTACCATTCGATATGCCAACAATATTCTTGTTATTCGAAATGGAAATATCATTGAGTCTGGAAATCATTCCCAACTCCTGGCTATAGAAAATGGCATTTATAAAAATATGATTGATAGACAAATCGATCCTTCTGACTATTTTAGCAGCAATTAATTGAAAAAAATCCTTTTCTATATCGTTTTTACGCTTTTAGCGAGCACCGCTTTTTCCCAAAATAAAGGAGAATTAGCCAACGGTCTGTACGAACAAAACGAATACGAAAAAGCCCAAATTATCTATGAAGAATTAACTTCTGACCAACCAGATGAAACATTCTACTATCAACGTTACATTCAATGCTTGGTAAAAACCAACAACCAGAAAAAAGCAGTGAAATACATTCGTAAGAAAGCAAAAAAACAAACCGACCCACTCAATTACATGATCGATGAATGTTGGGTGCTTTCAACTGATGAAAAAACTAAAAAAGAATCCGAAAATTTATTTGAATTTATCAATGGTAAAATCTCAAATGATCTAGATGCCTCTATCATCGCTTCCGAACTTTTTGAAAGAGTGAATTTAATTGATTATGCCATAAAAATTCTCCAAAACGCTGAATCCAATTTTGGGAATATTCCAGAAATATCCAACACCCTTGCAAATCTTTATTTATCTAACGGACAAAGAATCAAGGCTATGGAAAGATATCTAACGTTAATGGTTCGATCAAATGTTGAATTTGAACAATTTAAACAAGTGTTTGAATCTAATATTACCGACAGTGCCGACATCGTTGCCATTCAACAACTACTCCTACTAAAAATTCAAGAAAATCCTTATGTCACTTCATTGTCGGAATGGTTAAAATGGACATTTGTTAAATTACAAGATTGGAAAAATGCTTTTGTTTACACAAAATCGATCGATCTTAGATTGAAAGAAGATGGAAAACGAGTTTTCGAACTTGGATTGCTCTGTAAATCAAATAACGAACTCAATATAGCACTCAAATGCTTCGAATATTGTTCAAAATTAGGAATGAATGGACATGACCCTAACCTCACCCAGTCAAATTACCTTGGAGTGAAATATATGCTCCTACAACAAAAAAACGCATCCAATATTGAGTGGAACAACCTAATCGCTGAGCTCAAAGCATTTGAAACCGAAAATGGTCCCTCAATAGAAACCTTACCAATCGCTGAAACACTCTCTCAAATTTATATCGAAAGAAAAAACAACCCCGATTCAGCAGTGATTCTCTTAGAGAGGTATATTGAAAACCCACAAATTCAAAAGAAAAATCTTGCTCAAGCAAAAATTGCACTCGCCAAAGCGCATATTGCAAATAATGAAATGTGGCAGAGCGAATTGCTGCTCGCACAAGTTGAAAAAGATTATAGCGAGGAATCACTTGGCCAAATTGCAAAATACAACCGTGCAGAATTGAGTTTCTTTAGAGGTGATTATGATTGGGCACTGATGCAACTCGATGTACTTAAAGATGCAACCACACAGCTCATTTCAAATGACGCCATGGAACTTGCACTTTGTATCACCGACAATGTAGCATCCGACTCAAATTACATGCCGCTTCAACTCTATTCAAAAGCCCTTCTTTTCTTCCGTCAACATAGATTTGATAGTTCACTTTTCTATGCCGAAAAAGTAAAAACCAATTATCCGGGCCATAGTTTAACCGATGAAGTTTTATTACTCAAAGCCAAAATTTTCGAACAACAAGAATCTTTCGATAAAGCTGCCGATACTTACGAAACAATTTCAATTGCGTTTGCCCATGATATATTAGCCGATAACGCTCTTTTTGCACTTGCAAATCTCTACCAATACAAACTTACCCTTCCCGAAAAAGCACAAAACACCTATAAAAAAATCATTGAAAACCACTCCAATAGCATTTTTATTGTAGATGCTCGAAGAGAATTTAGAAAACTTCGTGGTTTTTAATTTATTTGCAACATGTTTTCCAAAACCCACAAATATCTATTGCTTCTCCTTTTTCTTTTTGGGGGACAAAAAATTGGATTTTCTCAGCTAGACAATTTAATATTTCGGCATTTGGGTGACTCAAAACAAGTTAGTTACAAAAATTATTATGAAAACACATATGATACAATTGCAACCGAAATTACTTCTATTGACACTGCTGCCCTAGATTCTACTTTGGTAGATTCTATTATGGTAGATTCTGTTTCTAGTGATTCTCTGAATAAATATATTAAAAATCAACCAACTATAAATAATTCGCCCATTGAAAATGATAATGAAAAAAATAATTACGACTATATATATAAGAGTGGTTTTAGTTTTGGGAGTTTAATGTATTGTAAAAACAATGAATACGGCGAAAACAATAATCCTGGACAAACTTTCTTTGGCAATCAATTATGGTTTGGTGGTAAATCTTATTTCAATCAAAATTTAAGTGGTAGCCTTGGGGTGTTTGTGCAATATGATTTTGGTGACAATCAATTCCCTAGTAAATTTTTCCCAATTTTTCAGCTGCAATACAACTACAGAAATTCGAGTCTCGTTGCGGGAAGTCTCTATGGAAATTCAAACCATTTATTAATTGAACCCATCTACAATTACGAAAACAATTTCACAAAACCCATTGAATACGGATTGCAATATTTTACCCAAAACAAAATCTTTACGTATCAAAGTTGGATCGATTGGCGACAGTTTGCAAAAATTCAAACTTCAGAACAAGAAATTATTTCTTTCGGGCAAACCTTAAACCTTCACCCAGTTGACAGTAACCATTTACCGTTTTACGTAATCATTCCTACTTCATTGTTGGTTTACCATCAAGGCGGTGAAGCTTTAAATATCCCTCAAAGAATTCAGACTTCCTTGAATGGAACTATTGGAATTAGAATTGGTGATAAATCAAATCGCTTTAGAATAGAATCTCATTATTTGATTTCAAATGACCCCTCTCCCGTATTAAGTCATGCCTTCAAAAATGGCAATGGATCAATGTCTAACTTTACATTTTTTTTCAAAAATAAAAATAGCAAACAAATGCGCATTGTTGCTTCATATTTCAAAGCTTTGGAATTTTATAGTCCACTCGGTGCTCCACTTTTTGCGAGCGAACTCCCCGGAAAACCCTATTATCAATCTCGATCAAGAGAATTTGCAATGTTGCGATTTCAGTATGAGAAACAGCTTGTATTCCGAAACCATTCGAATTTATTTTTAGATTTACGCGCTGAACCTATTTACCATATTCAGCAAAAACTTTTTGCTTTTTCAACCGGAGTGTATCTTAAAATTCTAATTGGAGCAAACAACATACACTAAAAAGTGTAACCCAAACCAAATTCCGCAAAGTCTGCAGTTGTTTTATTGGCCTTTAAACGCAATATAGCCTTGTAATTTTGATTGATTTGATACGAGAGGCCAATTCCCTCATAATAAGGAGTTTTCTTCTTAAAATCGGGCTTATATACGTAAATCCCCAAATCAGCCACAATTCCCCATTTGCCAAATCGCGTTTCATATCCAACAGAAACAGCCAATTCCGAAGCGGCACCAAACGAATATTGGTCTAATTTTTCGAACTTTTTGAATTGATAAGTTCTATCATGGAAATACGAAATCGAATATCGAATGTTACTAAATGGATTTAAATATCTTTCAAAAGTAAATTCAGCCAATGCATTATAAAAAATGCGATCATCATCCAAATCAATTTCCTTCTTGCCCAGTCTTAAAGAAAGTGTCTTTTTCCAAATTGCCATTTGCAATTTTTGCTTTGGCTTATACTCAACATTTCGATACAAATCTAACCCCATACCATATTGTAGGTATGGTAAATTAATTCCCAGATTTGGAAACTGCCAACAGGCATTTGAAAAATGCGACATTCCTATTTCTGCAAAGATCTTTGCTCTCGAAAACAAATGAGCTTCAACCGACATACCAATTTGCATAAAACCATTGATATGGCTTCCGATTGCTCTATTTTCGGGGTTATTAACAGCGTCATATTTCTCTGTTAAATAGCCCATTCCCAAACCAAACTTGAAGCTTCCATTGATATATTTTGAGGGATGCTGAATCGACTGCCAATTAAATACGTCTGAAGACACCAATAAAGCTCCAGAAATTGCCTTACCCGAAATCTTGGTCCCAAAATCATAATATGTCAATAAAAACCCAAGCCTTTGTAAAACTGGTTGAGTATTTTCAAGTCTTGATTTGTCTGTTGCCAATACTTGAAATTGCAAACCAGAAATATGTGAATACATCTGTTGCATATCCTCATGATGAGGAATTAAAAAACCATTGACCGCGCCAATAGTGATTGATTGATGAATATTCTTTAATACGGGATTATGATCGATTGTATCATTTTCCAATTTTTGCAAACTACCAAATAAACTCGTTGGCAATACAAAAAAAAATAAGCCAAAAAAAAGGCCTAATTGAATAAGCCTTCTTTTCATTATTGTCTTGATTTGTCGGTGGCAAGTACCATCCTAATTCCTAAGTTGGCCCCAATTTCCATGACATCTACCATTTGCTGAATGGTTAAGCTTTTATCTAAACGCAAGACCACATTCAAACGGTTATCTGGATTCTCAGCGTCAAATGATTGGTCTCTTCTAGTAGTTAACCGTGTGGTTAATTCTGTTAAACTCACTGGTTCTTTCTCGCTATCAATGAAATAAACTACTTTCGATTTAGTTTCATCATTTTCATCAAATTTCACCGTTAATACAAATGGCTTCGTTTGAACAGTTGAAGTTGTTTTTGCTTGTGGTAACATAATTTTAATTACGTTTGGATTTGCAAGCGTACTTGCAATCAAGAAAAACAACATCAAGAAAAACATGATGTCACTCAAAGACGATGATTCAACTTCTGCCTCTTCTCTTTTACGGCGTCCGAGTTTCATAATCTATTAAATATTTGACTTTGTTAAAACTTCAAGCAAATTCAAACTTTGCTCTTGCAATCTTTCTGCAAAACGGTCAATTTTTCTCATGTAAAGTTGATATCCCAAGAAAGAGATAATACCAACCAATAAACCCGCAAAACTTGCTACCATTTTAGCGTATAAACCTTCAGAAATAGAAGCAATACTCAAATCATTTGTTTGTGCAATAGAATAAAAGATATTAATTACACCCCAAATGGTTCCTACGAAACCCAACATCGGAGCAATTCTTGATATCAAACTTAAATATGCCAAGTTGCTTTCCATAGCACTTAATTCAACACTAGCTTTTGTTTCCATGGCGCTCTCAATTTCACGCATGTTACTGCCTAAAAATCTCAAACCAGTTGAAAACATTTGACCTTGTGCCGTTGGTGTTCTCTCACAGTACGACATTGCCGCGTCCATTTGATTCTCTTTAAGTTTATCTTTAATCACACCAATCATTGCGTCATCAATTTTCGCTCTATTTTTGAGATAAATCCAACGCTCAACCATAAAAAATACAGTCAATACTAAACAAAAGGCAAGTAATCCCATAACCACTCCACCTTTAGTCATAATTTCTAAAATTGGTGCAGAAACGTGCTCAGTTACAGCGGGTGCTCCTGATTTAGGTAAAGGTGCTGCTCCAGCTGGATCAACTGCATTGGCAGTCTGTAATAAAATGTTGAATAAAAACATCATGTTTGCGAATTACGTTAGCAATTGATAGAATAACGAAAGTTTCTTTGAAAAATTATCCCCAAAGAAATACACTATTTCATTTCTGTTACGCCACCACTTAAAATAAACTTGGTAACATCGCCCGAATCGGCATCAATTTTCTCAATTTTTTCTTTTTTCACAATGAGAATTTCTCCAGATATAGCGTAGCTATTTGGGAAATAAACCGCACAAAAATCATCCATGCCAAATTCTGACATTGTCTCTTGTGTTAAAAATCCAATTCTGTAGACATTCGGGGAAATTTCAACCCTCACAGTCACCGTAAACTTTTTATTTTCACCAACAAAGGCCTGGGTCATGTCTTTTGTTGTGCCAAAAATCCAATTTAACCCCGGTGCTTTCTCGATAATTCCTTCAAAAAACTCCAAAATTTGTTTTGCAACCACTCCTTCTGTGAACTTTCCAATCATAGTGATTGTAACAACTCCCAAAATCAAATACAAAACAATAGCACCAAACGATAATTTATCTAAATGTAAGAATGAACCAATAATTTGAAGCACCCAAATTAAAATACTAATCGTCAACGCAATTGGCAATACAACCAACAACCCGCGTAAAAATAAATTTAAAATGTGCCTAGATGGCGATTTTATCCGCCTCTTTAATTGAGCATCAAATTCATTCCTTTCCATAGTTCATCAAATCTAATCCAATATCCCTTCGGTTAAATTTTCCATCGAAATTAATTTCCGAAGCTAATTTATTCGAATCATCCAAAGCCAACTCAATGCTATCGTTTAGAGAAGTCACAGCAATGACCCTCCCTCCATTTGTAACCAATTCTCCATCTTTCATTGCAGTTCCAGCATGGTAAATAAATTGATTTAAACCAATGCTTGAGTCGTTTGGAAGTGTAATTTTTTTACCTTTTTCAATATTTCCTGGATATCCTCCAGAAACTAAAAATATAGTGGCAGCAGTTCTACTATCTATTTCTAACGCTAATTCAGAAATGTTTCCAGTAGCAATTCCACTCAACATTTCTAACATGTCTGTTTTTAATCTAGGGAAAATTGCCTCTGTTTCTGGATCACCCATTCTAACGTTGTATTCAATCACTTTTGGTTGACCACCAACATTCATTAACCCCAGAAATAAAAATCCTTTAAATGGATTCCCCTCTGATTTTAATCCCTCAAAAGTTGGACGAATAATTTCATTTTCAACTTTTGACATAAATGCACTGTCGGCAAACGGTACTGGGCTAATTGCCCCCATTCCACCAGTGTTCGGACCTTCATCGTTATCAAAAATTCGCTTATAATCTTTAGCAGATGCTAAAATCTTATATGAATTTCCGTCACCAATTGCGAAAACAGAAATCTCTATTCCAGGTAAAAATTCTTCAATCACAACAGATTTTGAAGCTTCACCAAACATCCCTCCTAAAATCATTTCATTTAGAATTTGTTGGGCTTCTTCTAAATTAGAAGTGATAATGACTCCTTTTCCAGCTGCCAATCCATCCGCTTTTAAAACATATGGAGGTTGAAGCTGAGCGAAAAAATCTGAAGCTTCTGAAATATTCAGAGGATTAAAGGTTTTATATGCCGCAGTTGGAATTTTATGACGAATCATAAAAGCCTTTGCAAAATCTTTACTACCTTCTAATTGCGCACAATATTGATTTGGACCCGCAACATGAATAGAAGTTGAATTTTCTATATTCTTCGCATGAATAAAATCTACAATGCCATGTACCAATGGATCTTCATTGCCAGGAACTAGCAAGGAAATTTCATTGTCAATACAAAACTTAAAAACTGCTTCAAAGTCCAATGGATTCAGCTGTACATTTTGACCACATTCGCCAGTACCCGCATTTCCTGGAGCAATATATAATTGAGAGATACCTTTACTTAAACTAAGCGCTCTCGCAAAAGCATGCTCCCTTCCGCCTGAACCTAACAATAAAACATTCACAGACTTATATAATTTAATTTTTAAACTTATTCCCAAGTTTCTGGATCAACCGAAGATAAATCTGTAGGTTTTTTCGGAGCTTTACGCTTCAATCTCTCAACATAAGCAATTTCTTTCTCTGTTAAGAATCTCCATTTACTACGACCTAACTTCAACTTATCAAATTCGCCAAATAAGACCCTATCCAAACCAGTAACCTCGTAACCAAAATGTTCAAACATTCTTCTTACAATTCTATTTCTACCACTATGAATCTCAACGCCCAATACTGTTTCTTCATCTTCCTCAACCCATCCAACTTGTTCAAAAGACATAAATCCATCTTCTAGATCTACACCTTCTACCCAAGCCAACATATGGTCTTTGGTAGGTTTTTTATCTAATGTAACACGGTAAACCTTCTTGATTTCAAAACTTGGATGTGTTAATTTTTGAGCAAACTCTCCATCATTTGTTAATAATAAAACACCAGTTGTATTTCTATCCAATCTACCTACAGGATAAATTCTTTCCTTTCCTGGTAAATCAATCAATTCCATCACTGTTTCTCTACCATCTGGATCACTTGTTGTTGTGATATATCCCTTTGGTTTGTTTAATATGATATAAACTGGTTGTTCCGGAACAATCTTTCTTCCATCAATTTTCACTTCGTCTCTTGGTCTAACTTTTGACCCTAATTCTGTTACAACTACACCATTGATTTTAACCAATCCTTGTTCAATGAGTGAATCAGCTTCTCTGCGTGAGCACATTCCACTGTTCGCAATATAACGGTTCAATCGAATTTCTCTGATTGATAGTTCTTTACCCAAGCTTAATTTATCGCCAGCTTGCTTAAACTCTTTCTTACTTCCTTTGAATCCCGTGGTAATTTCAAAGTCAAATTGCTTTTTCTTCGATAATTTCTTTGGTTTTTCATCAGCCTGTTCAGAATTATTACTTGCGTTGAATCTTGATTTGAAACCTCCACGATTTTGGTTATCCCTATTGAATCCACCACCTTCTGGACGGGGACCTCTATTGAATCCGCCACCCTCGGGACGTGGACCTCTATTAAATCCGCCTCCTTCTGGACGTGGACCTCTATTGAATCCGCCTCCTTCTGGACGTGGACCTCTATTGAATCCGCCTCCTTCTGGACGTGGACCTCTATTAAAGCCGCC
>JACCDW010689808.1_pt1 | contig 54731 bp, 59 predicted proteins | sample 7449781 | NCBI WGS metagenome assembly JACCDW01 (sample SAMN15323449, study PRJNA562643) | freshwater metagenome | isolation source: river surface water | place: USA:Blue River Watershed | collected 2017-08-18
CAAGTTCGACAACTTGTACGGTTGCCGCGAATCGTTGGTGGACTCCATCAAGCGCGCCACCGACGTGATGATCGCTGGCAAAGTGGCCTTGGTCGCTGGCTATGGTGATGTGGGCAAAGGTTCGGCCCAAGCTCTGCGTGCCTTGAGCGCGCAAGTGTGGGTGACCGAGATCGACCCGATCAATGCGTTGCAAGCCGCGATGGAAGGCTACAAAGTCGTGACCATGGAATACGCGGCCGACAAAGCCGACATCTTCGTGTCTGCCACCGGCAACAAAAACGTGATCCGTTACGAGCACATGGCCGCCATGAAAGACGAGGCCATCGTGTGCAACATCGGTCACTTCGACAACGAAATCGATGTCGCTTCACTGGAGAAACTGAAGTGGGACGAGATCAAGCCCCAAGTCGACCACATCATCTTCCCCGATGGCAAAAAAATCACTTTGCTGGCCAAAGGCCGTTTGGTGAATTTGGGTTGCGCCACCGGCCACCCCAGCTTTGTGATGTCTTCCAGCTTTGCCAACCAAACCATTGCGCAAATCGAGTTGTTCACACGCCCTGACCATTACGAGTCTGGCAAGGTCTATGTGCTGCCCAAGCATTTGGACGAGAAAGTGGCGCGTTTGCACTTGCAGAAAGTTGGCGCCATGCTGACCGAACTCACTGACGAACAAGCCGCCTACATCGGCGTGAGCAAAGCCGGTCCCTACAAAGCCGACACTTACCGCTATTGAGCCCATGCGCGCCGACCAGTTGCTGGTCGAGCGCGGCTTGGCTGCCACGCGCTCGCAAGCGCAGCGCTTGATCGCTGCAGGCGTGCAATGGCGCGTGGGCGATCAAGCTTGGCGTTCTGTGTTGAAGAATGGCGAGGAACTGACGTCGGTTTGTGAACTGCAACTGCTCGATGATGCCGAGACCCGTTACGTCTCCAGAGGCGGCTTGAAATTGGCAGGTGCATTGCAGCAAACAGGTTTGAAGGTCGACGGATGGTTTTGCTTGGATGTGGGGCAATCCACCGGTGGCTTCACCGATTGTTTGTTGCAACAAGGTGCGGCGCAGGTGTGGGGTGTCGATGTCGGCCATGGCCAACTGCATCCGCGATTGCAAACCGATACACGTGTTCACTTGTTCGAAAAAATCAACGCCCGCCAGCTGAACGCCGCGTCCTTGGGCGAACAAGGCTTGCAAGGGTTTGACTTGGTGGTGGCTGATCTCAGTTTCATTTCACTTACCTTGGTCATACCCGCCTTGCAACCGTTGATGAAGCCGCAGGCCCATGCTTTGTGGTTGGTCAAGCCGCAGTTTGAGTTGCAAGCCCAGGACTTGGGCAAAGGCGGTGTGGTGAGAAACCCCGCTCTGTATGCGCAAGTCGAGCAGCGATTGAGGCAGGCCTGTGAATCAGCAGGTTTGCATGTTTTGCATTGGTTGCAAAGCCCCATCGTGGGGGGCGATGGCAACCACGAATTTTTCATCCATGCCAGGAGGGCAGCATGAACACACCATGTCCCATCAGTTTCGAATTTTTTCCACCCAAAACCCCTGAAGGGGGAGACAAGTTGCGCCAGGTTCGCCAAGAGCTCTACAGCTTGAAGCCCCAGTTTTTCAGCGTGACTTATGGCGCTGGCGGTTCCACCCAAGACGGCACTTTGCAACAGGTGCAAGCGATCTTGAGTGACGGGTTTGATGCAGCGCCCCATTTTTCCTGCATCGGCGCCACACGCGACAGCGTGCGGGTGCAATTGCAGCAATTCAAGCAAGCCGGCATTCGCCGCATGGTGGCATTGCGTGGTGACTTGCCCAGTGGTCACGGCACCTTTGGTGAGTTTCGCTATGCCAGTGATTTGGTGGCGTTCATCCGTGAAGAAACAGGGGACCACTTCCACATCGAGGTGGGTTGTTACCCCGAGGTTCACCCGCAGGCCAAATCGCCTGAGGCCGATCTGAATGCCTATGTCACCAAGGTACATGCGGGTGCCAATGCAGCCATCACCCAGTACTTCTACAACAGCGACGCTTATTTCCGTTTTCTGGAAGAAACCCACAAACTGGGGGCCGATATCCCAGTGGTGCCTGGCATCATGCCGATCATCAGTTCCACCCAGTTGATGCGTTTCTCAGATGCGTGTGGGGCTGAAATACCGCGTTGGATTCGCCTGCGCTTGCAGTCCTTCGGGGACGATACCGCGTCGATCAAGGCCTTTGGACTGGACGTGGTCACCGATTTGTGCGATCAACTGCGTGCCGGTGGCGCGCCCGGTTTGCACTTCTACACCATGAACCAATCGGCAGCGGTGAAGGCGATTTGCAGCAACTTGGACTTGATTTGAAAAATCAGCCTTGGGTCAAATCAAAACCTGCCACGCTGTCTTGGCCCATGAGTTGAACCATTTGAGGCAAGGCCTCTTTCAACTGCTCGTGCAGCGTGAAAGGTGGATTGATCACCACCACACCGCTTTCCACCAGCCCCAGGCGTTTCAAGGGGTCGCCCGTGACGGCTTCGGTGCGTGCCCCGGTTTTGATGCGCAAGGTGGCGTGCAGCCAAGGCTTGTCGGCTTGTTTGGCCAAGGTGGTGAGGTGGCGCGGCAGGCTGTGTGCCTGCGGCCTGGGAATGATCGGGTACCAAACCACAAACGTGCCTGTGGCAAAACGTTGCAAGCCCATGGACACCGTCACCGCCACGCGTTCATAGTCGAGTTTGATCTCATAACTGGGATCGATGAACACCAAGCCGCGACGGGTGGGTGGCGGTAAAAATTTGGGCAGACCGTTGAAGCCATCTTCATGCATCACCGCCACTTGCCGACCCACCCGCAATTCCTCCACATTGGTCTGCAAGGTCCTGACATCGGTGGGGTGCATTTCAAACAGTTTGAGCTTGTCTTGCTCACGCAGCAGATGCTGTGCAATGAAGGGCGAACCGGGGTAGTTCAGCAAACCACCCTGGGGATTGAAATGGTCCAGCACCGCCCGGTAGGCCTGCAAAGCTGGCGCCATCGGACCGGCCAACTTGGATTTGTTGCGCATTAACGCCAACAAACCCTCTTGGGCTTCACCACTTTGGCGGGCATCTGGACCATCCAAGCGGTACAAACCAGGGCCAGAATGGGTGTCGATGGCGGTGAAACCCACCTCTTTTAATGCTAAATGATGCAATACAGCAATCAACACCGTGTGTTTTAGGACATCGGCGTGGTTGCCTGCGTGAAAAGCGTGACGGTAACTGAACATGCCGCGATCCTAACCGCCCGAGAGCGTCGAGGGTTTTGGAGATCCAAATGCCATAGAATAGCCGGCTCTGCAGCGAACAAGGTCCCGCGGCAGGGTTTTCATCCCCACCTAAGAGGTTCTCATCAAAGAAGAACACCGACCGTGGAAAAGGACCCCACAACCCACTCTAGGAAAACACATGTCCACTTTCAGCGCAAAACCCGCTGACGTGACGCATGAGTGGTTTGTGATTGACGCCACCGATAAGGTGCTCGGACGGATTGCCAGCGAAGCAGCCCTCCGTTTACGCGGCAAACACAAAGCCATTTATACGCCTCACGTCGATACCGGCGATTACATCGTCGTCATCAATGCATCCAAAATTCGTGTCACAGGCAACAAAGCCTTGGACAAGATGTACCACCGCCATTCAGGCTACCCAGGTGGCATCTCCAGCATCAATTTCCGCGACATGCAAGCCAAGCACCCCGGTCGTGCTTTGGAAAAAGCGGTCAAAGGCATGCTGCCCAAAGGCCCTTTGGGTTTCGCCATGATCAAAAAGCTCAAGGTGTACGGCGGTGCCGAGCATCCCCATACAGCCCAACAGCCTAAAACGCTGGACATCTAAGGAGCTATGAAATGATTGGTGATTGGAACAATGGCACCGGCCGTCGCAAATCCAGCGTCGCCCGCGTGTTTCTGAAAAAAGGCTCCGGCCAGATCAAGATCAATGGCAAAGACATCGCCGAGTACTTCGGTCGTCAAACCTCGATCATGATCACCAAACAACCTTTGTTGCTGACCCAGCATGCAGAGTCGTTTGACATTCAAATCAATGTGCAAGGCGGTGGTGAGTCCGGCCAAGCGGGTGCAGCCCGTCACGGCATCACCCGCGCCCTGATTGATTACGACGCATCCCTCAAGCCTGTGCTGTCCGCAGCTGGTTTTGTCACACGTGATGCGCGTGAAGTCGAACGTAAAAAGGTCGGTTTGCACGGCGCTCGCCGTCGCAAGCAGTTCAGCAAACGCTGATGCACCATACCCCTTCGGGGGTTTTGCAAAGCCGCTGGTGGCCATCGCCCTGGCGGCTTTTTTCATGGCCTATAACCTTGCTGTGGTTATTGTTGAGTGAAATACGTTACTATTCTTGCCGTTTGATTGAAAACTGTTTTTGGAGTTGCCATGAGTGCCTTAGCTGAAGCCACCCCCACCGCCATGCCTGACCCGATCGTCTTCACCGACAGCGCGGCTGCCAAGGTGGCCGACTTGATCGCAGAAGAGGGCAACCCCGATTTGAAACTGCGCGTGTTTGTGCAAGGTGGCGGTTGCTCCGGTTTCCAATATGGTTTCACTTTTGATGAAATCACGAACGAAGACGACACCACCATGAGCAAAAACGGTGTGTCCTTGCTGGTCGATGCGATGAGCTACCAATATCTGTTGGGCGCTGAAATCGATTACAAAGAAGATTTGCAAGGCGCGCAATTCGTCATCAAAAACCCCAACGCCACCACCACCTGCGGTTGCGGTTCTTCTTTCTCAGTCTGACCCTTTTCTCACTGACAAACAAAAGCCGGGCAAGTCCCGGCTTTTCTCATGGTGCCCATCCTTGGCGAGGACCACAGAGACGAAGCCAACCTATGCTGGGTAAATGGCGCCGAGCACCCTGGGCCCCTTAGCGCCTGTGACGGCGGGCAGATTGCCCGGCAGATGGAGCAAGGTTTGACGGGCCAGCCAAGCAAATGCTGCTGCTTCTACGTGCATGGGCGGCAAGCCTTGTGTTTCGGTGCTGGACACATGCATCGATGGCAACAAGGTTTGCAACTGCAGCATCAACACCTGATTGAACGCGCCACCACCGCACACCAGCACATCAGAAGCATCAGGCGCATGCCGCTTCAGTTCATGGGCGCAACTGTGTGCGGTGAGCGCGGTCAATGTGGCTTGCACATCCACCGGTGCCAATGAAGGGTGCTGTTTCAAATGACTGTCCAACCATGCGGCATGAAACAAATCGCGGCCTGTGCTTTTGGGTGGTGCCATGCTGAAAAAGGGATCGCTCAAGAATGACGCTAAAAGCGCTTCAGACACCAACCCCGCAGACGCCCACAGTCCATCTTTGTCATAGGCCTGACCCAAGTGCTTTTGGCACCACAAGTCCATCAACACATTGCCTGGACCACAGTCAAACCCCAACACCTCTGGCGAGCGCAAGATGCTGATGTTGGACATGCCACCCAGGTTGAGCACCGCCACCGTTTCATTGGGGCGTGCGAACACGTGTTGATGAAATGCCGGGACCAGTGGCGCACCTTGACCACCTGCGGCCAAGTCTCTGGATCGAAAATCAGCCACCACACACACGCCTGTGAGCTCAGCGAGCAAGGCTGGGTTGTTCAGTTGAACCGTGTAACCCAAGCCGTCATGCAATTGGGGTTGGTGTCTGACGGTTTGGCCATGAGCGCCAATGGCCGCAATGTCAGCAGTATTCAAGTGGGCTTGGTTTAGCAAGGTTTGCACACCCTGTGCATAAAGCCTGGCCAAAGCGTTGGCAGCCAGGGCTGCTTCATGCAACTCATGGTTGCCAGTTTGGTTCAGTTGCAGACATGTGTCACGCAAGTCTGGTGGCATGGGCAGAAAGACGTGCCCCAGCGATTGAAACCCTCTTGAGCAATCAAGCAAGACCACATCCACACCATCTAAAGAGGTGCCTGACATCACGCCCAAATACAGCGTGGACATGGGGTGTTCAGGGGTTGGTGTTGGCAAATGCAACTGCTTGAATGCTCAAGAGTTGAGCCGCTTCTTGGGCCAGTGTGTGGAAACGTTCGCGGGCATGCGCAGGAACAGGGACGGTTTCACTTTGACGGGCAAGCTGCAAGGGGTCTTGATGCTTGCCGTTGACCCGGAATTCAAAATGCAAATGCGGTCCTGTGGCCCAACCTGTGGCACCAACCAAGCCGATGGTTTGACCCTGGGTGACACTTTGACCGCGCTTGACCAGAATCTTGCTCATGTGGGCATACAGGGTGGTGTGACCGTTGTTGTGTTTGACCACCACGGCGTTACCGTAGCCGCCCATACTGCCTGCGCTATCCACCACGCCCAAACCGACATTGCGAACAGGTGTGCCCTTCGGGGCGGCGTAATCCACGCCCAAGTGAGCCCGCCACGTTTGCAAAATTGGATGAAAGCGCATGCTGAACCCACTGGTCACCCTGGAAAAAGCCAATGGGGAGGCCAGATAGGCGCGTTTGAGACTTTGACCTTGGAGGTTGTAGTAGCCGCCTGGTTTGTCTTCTGAGGCTTGAAACCACATGGCTTGATAAGGCTTGCCTTTGTTGACAAATTCTGCGTTGAGAACCTTGCCCGACTTGAGTGGTTCGCCATCGGCTTCCAAGGTTTCATAGCTCACGCTGAAGCGATCGCCTTTGCGAAGTGAGCGGTGGAAATCGATGTCGCCGGAAAAAATCTCAGCCAATTGCATGGCGATGGCGTCTGGGATGCGAGCGTCATCTGTGGCTGCAAACAAAGAAGTTTGAATCAACCCACCTGACAACTTGACCGAGGCTTTGAGGTCGCCGGTTTCCAGGCGGGCTTGGAAACCCTGCCCATTCTGCTCAACAACCAAGCGCTGAAAGTGACTGTTGCTGTCTGTGGCCCAACGTGCTGTGAGTTTGAGCAAGTGGTTGTCTTCATCTGTTTCAGCCATGAGCAGGCGACCTGCGCGGCCCAACAAGTTTTCGCGCACCAACGGGTTGGCGCGTAAAAAGTCTGCTGCGGCCTTGTCCGAAACACCCAAGCGCGTGAGCATGCTGTCTGGGGTGTCACTGCTTCTGGAGGTGTCTGAGCGGAACAAATGCAAACTGCTGTTGCTCAAACTTTGAATCTGTGCGTCCATGCCCATGGTGCTGACGGACTCGACCAATTGCTGGACTGCCACCGGTTTGTCTGCCGTCCTCAGACCCGCCACCGCAAACGCACCGCCTGCCGCGAGCAGCAAGGCGCCACCAATGCGAAGCATCCAAGGCTTGGCGCTGGGCATATCGGCGTTCAAATCAGAGGGCTGGCGATCTGGCAAAAGGAATCCTGTTGGGGCTTGGGCGGCGCATTCGACCATCGCATGCGCCTTAGAATCAGGTCATCTGGGGTTGGATGAGCGCTAAAGACTGCTTCCAACCTCGGGGGTGCAGTATACAAGGCAAATTCCCCCGTTTTCAGCTCAAAACCACATATGAATCAAGCACCTGAAACAACAACTTCATTGTCTACTAGCATTGAGCACGCTTTGGCTATTTCTCGACGAGGTTGTGAAGAACTGCTGCCTCAAGAAGAATGGATCAAAAAGTTGCAACGTTCAGAGGCCACGGGTCAGCCTTTGCGCATCAAACTGGGCTTGGATCCGACAGCGCCTGACATCCACATGGGTCACACCGTGGTGCTCAACAAAATGCGTCAGTTGCAAGACCTGGGTCACCAGGTCATCTTTTTGATTGGCGACTTCACCACCATGATTGGTGACCCCTCGGGTCGCAACAGCACCCGACCACCTCTGACGGCTGAGCAAATCAAGTCCAACGCGGACACGTATTACAAGCAAGCCAGCATGGTGCTGGACCCTGCGCGAACTGAAATTCGCTACAACAGCGAATGGAGCGATCCTTTGGGTGCACGCGGCATGATTCAGCTGGCTGCCAAATACACCGTGGCCCGCATGATGGAGCGTGATGATTTCCACAAACGTTTTCACAGCGGCCAATCCATCAGCGTGCATGAATTTTTATACCCCTTGATGCAGGGCTATGACAGCGTGGCTTTGAAGAGTGATTTGGAGTTGGGCGGTACCGATCAAAAATTCAATTTGCTGATGGGTCGTCATTTGCAACAAGAGCACGGACAAGAACCTCAGTGTATCTTGACCATGCCACTCTTGGAAGGTTTGGATGGTGTGGACAAAATGTCCAAGAGTAAAAACAACTACATTGGCATCACAGAAGAACCCAACACCATGTTTGCCAAGGTCATGTCCATCAGTGATGAACTGATGTGGCGTTGGTTCACCTTGTTGAGTTTTCAAAGCCTGGAGGCCATTGCTGCATTGAAAGGCGAAGTGGCCCATGGACGCAATCCCCGTGATGCGAAAGTCATGTTGGCCAAAGAAATCACCGCACGTTTTCATTCTGTTGCTTTGGCCGATGCGGCTGAGCAGGACTTTGTCAACCGCAGCAAAGGTGGCGTGCCTGATGTGATTCCAGATGTGCATTTGTCCGGCGCACCTTTGGGTATGGCCGCGCTGTTGAAAAGTGCCGGCTTGGCACCCTCGAGCAGCGAAGCCAATCGTTTGATCGATGGCGGGGGAGTTCGTGTCGAAGGTCAAGTGGTCAGTGACAAGGCATTGAAACTGGAGGCCGGCGTGCATGTGGTGCAAGTGGGCAAGCGTAAATTTGCGCGGGTGCATTTGAATTGAGCGTCATACCCACATGACCTTGTTCAGCAAGCTGTCCCCGCAAAAATTGCTGTGGGCCTCAGTGGTGGTGGCCGTCATCACCATCATCATGAAAACCATGGCTTGGTACATCACCGATTCAGTGAGTCTGTTGTCGGATGCCATGGAGTCGTTTGTCAATTTGGCCAGTGCCATTTTTGCGCTGCTCATGGTCACTGTGGCGCAACAACCGGCGGACGAAGAGCATCCTTATGGGCACCACAAGGCAGAGTATTTCTCTTCAGGCTTTGAAGGGGTGCTCATCATGGCCGCGGCGGCAGCCATCATCTGGGCGTCGGCGCATCGGCTCTTTGATCCTCAACCTGTCCAAGAGTTGGGCTGGGGTTTGGCGTTGTCGGTGGCCAGTTCTGCCCTGAATGGCTTACTTGCTTGGGTGATGTTTGGTGCCGCCAAGGCGCATCGCTCGATTGCCTTGGAAGCGGATGCCAAGCACCTGGTGACCGATGTGTGGACGTCTGCCGGTGTCGTCATCGGCTTGATGCTGGTGTATGCCACCGGCTGGTTGTGGCTGGATGCGGTGGTTGCCATGGGCGTGGCCTTGAACATCATGAAAGAGGGCGTTGAATTGATTTGGCGCTCATCCCAAGGTTTGATGGACGAAGCTGTAGAGCCTGAAGTGCTGGCTCACATCAAAGAGGTGCTCAAAGGTTTCGAGCATCAACGCGACGAAGTGCAGATCATTCGGTTTGACCATGTGGTGACCCGGCGTGCAGGCCAACGTCGGTTCGTGGACATGCACATGCACATGCCCGCCACGTGGACGCTGGGTCGTGCGGCCGCACTTCGCAACAATGTCGAGCAAACTTTGATGAGCGAGGTGCCTGGTTTGAGAGCCAGTATTCAACTTCTTCCTAATGACATGGAGGCACATGTTGATGATGTGCAAATTGTGAAATGACAAACTCATTCAAGTCACTGCCCCTCTACCCCGACACCCTCACCAACCTCGATCAACTCGGCTACACCGAGATGACCCCCATCCAAGCGGCGAGTTTGCCGCTGGCACTGGCGGGAAAAGACCTGATCGCGCAGGCCAGCACCGGCAGTGGCAAAACCGCTGCGTTTGGCTTGCCTGTGGTGGAAAAACTCACGGCGAATTTTCACGCCGTGCAAGCCTTGGTGATGTGCCCCACCCGCGAATTGGCCGATCAGGTCACCACCGAAATTCGCCGCTTGGCACGTGCCACGGCCAACATCAAAGTGGTGACGCTGTGCGGCGGTGTGGCCTTGCGCGGTCAAGAGCAAAGCCTGCAACATGGCGCGCACGTGGTGGTAGGCACACCGGGCCGCATCTTGGACCATTTGACGCGTGGCAACCTGCGTTTGGATTCGGTGAAAACCTTGGTGCTCGACGAAGCTGATCGCATGCTCGACATGGGCTTTTTCGATGACATGAAACAACTGATCCAACAATGCCCCGCAAAACGGCAAACCCTGTTGTTCTCAGCCACCTACCCCGAAGGCATTGCCAAGTTGTCGGCGCAGTTCATGCGGGACCCGCAAACCGTGAAGGTGCAAACGGTTCACCAGCCCGACAAAATCCGCCAAGTGTTTTACGAAGTGCGCGAAGACGAACGCTTGCATGCGGTGTCTTTGTTACTGAACCATTTCCGGCCCGAATCGACGCTGGCGTTTTGCAACACCAAGCAACAATGCCGCGAGTTGTTGGCGGTGTTGCAAGCCCAAGGTTTTGATGCGCTGGCCCTGTACGGTGAGTTGGAACAACGCGAGCGAGATCAGGTCTTGGTGCAGTTTGCCAACCGCTCCTGTTCAGTGCTGGTCGCAACAGACGTGGCTGCGCGTGGCTTGGACATCAGCCAACTGAATGCAGTCATCAATGTGGATGTCACGCCTGACGCCGAACTGCACATCCACCGCATTGGCCGCACGGGGCGCGCGGATGCCCAAGGCTTGGCCCTGACCTTGGCCAGTTTGGACGAGATGGGGGCTGTGGGGCGCATCGAGGTCTTGCAGGGTCAGGAGTCCCAATGGGCACCCCTGTCAACATTGACACCTGCGGCAGGCGACAAGCTGCAAGCACCGATGCGCACCTTGCAAATCGTGGGTGGGCGCAAAGAAAAAATCCGCGCTGGCGATGTGCTGGGGGCCATGACGGGCGAGGCGGGTTTCACGGCCGATCAAATCGGCAAGATCAATGTGAACGAGTTTTCCACCTATGTGGCGGTGAACAGGGCGATTGCCCACACAGCGGTGGAGCGTTTGTCCAAAGGCCGTATCAAAGGCAAAACAGTGCGCGTTCGTTTGTTGGACGAGGACAGTTTTCAGCGGTAGGGGTTGCGCAGGCCCAAACCCGCCAAGATGACCACCTCACGCGCTTCCATGGCGTGTGCGTCTTTCAAGGATGTTTCATGGTCCCAGCCTTGGGCATGCAACGTCCCATGCACCAGCAGGTGTGCATAGTGTGCTGCCAAGGTTTTGCTCTGTTGCTTGGCTTCCTGCGCCACCACAGGCGCACACAACACCAGGTCTGCCATGACCACCGGTGACTGCGCGTAATCAAACGTCAAGACATTGGTCGCATAGTCTTTGCCTCGGTAACTGTTGTTCAAGGCTCGACCTTCTTCGGCGTTGACGATGCGCACCGTCATTTCCGCATCTGCATCCAAAGCATGGCGGATGCAGCGCATGACGAAATGACGGGGCAAGGCCTGTCGGTGTCTGGCTGCATAGGGAATGTCACCAAACTGCAAAGACAGTTGAAGCTTTGCCAGCGCCATGTTCAATCCGCTTTGCGCTGCTTGTCGTAGGCGTCCACGATGCGCGCCACCAAAGGATGCCGCACCACGTCTTTGCTGGTGAAGTGGGTGATGGCGATGCCAGGTACGCGTCGCAATACCCGCTCTGCATCCACCAAACCACTGGGCGCACCTTTGGGTAAATCGATTTGACTCACATCACCCGTGATGACGGCTTTGGCACCAAAGCCGATGCGCGTGAGAAACATCTTCATTTGCTCTGGCGTGGTGTTTTGTGCTTCATCCAAGATAACGAAGGCGTTATTCAAAGTACGACCGCGCATGAAAGCCAGGGGTGCAATTTCCAAGGCGCTTCGCTCAAACGCTTTTTGCACCTTGTCAAAACCCATGAGTTCATACAGCGCGTCGTAAAGAGGACGCAAATAAGGGTCGACTTTTTGACCCAGGTCGCCGGGTAAAAAGCCGAGCTTTTCTCCCGCCTCGACTGCTGGCCGCGTCAAGATGATGCGCTGCACCGCGCTGCGCTCCAAAGCATCGACCGCGCTGGCCACAGCCAAATAGGTTTTGCCTGTGCCTGCTGGCCCAATGCCAAAGGTGATGTCGTGTTGCGCGATGTTGTCCAAATAAAGCGCTTGGGTGGGGGTGCGTGCGCGCACATCGTGGCGACGTGTCGCCAAATTGGACGCACCATCAGCATGCACAGGCATGTGCTCATCACCCGCCAGCATGAGTTGCACCTGTTCCTTGGGGATGGGTTTGGCAGCGCGTTCGTACAAAGCTTGCAGCACCTCCAAAGCGCGCTCGGCTTTGGCTTTGTGGCCATCGATTTTGAATTTCTCGTGGCTGTGGGCGATCTTCACCTCCAAGCTCAATTCGATGGTGCGCAAATGCTCGTCCAAAGCGCCGCACAAATGGCCCAAGCGGGTGTTGTTGGCTGGGCTGAATTGGTGGCGCAGTATCAAGGGGTGGGCCCGTATTGCATCTCACCGTTGCCAAAAGACCAGTTCTCTTTGGCGACTTCCACCAGGCTGATGAAGACATCTTGTGGGCGCATGCCCAATTCCTTGGCAAGATCATCAGCGATGCGACGGTAAAACTGCTTCTTCAGTTCGATGCTGCGACCGGCATTGAGCGTGACCTGGATGAACACAATGTCGGCAGAATATTCAATGCCCAGGTAACTGTTGGCCACATTCAGTTCACTGCCTGCGTGGGTGGTGATGATTTGAAATTTGTCGTCGGCAGGTACGTTGATTTCTTCGATCATGGCGCGGTAAACAATCTCACCCACGGCTTTTCCAAATCCAGCAGGATGGTGTTGGGCGTGGTCAATTCTGACGAGAGGCATGGATCTGTTTCCGTTCACTGATGCTGATTGACAAAGCATACCCCAAGCCATCCGCCATGATGAGATGGTGCCTGCTGTAATCAAGCCGATAATCACCTTGAACAACATGCATGCACAACATGATCGGCAAACTCAGCGGTACCCTCATTGAAAAGAATCCTCCCCAAGTGATGGTGGACTGTCACGGCGTGGGCTATGAGGTGGATGTGCCGATGAGCACTTTTTACAACCTGCCGGCGGTGGGCGAGACAGTTGCCTTGCTCACCCATTTTGTGGTGCGTGAAGACGCTCAAATTTTGTATGGGTTTGCCACATCGCAAGAGCGCGCTGCCTTTCGGCAGTTGATCAAAATTTCTGGTGTAGGTCCCCGCATGGCCTTGGGTGTGTTGAGTGGTCTCAGCGTTGACGAACTGGCCCAAGCTATTTCCTTGCAAGAGGCTGGTCGGTTGGTCAAGATCCCGGGCATTGGCAAGAAAACGGCAGAACGTTTGTTGTTGGAACTCAAAGGCAAGATGGGCACCGACCTGGGTGTGACCGCCGTCGGCCATGCCCACAGCGCACAAAATGACATCTTGCAAGCCTTGATGGCCTTGGGTTACTCCGACAAAGAAGCCTCCGCGGCCTTCAAACAGTTGCCCAGTGACATTGGCGTGAGCGATGGCATCAAACAAGCCTTGAAAGCATTGGCGAAATAAGCATGAGCATCCAAACCGACGACTTTGCTTCTGAACCACGCGTGGTGTCTGCTGCTGCGGTCAGTCCCAAGGAAGAAGCCATAGAGCGCGCTTTGCGCCCCAAGTTGCTGCAAGAGTATGTGGGTCAAGCCAAGGTGCGTGAGCAACTGGAAATTTTCATTGGTGCTGCACGCAACCGCGATGAGGCGCTGGACCATGTGCTGCTGTTTGGCCCGCCGGGCTTGGGCAAGACGACCCTCAGCCACATCATTGCGCAAGAGTTGGGTGTGAATTTGCGCCAAACCAGTGGCCCTGTTTTGGAGAAACCCAAAGACCTGGCCGCCTTGCTCACCAATCTGGAAAAAAACGACGTCTTGTTCATTGACGAGATCCACCGTTTGTCGCCGGTGGTGGAGGAAATTCTCTATCCCGCTTTGGAGGATTACCAAATCGACATCATGATTGGTGAGGGCCCCGCTGCGCGCAGCATCAAGCTCGATTTGCAGCCCTTCACCCTGGTCGGTGCCACCACCCGTGCCGGCATGCTGACCAACCCGCTGCGCGATCGTTTTGGCATCGTGGCACGCTTGGAGTTTTACGCTCCCGAGGAACTGCTGCGCATCGTCATGCGCAGTGGCGGTTTGCTCAAAGCCCAGTTGGATGAAGCAGGCGCCTTTGAAATTGCACGCCGTTCGCGTGGCACGCCGCGCATTGCCAACCGCCTCTTGCGCCGTGTGCGGGACTATGCCGAGGTCAAAGCAGATGGTCTGATCAGCAAAGCCGTGGCGGAATCTGCATTGGCCATGCTCGATGTGGACCCGCAGGGCTTTGATTTGATGGACCGCAAACTGTTGGAAGCCGTGATCCACCGCTTCGACGGCGGTCCGGTGGGTTTGGACAACATCGCTGCCAGCATTGGTGAAGAACGCGACACCATCGAGGATGTGATCGAACCTTTTTTGATTCAACAGGGGTTTTTACAACGCACACCTCGCGGTCGCATGGCCACCTTGGCGGCTTACAGACACTTGGGCGTGGCCCCGCCTGCGGCGGCGGGTGGTTTGTTTGGCAGCCAGCCCGATTGAATCAAGCGCCTTTTTCTTCGCGTGCCTGGCTATCGAGGTGGCGTTCATCCGCCCAACCCACCAATTGCAAACCCTGAGGGGTCCAAAGCAATCGGTTGATGGCGGTGTTGCGCAGCCCCCAGGTGCGTGGGGCTTGCAAGGACTGAGCAGTCGCCAAGCGGTAAAGCACATCCAAAACGCCACCATGTGTCACCCACGCAATGTGCTCACCCGGGTGTTGGGCCGCCAGGTCGTTGACAAACTGACTCACCCTGTCTGACAGCATCAACAAGCTTTCACCGCCGCCCGCTGGGGTCCACGTGGGATCGCGTTGACGCCAGCGCAAAGCATCCTCAGGGTGCTTGGTTTCAATGTCTGCCCATGTGTGACCTTGGAACGTTCCCAGGTGACGCTCTCGCATGGCTGGCACCCGGCTGACTGACAAGTTGCGCGGCTGGGCAATGGCCTGGGCGGTGGTGAAGGCACGGTTCAAATCACTGGCATAAACCGCGTGCACCTCTTCATCTTGCAATGCCTCGGCCAGTTGTGTGGCTTGCCATACACCTTGATCGTTCAGGGGAATGTCCAAATGCCCTTGGATGCGGGTGTCTACATTCCAAGCCGTTTCGCCGTGGCGTATCGCCAAAATTCGTGTGGGTTCCATGACCTGAAGTGTATGCAGGCAGAAAATCGTGCAAAATAGAACGGTCGTTCTTTTTTAACTTGTCCCGTGAACAGCACCGTCACCTCCATCTCAGACCATGAAGCCGGCCCATCCCGACAACGTGTGATGCACAAAGGTCAACAAACCAAGGCAGCGATTGTCGATGCTGCATTGGGTTTGGCCACCCAAATTGGTTTGGAAGGTTTGAGCATTGGCGCTTTGGCAGAGGTGATGCAAATGAGCAAGTCTGGCGTGTTTGCCCATTTTGGGTCGCGCGAGGAATTGCAAATTTCAGTCATCCGTGAATACCACCAGCGCTTTGAAATGGAGGTGTTTTTTCCTTCCATGCAGCAAGCGCGTGGGTTGCCGCGTCTGCGCGCTTTGTTTCAAAACTGGATGCAACGCACCAGCGCAGAAATTGATTCCGGGTGCCTGTACATCAGTGGTGCAGCCGAATTCGACGACCGACCTGGTCCCGTGCGCGATGCGCTGGCCAGTTCGGTCAAAACCTGGCTTGCTGCGGTGCATCGTGCGGTGGTCCAAGCCCGCGATGAACAACACCTGAGCAAAGACATGGACGCGGCGCAAATGGTCTTTGAAATCCACGGCTTGATCCTGGCCTTGCATTACGAAGCACGTTTTTTGAAATCAGCCAAAAGCCTGCAACGCTCCAAGCAGGGTTTTGAACAAATGTTGTTGCGCTACGGCGCAGTCCATTCATAGGAAACCACCATGCCTCAATACACCCCACCATTGCGTGACATGCAGTTCGTCATGAACGAAGTGCTTCATGTGCCTCAAGTCTTGAATGCCTTGCCGGCCCATGCTGACATGGACGCCGACACGATCGCTGCCGTGTTGGAAGAGGGCGGTAAGTTCGCCTCTGAGGTCCTGTTCCCCTTGAACAGCGTGGGTGACAAACAAGGTTGTGCCTTGAACACCTCCACCCATGAAGTCAAAACGCCTAATGGATTCAAAGAAGCCTTTGCGCAGTTTGTCCAAGGTGGTTGGACCGCCTTGAGTTGCGATCCCGCTTATGGGGGGCAAGGTTTGCCGATTGTGGTGAATCAGTGTTTTTATGAAATGCTCAACAGTGCCAACCAGGCATGGACCATGTACCCAGGCTTGACCCATGGTGCTTATGAATGTTTGCATGCGCACGGTTCGGAAGAACAAAAGAAGCTCTACCTGCCCAAAATCACCAGCGGCGAATGGACTGGCACCATGTGCTTGACCGAAGCCCATTGCGGCACTGACTTGGGGTTGCTGCGAACCAAGGCAGAACCGCAGCCTGACGGTTCTTACAAACTCACCGGCAACAAAATATTCATCAGTGCGGGTGAGCACGACATGGTCAGCAACATCGTCCACTTGGTGTTGGCGCGGTTACCCGACGCCCCGGCCGGCAGCAAAGGCATCAGCTTGTTTGTGGTGCCCAAGTTCTTGGTCAATCCCGATGGCAGTTTGGGTGCGCGCAACGGGATCCACTGCGGTGGACTCGAGCACAAGATGGGTATCCATGGGAATGCCACCTGCCAAATGGTGTTGGACGAAGCCGTCGGCACCATGGTTGGACAACCCAACAAGGGCTTGGCTGCCATGTTTGTGATGATGAATGCCGCGCGCATTGGGGTGGGCATGCAGTCCTTGGGCTTGACCGAGGTGGCCTATCAAAATGCCCTGGCCTATGCCAAGGACCGCATCCAGTCACGCAGCTTGTCTGGTGTGAAAAGTCCTGACAAAGCGGCTGACAGCATCTTGGTTCATCCTGATGTGCGAAAAATGTTGCTGACGGCCAAGGCCTATGCGGAAGGTGGGCGTGCGCTGAGTTTGTACTGCGCTTTGCTGATTGATCAGGAACTGAACCATCCTGACGAACAAGTGCGCAAAGAGGCCGCTGAAATGGTGGCCTTGCTCACGCCGATCGTCAAAGCCTTTATCACCGACAACGCTTGGACAGCCACTTCCTCTTGTTTGCAAGTGTTTGGTGGTCATGGGTACATCAGCGAATGGGGCATGGAGCAGTATGTGCGCGATGCACGCATCAACATGATTTATGAGGGCACCAATACCATCCAAAGTTTGGACTTGCTGGGCCGCAAGGTGTTGGGCAACCAGGGTGCTACCTTGAAAAAATTTGGCAAGCTGATTGCTGAATTGGTGGCCGCAGAAACGGGCAATGAAGACATGGCGCCGTTCATTCAGCCCTTGACCAAGCTGGGTCAGCAAATGACTCAGTTCACCGGGGAAATTGGCATGAAAGCCTTGAGCAACGCCGATGAGGTGGGCGCTGCAGCGGTCGACTATTTGCGCGTGGCAGGGCATCTGGTGTTCGGTTACTTTTGGGCGCGCATGGCACAAGTGGCATTGCAGCAAATCGCGCAAGGCAATCAAGACCCGTTCTACAAGTCCAAACTACAAACAGCGCGTTTTTACTTCGCCAAGTTGTTACCTGAAACAACTTCTCTCATGCAAACCGCCAGAGCGGGCAGCGAGGTGTTGATGGACACCAACGACGTTTTTGCTTGATTCAACAAAGGAGACAAACCATGAAAAAAATGATGTTGGTGTTGTGCTGTACATGGGCAAATGCATGGGCGCAAATGACGCCTGTGGGCACCTGGCACACAATCGACGATGTGACCAACCAACCCAAAGGCGAAGTGACCATCACAGAAGCCAATGGCATTCTCACGGGTGTGATCGGCCGTGGATTGCAAGACGACCCCAAAGCCAAAACCATTTGCGATTTGTGCAAAGACGATCGCAAAGACAAACCCATCATTGGCATGGAATTTGTGCGTGGTTTGAAGCAAGTAGGGACCAAAAACTTGTGGGCGGGTGGCGGAAAAATCTTGGATCCCAACAACGGCAAGGTGTACACCGTTGAAATGGAGCCCATCGAAGGCGGTAAAAAACTGCAAGTCCGCGGCTACATAGGTCCTTTTTACCGTACCCAAATTTGGTTGCGTGTGCAGTGATGGCTTCAGAAATTCTGCACAACCAAGAAGGTGCTGTCCTCACGCTCACCTTGAACCGGGTCGACAAGAAAAACTCCTTGACCGCCCAGATGTATGCCGAGTTGGCCAATGCCTTGACCCAAGCGATCACCGACGACAGCGTGAAAGTGGTGCTCTTGCAAGGTCATGAGACCGTGTTCAGTGCCGGCAACGACATCGCGGATTTTTTGCAGCAACCACCGGCCACTGAGGAGTCGGCGGTGTTTCGTTTTCTCAGAGGCATCGCGACTTTCCCCAAACCTCTGCTGGCCTCGGTTTGTGGCCCAGCGGTGGGCGTGGGCACCACCATGTTGTTCCACTGCGATTTGGTTTATGCAGGTGACAACGCTGCTTTTTCCATGCCCTTTGTCAACTTGGGCTTGTGTCCTGAAGCCGCCTCGAGCTTGCTCGCGGTTCAACTCATGGGCTACCACCGGGCAGCAGAAGCTTTGCTGATGGGCGAGCCTTTCTTGGTGGATGAAGCCTTGGAGATGGGATTGGTCAGCCGGGTGTTGCCACCCACTGAAGCCAATGCATATGCGCAAGCGCAAGCGCAAAAAATGGCGACCAAACCTTTGCCATCGCTGTTGGAAACCAAGCGGCTGATGAAAGCCAGACTCACCCCCGATGTCTTGGCTTGTATGCAAGAAGAGGGCAAGTCGTTTGGTCGCATGCTCAAAGAGCCCGCCGCTGTGGAAGCCTTCAGCGCTTTCATGGAAAAGCGCAAGCCTGTTTTCAAATAGCAGAGCCTGTGCGCTGAATGCTGCGGGGTTGACCCTGGTGGTCAATGGCGACATAGGTGATGTTGGCCTGCGTCACTTTCAGGTACGTGCCTTGCATGCTGAAGCGTTCGGCAAACACCTCGACTGTCACGGTGATGGAGGTGTTGCCAATGCGTGTGATGCGGCTGAAAAAACTCAAGATGTCGCCGACCTTGACAGGTTGCTTGAAGACAAACTCATTGACAGCCACGGTGGCAATGCGGCCATTGACATGACGCGCTGGCAAAACAGCCCCAGCCAAGTCGACCTGGGCCATGACCCAGCCGCCAAAAATATCGCCGTTGGCATTGCAATCAGCAGGCATGGGAATCACTTTGAGCACCAGTTCTGCGTCTTGCGGCAGGGTGGTTGTGGTGGTGCGCGAGTCGCTGGGGTGGGTCACAGGCACAATCGGAGTTCTTGACCATTTGATTATCACCTTACATGCATCGTCCAGGCTCTAGTTACCCCCGCATACCAACGCAAGCAGTGGCCCACCAAGCGGATACCGATTGGCACACGCTCATGCGCCTGTTTCCGTATCTGTGGGAATACAAGTGGCGCGTCTTGGCAGCCTTGTCGTTCATGGTGGGCGCCAAATTGGCCAACGTGGGTGTACCCGTCCTGCTCAAAGAACTGATTGACAGCATGACACCCCAGCCCAATGTGGCTCAAGCGGTGTTGGTGGTACCTGTGGCTTTGTTGATCGGTTATGGCTTGCTTCGTTTGTCGGTGTCGGCCTTCACGGAGTTTCGTGAACTGGTGTTTGCCGAAGCGACACAAGGTGCGGCTCGCCGCATTGCGTTGCAAACTTTCGAGCATTTGCACCGTTTGAGCTTGAGGTTCCACTTGGAGCGTCAAACCGGGGGCATGAGCCGCGACATTGAGCGCGGTGTGCGGGGCATTGAATCCCTGATTGCTTACTCTCTCTACAGCATCGTGCCCACCTTGATCGAGGTGTTGTTGGTGCTGACCATTTTGGGCGTGAAGTTTGACAAGTGGTACGCCATCATCACCTTGATTGCCTTGGCGGCCTACATTTACTTCACCGTGACCGTGACTGAATGGCGCACCCAGTTTCGCAAGCAAGTCAACGAGTTTGATTCTGGTGCCCACACCCGCGCCATCGACTCCTTGCTCAATTACGAGACGGTGAAATACTTTGGCAACGAAGCTTTTGAAGCCAAACGTTACGACGAGAACTTGGACAAATTGCGCAAAGCCCGCATCAAAGCCCAAAACTCTTTGAGTGCCCTCAACATTGGTCAGCAGGTCATCATTGCCGTGGCCTTGGTGGCCATGCTCTACCGTGCCACACAAGGCGTGGTGGACGGTCGCATGACTTTGGGTGACTTGGTCATGATCAACGCTTTCATGATTCAACTCTACATCCCCTTGAATTTCTTGGGCGTGATTTACCGGGAAATCAAACAAAGCTTGACCGATTTGGAGCGCATGTTCCAGTTGCTGGAAAAGCAGCGCGAGGTGGCGGATTCACAAAACGCCTTGCCCTTGGATGTGGCGCAACCCCCTGAAGTGCGGTTTGAGAATGTGCACTTTGCCTATGAAGCTGACCGACCGATCTTGCATGGCATCAGCTTGACCATTCCCGCTGGCAAAACGGTGGCGGTGGTGGGGCCATCAGGCTCGGGCAAATCAACCTTGGCGCGTTTGCTGTTCAGGTTTTATGACGTTCAGCAAGGCGCCATACGCATTGACGGTCACGAGATACGCCAACTCACCCAAGACAGTGTGCGTCAAGCCATTGGCATCGTGCCGCAAGACACGGTGCTGTTCAATGACACGGTCTACTACAACATCGCCTATGGACAAACCAGTGCCAGCAAGGCGCAAGTGGAAGAGGCTGCCCGCTCGGCGCGCATCCATGACTTCATCGCTTCAACCCCCCAAGGCTACGAGACCATGGTGGGTGAGCGGGGTTTGAAACTGTCGGGCGGGGAAAAGCAGCGCGTGGCCATCGCCCGCACCTTGCTGAAAAACCCGCCCATCTTGATCTTTGACGAAGCCACCTCCGCCTTGGACAGCAGCAATGAACGCGCTATTCAGAATGAGTTGCGCGAGGCAGCCCACAACAAAACCACCTTGGTGATTGCCCACCGTTTGTCAACCGTGGTGGATGCGCATGAAATCGTGGTGTTGGATGCGGGCCATGTGATCGAGCGTGGCACCCATGCCCAGTTGTTGGCCGCGCAAGGTCGTTACGCCCACATGTGGTCTTTGCAACAAAGCCAAGAGGAAACGACTTAAGGCAGCTCGGCGTCCTCTGACGGGGCATTGCTCTCGCGGGGCCCGACCTTGCCCAAACGTGCTTTGAGTGATTGGGGCTCACCGCTGAGAATAGCGGCATACATGGTGGTGTTGGACAACACCTTTTTGACATAGTCTCTGGTTTCGCTGAACGGCACGCATTCGGCCCAAATGGCCCCTTCCAGCACAGGTCCGTTGCGCCATTTGCGTGGTCTGCTGGGCCCGGCGTTGTAAGCCGCTGCCGCCATGGGCATGGAGCCTTGGAAGTTGTCCAACACCATTTTCAAGTAACCGGTTCCAATGGCGATGTTGGTGTCGCGTTGGCTCAGTTGATCTGCTTGGAAATTCTTCAGCCCGATTTTTTTGGCCGTCCACTTGGCGGTGACAGGCATGACCTGCATCAAACCGGTCGCACCCACACTCGAACGGGCATCGGTGATGAAGCGGCTTTCTTGTCGGATCAAGCCATACACATAGGAAGGGTCCAGTCGCGCTTCTTTGGCGCGCTCCATCACCTGGGCTTGATGAGGTGTGGGAAAGCGGTGCGCCATGTCGGCTTGCGCTGTGCGCTCGCTGGTGTTGATGCACCGATCCCAGATCTCCAGATCGCAAGCCCATTGCGCGGCAGCCAATTTTTCGCGGTCGTTCATGCGACCCTTTTGCCCTTGGGCATCCACCAAGCTGGTGCCGTAATTCCACTCGCGCACACCGTCTTGCCGCAACCCAATCCGGATGGCATAGACCGCTCGTTGCAAGACCGGGTTGTTTTTCACCAGCGCCATTTCCTGTGCTGTGGGTGGTGTGGGGCGAGCAGGCACGGTGATCTTTCGACCCAATTCTTCTTCGGCCAACTGCTCGTAAAAACCTTGATGGCCCGCGATGCTTTGCAGCGCTGCCAGTGCCTGGGCCGTGCTAGATGCCGTGGGCGTGGCGCGCGCCAATGCGGCGCGTGCATGCCAGTACAACCAGACGGGCTCTTTTTGTGCGGCAGGGCTCATGGCTTCGATGGCCGACTCGACGATCGACCAGCGAGGCTTGTCGTCTGCACGCAAAGCCGCACGGGCTTTCCAGGCCAGCATCTCATCGGTCAAGACGGCGCCAGAACCCGCTTGTGCGAAATGAGCCAAGGCATCGTTGTCATGCTTCATGGCCGACTGCCGACCGATGACACCCCACACCCATTGCTTTTGTTCGGGTGTGAGCGCCTTGGCGGCCTTGCCGTTCATTTGTTTGATGGCCACCTCATAGTCATTGGCAGCGATCTTCACCAGGGCCAGGGTGGTCCATTCAGCGGCCTCTTTGCCCAGCGATGCACCGCGCAACACCAAAAAACGCGCTGGGTTGTTGAAGAGATCGTCCATGAGGTTCATGCCCAAACCCGTCACCATGCGCGCAGCATCTTTCGCGGCTTGCTTGCGGTTGAATTCCGTCATCAAGCGGGCTTTGCGCCAGATGTAGTTGGCAGGGACGCGCTTGGCCAAGAACAGTTGTTCGACGGCAAAGGTGCAACCATCATCCGCTTGTCGTTGTGCCAACCAGGTTTTGCGTATCCACTCCTCTTGGGCCGCGGAGCCACTGTATTTTTTTTGACTGCTCTCCAGCCAAGCGGCATAACACCCTACCTCTTTGTCGTCATGCATGCGGTAGAGGGCGTGTTCGCGTTCAAACTGGGTCCATTCTTGCCGCTGTCCCAGCACCAACAACCAGTCGTTGCGCATGCGGTCTTCTTGGTAGCTGCCTGCATAGCGGTTGAGAAATTCTTTGACTTCCACATCAGAAGCGTCCCCAAGCCGCACCCGCAATTCCCAATAAGCAGCCCAGGGTTCCAGCACATGACCGCGCGCTTGTGGCAGCAGTTGCGTGAGTTTTTTGCGATCGTTTTGGTTGAAGGCTTGGGCCATGTCCAACAACACGGCGTCACTTTTTTCCAGAGACGAAGAGGCGGCATAGACGGGGGAGGTGGACCATAAACCGAAGCCAAGGCATGCAGCCAAGCTGGTGCGAACTAGGAAGGCGACCATGACACAATCAAGAAACTCAACATATGGAGTGCATTCTCCCATGGACAAAAAAGCCTTGCGCCAACAACTGATTCAAGCCCGCTTGGATTTGCCAGACCGCGCTCAGCGTGCCGACTTGTTGCAACGGGTGATGCGCATTTGGTTGTTTGACCGCAAAGAAACCGTCATTGGTGCTTACTGGCCTATCAAAGGTGAGTTCGATCCTTTGCCTGCATTGCACCGTTGGAAAGAAGACGGTGAATTGTTGGACGACCCGGTGCTGCGTCGCATCAGTTTGCCCGTGGTGGACAAGCAAACCAAAACCTTGCGTTTTCATGCCTGGTACCCCGGTTGCGACATGGAAGAGGATGCGTACAACATCCCCAAGCCCAAAGACACCGAGGTGGTGGTGCCCACCTTGCTCTTCGTGCCCTGCGTGGGCTATGGGCCAGGGGGTTACCGCTTGGGTTACGGCGGTGGTTTTTACGACCGCACCCTGGCGCAGTTGGAGCCCCACCCATTCACCGTGGGTTTGGGGTTCACCAGTGGTTTCTTGCCCGACTTTGCGCCTGAACCACATGACGTGGCGTTGGATGCCTTGCTCAATGAAAACGGCGTGGTGTGGCCGGTGGCTTATTGAGCCTGCGCCTGGTTCATGCGGGCTTGGGTTTGTTGGGCTTCTTGCACAACCCAATCGCAAAAAGCCTGCACATGGTCGCGTTGCGGACTGGTGCTGTCGAGCAACAACCAATAGGCCATGGGTGACTGGTTGCGTTCGCCAGGCAGTATTTCAATCAAGTCACCTTGGGTCAAATTCTCGGCGATCAAAGGCGGCCTGGCCAGCACCACCCCCTGCCCATTCAAAGCTGCTTGCACCATCTGGTGGGCGTAATTGAAATGCAGCCAGCGTTGCGGTTGAAGTTTTTCCAAACCACGGGCTTGCAACCAATGGCGCCAAGTCAGCCAATCGAGGTGGGACACATGCGGTTCGCTGGCCTCGATCAAGGTGAAACGGGCCAAGTCGGCAGGTGTTTGCACCGGCCCCGCTTGCTGCAACAGCTGTGGACTGGCCACGGCCACCAATTGGTCGCCGAACAACTGCACGGCGTTGGCGGGCATGCGAGAGGCTGGACCGTAGCGGATGGCCACATCAATGTCGGACACACTTAAATCAATTGGTTTGTCACTGGCGTCGATGCGGATGTCGATTTCCGGGTGTGCTTGCTGAAAATGGGCCAAGCGCGGGATCAGCCACATGGATGCGAAGGACGCAAACGTGGTCACGGCAATCGATTTGCGTTGGCTGGAATGACGCACTTGCTGAACCGTGTTGTCCAGTTGTTTGAGCAAGCTGGAGGTGGTGCCCAGCAGCCGGATGCCCGCTTCGGTCAATTCGACAGTGCGCGAATGGCGCAAGAACAAAGCCACGCCCAGTTCTTCTTCCAAGGATTGAATTTGCCGGCTGACCGCCGACTGGCTCATCGCCAATTCGTCGGCAGCAGCCCGAAAATTGAGCAGCCGGGCAGTGCATTCAAAGGTGCGCAAAGCACCGACCGAGAGTGGGCGAGAGCGGATCAGGGACATGCCATCAAGCTTAAGGGTTCATGAGCAAGGCATCGATGCCAATTGCGCATCAATCTGCGGCAATATTTTCATTGGACAAGGACCTTGCGGGTTTGCATGATAGCCACCTGAACAACACAGGAGCAGCGCACCATGAATGCCGCACATTCCCCCTTCTTTTCAGTGCAAAGCGCAGTGTCTCTGCGACCAGCAGTGACCCATGTCTTGCGTGTGGTGAACGGACGGGCATGGGTGACCTTGGTGGGTCAAATGGAACAAGACAACCCTGATCTTTTCCTCAACAAAGGTGACGTCTTGCATGTTCAAGCAGGGCAACATGTGGTGGTGGAGTCCTGGGCGCCTGAGCCAGGGGAGCCGCTGCTGGTTCAGTGGCAAATTGCTTATGATGACTTGGTTGAACCATCCCATGACCAAGGAATTGCATGTCCACCAGCACCAAAGCTTTTGCCAGTCAAAGCGACTTGAGCGACAAGACCATCAGCTTCACCCAGCTCAGCCCGCACTGCTGGGCCTACACGGCTGAAGGCGATCCCAATTCGGGCGTGATCATTGGCGACAAGTACATCTTGGTGAGTGACGCCACCGCCACGCCCTTGATGGCGCAAGACTTGATCGCCAAGATCCGCACGGTCAGCGACAAACCCATCAAATATGTGTTGCTCACCCACTACCACGCGGTGCGTGTTTTGGGCGCCAGTGCGTATGTCGCCGAAGGTGCAACCGAGATCATCGCCAGCAAGGGCACTTACGACCTGATCGTCGAGCGTGGCGCCGAGGATATGCAAAGTGAGATGGACCGCTTTCCTCGGCTGTTCCGCGGCGCTGACAGTGTGCCAGGACTCACCTGGCCCACCATGGTCATTGGGGATGGCAAGCCCGGTCGACAAGGCAGTTTGCGCATCGATTTGGGTGGTGTGCAGGTGGATATTTGGCATCCTGGCGCAGGCCACACCAGTGGCGACACGATTGCATGGGTGGAAGCCGAGAAGGTGTTGTTCAGCGGCGATTTGGTTGAATACCAAGCTGGTGTGTACACGGGCGATGCGCACCTGGCGCAATGGCCGGCCACCCTGGAAGCCTTGCGTGCCTTGAATGCCGAAGCCATCGTGCCCGGGCGTGGTGAAGCCATGCGAGGCCATGCGGATGTGAACAAGGCGCTGGACTACACCAAGTTGTGGGTAGAAACCTTGTTCAAGTGTGGTCAAGAAGCCGTTGCCAAGGGCATGGACTTGAAGGCAGCCATGGCCCACACCCGGGTGCACATGGACCCGGTGTTTGGCCAGGTGTTCATTTACGAACACTGCCTACCCTTTGATGTCAGCCGCGCTTATGACGAAGCCCAAGGCATCAGCAACCCGCGCATTTGGACCGCCGAGCGAGACAAAGAAATGTGGGCGTCGTTACAGACTTGACCTGTCACCCGGGTGTGCGCATGAGTTGGCGCAGATCGTCTTCATAGCCCTTGAGCACCTTGACCGCATGGGCGCGTTGGCTTGCCGAGGTGGCGTTGTGAAATGTGGCGGCAGCTTCGCAGTTGGTGGCTTGCCGTTTTTTCAAGTACGCGGCATAGGCTTCATCGGGGGTGTGCAAACTGCGCTCAAACCAATCGCGCACCATGGTTTGTGCCTCTCGCAATGGCGGTTGTTGGTTGGCAATGGCTTGCAACACTTGCAGGGCGTCGGCCTGCTGTCTGGATCGTTCTGCTTGAGTTTTGCGCGGGTCGTAACCAGAATCTTGGGCCAACTGACGGAGCAATTTTTTTTGTGACGATGCCAAGCGACCATAGATCCGCTCAGCGTTGTCTTGGCCCCTCTCAGTTTGCGCATCCAACCGATCCTCAGCCGAGCCATCGAGTTGCCAGTCTTTGCGCCATTGTTGGTTGTCTTTGTCAAACCGTTTTTTCATCACAGCGAACTGTTTGTTGCTCAGGCTCAAGGCCAAATGCGCGGTTGGCTCTTCAAACTGTGAGGCCATGGGGGGCAAGCTGTCGCGCATCGCGTCAAACCATTTGCACATCTGCTCGGCTTGGATGTGGTGCGGTGCCAGCGTTTGCATGTCTTGCAGCCATTGCACATAAAGCGGGAGTTGCTCACGGCGGTGCCAGGCTTGGATCTGTGTCAAGTCGGCCAAGGCTTGACGCTCTTGGTCGCTGCTCAAATCCAAGTGCGGGTTGATCCAAGTGAACATGACCAATGACGGCGCGTTGTTGTAGCCCGTGACCACCAGGCTGCAACCAGTCAGACCCCATGCCATCAGCAGGACCAGCCAACGCAGGTGCAGGCGCAGGCCCATCAGGCGCTGACTGATAATCCGAGCAACACAAGGAAGCAAGTTCATGGCATTCGTGGATGTGGTGGTGATGGCGGCGGGCAAAGGTACCCGCATGAAAAGCAGTATGCCCAAAGTTTTACACCGTTTGGGGGGTAGGGCTTTGTTGCAGCATGTGATTGACACGGCTGCTCAGATTCATGCGCGTCGTGTGGTGGTCATCACAGGCCACGGCGCAGAGCAAGTGGAGGCCTCATTGCAAGGCCAAGCCCATTTGCAATGTGTGCGCCAAATACCCCAGCTGGGCACTGGACACGCCATGCAGCAAGCCGTGCCCGTGCTGGATGACGATGGTGTGACTCTGGTCTTGTCGGGCGATGTGCCTTTGATCCAAGCCGACACCCTCACCGCTTTGTTGATCATGTGCGACGGCCAGCATTTGGCCTTGCTCACCCTGCAAACACCCACCCCCACGGGCTATGGCCGCTTGGTGCGTCATGACAACAAGGTGCAAGCCATCGTCGAAGAAAAAGACGCCACACCTGAGCAACGGCAGATCCAAGAAATTTACAGCGGCATCATGGCCGTGCCCACCCGTTTGTTGCGGGGGTGGTTGGCGCGTTTGGACAACCGCAACGCCCAACAAGAGTACTACCTCACCGACGTGGTGAAGTTCGCTGTGGCCGATGGCTGCACAGTGCTGGCGCATTGCATCAGCGATGCCTGGCAGGTGGAAGGGGTGAACAACCCGGTGCAACTCGCACAACTCGAGCGTGCCTATCAACAGTTGCAAGCCCAAGCCTTCATGCAGGCAGGTGTGCGCTTGGCCGACCCGGCACGCTTCGATGTGCGGGGTCAACTCACTTGTGGCGCGGATGTCGAAATCGATGTGAACTGCGTGTTTGAAGGCGTGGTGCACTTGGGCGATGGTGTGCGCATTGGTCCTAACTGCGTCATGGCCAATTGCGTCATCGGGGCAGGTACCGTGGTTCAAGCGTTCACCCACATTGACGGTGAACAGCAAGGCGTGCAAATTGGACGTGATGCCCGCATCGGCCCGTTTGCCCGTTTGCGCCCGGGCGCTGAATTGGGTGACGAGGTGCACATTGGCAACTTCGTCGAGGTGAAAAACTCCACCCTGGCCCAAGGCTCAAAAGCCAACCACCTGGCGTATTTGGGCGACGCCACTGTGGGTGAGCGTGTCAATTACGGCGCGGGCAGCATCACGGCCAACTACGACGGTGCTCACAAACACCGCACCGTCATCGAGGCGGATGTACATGTGGGCAGCAACAGCGTGTTGGTGGCACCGGTCACCTTGGGCGCTGGTGGCACGATTGGCGGCGGATCGACCATCACCAAGGACACACCTGCTGGTGCACTCACGGTGACCCGGGCCAAGCAAACCAGCATTGCCGATTGGCAGCGCCCCACCAAAACCAAAAAATAAAAGGACTGCAAATATGTGCGGCATCGTCGGCGCGGTATCCAAGCGCAACATCGTTCCCATCTTGGTGCAAGGCCTGCAGCGTTTGGAGTACCGTGGTTACGACTCTTGCGGCGTGGCCGTCAACAGCACGCAAGCGCAAATGGGCCAAGCGCCCGGCTTGCAACGCGCCCGCAGCACCGCACGGGTGGCCGAGTTGGTGGCGCAGGTCAACGACGACCACAATGGCTTGCAAGGTTTGACCGGCATTGCCCACACCCGATGGGCCACCCACGGCGCACCGGCGGTGCACAACGCCCACCCGCATTTCAGCCGCGACCGCATTGCCTTGGTGCACAACGGCATCATTGAAATCCACGAAGAATTGCGTGCTGCCTTGCAAGCCAAGGGCTACAGTTTTGCCAGCCAAACCGACACCGAGGTGATGGCCCACCTCATCGACTCGCTGTACCAAGGCGATATCTTGCAAGCGGTGTTGCTTGCTACGAAAGAACTGCGCGGTGCTTTTGCGATTGCGGTGATGGCCAAAGACGAGCCGCACCGCGTGATTGGCGCGAGAGCCGGGTCACCTTTGATTTTTGGCCTGGGCCAGGGCGAGAACTTCCTGGCCAGTGACGCCATGGCCTTGGCCGGTGTGACCGATCAAATTGTGTACCTCGCCGAAGGTGATGTGGTGGATGTGCAGTTGGACAGCTACCAGGTGTTCGATGCGTCCCTTCAGGCGGTGCAGCGCGAGGTGCAAACCGTCCACGCCCACAGTGGTGCGGCCGAGTTGGGCCCTTACAGCCACTACATGCAAAAAGAAATTTTCGAGCAACCGCGTGCCATCGCCGACACGCTCGAAGGCATTGAGGGCATCGTGGCCGACTTGTTCGACAAGCCCACACCCGCAGCCTCATCGCAAGCAGCGACAGTGTTTGACCAGATTGATTCTGTCCTCATCTTGGCCTGCGGCACCAGTTATTACAGCGGCTGCGTGGCCAAGTACTGGCTGGAGAGCATCGCCCACACGCCTTGCCAAGTGGAAGTGGCCAGCGAATACCGTTACCGCACCTCGGTGCCCAACCCGCGCAGCTTGGTGGTCACCATCAGCCAATCGGGCGAAACCGCCGACACCTTGGCTGCATTGCGCCACGCCCAAAGCCTGGGCATGCAACACACCCTGACCATTTGCAATGTGGCCACCTCGGCCATGGTGCGTGAATGCGCGCTGGCCTACATCACGCGTGCAGGTGTGGAAATTGGCGTGGCCTCCACCAAAGCCTTCACCACGCAATTGGCTGGTTTGTTTTTGCTCACCCTGGCGTTGGCCAAGGCCAAAGGCCGCTTGAGTGCGGCTGATGAAGCACAGCACCTCAAAGCCATGCGCCATTTGCCGGTGGCTTTGCAAAGTGTGTTGGCCTTGGAGCCGCAACTCATGGCCTGGGCACAAGACTTTGCCAGCAAAGAAAACGCCTTGTTCTTGGGGCGCGGTTTGCATTACCCCATCGCGTTGGAAGGTGCTTTGAAGCTGAAAGAAATCAGCTACATCCACGCCGAGGCCTATCCCGCAGGCGAGCTGAAACACGGTCCACTGGCCTTGGTGACCAGCGCCATGCCGGTGGTCACTGTCGCGCCCAACGACGCCTTGCTGGAAAAACTCAAAAGCAATTTGCAAGAAGTGCGTGCCCGAGGCGGTGTGCTCTATGTGCTGGCCGATGCCGACACCCGCATCGAGTCAGGCGAGGGCTTGCATGTGATCCGCATGCCCGAGCATTACGGCGAGTTGTCGCCACTCCTGCACGTGGTGCCATTGCAATTGCTGGCGTACCACACGGCCTGCGCCAGAGGGACCGATGTGGACAAGCCGAGGAATTTGGCCAAGTCGGTCACCGTCGAATAATTGTTGAACAGCCATCATCCATGACCACCAACACCCCTGCCCGCATGCCCACCTGGTTCATCCCGCACGGTGGTGGTCCTTGTTTCTTCATGGACTGGAACCCGATCGACGCATGGGACCGCATGGCCGATTACTTGAAGACCGCGCACAGCAGCTTGCCGCGCCAACCCAAGGCCATTGTGCTGGTGTCCGCGCATTGGTTGCAGCCGCAGGTGATGGTGACCAGCGCGGCCCATCCCGACCTCATTTACGACTACCACGGCTTTCCGCCACACACCTACGAGCTCACTTACCCCGCGCCTGGGTCCCCCGAGTTGGCTGCGCGCATCGTGGGCATGTTGCAAGCCGCTGGCATTGAGAGCGGCGCAGACGACAAGCGGGGTTTTGACCACGGCATGTTCATCCCGCTCAAACTCATGTTTCCCAACGCAGACATTCCAGTGGTGCAACTCTCGCTGCACAACGCGCTCGACCCGGTTCAGCACCTCAACACAGGGCGGGCCTTGGAAAGCTTGCGCGATGAAGATGTGCTGATCATCGGCAGCGGCATGAGCTTTCACCACATGCGGGCCTATGGCGACCCGCAGTACGCGCCCATTTCTGACGAGTTCGACAACTGGCTGACCCAAGCGGTGCAGGCCGACCCCCAACAGCGCGACCAGTTGCTGGCCGAATGGACGCAAGCGCCCCGCGCCCGCGATTGCCACCCACCCCGCGCCGAAGAACACCTGATCCCCTTGATGACCGTGGCAGGCGCCGCGGGTGACTCTGTGGGGCGCAAGGTGTTCTCAGACCGGGTCATGGAAACCACGCTGTCCGCCTTTGCATTTGGCTGATAGGCTCATGCGCATGATGCACATGAAAAAAACATTGTTGATTGCGTTTTGTTTGTCAGCGGCATGCCAGGCATGGTCAGCTGATGCACCCTTGAAAACCATCGACTCTCTGGATGTGCCGCGTTACATGGGGCGCTGGTATGAGATCGCCAAGTTCCCCAATTGGTTCCAAAAAAAATGTGCCAGCCACACCATGGCCGAATACAGCGCACAGGCCAATGGACCCGTCAAGGTGTTGAACCGTTGCCGCCAGGCCGATGGCCAAGAACAAATGGCCGAGGGTGTGGCCAAACAAATTGGCGGCGTCAACTCGCCCAAGTTGCAGGTGCGGTTTGCGCCGGCTTGGTTGTCCTTCATCCCCTTGGTGTGGGGCGACTATTGGGTGATCGATTTGGATGCCGACTACCAGTTGGTCGCGGTGAGTGAACCGCAGCGCGAATACCTGTGGGTGTTGTCGCGCACCCCGCAGGTGGACGCGAAAGCCTATGAGGCCCTGATGCTTCGCTTGCGTGCCCAAGGTTTGAACACCGACAAACTCGAGATGACCTTGCAGTAAATGAGCACCTTCGACCTGCCACCCCTGCAACACTATTTCAGCCCAGAGCACGCGCAGTTTCGCGCCACGCTGCGTGCCTTCATTGCGCGAGAGATCACCCCTTTTGTGAACGAGTGGGACGAAGCAGAAACCTTTCCTGTGTCGCTCTACAAAAAAGTGGCTGCGCTGGGCGTCACGGGTTTGGGCTTTCCCGAGCGATTCGGTGGCACGCCCGCCGATGTGTTCTACAACATCATCTTGGCCGAGGAATACGCCCGCTGTGGCAGTGGCGGCATGCAAGCCTCGCTCAATTCCCACACCATCGCGTTGCCACCCATCCTCATGGCAGGCACTGACGCCTTGCAAGCAGAAGTGCTGCCGCCCGTGCTGGCGGGCGACAAAATCGCCGCCTTGGCGGTGACCGAGCCTGGGGGTGGTTCGGATGTGGCGGCTTTGAAAACCACTGCTGTCCTTGATGGTGACCATTACATCGTCGATGGTGAAAAAACCTTCATCACATCGGGCATGCGGGCCCATTTCATCACCACCGCGGTGCGCACCGATCCGCAGTCCAAGGGTGCCCAAGGCCTGTCGGTGTTGGTGATCGATGGCGACACACCCGGGCTCACCCGCACCGCTTTGAAAAAAATGGGTTGGTGGTGTTCGGACACGGCGCATTTGCGCTTCGACAACTGCCGCGTGCCCGTGTCGCGCTTGGTGGGCACGGAGCACCAGGGCTTCAAAACCCTGATGAGCAATTTCAATTCAGAGCGTTTGTTCATGGCGGCGGTGGCGTATGGCCATGCCCAAGTGTGTGTGGATGAGGCTTTGGACTGGGCGCGACAGCGCAGCACCTTCGGCCAGCCCTTGTCCGAGCGCCAAGTGGTGCGGCACAAACTCATGGACATGCAATTGCGCATCGACGCGGCACGCAGCCATGTGCACGAATTGGCCTACCGCATCCAGCACCAATTGGGCGACCCCGCCGCCTTGGTGGCGCGCATCGCCATGGCCAAGGTGTTGGCCACGCAAGCACTGCAGTTCTGCGCCGACCAAGCCTTGCAGATATTGGGCGGCATGGGCTATATGCGCGGCACCCGCAGCGAACGTATTTACCGCGAGGTCAAGGTGATGATGATTGGCGGCGGCTCGGAAGAAATCCTGAAAGATTTGGCTGCCCGTCAGCTGGGGGTGTGAGATGCAAGCCATTTGCCAAGACCTGTTGGACGAGTACCAAGCCCTGGCCACGTTGTGTGACAGCCTCACACCCGCGCAGTGGCAGTCAAGCACCCATTTCTACCAATGGACGCCATGGGATGAAATCGCGCACCTGTGCTATTTCGACGAAACCGGTTTGCAAGCCGCCACCGACCCTGAGGGCTTCAACCAAGCGGCCCTGCCACTGGCCCAGCGCCTGTATGCCGGTGAGCAGATCAGTGCGATTGCGCGTGAGCGTTATGCGCATCTGGACGGTGCGGCCTTGCTCGCGCATTGGCGCGGTTTGCACCAAGCCCTGGTGACCGCTTTGTTGCCGCTGGATGCGAAAGACCGCCTGCCTTGGTATGGACCGCCAATGAGCGCACGCTCGTTCGCCTCGGCGCGCCTGATGGAAACCTGGGCACATGGCCAAGATATTTGGGACCTGGTGAAACGCCAGCGTCCAGCCACATCGCGTTTGAAGCACATCGCGCATTTGGGGGTGACCACGTTCAAGTGGACTTTCATGAACCGCCAACTGCCGGTGCCCGAGGTGCAACCGCACGTGGTGCTGCAAGCACCCGATGGCGACACCTGGACCTGGAACCCCGCGTCCGACACCCATGTGGTGCAAGGGCGTGCAGAAGATTTTTGTTTGCTGGTCACCCAGCGCAGGCATTTGGACGACACGGCTTTGCATCACCAAGGCGAGGGTGTGCAAGACTGGTTGCGCTTGGCCCAGTGTTTTGCAGGGCCGCCTGCCGATGGCCCCCTGGCGGGTGTGCGGGTCTGAGGTCCAGCCATGTTCGAGCCCCTGTCCTTGCGCCACCAAGCCGAGATCGAACAGGCTTTGGCAAGGTTCAAGCGAGGCGAGGGTGCGCATTGTTTGTCAGATTACAGCTTTGCCAACTTTTACCTGTTCAGGCAGGCCCACCACTACCGCTATGCCGTGGGTGCACGACCTTGTTTGCTCGGCCAAACCTATGACGGCCAAGCCTGTGTCTTGCCGCTCTTCGATGTGTCGCAAGTTGCCGCGGCCGAATTGCGCGACCTGTGCCAACAATGGGGTCTGACCGATGCGGTGTTTTTTCCGGTGGCCGAGTCACAGTTGCAGGCACTCAGCCCGGCGGACTTTGCATGGCAAGCCCACCGTGACGATGCCGACTATGTGTATGCGGCCGATCAATTCAGGCACTACCCTGGCGCGGTGCTTCACAAAAAGCGCAACCTGGTGCGTCAACTCTTGTCAGCCCACGAGGTGACGGCGCAAGCCTACGACCCCAGTTGTGCGGCAGATGCCCAAGCCGTGTTGGCCGATTGGATGCAGGCCAAAGGCAAGGCCGCCGGCGAGGCTGATGAAGCGCCATGCTTGGAAGCGCTGCGACTTGCTGACCAACTCGGCTTGCAGGGGTTTTTCTTCCGCGCCGATGGCCAGCCTGCGGGTTTTGTATTGGCCGAAACCTTGGCGCCAGGCGTGTGGGCGATGCGTTTTGCCAAAGGCGTGGACCGGTTCAAAGGCATTTACCAGCACATGTTCCAGCATGTCTGCCTGGCCAGGCCCGATGTGCAGTGGCTCAATTTCGAGCAAGACTTGGGGGTGGAGAACCTGCGGCACACCAAAATGTCTTACCAACCGACGCACTTGTTGTCGAAATACCGTGTGCGTTTCAGCCAGTTGACACAAGACAGCGCGTCTGCAGCCATTTAGCCTTGCACTTTCACTTTTCAAACACCATGGCCCACATCGACTCCCAGATTTTTCCCAGCAGCGATGCGTTCCAACAGCACCGCAGTGGCATGCTCGACTTGCTGGCGCAGGTGCGCGCATACGAGCAACGCACGGTGCAAAAGTCAGCCGCATCGGGCGAGCGTTTTGCCAAACGCCAACAACTGTTGCCGCGTGAACGCCTGGGGCTGTTGCTCGACCCGGGCATGCCGTTTTTGGAGTTGTCCACCTTGGCGGGTTTGGGCTTGGACCAGAAAGACCTGGCCAAGAGCGTGCCCGGCGGTGGCGTGGTCGCAGGCATTGGTGTGGTGAGTGGCGTGCGCTGCATGGTGAATGTGTCGGACTCGGGCATTGACGCAGGGGCCTTGCAACCCATGGGCTTGGACAAGCAGTTGCGCATCCAAGAACTCGCCTTGGAGAACAAGCTGCCCTTCATCCAGTTGGTGGAAAGTGCAGGGGCCAACCTCATGGCTTACCGGGTGGAAGACTTTGTGCGCGGCGGCAGTTTGTTTCGCAACATCGCCCGCATGTCCGCCGCAGGCTTGCCGGTGGTCACGGTCACCCATGGTTCGTCCACTGCGGGCGGGGCTTACCAAACCGGCTTGTCCGACTACATCATCATGGTGCGCGACCGCTCGCGGGCCTTTTTGGCGGGACCCCCGTTGCTGAAGGCGGCGACGGGCGAGGTGGCGACCGAGGAGGAGTTGGGTGGTGCGGTGATGCACACCAGCATCTCAGGTCTGGGCGATTACCTGGCCGAGGACGACCGCGACGCCATCCGCATGGCTCGCGAGATCATGGCCCACATCGATTGGGACCGGGTCAGCGCCGATGCCCCACGTGCATACAAACCCCCGCGCTATGACGCCGAAGACCTGCTGGGCATCATGCCGATGGACCACAAGCGGCCGGTGGACATGAAGGAAGTCATTGCCCGCATTGCCGACGATTCTGACTTCTTGGAGTTCGGTGCCAATTACGGCAGTGCCACGGTGTGTGGCCACATCAAGCTCGAGGGTTGGCCGCTGGGCATCGTCACCAACAACGGCCCGATCGACGTGGCCGGGGCCAGCAAGGCCGCGCATTTCATCCAAGCCTGCTGCCAAAGCCGCACCCCGATTCTGTATTTGAACAACACCACGGGTTTCATGGTCGGCAAGGCCTTCGAGGAGGCCGGCATCATCAAGCACGGCTCCAAGATGATCCAAGCCGTGACCAATGCCACGGTGCCGCAAATCACCCTCTACTGTGGCGCGTCATTTGGCGCGGGCAACTACGGCATGTGCGGGCGTGGTTTTCACCCGAGGTTTTGTTTCAGCTGGCCCAATGCCAAAACCGCGGTCATGGGCGGCGAACAAGCCGCCAAAACCATGGCCATCGTCACCGAGGCCGCCATGAAGCGCAAAGGCGCGGTCGACCAAGCGGCTTTGGATGAGTTGCAGCAGCGCATCATCGAGCGCTTCGACAGCCAAATGAGCGTGTTCACCACCAGCGCCCATGTGCTGGACGATGGTGTGATCGACCCGCGTGACACCCGCAGCGTGCTCGCCCTGGTGTTGGCGGTGTGCCGCCAAGCCGATGCCCGTCAACCCCAGCCCATGCAATTTTCAGTCGCACGCCCATGAAACTCAGCCACGAACACCATGAACTGCAGCGCTCGGTCAAGCGTTGGATCGATGAACAAATCAATCCCCATGTGGACGACTGGGAGGCCGCCGGCCAATTCCCAGCGCACCAGGTGTTCAAACAGATGGGCGACATGGGATGGCTGGGGCTGTGCAAGCCCGAGGAGAACGGTGGCTTGGGGCTGGACTATTCCTATGGCGCGGTGTTGGCCGAGGCCCTGGGCCACATGCACTGCGGTGGTGTGCCCATGGCGATCGGGGTGCAAACCGACATGGCCACACCCGCCCTGGCCGAGCATGGCAGCGCCGAGTTGCGGGCCGAGTTTTTGACGCCCGCCATCCGTGGCGACCTGGTGTCTTGTTTGGGCGTGTCCGAGGTGGGCAGCGGCTCGGACGTGGCGTCCATCAAAACCACCGCCCGAAAAGACGGTGGCGACTATGTGATCAACGGCGGCAAGATGTGGACCACCAACGGCACCCAAGCCGACTTTTGCTGCCTGCTGGCCAACACCTCTGACGGCGCACCCCACCGCAACAAGTCGCTGATCATCGTGCCCATGAACACACCCGGCGTCACCGCGTCCAAGCCTTTGAAAAAAATGGGCATGCATTCCTCGGACACGGCGCAACTGCATTTCGACCAAGTGCGGGTGCCCCAGCGTTACTTGATTGGCGAAGAGGGCATGGGTTTCATCTACCAAATGGAGCAGTTCCAAATCGAACGCCTGTGGGGCGCCATGAACAATGTGGGCATGGCGCAGCGGGCCATCGACACCACCATCGCCTACACCCGTGAGCGCCAAGCATTTGGCCGCGCCATTTTGGACAACCAAAGCGTGCACTACAAACTGGCCGAGTACCAAGCCGAGCTGGAATGTTTGCGGGCCGTGTGTTGGCAAGCCATCGAACACATCGTGGACGGTCAAGACGCCACCTACTTGGCGACGGTGGCCAAGCTCAAGGCCGGGCGCTTGATGCGGGTCATCGCCGATGGTTGTTTGCAGTTTTGGGGAGGCATGGGCTTTGTCGATGAAAGCCCCATCTCCCGCATTTACCGCGATGGCCGCCTCACCTCCATCGGCGGCGGCGCGGACGAGGTGATGCTGCAAATCCTCAGCAAACAGATGGGGATCTTGCCGCGATGACAGCCACGCCCTTTCACAAGGTGCTGATCGCCAACCGCGGCGAAATCGCCTTGCGCGTGATGCGCAGCGCCAAGGCCATGGGCTTGCGCACCGTGGCGGTGTATGCCAGCGCGGATGCGCAGGCGCGCCATGTGCGCGAGGCCGATCAAGCGGTGTGCATTGGCGAGGCTTTGCCCGCCCAGTCCTACCTGAACATCGCCGCCATCCTGGACGCGGCCCGTCGCACGGGCGCAGATGCGGTGCACCCGGGCTATGGTTTCTTGGCTGAAAACGCCCAATTCGCCCAAGCTTGCCAAGAGGCTGGTTTGGTGTTCATCGGCCCCTCGCCCGACGCGATCAAGCGCATGGGCGACAAAGCGGGTGCCAAGCAGCTGATGATGGACGCGGGCGTGCCTTGCATCCCAGGTTACCAAGGCGAGGACCAAAGCGCGGCGCGCTTGGCGCAAGCGGCGCAGGCCATCGGCTACCCGGTGATGATCAAGGCCACGGCGGGCGGCGGCGGGCGCGGCATGCGTTGGGTCGAGCGCGCCGAGGACTTTGCCGAGTTGCTGCACAGCGCACAGTCAGAGGCGCTCAACGCTTTTGGCAATGCCACCGTGATTTTGGAAAAAGCGGTGCATGAACCGCGCCACATTGAAATCCAAATCCTGGCTGATCGACACGGCCACGCCATCCACCTGGGCGAGCGTGATTGCTCGGTGCAACGGCGTCATCAAAAGCTGATCGAGGAAGCGCCCTCGCCTGCGGTGAACGCAGCCTTGCGCGAGCGCATGGGCGCGGTGGCGGTGGCGGCGGTCCAAGCCATGGGCTATGAGGGCGCGGGCACCTTGGAGTTTTTGCTCGACGCCCAAGGCCAGTTTTTCTTCATGGAAATGAACACCCGCTTGCAGGTGGAGCACCCGGTCACCGAGGCGATCACCGGTTTGGATTTGGTGGCGCTGCAACTGCGCATCGCGGCGGGTGAGCCCTTGGCTTTGCAGCAAGCCGATGTGCGTTTCCAGGGACACGCCATCGAGGTGCGCCTGTGTGCCGAGGATGCCGAGCAAGGCTTCATGCCGCAAAGCGGTCAATTGGTCCATTGGGCGGTGCCACCACAGCTGCGGGTCGAGCATGCTTTGCAGGCAGGTGCAGTTATTCCGCCGTATTACGACTCGATGATGGCCAAGTTCATCAGCCACGGCGAGAACCGCGAGCAGGCCAGACGCCAGTTGTTGCATGGTTTGCAAGACGCGGTGTGCTTGGGCGTCACCAGCAACCAGGCGTTCTTGGCGGCCTGTTTGGCGCACCCGGTGTTTGCGGCCGGCGAGGCGACCACGGGTTTCATCGGACAGCAAGCCGAGGGCTGGTGGCAAACCCCTGAGGCCACGCGAGAGAGGGTGCAGGCCTTGGCCGCGGTGGTGTTGATTGAAACCGCCGAGGGCGTGCACTGGCAGGCCCACCAACGACGCATGCATCACCCCTTGCCCATCCCGGTGCGTTTGCAAGCAGGCGACGAGACACACAGCCTGTCTTTGCAGCACTTGGGCGAGCGGCATTACCAAGTGCATGGTGTGGGCGAACCGATCAGCGTCAAGCTGTTGGATGTGCAGGCCACCGAGCTGCGCTTTGCGTGCAACGGGGTGCAAGCTTCGGCCACCTGGGTGCGCGATGGCGACCAACTGTGGCTGCATGCGGAAGGCCAGGCCTGGTTGTTCACCGACCAGACCCGTGCTGCCAGCCAACGGCAAGTCCAGGGCGGCAGCGATGGCCAATTGCGCGCCTCGATGAACGGGCGTGTGGTGGCGGTGATGGTGGCCGTGGGCGACCAGGTGCGCCAAGGCCAGACCCTGTTCACCTTGGAAGCCATGAAGATGGAGCACATGCACCTGGCCCCGGCCAGTGGGGTGGTCCGGGTCCTGAACGTGGCGGTGGGCGATCAGGTGAGCGCCAACCGGGTGGTGGTCGAGATTGAAATGAACCCAACAGAGGTGGCGTCATGAGCGATGCGGTGTTGCTGGAAGCGCGAGGCGCGGCGTTTTGGATCACGATCAACCGACCCGACAAACGCAATGCGATCAACGCCGAGGTGGTGCAAGGCATTCGGCAGGGCTATGCCCAGGCCCATGCCCACCCCGACATCCGCGTCATCGTGTTGACAGGCTCGGGCGACAAGGCGTTTTGCGCGGGTGGCGATTTGCAGCCCGACAAAGGTTTTGTGTTCGACCTGGCTCAGCCTCAGGTGCCTTATGCCGACATGCTGCGCGAGGCGCACAACGCCACCTTGCCCAGCATTGCGCGGGTCAACGGCGTGTGCATGGCCGGCGGCATGGGTTTGCTGTGCATGACCGACCTGGCCGTGGCCAGCGAGCAGGCGCTGTTTGGCTTGCCCGAGGTGAAGGTGGGGATGTTCCCGATGCAGGTCATGAGTTTGCTTCTCAACCATATTCCACAGCGCTTAGCGCGAGAGTGGGCCCTCACGGGCGAGCCCTTTTCTGCCTTGGAAGCGCAGCGTGCCGGCTTGGTCAACCATGTGGTGCCGGCGGCCGAGTTGGATGCCAAGACCGACTGGTTGATTCAGCGTTTGGTCGACAAGTCGCCCACCGCCATCCGGCGCGGCAAGTACGCCATGCGCGCCATCGAGTCCATGGGGTTTGAGCAGGCCATCGCGTTCACCGAGAGCCAAATTGCCTTGGTGGCGCAAACCGAGGATGCCCGAGAAGGCCTGGCAGCGTTCAACGAGAAACGCCCGCCCGTGTGGACCGGACGCTGAACCCTCACCCGTTGCTCAGGGAAAACACCGAGCTGTCAGCCGTCTGCCAGGGCCTACCGTGGCGGCTCTTTGTTTTTGCCGATGGCCTTCTTTGTCCACGCTGTCTTCCCTCAGCCCCAGCAACCAGCCTCTGATGTGGCTCACCCCCGACCGGGTTTTCTACCACGGGCTGTTGGGTGCGCCCACGCTGCGCAGCATGGGCGCGGTCATGGTTTATGTGGCGGTCAGTGGGCAGTTGCGCATCCAGTTGGATGGCGGCGATTGGCAACACGGCACCATGGCGGTGGTGCCGCCCTACCTACCGCACCAAGTGGCCGCCGAAGACAGGCGGGTCCATGTGCTGCAAATTGAAGCCGAAACCGTGGACCTGGCCGCGTTGCCCGAGGTGCTGCAAGTGCGTGGCACGGTGCATGCGCCCGCCTGTGTTGAACGGGTGCGCATGGTGCAAGCCCAGTTGAGTGCGCAAGGCTTGCCCGACGACAGCGGCGGCATGGACTTTGACCAGTTGCTGTTGGGTCAAAGCTTGCCAGCGCGTGTGTTGGACACGCGCATCGCCAAGGTGTTGGCCGCCATCAAAAAAGACCCGGCTGCGCCTGCAGTGGCGCAAGACTACGCCGACCTGGCCCACCTGTCTTTTTCACGTTTTTTGCATGTGTTCAAGCAAGAGGTGGGTGCACCGTTTCGCAGTTTCCGCAGCTGGAAACGGGCCCGCAACCTGCTGCACCATGTGGTGCGTCAAGACGCCAATCTGCTCGATGTGGCGCTGGACGCAGGCTACCCCGACTCGACCCATTTCAGCCATTCGATCCGGCAAATTTACGGCTTGAAACCCAGCGACATATTTGCGGGTTCGCGCCGTCTGGTGGTTTACGCCCCAGCCTTGGCCTGAAGCGCCACCGACTGCGGCACTTGCAAGTGGATGTCGAGCAGCATTTGCGCCATGCCCTTGCCCAGTGGGTCGATGCGGCCAGAACCTGGTCCGCCACCGTCCAAGGCCTCGTGCAAGACAAAGTTGATGGCGGCGATGCCGGGCAGGTGAAAGCGCTCCACCGGTCCGTGCACCAGGTGTTGGAAATACGCGGCCACCAGCTCGGGCGTGAGCCGCGCCCAAATCAGCGGCAACCACTCGGCGCGGCGCGCCACCACGCCGATGTTGGACAGATTGCCTTTGTCGCCACTGCGCGCCCAGGCCAGGTCGATCAATCGCACGCTCACCTGGGGTTCAGTGCTGTCGTGCCAGGGGGGCACCTGCGGTGCTGACGGGGCAGGTGCTGACGAATCAGGTGTTGATGAAGCGTGGGTTGAGGTAAGTTCCTCCATCAGATGACGCTGCCCATCCATACTGAAACGCACGGTCACCTGCGCTTTGTCCAGCAAAAACGCCAAGGGTTTGATCAAGGGTGAGGCCGACGGCCGACCTGCACCTGGTCCGGTGGTGCCTGGTGACCACGACGTACCCGATGGTGCGATTTCACGGGCAAACAAGTCCAAGGCCTCTTTGCTGGGGTGGTCGACCACCACCCGCACCATCACCTCCCGCGAGGCCGAGGTGCGGGCGTGTTCACCGTACAAAGTTTCGGCACCAAACAGGTTGATCTGGGTGGCGCTGAAATCGGCATGCCCCGCTAGTTGGAACAAAGCACGGCAGCGCTTCAAAATGGCTTCGCCGGTGCGCTGGGCTTTGGCGGCGGCGTCGATGCCAATGATCACCATGCTGCCGGTGCAGCGGTAGCCCAGCATGGCCGTGGCCGACACCTTGTACTGCGCAGACGGCGCGCGGCCTTTGGCCCCATGCACCCGCACCTGGTCCGCGCTGATTTGGCTGATCTGCACCTCGCGGAAATCACAGGTCACATCGGGCAGCAGGTAAGCACCGGGGTCGCCAATTTCATACAGCAACTGCTCGGCCACCGCGGCACGCAGCACACGGCCGCCTGAGCCAGCCGGCTTGCTCACCTCAAAGCTGCCGTCGGCATGAACCTGCACGATGGGGTAGCCGATCTGGTCCCAGTCGGGGATGTCTTGCCAGTCGGTGTGCAAACCGCCCGTGGCCTGACAACCGCATTCGATGATGTGACCCGCCAGGCTGCCGCCTGCGAGCTGGTCCAAGTCCTGGGCTGACCAGCCAAATTCGTGAATCAAGGGTCCCAAGCTGACCGCGCTGTCGACGCAACGCCCGGTGATGACGATGTCGGCACCCGCGTCCAAAGCGCGGGCAATCGCTCGCGCCCCCAAATACGCATTGGCACTCAACAGTTTGTCGGGCAGGGGTTCGCCGCTGAACATGTCGCGGGTGTCGGCGGCGCGCAGCGCGGGCAGCAGGGCCGATACATCGTCGCCTTCCACCACCGCGATGCGGGGCTGTAAACCAAGCGATGCGGCCAAAGCTTGCAGGGCATTCGCGCAAGCTTGTGGGTGGATGCCCCCGGCGTTGCTCACCACCTTGATGCCTTGGCGCATCACCTCGGGCAAGACCTGTTTCATGGCGATGTCGACAAAGTCGGTGGCATAGCCCAGCTCGGGCGAGCGCCGCCGCTGCGCCGCCAAGATGGCCATGGTGGTTTCGGCCAGGTAATCGAACACCAGGTAGTCGATCTGCCCGCTGTTGACCAATTGCGGCGCCCCCACCGAACTGTCGCCCCAAAAGCCCGAGGCCCCGCCTATGCGCACCACTTTGCTGTTGTTCAAGCCATGCTCCTCTGCCTTGTGTTGATTTGTCATGCCGACGCCCCTCCGTCACGGCGACGTCCCTGTGTCATGCCGACGCCCCTCCGTCATGGCGACGTCCCTGTGTCATGCCGACGCCCCTTCGTCATTGCGAGCGAAGCGAAGCAATCTCCCACTCAAGTAGCTTAAAGCCAGCGCGTCATGGGTCAATCCCCGATGGCGAGCACAAGGTGTAGGCGTTAGCATCCAAGCACTTTAGTCTGGAGGCTTTCATGCGTTCATCCTTTGTTGCAAGTCTGGCCTTTGTTGGCTTGAGTGGGGCCTTGTTCGGCCTGTCCCCCGTGGCAGCCCAAACCATGACCGATTCACCCCAGCGTGTCGAGCACCGGCGTGCCGACCTGAGTGGCGCGCCTGGCATGGAAGTCATCGCCTCCACCGCCGAGTACCAAAAGGGCGACTCGGTCATGCTGCACATCCACCATGGCGTGGAAGCCGCCTACGTGGTGCAAGGTGCCACCATCCAAGTGCCTGGCAAAGACCCGGTGACCTTGGTGACGGGCACCAGCGTGCTGAACCTGCGTGATGCGCCGCATGCCGGCTGGGTGGTGGTCAGCGACACCCCCTTGAAACTCTTCACCGTGCACATCGTCGACAAAGGCAAGCCTTTGTACGACCCCGTGCCATTCAAATAATTCCCCAGCGAGCCAACATGACCTCCCCCACCAACCGCCGAGTTTGGCTGCAAGCCGCCGCAGGTGCTTGCGCCTGGCCCCTGCTGGGCAGTAGCCATGCCCAAAGTGCCGAGTTCAAGCTCAAACTCGCCAACAACTTTCCCGCCACCCACCCGACCAACCTCCGGATGAAAGAGGCGGCCGACGCCATCCTGGCCGAGTCCAAAGGGCGGGTCGACATCCAACTCTTCCCCAACAACCAGCTGGGTGGCGACACCGACATGTTGTCGCAGGTGCGATCGGGGGCCATCGATTACTTCATGCTGTCTGGCCTGATTTTGCAAACCCTGGTGCCGGTGGCGGGCATCAATGGTTTGGCCTTTGTGTTCAAGGACTACCCCACAGTGTGGGCGGCCATGGACGGCGACTTGGGCGCTCATGTCCGCGGTGCCATCGCCAAGGTGAACCTGCACACCTTCGACCTGGCGTTTGACAACGGCTTTCGAAACATCACCAGCTCCACCAAACCGATCCAAACCCCAGCCGATTTGCAGGGCTTCAAAATCCGCGTGCCGGTCAGCCCCTTGTGGACCTCGATGTTCAAAGCCTTGGGTGCGTCGCCTGCCTCGATCAATTTCAGCGAGGTCTATTCCTCCTTGCAAACCAAAATCGTCGAGGGCCAAGAAAACCCGCTGCCCCTGATTGAATCGGCCAAGTTGTACGAGGTGCAAAAGTACTGCTCCATGACCTCGCACATGTGGGACGGTCAATGGGTGCTGGCCAATGGCAAGCGTTGGCAAGCCCTGCCACCCGACGTGCAGGCCTTGATCACCAAGCATTTCAAAAAAGCTGCTCTGGCACAACGCGAAGACATCCGCCGCCTCAACAACGGTTTGGAAGCCCAACTCAAAGCCAAGGGCATGGTGTTCAATTACCCCGACAGCAAACCGTTTCGCGAGGTGCTGTCCAAAGCCGGTTTCTACCAAGAGTGGAAGACCAAGTACGGCCCCGAAGCCATTGGCAAGCTTGAAAAATACACCGGCAAATTGGCATGAACTTGTCCGGGCCTGAGCGGTTTTTGCGGGCCTTGGCCGAATGGCCTGCCGCCCTCTTGGTGTTGGCTGAGATCGGGGTGCTGTCCGCAGGCGTGGTCAGCCGCTATGTCTTGCAAGACCCGCTCACCTGGTCGGACGAACTCGCCTCGGTCTTGTTTTTGTGGCTGGCCATGTTGGGCGCAGTCGTCGCCATGCAGCGTGGCGAGCACATGCGCCTCACCGTTTTTGTCGCCAAACTCTCGCCCGGCAAACGGCAATTCGTCGATGCCTTGGTGGCCTGCCTCACGGTCGCGTTTTGCGCGGTCCTGATGGTGCCCGCCTGGGAACACATGAACGAGCAATGGGTCATCCTCACCCCTGCGCTGGAAATTCCCGACGCGCTGCGCGTGGCTGCTGTGCTGGTCGGCTTGGGGTTGATGCTGCTCCACGCCTTGTTGCAGCTGTGGCGACAAGGTGTGGGCCGTCACCTCTGGTGGGCGTTGGCGCTGTTGCTGGCGGTGGTCGGTCTGCTGTGGTGGGCCCAGCCTGTTCTCAACAACTGGGGCCATGGCAATTTGCTGCTGTTTTTCGTGCTCATGGTCGGTGTGTGTGTGGTCATGGGTTTGCCCATCGCCTATGCCTTTGGGCTGAGCACTGTGTCGTATTTGCTGTTTTCCACCAGCACGCCGCTGACCATCGTGGTGAGCCGCATGGACGAGGGCATGTCCCACCTCATTTTGTTGTCGGTGCCTTTGTTTGTGTTTTTGGGCGCGTTCATCGCGGTCACCGGTTTGGCCAAGGCCATGGTCGATTTCTTGGCCGCCCTCATTGGGCATTTGCGCGGCGGCTTGCAATACGTGCTGTTGGCCGCGATGTACTTGGTGTCGGGCATCTCAGGCTCGAAAGCCGCCGACATGGCGGCGGTGGCACCCGCCCTGTTTCCTGAGATGAAGCAACGCGGTGCCCACCCGGGCCGTTTGGTGGCGCTGCTCGCTGCTTCGGGCGCCATGAGCGAAACCATTCCCCCCAGTCTGGTCTTGATCACCATCGGTGCGGTCACGGGTGTGTCCATCTCGGCCTTGTTTGTCGGTGGCTTGATGCCCGCTTTGGTGGGCTTGCTGGCGCTGTCTGCCGTGGTGTACTGGCAGTCGCGCCTGTCGAATGAAATGCCGGTGCCCCGTGCCCCTGCCCAGGTGGTGTGGCGCAGTTTGGTGCTGGCCCTGCCGGCTTTGGCCTTGCCCTTTGTCATCCGCTCGGCGGTGGTGGAGGGCGTGGCAACGGCCACTGAGGTGTCGACCATCGGAATTTTGTACACCTTGGTGGTGGGTCTCTTGGTTTACAGGCAACTGGACTGGCGTCGCATGGGCCCCATGCTGGTCGAGACCGCGGCCTTGTCGGGTGCGATTTTGCTGATCATCGGATGCGCCACGGCGATGGCCTGGGCGCTCACCCAGTCGGGTTTTTCGCGTGATTTGGTGGCGCTCATGACCAAGGTACCCGGCGGGGCCACGGGTTTCATGGTGGTGAGTTTGTTGGTGTTTGTGATCTTGGGCAGCATCTTGGAAGGCATTCCGGCCATCGTGTTGTTCGGTCCCTTGCTGTTTCCCGTGGCCCGCGCTTTGGGCATCCACGAGGTGCATTACGCCATGGTGGTGGTGTTCGCCATGGGCTTGGGGCTGTTTGCGCCGCCGGTGGGCGTGGGCTTTTACGCAGCTTGCGCCATTGGCAAGGTGGACGCAGATCAGGCGCTGGGTCGGATTTGGCCTTATTTGGGGGCGCTGCTGCTGGCGTTGTTGGTGATTGCCTTTGTGCCTTGGGTGTCGATCGGCTTCCTATAATCCGCTCTCCTCATGAGCTCCTTGAAATTCATCCGCCCAGACCTGCAAGCCATGCAGGCCTATGTCGTGCAAACCGCCACGGGCATGGTCAAGCTGGACGCGATGGAGAACCCCTACACCCTGTCGCCCGACTTGCAAGCCAAGTTGGGTGCGCGTTTGGGTGCGGTGGCGATCAACCGCTACCCCGGCGACCGCATCGAGGACCTGAAACACGCTTTGGCCGATTTCGTCGGTCTGCCCGCAGGCCACAGCCTGATGCTGGGCAACGGTTCGGACGAACTCATCTCCTTGTTGTCCACCGCCTGTCACTTGCCTGGCGCCACCGCCTTGGCCCCCGAGCCTGGGTTTGTGATGTACGCCATGAGCGCCAAATTCCAAGGCCTGGGCTACATCCCGGTGTCCTTGCGTGACGATTTCGAGTTGGACGAGGCCGCCATGTCGGCCGCCATCGCCCAGCACCAACCGGCCATCGTGTACTTGGCCTACCCCAACAACCCGACTGCCAATTTGTGGGATGCGGCTGTGATGCGCCGCCTGATTGCCCAGGTCTCGGCCTATGGCGGCTGGGTGGCTTTGGACGAGGCTTACCAGCCGTTTTCCAGCGCCACTTGGCTCGACGAGATCAAGCGCGACCCGGCAGCCAATGCCCAGGTGCTGCTGATGCGCACCCTGTCCAAGTTTGGTTTGGCGGGTGTGCGCCTGGGCTACATGCTGGGCCGCTCCGACATCGTCGGTCATCTGGACAAAATCCGCCCGCCCTACAACGTGAGTGTGTTGAACGCCGAATGCGCATTGTTCGCGCTGGAACACGCTCCTGAGTTCGAGCGCCAAGCCCAAGCCATTTGCAGCGAGCGAGAGCGCTTGCTGGCGGCATTGCGCACCCTGCCGGGTGTCACCACCTACCCCAGCCAGGCCAACATGGTGCTGGCGCGGATTGCGGGTGATGAGCAAGTCGCCACCCGCGTGTTCGAGGGTTTGAAGGCGAAAAAAGTGCTGGTGAAGAACATTTCTAAAATGCACCCGGTGCTGCACCACTGTTTACGCCTCACCGTGGGCACCCCGTCAGAAAACGACCAACTGCTGGCGGCTTTGAAAGATGTGCTGGCCAGCCTGTGAAACGCCCAGCACCCAACAGAAACACACCATGACACCACGCATTGCAGAAGTCAGCCGCGACACCAAAGAAACCCAAATCCAAGTTCGTGTCAACCTGGACGGCACCGGCGAGTCCGACTTGTCCACCGGCATCGGCTTTTTCGACCACATGCTGGACCAAATCGCCCGCCACGGCCTGATCGACTTGAAGATCCACGCCAAGGGCGACTTGCACATCGACGGTCACCACACCGTGGAAGACGTGGGCATCACCTTGGGCCAAGCGGTGGCCAAAGCGGTGGGCGACAAAAAAGGCATTCGCCGCTATGGCCACGCCTATGTGCCCTTGGACGAAGCCTTGAGCCGCGTGGTGATCGACTTTTCAGGCCGCCCTGGTTTGGAGATGCATGTGCCGTTCAAGAGCGGCAGCATCGGTCAGTTCGACTCCCAACTGGCGTATGAGTTTTTCCAAGGCTTTGTGAACCACGCGTTTGTCACCTTGCACATCGACAACCTGCGCGGTGAGAACGCCCACCACCAAGCCGAGACCGTGTTCAAAGCCTTTGCCCGTGCGCTGCGCTTTGCTTTGGAAATCGACCCCCGCTCCGTGGGTGTGATTCCTTCCACCAAGGGCTCGCTCTAAGCTTTTATGCGCACTGTCGCGGTCATCGATTACGGCATGGGCAATTTGCGCTCGGTGGCGCAGGCCGTCATGGCCGCCGCCCATGGCTCGGATGTCAAGGTCGTCATCACCGCCAACCCTGAAGAAGTGCATGCCGCCGAACGCGTGGTGTTGCCCGGCCAAGGCGCGATGCGCGACTGCATGCAAGAGTTGAACGACAGCGGCCTGTTGCCCGCGGTGCTTGACGCTGCCGCCCACAAGCCTTTGTTTGGCGTGTGCGTGGGCATGCAAATGCTGCTCGACCACAGCGCCGAAGGCGGGGAGGGCGGCACACCCAGCCTGGGGTTGATCCCTGGCGAGGTGGTCAAGTTTGACCTGGCTGGCCAACACCAAGCCGATGGCAGCCGCTTCAAAGTGCCGCAAATGGGCTGGAACCAGGTGCGGCAAACCCAGCCCCACCCGGTGTGGGCAGGGGTGCCGGACAACAGCTATTTCTACTTTGTGCACAGCTATTACGCACGCCCGTTAGATCAGCGCCACACCGCAGGGGTGACCGATTACGGCCAAAGCTTTACCTCGGCGGTTTCTCGGGATAATATTTTTGCCACTCAGTTTCACCCGGAAAAAAGTGCCGATCTTGGTTTGATGCTCTACCGCAATTTCCTCTCTTGGTCACCTTGACCGCCCTTACCAACACACCTATTTATGCTGCTCATCCCCGCGATTGACCTCAAAGACGGCCACTGCGTTCGCCTCATTCAAGGCGATATGGACCAATCCACCGTTTTCAGCGAAGACCCTGCCGACATGGCGCTGCAATGGGTGAACAAAGGCGCACGGCGTTTGCACCTGGTGGACCTCAACGGCGCGTTCGCGGGCAAGCCGCAAAACTTCAGCGCCATCCGCAGCATCTTGAAAGCGGTGGGCGACGACATCCCGGTGCAGCTCGGTGGCGGCATCCGCGACCTGGACACGATTGAAAAATACATCGACGGCGGCATCCGCTACATCATCATCGGCACCGCAGCCGTCAAGAACCCCGGCTTTTTGAAAGACGCTTGCAGCGCCTTTGGCGGCCACATCATCGTGGGGCTGGATGCCAAAGACGGCAAAGTGGCCACCGACGGTTGGAGCAAACTCACCGGTCACGAAGTGGTGGACCTGGCCAAGAAGTTCGAGGACTACGGTGTCGAGTCCATCATCTACACCGACATTGGCCGCGACGGCATGCTGAGCGGCATCAACATCGACGCCACCGTCAAGTTGGCGCAAGCCCTCACCATCCCTGTCATTGCGTCGGGCGGCTTGTCCAATATGAAAGACATCGAAGGCTTGTGCGCGGTGGAAGACGAGGGCATTGAAGGGGTGATTTGCGGTCGCGCCATTTACAGCGGCGACCTCGACTTTGAAAAAGCCCAAGCCCGTGCTGACGAGCTGAACGGCTGAGATGCTGGCCAAACGCATCATTCCCTGTCTGGACGTGACGGCCGGACGGGTCGTCAAGGGCATCAACTTTGTGGAACTGCGCGACGCCGGTGACCCGGTGGAAATTGCCGCTCGTTACAACGAGCAAGGCGCGGATGAACTCACCTTCCTGGACATCACCGCCACCAGCGATGGGCGGGATGTGATTTTGCACATCATCGAAGCCGTGGCCTCGCAGGTGTTCATCCCGCTGACGGTGGGCGGCGGTGTGCGCACCGTGGACGATGTGCGTCGCTTGCTGAACGCCGGTGCCGACAAAACCAGCTTCAACTCAGCCGCCATTGCCAACCCGCAGGTGATCCGCGACGCCTCGGCCAAATATGGCGCGCAATGCATCGTGGTGGCGATTGACGCCAAGCGCCGCAGTGCGGAAGACGAACAGCGCATCGGCACCAACGGATTACCCATGGGCCAGGGCTGGGATGTGTACAGCCACGGTGGCCGCAAAAACGTGGGGCTGGACGCGGTGGCTTGGGCCACGCAAATGGCCGAACACGGCGCGGGTGAAATCTTGCTCACCAGCATGGACCGCGACGGCACCAAAAGCGGCTTTGATTTGGAACTGACCCGCGCTGTGAGCGACGCGGTGCCTGTGCCGGTGATTGCATCAGGCGGCGTGGGCAACCTGGACCACTTGGCCGATGGCATACAAACCGGCGGCGCAGATGCCGTGCTGGCGGCGAGCATCTTCCATTACGGTGAATACACCGTGCAGCAGGCCAAGCAAAGGATGCGGGAGCGCGGGATTCCTGTGAGGTTGTGAGGCGGGGCTAAAGATCTTTGGCCTACGAGCACAAAGAAATATGAGCTTTATAGTATTAATTAATTGGTTTTATATGCTACATTTTGGGTATAAATAACTAGAAGCCCCATCATTAGGAAACAACATGATGAAGTCACAAATAAAGAAATTCAATTCATGGAAAAAATACCCAAATTGCAGTGATATGCCAAACTGGTTACTTGTGTCGTTTGGCGCCCCAAGCTTTTTTGCTACATGGTTTTTGTCTTACTCTCTATATCAAATACTTCCCGAATACTACGCCATCGTAATAAAAACCAATATATATGAGTGGGGTTGGCAAGGTTGGTTTGCGACGTTTATCTTCGCGGTTGTTGGCGTATCTATTTGGTATTTTGGTTCAATTGCATCGCAATGCAATAGAGTTTTACAAGATCGCTGGTACAAATAATTGGGCAGGTCTTAAAGGTGCTGTATTGATGCCCAACCCTTCCATCGAGCAGACATGTCTTGGCAAGCCAAGTCATGCAGCTCATGTTAATCGTTAGAAATCATAGGAAATCGCTATGGCTGTGATTGAAATTCCAAGAGAAGTTGATCGGTTCGTTCTCTATTTCGACACGCCCGAAAGGCAAATCAATGTCTATGCGTTGGCCACTTCACTTATTGGTCTTGCCGATGCAGTCCGCTCAGCTAATGCCGCTGTAAATCCTGGATATTACGTAGAGGTTGTTGTCGAGGCATTAGAAGATGGAAGCTTTCAAGCTGTCGTCAGAACCATCTACGAAAAAACTCGCGATCTTCTGTCCAACGAAGCAGTTAAGGCAATTGTCTATGGAATAATTTCAACGCAAATCTACGAAATGGCAATCAAGACTGATGCCCCACCCAAGATTACAGTAAGTGCAGAAATGGTAATTGTTGAGGTCGGAAACGAAAAAATCGTCGTACCACGCGACGTATACGAAGCAAAAAAACAACTTGAAAAATCTCAAAGATTCACCTCGGCTATCAGTCAGTTATTTCATGGAGCCAAGTTAGATAATTCTGTGAAGGGCGTAGGCCTCAAAATACATCCAGACAAATCTATTCCGCCACTTTACATACCCCGAGATAAATTTGCGATTTTTGACTCAAGAAGTGGCGAAGAAGGCTCGCGGGAAATCATCGAGTTCGCCACATTGGAAATATCCAGAGCAATTCTTGCGCGCGGGAAACGAAAGTGGGAGTTCTATTGGCGTGGAATGCGTATTTCTGCCCCTGTTCTTGACACTAGCTTCTATGATCGTTTCTTTGCACACGAAATCATGATTGCCCCAGGAGATGGGCTGCGCGTAGCACTTCGGATTACTCAAGTGCAATCACCCGATACAGGCATATATGTAAACGAACAATATGAAATTGTTGAAGTCTTTGAACACATACCTCGCATGCTGCAACTTAAGCTCTAACCCATCCATCAAGCGGGACGCGCTAAAGAGGGCTCCTTATGTCAAACGTTAGCCATCTCATTCATCTTTCTACGAGACCTTGTTTATGAAACCTGCTTGGATTGCAATTGCTTCCGCAACAGCATGTCTGCTCTTGGTATTGGCTGTACTTTTTAGATACACGATTACGCCCCTCGCTGCTGGGGAATTACCTTCCGCGTTCGTTCTCGATCGTTGGACTGGTGAAATTTACTTCATCGCTGGGCGAAATAAATATCACATGAGTTGGAATGACACACTACCAACGTCGAACGCATCGCACGGTATGAAGCTGATTGATCCACCGCGCAACTAAACGCCACTTGTTCATTGAAAATAAAACCTTCGAGTGATGCTCTTTATAGAATAAAGCGTGGCCTGTCCGGCTATGTGAGTTACCTAGCTGCATGCGAAATGAATGCGTCGTTCTCTGAGTACATACTTTACGAACCGACCTTGCGCATTCTCACTGCGAGAGGGTTTTCCGTGGAATGCGAATTTCCGTGCCCAGGGTTCGACCGTGTAGGGCGGGGTGATGTCAAAAAAATTGACTTCGTAGCAACGGGAAAGGGCGCTTCATTTGCTATCGAAATGAAATGGGCGCGTTCAAACCGTCTGAATATCGAACTAGACATTGAAAAACTAAGCCGCTACATGGCTAGAAACGAAGGAGCACAAGGATTCCTCTGTGTATTTGGCCGAAAGAGTCATCTCCAAAATCTCAAGCTTCAGTCGGCTAGCCTTAATGAGCAAGGGGCAGCTGTCTATGCTGAATTCGGCGTCACACGCTACGGTTGTAGAACATACGAGGTAACCAATGGCTAAGCCTACGGTCAACGCGGACCGCCCAATAGCTGCGCAGTTGGGTACCTTACGCGCTGCGCGCTACGCGCTTCGGCGGCCGGTTACCTTCACGTTATCTCTAAACTCTAGCGCCAACAGCGGGTCTACCTTTGGGCGGTCGACTTGGGTGTACATCAGGAGACCTCTATGGCTAACCTCATCGAAGAACTCAGCTCACAAGCTCGAAAACTGACTGCGGCAGACCGTGTTCGATTAGCCGAGGAACTTCTTGCGTCGGTGTACGAACCAGACGACGAAGTCGAGGCGGCTTGGGAGGAGGAGATTCGACTTCGAATCGCCGATATCGATGCTGGTACGGCGAGGCTCATTCCCGCTGAAGAAGTATTTACACAAGTTCGACGCCTGCTGAATTGATGCGCGTCCGATTTCACGAGGCCACAAATAACCTTTTCTCAATCGCCAATGCAAGTAATTGAACCCAACTACCGCGCCGTCATCGCCACTTCATGGGGCGGCATGTTGGCGGTTTTGCTGGCCATGCTGATGCTGAGCCCTTTGCAATACGCCATGAATGGTCAATATGAAGCCCTGACCTTGGTACTTCGTAACGATCCCAGTCCGCTGGGCCTGCAAGTCCTCATCGTTCTGTTGTGCCTCAACGCCATTGTGCAAGTCACGGTTCATGCGCGTTCCTGCCGCACAGCCAAGGTGTGCGTATTGGTTCTGAGCGTTCTTTATGGGCTGTTCTTTTTGGCGCACAACATCGTCCACATGGTTGGTGGTGAGCCCTTGGGTCTTCAATCGGTTTTGGACTTCACGCAGCACGCACTGGCCGGGTTTGCCATCTGGGGTGCGTGGCGTTGGCAAAAAGCGGCTTAGCCATGCCAAACCCGTCACATCCCGTTGCCCTTGTCGCCACCGACGCCCCCAAGCGCATCAAGCCTTCCAATTACCCTCAACCTTTCGCCACCCAAATGGAGGGCCGCGAGAAGCGCCCACTTGGCGACCTGTTTGGGCTGACCAACTTCGGCGTCAACCTGACCCAGCTCGCACCGGGCGCAGTCTCATCTCTGCGCCATGCCCACACCACGCAAGACGAATTTGTGTACGTTCTGCAAGGTCACCCGACCTTGCACACCGATGAGGGCCGCACCCGCTTGTCGCCCGGCATGTGTGCGGGCTTCAAGGCGGGCACAGGCAACGGGCACCGGCTGGTCAACGAAACATCAGAAACCGTTGTCTACCTGGAGGTGGGGGACCGAAGCCTTGGGGATGAAGGGATTTACCCCGATGACGACCTCAAAGCCGTGTTGCTGGATGGCCGGTGGACTTTTCAGCACAAGGACGGTAGGTTGTATTGAATGTCAATCCTTGTTCCAGTCCCCATGAACCTCCCCAAAACCAACCTGGCGGGTAAACTAGGTCAGCTGAAATGCTGATGGAGCCTCCCCATGACCAGCAACCTCATCACCGTTGACCCAGACATTCAAAGCGGAGCACCCGTCTTCGCGGGAACGCGTGTGCCAGTCCAAAACCTTTTCGATTACTTGGAAGAGGGCGATTCGTTGGATGTGTTTTTAAAGCAGTTCCCGTCTGTCACACGAGAGCAGGCCGTAGGCGTTCTTGAGAAGGCCAGGGTGTCCCTGGTGGCCGATGCGCATCCTGCTTGATGAATCGCTGCCACACGACCTTGCCGCGCTGATTCTTGACCACCAGGTTTCGACCGTTCGTCAAGAAGGATGGGCTAGCGTCACGAATGGCAAGTTGTTGGCTTTGGCATCCACAAAATTCGATGCCTTCATCACCGCAGATCGAAACCTCGAGTTTCAACAAAACTTGGCCAAGTTACCCATAGCCGTTGTGGTGTTGGTGGCTAGAAAGAACCGACTGCAAGACCTTGCACCGTTGCTGCCAGAGCTGTCCGCAGTTTTGAATCATTTGGTTCCGCGTACTTTATGCACAGTTGGGGTCTAACCCATCCCCCAACACCGACAAAGGCGCAGTCGCAAGCATTCGCAAATGGCTAGAGCAGCACGGAGTAGAACCATGAACACGATGACAGTTGACGGCTTTCACGCCAAGATCGAATATGACGAAGAG